>Ga0208696_1000933_pt1 | contig 18367 bp, 19 predicted proteins | sample Sb_taG_9_FD_187711 | JGI IMG/M metagenome (GOLD analysis project Ga0208696, IMG submission 187711) | Peat soil microbial communities from Weissenstadt, Germany - Sb_50d_b_LC metaG (SPAdes) (version 2) | ecosystem: Environmental > Terrestrial > Soil > Wetlands > Peat | place: Germany... | reverse complement strand
TGCGTCAGCTTTCTTGGCGGCGCTGGTGGCGAGCGGTCTGCCGACGGATTCGTTTCGCTTCAGCGGATTTCTTCCTGCAAAGCGCGGGGAGCGGCGGGCGGCGTTGGAGGCTATAAAGACTTCGCCGCGGACGCAGGTTTTTTATGAGGCTCCGCACCGTGTTGTCGAAGCGCTTGCAGATGTTGTCGAGGTCCTGGGAAAAGACCGGCATGTGGTGATCGCGCGGGAAGTGACCAAGCTGCATGAAGAATTTTTGCGCGGGCGCGCGAGCGAAGTGCTAGAGACGTTGGAATCGCGCGACGGAGTGAGGGGCGAGATCACGCTGCTGATCGGGAAGCCTGAAGAAGGTGATCTGGGGACGGCTGCTCCCGGCCATCCGAGTGTCCGCCAAAGAGTCGAGCAAATCATGGCCGAAGAGAAAGTCGATGAGAAAGCGGCGCTGAAGAAAGTCGCGAAGGAGCGGGGAATCTCAAAGAGTGAGGCGTACCGAGACTTGCAGAGAAGCAAATGACATGCGCTCAACCGGACAGCCGAGGGCGGCTGTCCCCACATGAGCATTACTACTTCCCTGCCAACTCCCGCTTCACGGCCTCGCTAACCATCTTCCCGTCAACGCGCATGCCTGCGCCGGAAAAACGTGACATCGCGTTCTTCATCACCGTGCCCATGTCTTTCATGGTGGGCGAGCCCATCTCGGCGATTACGGCTTTTACTCCGGCGACCACTTCGGATTCGGCAGCGGCTTTGGGCAGGTAGCTTTCGATCAGGACGATTTCGGCGGCTTCTTTGTCGGCCATCTCCTGGCGTCCGCCTTTGGTGAATTGCTCGACGGACTCTTTGCGCTGCTTGATCAGCGTGCTGAGGACGGCTTGAGATTCTTTGTCATCGAGGGGAGCCATTTTCTCGATCTCGCGGTTCTTGAGCGCGGTCTTGACCATACGCAGAGTCGAGAGGCGCTGCTCCTCGCGCGCCTTCATGGCGGCAGTGATGTCGTTCTGGATCTGTTCGATGAGGCTCATCAGGGGATTATATATAGAAGAGATGGCGACGGAATTTTCAGCAATTTCGGGCAGCAGTGCGGCGTAGCTAACGCGCCGGGCTGTTGTACGGGGAGATCCTTCACTCCGCCTGAAGAACGGCTACGTTCGGGATGGCGGCGTAGTGTGATGACACCGTAGCGTAAAGAGCGACTAACGAGGATCCTCGTGCATCTCATGCCGAGGAGGTCTTCAATATGAGCAAACTTGCGATCTGGGCCCAACTGGAAGCGAAGCCCGGCAAAGAAAAAGAGTTGGAAGAGTTCTTGAAATCGGCGCTGCCTCTGGCTGAACGTGAGCCGGGGACGGTTACGTGGTACGCGATAAAAATGGGGCCGAGAAAATACGGCATCTTCGATACATTTGCCGACGAGAACGGCCGCAATGCCCACTTGAATGGCGAGATCGCTAAGGCACTTTTTGCCAAAGCGGCGGAGTTGTTAGCGAAGTCTCCGGAGATCGCCAAACCCGAGATCCTGGCAGCGAAACGCGCATCCCGCTGATGAAGCCCGCGAAGATCCAGCCCGCGAAAACGCTCGCGCGGACAAGCAACCTGCGGATTGTGACCGGAATCACCGCACACCGGGCGCGGTTCCAGTAGACTTATAAACTATTCCACTTCCAAGGGTGCTTAACTTATGCTGCGCAAGAATCGTCTGTTTACTCCCGGCCCCACGCCGCTGCTTCCGGCGGCGCAAACTGCGATGGCGTCGTTTACGGCGCATCATCGCACCGCCGACTTCCGGGCGCTTTTCCAGCGAGTACTTACTGACATGAAGGATTTCATCGGCACGCAGAATGACGTCCTCGTCCTGGCTTGCTCCGGCACCGGTGTGATGGAAGCGTCGGTAACAAACCTTACCTCGCCGGGGGACAAGGTGGTGGTGCTCACCGCGGGAAAATTCGGTGAGCGCTGGACGGAACTCGCCAAGGCATTCGGCTGCAACGTGGAAGTATTGAGCGCGCCTTATGGCGAGACTTTCTCGTTGAATGACATTCGCGCGAAACTTACTCCCGAGGTGCTCGCAATCTTCGTCCAGGCGACGGAAAGTTCAACCGGTGCGCAGCATGATGTGCAAGGCATTGCGAAGCTGGTGCGCGCCGGCGGCGACGACACTTTGCTGGTGGTGGATGCGATTACCGGGCTGGGCACGACGCATCTCGATGTGGATGGCTGGGGTGTGGATGTGATTATCGGCGGATCGCAGAAGGCGCTGATGATCCCGCCGGGGTTGGCCTATTGCGCGGTGAGCGAGCGAGCATGGCGGCGAATGGAGACGACGACTTCGCCGCGCTACTACTTTGATTTGCGCAAGGAGCGCAAGGCGGCTGCGAAGGGCGAATCGGCATACACTCCGGCAACGTCGCTGTTTGCGGCGCTGGGAGCCGCGTTGGAGTTTATCCGAGAAATGGGAAATGGCGATCTGGCGAAAGGACGCGAAGCGCTCGTCGACAATGCCGAGCTCTGCGCCGAGATGACGCGGGCTGGCGTGCAGGCGGTTGGATTGAAGCTGTTCGCAGCGTCGCCCGCGGCTGCGCTTACGGCGGTCCGCCCGCCACACGGAATTGATTCCGGAAAGATCGTCAAGGAGTTTCGCGAGTCCTTCGACGCGGTTGTGGCGAATGGGCAAGGCGAGATGAAAGGTGAGATATTCCGCATCGCCCACATCGGATACTACGACTATCTGGACACGATTGGCATTCTGGGAGCGCTTGAGCACGTTCTCACTCGCGTGAGGGGAACGGCCGTTGAATATGGCTCGGCGGTGCGCGCAGCGCAGGAGGTGTACGCGCGCGGACTAACTGGCAAGCGTCAACTCGTGGGGGCGTGAGGACCACATTACGTGGCCCTCATCCTACTTGATCGTGAAGTTCATCGGAGCCGAAGTCTCGGCAAGTGTTCCACCGCTGCCGTACATACCCGTTCCGGTGGTGCCAGGATTCGTTACCGTAACCGGGACTGTCCCTGCGGCTGCGACGGCAGAGGCCGGGATCTTCGTCATCATCTGGTTTCCACTGACGTATGTGGTGGTTTGGGCCGCGCCGTTCCAATTGATGCTCGCATTGCTGCTGAAGTTGGTGCCGTTGACCGTAAGGACAAAGGCTGGACTCCCCGCATTCATGCTCCCGGGAGCGAGTTCGGCAATCGCGGGCATGGTTCCGGCGACCGCAGGAGTGGCTTTCGAGCTGTAGCCGCCGCATGCCATGCCGATCGCGAGAAGCGCAGCTAGAATTACTATTTTTGTAATCTTCATATCTTTATCTCCTGACGGGCCGATGGGCTCCGAATTGAGATAAGTCTAAGAAAACGGTAGGGCAGAGGTGTCAGCGGGGTGTCATTTTCATGTCAATGTTTTGTCAGGGCAAATAGATCGGCTCAAAAGGACTAAATCTCTCTTGAAAATCGTGATTGCAGAAAAAATATCGGCCGCGGCTATCGAGGAATTGAAAGAGCCGGGCTGGAGCGTCCTCACCGCTGACCAACTGGACGGCAAACTCGCGGACCATCTAGAGTCAGCCGACGCGCTGATCGTGCGTTCGGCGGTGCAGGCGGATGCGGAACTGCTCTCGCATGCCAGGAAGTTGCGCGTGATCGGCCGCGCTGGCGTCGGTGTGGACAACATCGACCTGGAGGCGGCCACGCGCCAGGGCATTGCCGTGATGAACACTCCGGGGGCAAACGCCGTAGCCGTGGCGGAACAGACGTTGGGCATGATGCTGGCTATGGCGCGTCATCTTTGCCGCGCGGATGCTCTGATGCATGCCGGGCGGTGGGAGAAGAAATCGCTGCAAGGTACGGAGTTGCGAGGCAAGACGCTGGGCATCGCCGGGCTGGGCCGTATTGGTGTGGAAGTGGCGCGGCGGGCACGGGCATTTGGAATGGAGGTCGTGGGTCATGATCCGTTTGTTTCCGTGAGCGTGGCGAAGGAGCAGGGAATCCGACTGACGAGCCTGGACGAGCTTTATGCGGCAGCGGATTACATCACGCTGCATGTAGGTCTGACTCCGCAGACTACGGGGATGATCAGCCAGGCAGCGATCAGGAAGATGAAGAAAGGCGTCCGGCTGGTGAATTGCGCTCGTGGAGAATTGGTGAACGAGGCCGATCTGGCGGAGGCGCTTAAGCAAGGGCACGTCGTCGCCGCGGCGCTCGACGTTTTCGCAGACGAGCCTTTGAAGAATTCTCCGCTGCTGACGATGGAGAATGTCATTCTCACGCCTCACATTGGCGGATCTACCTTCGAGGCCCAGGAGGCGGTGGGGGTGCAGATTGCGCAGCAGGTGCGGGAATACCTGAAGCACGGCGTGATACAGAATGCGGTGAACGTGCCTTCGGTTTCGGCCGAGGAGTACGCCGAGATGCATCCCTACATTGTTCTGGCGGAGCGTATGGGAGCGTTTCTGGCGCAGATTTCAGAGGGTTCGATTGAAGAAATTTCGCTTCGCTACAGCGGTCATATTGCGGAGTGGAAGACAGAGCTCATTCGCAACGCTGCCATCAAGGGAATTCTCAACCAGACTTTGGACGAGAAAGCCAATCTGGTGAATGCCGCGTCCCTGGCGGATAGTCGAGGGCTTCGGGTACACGAAGCTCACAAGTCGAAAGTCTCGACTGGCGGTGCCGGGAGTGTGCTCTCGATCTTCCTTAAGAGTTCAAAGGAAGAACACATGGTCAAGGGCGCCGTTCTGCGCGGGACGGCGCCGCGGTTGTTGCACATTGACGATATTGACGTGGAGGCTCCGCTGGAGCGTGATCTGATTTACTTGCGCAATCGCGACGTTCCGGGCGTGATCGGCAAGGTGGGTACGATTTTGGGAGAAGGCGAAATCAACATCGCGGATTTTTCGTTGGGGCGGCGCGGCACAGAAGCATCGTCGGAGCCGCGCGAAGCTATCGCCGTAGTTCACGTCGATGGACCCGTGCCTGACGATGTGCTGAAGAGGTTGGAGGGGATTCCGGCGGTGCGCCAGGCGAAAGCGGTGCGGCTGTTTTGAGATTCCCAGCTGCCGAGTTCCGACTGCCGAATTCCACTCGTACGGCACAAAATCAGCAATTGTGGCTGCCACGTCACGGGGAATGCCATTGAGCAAATTGACGCTATGGAAGATTGTTGAGCGTGGTCTTCTCTACATAGGAATCGCGCTGCTCGTCCTGGTAGTCGTTGCAACATTCATTGTCCTCACTAAGGGCCGCGTAAGGATTTCGGGCGGATGGGCCGGGTTGGTAACGTATACAGCTTTGCTGTTGTGGGTCATAATCAGCAAATCTAGGAAACGTTGGCATCAGCTGACGTTTTGGTTGACCGTTGTGGGCCTCTTGACCATTCATTTACTGGCATTTGTGGCAATCCTGAGAAGCTACCCGCAATGGCGAATGATTTGGTTCGTGCCGGTCGTGATTGTCGAGGCTGGGTTATTCTCGGTCATCCTCAACGTGCTGCTTGGCCCCTCGACAAGGTGATGGGAAGTCAAGAATAGCGGGCCTTAGTGCGCCCGCGTGAGCCTAGGAATTCGAGCCATCCCGCCGCAGCTTGCGGCTTTCCGCAAGCAAAGCCATCGAGTGCATTAAATTCTGCAGCGTGACAATTCCCACCAGCCACTGATCTTCCATCACTGGAATGATGCTGAGATTGCGCGACGTGAGCTTGCGGAAGGCGGAAGCTAATGACTCCTGCCGCACTGAAATCTCAAAGGTCTTATTCATTACGGCCTGGACATAGCCGTTGCCTTCCGCGCGCAATGCCTCGAGGATGCGCTGGCGGGAGATCACTCCTACCATATCGCTGCCTCGGACCACCGGAAAATCGTCCTGCAGCGAGTGCACTGCTTTATTCAGGGCATCCTCAAGCGTGTCTGCGGGGGAAAGGGTTGCAAAGTCTGTGAGCATCACTTCTTCCAGGCGCACATTGTCCAAAACCGACTGGAAAATGACAGCGCGTTCCTCGAGTTGCGCCGCGGAGAAAATAATGACACCCACCATGGTCAGCCAGGTATTGCTGAACAGGCCGGCAACCATCAGAACCATTGCCATGGCGTGGCTGATGGAAACGGCACGGCGAGTAGCCGCGGCCGGATCGATGGTACGCGCGAAGAACGCTCGCAACACCCGGCCGCCATCGAGCGGATAAGCCGGCAAAAGATTTAGGCCCGCAAGATAAAGATTGGCCCAAACCAGGCTGCGCGGCAGGTTGCTCGATTGCAAGAAGGGCCAACTGCCAAGATTCGCGCCGGGAAGCGTGGCGTAGATCACGAGCGCCGCAATCATCGCGAACGAAAGATTCACCAGGGGTCCGGCGAGGGCGATGCGAACATCACGCTTCCAGATGGCCGCCGGAGTCGGCGGTGTCTCCGAGCGCGTTTCATCGAAAATGGTGACGCCGCTGAGCGGCAGAAGGATGACGGCTTTGGCAATCAATCCGGCTCGGCGGGCAACCAGCATGTGACCGATTTCGTGGGCCGCAACGCAGGCCAGAACAATCCCAACCAGCGCCAGGTCACGTGGTCCATTGGCTGTCGGGTGCACGGTGTATTCCGTCCAGAAAACAAATAAGGGGAGGATCAGGAAAGTCAGGTGAAGGCGAACCTCGACTCCGAACAGGCGACCGACATGAATGGACCAGCTTCTCATTAGTTTCGGTTACTGGATAGTCGTACCGTCTACTACAGTTATTCTACATGCTCGGATATATTGACTCGGAGCTCAAAGGTACAGAGCCATGCGCGTGATCTCGGGCAAATACCGGGGGCGTCCTCTGCGTTCTTTGCGCGGGACCGAAATTCGCCCGACGTCGGACCGTTTGCGCGAGACCTTGTTCAACGTTCTGACCGCAGGCAATCCCGAGGTTCTCGAGAGCACGGTCTGGCTGGATCTATTTGCAGGCACGGGAGCGGTGGGAATCGAAGCGCTGAGCCGCGGAGCCAAGCAGGCCTGTTTTGTGGAGACGTCAGCCGCCGCTGCAAAGTTGATCGAGCAAAATTTGCAGAGCCTCGGAGTCGTGGAGGGATACAAGATTCTGCGGGATGATCTTCCTGGTGTGGTCTGGCGACTGCAACGGGAACACTTCGTCGCCGACGTTGTGTTCCTCGATCCCCCCTACCGGATGCGGCACTCCTATGAAGAAACTCTTACGGTGCTCGCTGGTTCGTCGCTGGTATGGGCGATGTCTCTGGTGATTGCAGAGCACGAAAAGACGTTCGACTTGGGAGATGCGTTTGGGGCGCTGCGGAGAATTCGCAAGTTGACGCAGGGAAGTACATCTCTCAGTTTTTACCGGATTGGTGGCCTGCCAGACCTAAATAAGTGAGGGCCCAAGCGGTTTATCGATGCAACCTGCTTAAGTCAGCAGTTCCTACATCAGCAGTTCCTACATCAGCAGTTCGGTGTCGCGGCGAACGATGGGGTGTTGCATCTCCTGCAGATCGTTCTTCACCATGTTTAGGCCGTAAACGCAGCCTTCGAACTCCCGCGAGAGTTGCGCGAAGAGTGGAGCGACCTTGGCATATTCGAAGTGTTCGAACTTCGAGACGATGTAGTAGCTTTCTTTGCCCGCCTTCACCCACTCCACAAAATTCTCGAGGCGATGGCGGCGCAGGCGGAAGTGGTTAATGCTCTCGGGAAACATTCCGGCGAAGAACAGGGCATAGTCGCCGATGTGCTTGCGCACCTGGCGTTCGCGGTCGAACGAGGGAGCGGGACCGTAGATCGGGTCTGACTCTAGTAACATCTCACCCAGATCGGCGAGCGGGCGGTTCGTTGCGTCGTGAATCTTGAATAGTTGATCGGTTTCGCAGAACTCCGCCAGCAGATGCGAAACGTAACTCACCACCTGCGGATCGCGGATGCCGATCTCTTCGGCATAGTGGCGGCCAACCAGTTCCTCAAACAGCTGCCGCAACGGATGAGATTCTGGAATCATGCTCCTTGGGCTCCTGAAAGCCTTGCTGTACGCAGGCTTTCAATCGTCGTTGTTAAGTAGTTACCCCAGTTCCAACGCAAAAGCAAGTGACTTTTGTTTATGCGGCTCATCATTTTCACTAATGATTAGAAGTTTGCAAGCGATTGCGAGGTTGCAGCGAGTTTTTGTTGGCAGGCGCTGGCGTTGGCTGCTAAACCTTCCTGCTGATGGCTGCAATAGAATGACTTAGGAATTCATAATGAAACCTATGGAGAGAACAAACATCTGGAGCGGTATACCTTGGGAACCGGTTGTAGGTTACTTCCGCGCGGTGAAGATTGGTCCCTTAGAATGAATCTCGTCGATCTCCGAACTACGCCAGGGCCTTCGACATTTTCACGAAGTGGCAGGGCAATCTCGGGCTCAAACCGGCAGTAAATGGCGCGGTGCCGGTCTCGACATATCCACGGCGGTGATAGAAGTCCGGCAGCTCTTTCCGCAGATTGACAATCTTGATATCTATGAAGCGGCTGCCTACCTTTCGGCAATGATTCTCCGCCGCGCTCATCAACGACGATCCCAGACCTGACTTCTGGGCCTTGGGGTCAACGGCCAGCAAGCCGAGATACGATCGGTCACCTTTTATTTCGACATACACGCAACCCGTGATCGTCCCGTCACTTTCAGAAACCAGGAATTCCCCCGTGTTCAGCAGCGACCGCACTTTATCGAGGTCGATGCGATCGCGCTCTATGAAAAAGTCTTCAGCTTGGTGGAAGGCGGCGTTGATCACGCCGGTGATAGCCGTTGCCTCCGCCAGCCTCGCAATCCGTACCAGCACAATGTCTTCCTCGGCTTTCCCAGTCCGCTGAATCAGCAACAATGGCTCTCATTCCCTCTCGCCCTCGCCAGGGACGAAGAACACGACACGCAGGCTTCAAGAAATCAGGAATCACGGTTGCGGATAGTCGTGCGATGCTGAGCGTTTTTCCGGCCCTAGCAGCGCACGGCCAGGGAACACATCTGGCACGATGTTGCCTTCGTTGACCACCACAGTTCCTCCTACCACTAAGTAGCGCACGCCCACACTCGGCTCCATGGGCTTCTCGAAAGTGGAGCGGTCCCTGATGGTTCCAGCGTCGAACACAACGATGTCGGCGTCGGCGCCTTCCTGCAATCTGCCTTTTTGCCGTGCCGCTGGAGTCGAACGCTCCAGCATCTCTGCCGGCATCAGAGTCATCTTTCGCAGAGCATCCATCAGTGTGATCGTTCCCTTTTCGCGAACGTATTGTGCCAGCACTCGCGAATAGGTTCCGGCGTTGCGGGGATGACCCTCCAGGCCATCACTGGCGATCATCACTAGAGGATGGGGAATCACTTTGTCCACCATTTCCTGAGTATTGGAGAAGATCACTACAAAGCGCGGAGTCGCGGAACCATGCAGTTCGTCGAAACGCTCCTTGGTGAGGCGCTCGCCTGTGTCGGGAAGCATAAGGCTGCTGTAGCTGATACCCAATTTGTCCTGCCAGCCGGAGTTGAACAACGCTGAGTTTACAGAAGTCATGCCTGCGATGTAGGGATATGCCTCAGTGGTAACGTCCAAACCGTGCGCGCGTGCTCCTTCGATCATAGAGATGCACTCCATGGCATCGCGCAGGCAGGTGCTGTTGATGTGCACGATGTGCAATGAAGCGCCCGTGACAGCGGCCGCTCCGATCAACTCGCTGACCGCCTCAACGGTTGGCCCGGGCTCGACGCGGCCCGAACTGCGCGCGTGGGTGTAGACCGGCAGCCTTCTCTGCGCGGCGAGACGAAACATGTCAATTACCTCCAGCCGAGTTGCTCCCGGAACGTACTCGATTCCCATCCCAATGGCCAAGCCGCCGGCGTCAAGCTCCGCGCGCAGGCGCTCCTGCATGGCTTCTATTTGTTCGGATGTGGCGGGCTGATCGGTTGCGGGACCGCTCTTCGGCAGAATGGTCCCGCCAGATAATGGCGCCCCGAACACCAGAGATCGCGCCGCCACATAACTGGCCGCCGTACCGTAGTGAATCAGCGAGCGGCCTTCCTTGGCTTTTAGAAACTGAGCGACGTCGGGCGCCCCGATTTCCAGCTCCAACGCCGTGGTCACCCCGTCCAGTGCCTTCAGGCGTTGGCTCTCCAAGTTCTGGGCGTGCTGGTGCAGATCGATGAATCCAGGGGCAACGACCAGCCCTTTGGCCTGAATGACACGGCGTCCGCTCAGCACTTCGGTGGATACGCGGACAATCTTTCCGTCGCGAATGCCGACGTTGCGCACCGCATCCACGCCGGTTTCCGGATCCATGACCCGTCCGCCTTCAAGCACAAGATCGTACTGCTGCCCGGACGCGGCGGCGGTTGATAACGCCAGAAAAAATAGAGAAAAGATCACCTTGCGCATGGTTGCTTCCTCTCGAAAGATGGATCAGTTCTGAGTAACGAGCTGGGCGAACTTATCCAGATCGATGTTCCCGCCGGATACGATCGCAACGATCTTTCCGGACCCGGCGCGGCCCGACCGAGCGGCAGCCACAGCACACGCGGCGGCACCCTCAACGATAATGCGATTCCGCTCCGCCACGAGCTTCATGGCCCGAGCTGCCTCATTCAAGGTCACAACCAGAGAACCGTCCAGGAGCTTACGAGCATGTTCGAACATGTTTGGGAATACCATTTTGCTGCCGATACCGTCGACGAAGGAGGGCTGGTATTCCACCGTGCGCGGCTTGCCCGCCGCCAGGGACGCGGCCAGCGGAGCAGCGGTTTCGATCTCGGCGGCGTAAATCCGCACTTTAGGAGCGAGTGCCCGCAATACCGCCGCAATGCCGCAGGACAATCCTCCCCCGCCAAACGGGATCACCACCGCGTCCAAGTCCGGCAGATCTTCCAGCAGTTCCAACGCGATCGTACCGTTGCCCGCCATGACACGAGGATCATCGAACGCATGAATAAAGGTGGCATCGATGCCCGGGTAGGAGCGCTTCTCAAAAGTTTGCCACCATTCCGCGAAGGGAGCCTTGATTACCCGCCCGCCCATCCGTTCCACCGCGAGAATCTTTGTTGCCGGAGCCGTCTCGGGAGCAACGACCGTTGCCTTGATGCCCAAACGTCGCGCGCAGAACGCCACACCTTGCGCCATATTGCCTGCCGAAGCAGTTAAGACTCCACGATCCAGTTGCTCGCGCGGAATCAGCGCCGTCACGTTCGCTGCGCCGCGAATCTTGAACGAGCCGATCGGCTGGAGATTCTCTAGCTTCAGATACAAATCCGCGGGGTCATCCACATTGCAGCGGACGAGCGGAGTACGAAAAACGACCGCCGCGATGTTGCGCCGCGCTTTTTCCGCTTGAGCGACCGAGATAGGCATCGCCGTATGTTAAACCTTTCGCAGGGCTAGTAAGGGCTGCTAGTGAGCGCCGATACCATACTTCGAGTCCAGAAATGCCCGGAGTCGCGAGGGCAGCGCCTCCGCTAACTCCTGCCACGTCAAGACGCTGAACGCCGCCCGCAATTCCACTGGTTTCACGCACTTCATTACCGCGTACCAGGCTTCGATGAGGTCCGGTCTGCGAGCGTCCAGCAGCACACAGAACGAACACTGCATCGCGTGCGCCGCCAGAACATTGCGCAACAGTTGATAACCGAGATAGTGGCTGTCCGTCTGAGGAAGTTGCTCGTGGTCGAAAACGTCGAGGAAATCACGATACACCATGAGGACTCTCTTCCCCGCTCGCTGGAAGTCACTTTCTGTGAGCTTCGCCTCCACCAGCAGATTTCCCAGGTGCATATCGACCTCGGTTCTATCAAATCTGCCGTTGATCAGTGGAACTCGCGCCTTGTGCCCAAAGAGCGGCGTTGAATCGGAGTCGACACCGAGCATTGCGAACGGTTTCCCCGCTCGCGCCACTCCGGGATGACAAAAGATGTTCATCAAGAGCGCGTCCGAACTCATGCAAGAATCAAGTTCCCTCCAGCGTCCGTTTGCAGCGGGTGGCAACGAGCGGCGGGCCTGGGTGTGAACCTTGGTCAAGCGCTGCCGCCAAATGGGATTCGAAATAATCGCCTTGTAGCTTGCCCGAGTGAAGTTTCCATGAACCGATTGGTTCTCATCAGGAGCGAAGCAGACTACCGGCATGACACCGTAGCTCAAGGCGTAAGGCAGATTATCCGACAGGGCGAACTTCAAGGCGCGCTCGGCAAGTTCGTGACGAAGGACGGAGGCAAAGGTCATGGGATTTGTTGAAGTATAGCGAACAAAAAACGAAATGTCGTTAGCTCCCAAAAGCAGCCCTGTAAAATTTCAGAGAAATAGCTGTAAAATGCGAAAGCACCACGGCGAACCCAGGGGGACCAATTTGGACACAACGAGAATGCTGGCGGAGGTTGAACAGGAGATTGCAAAGTTACAGCGTGTAGCCGATGCGCTGCGTGGCTCTGAATCGACGCAGGGGAGATCTACGAATAGTAATGGCGCTGGACGCACAGTGTCAGCCTCCGCGCGAAGGCGGATGAGCCTTGCTCAGAAAGCGCGATGGGCGAAGGCTCGCAAGGAGCCGCAGCAGCCGGTGGGCTTAGCGAAATCGACATCTTCTGCTGCTATCAAGCGCACCATGTCAGCGGCAGCCCGCAGAAAAATCGCAGCGGCACAGCGAGCGAGGTGGGCAAAGATTCGAGGGAAAAAAGCCGCCTGACACTCTTGGTCACCCGATTTGTAAACTATTTAGTGAGGGTGTTTCAAGCGCACTCAACGCGCAAGCCAATATGTCATCATGTGGACCCTCGGTGCATGAGGACCATGTGCGCCGCAAAGATATCCTCAACCGCCAGTCCCAATGATTTGAACACCGTGATCTCGCGATCATTCTTTCTGGAGGGAAGCTCGCCGAGTTCCGCCGCGATGTGCTGCGCGGTCCACCGGCCTTCGTTGATTCCCATCACCACGTCCCCCGCTTCCTTTAGCGCCGCCGCCCGTGAGTCAACCACCAACCGGGCGCGCCCGACCAGCGCCGGATCGAGTTCCCGTTGCCATGGCACGCACGCCCCAACCGCAATGATGTGTGCCCCGTCACCGACCCACTCGTTCTGAATTACCGGGGTCGGCGAAGCAGTCGCCGCTACGACGACATCCGCTCCGCGCACCACCGCTTCGGCGCTCTGCATGGCGACGACTCCAGTTTCGTCGGCGAATTTCCGCACCCGGTCTGCGTTCGGGCTCCACGCCCAGACTTCACGAAAATTCCTCACCAGCCTGAGCGCGTCACAATGACTGCGAGCCTGCACTCCCGATCCCAGAATCCCCAATACTTGTACGTCCTTCCGCGCCAGGTGCCGCGCCGAAACCGCCGAAACCGCGGCGGTTCGTACTTCCGTGATGTAGCGCCCGTCGAGAATCGCTTCGGCCATGCCCGTTTTCGGATCCAGCATCACGATCACCGCCTGGTGCGTATCCAGACCGCGCTGCGCGTTGGCGGCGCAGACAGTGACCAGCTTCGCGCCGAGCGCTGGAAGCGATGGCACGTAGGACGGCATCAACCCGAAAAGCGAACGCTCCGCGCCGAATTCGAGGACCGCGCGTACCGGTTGTTGCACCCGTCCGGCCGAGAATTCGACCAAAGCCCTCTCCATGGCCTCGATCAGATCGGGCATAGGCAGCCGCGCCCGCACATCGTCTTCGTTTAAAAATCGAGGAATCTTCACGCACTATTCCAATTGACCTTGGGAGCGGCCGCCCAGTGCGTTTGTCCTGGCGAGTCGGCCCTTAAGAAGCTGGCGGCCGCACCGAACAGTCTTCCAGGTACGCGCACAAAGAAGATGAGTTCCTGCCGAGACCGTGGTTGCCAAGGGCTTCGGACTTACAGAAGGCCCGGTGTGGGACCCGGCAGAATTCCTCTATATCTATATCAGTGATGAAACCATTAACAAAATATACCGGCTTCATCCCGACGGGAAGAAGGATGAAGTGATTGCCCTTGGTGACCCGCCTGCTGCTATCACTCCTCCCGCCGTTGTTGAACCGTTTCGGGTAGACTCCTTGCCGCAAGGAAATCGCGGTTCCGGAGATGCTGTGCCGCAAATAGCTCCCAATACTTCCCACGCACCTCACAGGCGATGGCGCATAGCATTTCTGCTTGCCTTCGGAGTGCTGGTTAATTTTTTCGATCGAATCAACCTTTCGGTTTCGCGCGAGGCACTGAATGTCTCGTTCGGAATGTCACTGGTTGTCTTTGGCTATCTTTCCAGCGCATACAGTTGGACATACGCCGTGATGCAAATGCCTGCGGGAGTTTTGCTCGATCGCCTTGGAGTACGCCGTGTTGGTCGAATCAGCACCTTTCTTTGGAGCGTCGCTTCCTTTAGCGCGGCTCTGGCCCCAGGGCTCGGTTGGTTTGTGGGTGCGCGATTCCTTCTGGGTATAAGCGAATCCCCGACCTTTCCAGGGAATGCCAAAGCAATGGGGTACTGGTTTACACGCGCAGAAAGAAGCCTGGCAACCGCCATCACCGACGCTGCGGCAAAACTGTCCACGGCAATCGGAGTCCCACTCATCGGCCTATTGCTGTTGCATTTTGGCTGGCGCTGGAGCTTCGCTGCTACAGGGTTGATCAGCCTTTTGTATTTCGTCTTGTTCTATTGGATTTATCGCGATCCAAGCGAGGACGCCGGACTCTCGGCCCAGGAACGCGAATTCATCGCCCAGGGTGGGGCGCAGCCGGAAGGCGCAGGAAGAGCAGAGAGAGGTGCTCCAATCGGCTATCTCTTGCGTCAGCCTAAAGTCTATGGCCTAGCTCTCGGATGGGGAGCCTACAACTACACTTTCTTTCTCCTGCTGAACTGGTTGCCGAGTTATCTTTCACTCTCCCTGCACGTCGATTTGCTCCACTCAGTTTTTTACACGAGCGTACCCTGGCTGCTGGCCACTTTCACCGATCTTCTTGTTGGTGGCTGGCTGGTAGACGTTTTCATTCAGCGTGGTTGGAATTCGAGCCGCGTTCGCCAAAGCGTATTGGTGGCAGGAATGGGCTTCGGTTTAGCGATTCTCGGCGCGGCGCGGGCACATAGTCCGGCCGTCGCGCTGCTTTGGATCAGTCTTGCCCTGGGCGGTTTGGCGGCGGCCGCGCCAGTCGCGTGGACAATCCCCTCTTTAATTTCCCCGCGGGAAAGTGTTGGCACTCTGAGCGGGATTGTTAATTTCTCCGGGCAGATGGCTGCTATTTCTGCGCCCATCGTAACCGGCTACATTGTTTCTGCAACGCATTCCTTCGCGGCCGCGTTCGCTGTATGCACGGTAATTCTTTTTCTTGGCATTGCGGGATATATCTTCTTGCTGGGGCGTATCGAACCGATTCCTGAGCCGTTTTCAGCGTTGCACTCTGCCTGACCCCCACTTTTGAGAAGAGCCTCTTCCTCTGTGGTAGAACGGCTGAAATCTAGTCCGTTCTCAGCGTGTGAGACCGAATATTCTGAAACAGTTTTCAGGCTGGCCTGCTACTTCCATTTGAATCGCGTACAACCCGCCAGCCAGGCGGTCTGCAGCCGGAGCTTCGAGTCTGGCAGTCGTGATGTAAAGCGTCTTAAGATCCACTCCCCCAAATGTGCAGGTCGTGACGTTCTTCGCTGGCATCTCCACTACGCGATCAATCTTTCCATCGGGCGCAACCCGCACGATGCACCCGCCAAAGAACCGGCAATTCCACAGATAGCCTTCAGAGTCGACCGTCGAGCCATCGGGCAAACCCCTTGAGAAGCCTTGAAAGAAAGGCCGTTCTTTCGTGATCGCGCCTGTAGCCGGATCATAGTCATGCACCCACACGATGTTTGCGAGCGAGTCACCGAAATAGAAACGACGATGGTCTGGACTCCACGCGAGCGTGTTCGCGATTCCGAGATCTCGCCGCCATATTTTGCACTTGCCATCCGGATCGAGGCGGAACAGCGCGCCATCCTGTCCTCCAATTGCGCAGGCCGATCCGTCGGGGTTTACGTTGTTGCGCATCGAGCCCAACCACAGTGAGCCTCGGGGATCTGCCCGTGCATCATTCAAGCGAACCTTGGGCCATCCATCGAGATGGAAAATGGGATCGTGTCGTACATCCGTACGCGGCTCCCATAAGATCACGCTTGAGCCCAGAACGACACCCAGCACTTCAGCCCGGTCAGTCAAGGTTAGTGCGGTGACGGGTTCGTCGAAGAACCAGGTGCGGACGCAAAAATCTGAAGGCGTGAAACGATGGATCAGGAAGCGATTAATGTCGGTCCAATACAGGGCCTCGTGCGCTGCATGCCACACGGCGCCCTCCCCGCACGCATCGCCGGTTGGCGCCACACAGACGGGCTGCCCGATCGTTCCTCTTACAATCTTTTCTCCAGCGATCATTGCTCCGTCGATCATTGTTCCGTCAATCATTGCACTCCAATTCCAGCGAGCAATCCCCCGTCTACGAGATAATCGCCACCCGTGCAGAATCCAGCTTTATCTGATGCCAGGAAAGCGGCCAACTCCGCTACCTCCTCCGGAGTGCCAACACGTCCAAGCGGATGGGACGCACCGAAGCGTTCAAATGCGAGTTCTTCCGGCAAATCTGGGACGAAGTGCGCCGCGGAGCGCGCGAGCATGGGTGTGCGAACCGATCCCGGGCTGATGGAATTGACGCGAATATGATCCGCTGAGTGGTCGAGCGCGAGCGCACGCGTCAGGCTGTGGACGGCCCCCTTCGAGGCAGCGTAGGCCGCGACTCCTCTCTGGCATGCATATCCCTGAACCGAAGAGAGGTTCACGATCGATCCCCCACCAGTTTTTTTCATCTCCGGGACGCCGAAGTGTGCCAGCAGAAAAATGCTTCCGACATTCACCATCATGCACCGATTCCAGGTTTCAAGATCGGTCTCGACCACCGTGCCAAAGGGATGAATCGCTGCGGCGTTGACGATAATATCCAGCCTGCCGCTCATCGCAACCGCCTTGGCAACGACTGCCCGGACCTGATCCGGCTGGGTGACGTCGCAACTCTCAACCCGCAACGTCAGATGGTCCGCCTCCGATTCTTGCTGTAGCTCAAGGTTGGCTGACGCTTCGATGCCGCAGGCCAACACGCTGCACCCACCGGCGGCGAGGCGCTTTGCGATCGCCCGGCCGATGCCGGTTGTTCCAGTCACAATCGCTACTCGATTCTCAAATTCCTTCATTTATGCTTCTCCTCACGCAGCTGCTCCAGACCGCGTTTGGACCACGATTCAGAATTCAGTTCAATTCGGGGATTGCATACTTCAAGCCTTCGATTACGCCACGCAATTCAGCCAGACCTTTCAGCCTGCCCACTAGCGAGTAACCTGGATTCGAATCGCGAGAAATATCGTCCGCCAACAAGTGTCCGTGATCGGGACGCATCGGGATTTCGTGATCCGGACGGTTCTGCCGCTTGCGGCGCGTCTCTTCTCTGAGCAAGGCACAGATCACACCGGTCATATCCGAACTTCCGCGCAGGTGCTCCGCTTCGTAAAACGATCCGTCCGGCTCGCGCGCCACCTGTCGGAGATGTGCGAAATGAATGCACGCTGCGAATTCGTTCACCATCGCAGTCAGATCGTTGTCAGCCCGCGCACCGTAGGATCCTACGCAAAACGTCAACCCGTTGGCCGGTGTATCAACGCCGGCAAGTATGGATCGCACATCCGCAGCCGTTGAGACGACTCGAGGCAACCCAAATAGTGGCCATGGCGGATCGTCTGGGTGAATCGCAAGGCGGATGCCCAGTTCCTCCGCCACCGGTACGACCTCCCGTAAAAACGCAATGAGATGAGCGCGCAGTTGATTGGCAGTGACGCCCTCGTACTCCGCCAGCAAGCTTTGCAAATCGGAGCGGCTGTAGGAAGCTTCAGCGCCCGGCAGCCCCGCAATAATCGTGCGCTCCAATTCATTGCGACGGCTTTCCGGCATTGCCTTGTAACGGACGCGCGCCTGTGTTGTGCGTTCCCGCGTATAGTCGTGTTCAGCGGCGGGACGACGCAGAATAAACAAGTCATACACCGCGAAATCGATGACATCGAAGCGCAGCGCATATCCCGTGCTGGATAGCTGCCAGCGCAAATCCGTTCGCGTCCAATCAACCACGGGCATAAAGTTGTAGCATACGACCGGCACGCCAGCGCGTGCGATCGCCGCCAGCGAATCTTTCCATGCACCAGTGAAGCGCCGAAATGGTCCTGTCTGTAATTTGATGGAATTGTGTACGGGTATGCTTTCGACCACCGACCAGACAAGTCCCGCGGCCTCGATCTGCGCCTTGCGCTTCAGCACCTCCTCTAACGGCCATGCCTCACCGCGGTAGAGGTGATGCAATGCGGAAACAACCCCCGTGGCTCCCGCTTGCTTTACGTGATCGAGTGAGACGCCATCTTGCGGCCCAAACCATCGCC
>Ga0208696_1000930_pt1 | contig 18396 bp, 22 predicted proteins | sample Sb_taG_9_FD_187711 | JGI IMG/M metagenome (GOLD analysis project Ga0208696, IMG submission 187711) | Peat soil microbial communities from Weissenstadt, Germany - Sb_50d_b_LC metaG (SPAdes) (version 2) | ecosystem: Environmental > Terrestrial > Soil > Wetlands > Peat | place: Germany... | reverse complement strand
GGGTACGCGCTCGTCTGCTGCGTTTCGCCAGCGTTTGACCGCAAGCCATTGGAGCCGAATGCTGCGCATCCATAATTCCATGAGCGGCCAGAAGGAGGAGTTCCGGCCGATCCATGCCGGGCGAGCGGGCCTGTATGTCTGCGGCGTTACGGTGTACGACTACTGCCACGTCGGCCATGCGCGTTGCTATGTGGCGTTCGACGTGATCCGTCGCTGGCTGCGATACCGCGGCCTCAATGTCATCTACGTGCGCAATATCACGGACATCGACGACAGGATCATCAGCCGCGCGGCCGAGAATGGTGAGCCGATCGATGCGCTGACGCGGCGCTTCATCGCCGCGATGCATGAGGATTTCGCAGCCCTCGGCATCGAGCCACCCGATCACGAACCGCGCGCCACCGAGCACATTCCCGGCATGATCGCCATGATTGCGCGGCTGATCGAACGCGACTACGCCTATGTCGGCACGCAAGGTGATGTCCTGTACGCGGTCGCGAAGTTTCCGCCGTACGGACAGCTGTCCGGCAAGCGGCTCGCGGATCTGCGCGCCGGCGCCCGCGTCGAAGTGGACGAAGCCAAACGCGATCCGCTCGATTTCGTGCTGTGGAAGCGGGCCAAGCCCGGCGAGCCGGCCTGGGCCTCGCCCTGGGGCGACGGCCGGCCGGGCTGGCACATCGAATGCTCCGCCATGGCTGCGGCATTGCTCGGCACGCACTTCGATCTGCACGGCGGCGGCATGGATCTGAAGTTTCCGCACCACGAGAACGAGATCGCGCAATCCTGTGCCGCGAGCGGCGGGCCGTTCGTGAATGTCTGGGCGCACAACGGTTTCGTCAATCTCGACAATGAGAAGATGTCGAAGTCGCTGGGTAACTTCTTTACGGTGCGCGAGCTGTTGCCGCGTCTGCGGCATCCGGAAGTGCTGCGCGCCTTCCTGCTGTCGAGTCACTATCGCGGTCCGATCAACTACAGCCAGGTGCAGCTGCTGCAGGCCGATGCCGCGCTGAGCCGGCTGTACACGGCGCTGCGCGGTATCGAGATGAGGCCGGAGGCCGCGGGCGGCGAGGCGGGGCGCAGCGCGCATAGCGCGCGCTTCGAGGCGGCGCTGGACGATGACTTCAATACGCCCGACGCCTTAGCGGTGCTGCAGGGAATTGCGCGCGAGCTCAATGCGGGGCGCGCCGCCGGCTCGGCGCAGCGGCAGGCGACGCTGGCCGGGGAGCTGCGTCGGCTGGCGAATCTGCTGGGGCTGCTGCGGCTGCCGCCGGAGCATTGGTTCCGGCTGGCGCCGGCGTTACCGCTCGAAACCGAGGGCGCCGCGCCGGTGGCAGCGGCGGAACTGGATGAGGTGCAGATCGAGGCGCTGATTGCCGCGCGCCATGCGGCGCGCCAGGCGCGTGACTTCGCCGCTGCCGATCGCATCCGCGCGCAGCTGGCGCAGGCGGGCGTGGTGCTCGAAGATCAGCCCGGTGGCGCTACCAGCTGGAAGCGCGCCTGAAGTGTCGTCCCGACCCGCAGCGCAGATGTCACTATCTTCCCGACCGGCATTGCGGTATTTTCCGCCCGCGGCACTCAAGTGCCGAAGGACCAGTCAAGTCCATGGCGACTCCAACACCAGGCGTGATGCCTGATGAGGCCATCGAGCTGCCGGCGACCGAGTCGGTACAACCGACGCGCGGAGCTCGGGCGCGTCGCGGGCCGGAGCACTGAGGCGCCGTGGCAGACACGCTCGTCCAGAACCGCGACGTATTGATTATTCCGTGTTGGCGCCGGCCCGAGTTTCTCTGGCACTGTCTCGATAACCTGCGGCGGGCCGAGGGTATCGGCGATCTGCACGTACTGTTCCGTCCCGACCGCGGTTACGATCCACGAATCCTTGACGTCATCGACGAGTTCGGGCCGCAGCTAGGAAGCTATGAGATCGATGTGCCGCCGCATTGTCCATATCGCCACGGCAAGCAGAGCGCCAACGTGCTGGGGGCCTATCTGCTGGCCGCTTCCAGGACGCGACGCTACGTGTTCATGGTGGAAGAGGACGTCATGGTGGCGCGCGATTTCCTGCGCTGGCACTACGCGGTGCAGGCGGCGCAGCCGCAGTTGTTCTGTTCGATCGCCACGCGCAACACCAACCGCGCGGTGCCGGAGGCAGCCGACCCCGAGGCCTACTACGTCACGACGCTGGATTATTGCTCGCTCGGCGTTTGCTTCGAGCGCTCGGTGATCGTGCGCCGGATTGCACCGCATGTCAGGCGCGAATATTTCGAGGATCCCGGCGCCTATTGCCGGCAACACTGGGGCGGCAGTCAGGTCGGGGCGGGGTATGTCGAGCAGATTGGGCTGATCCGACGCATCCAGGAGGAGCAGGGGCCGCGGCGGCCGATCGCCTATCCCTTCCGGCCGCGTGCTTTTCATGCCGGCTTCTTCGGCTACCGTCCGCGAGGAGTGATCAATGGCGCGTTGTCGCATCGTATCCGCGAGGTCGGCGCGATCATCTACAACGTTGAAGCCATGCACTATGCGGCTGATCGCCCGGAATTCTCGGCCGACAGCGTGCCGGTGTCATTGGAGACACCGCCGTGGAAGCATGTGCGCTGCACCGCCCGGTGGGAATGATCGACTGCGCGCCGGGGCCCGCGCGGCGCTGAATCCGCGATGCTGGGCGGATCCTCCACTATAATCTTCGACGCTATGATCACCGCCGTGGACCGACTCGAATATGCCCGCGATCGCGAGCCCGTCGGGCTGGTTGCGGTTTGCACAAATGCATCGTGCTGTTCGTCGCCCGAGCGATCTGAAGAGAAGCCGGCGTGAGCCGAGGCCGCTGCGGCGCCTGGGCCGCGACGCTGCTGCTGGCGGCGGGCCTCGGCGCCAGCTGCACTGCGCGCGCCAGCGGCGCGAGTCCCTATCTGCCGCTCAACCTGTCGCCCGGGATCGAGCGCAAGATCGAGCGCGTGCTGATTCTCGGCGGGCAACCCGTACTGACACGGCCGGTCCCGGTGGACAAGGTCATGCTGGCGCTGCCCAAAGCCCGCAGGCTGGATCGGGCGCTGTGCGCCGAGGTCGAGCGCTATCTCGACCGCTACTTCAGGAGCGCGGGTATCACGCACGCGAGCGCCGAAGTCGCGGCGGCAAAGCACTCGACCACGACGCTGCCGAACGAACGTGGCGAGCGTGCGGATTCGCCCTGGGACGCCTCGGCCGCGGCTTTCTATCGACCCGGCGATTACCTGCTGCTGACCGCGGGCGGCGTCGGCTACGGCGGCACCGACAGCCGCTTCAATCCGGCCGGCACCATGGCGAGCCTCGGCGATGAATATGTGCAGCTCGATGCGGGCTATCGCGATCATTGGCTCTCACCGCTGAGCGACAGCAGCATGCTGCTGAGTACCGAGGCGCCCACGCTGCCCTCGGTCACCCTGTCCAACCAGCGGCCGATCGGGGGGTTGGGGCTGGAGTACGAATTCTTTCTCGCGCGCATGAGCTATACCAACCAGATCGTCTGGCGGAATGCACTCACGGCAGGCTATCCGCGGCTCTTTGGCATGCATCTGGGTATCCAGCCGGTGGACGGTTGGGCGATTTCGGGCAACGGCACCTGGCAGTTCGGCGGCGGCGCGCGTCCGGGCTCGTTGGGAGAGTTGTTCAAATCACTCTTCAACAGGACCGCGCTGCCCACCAGCACGGGCGCGCCCAATGCCGACAGCAGATTTGCCAACCGTCAGGTGTCGATCACCAGCGCCTACACTTTTCCCGCGCCGCAACCGTTCGTGGCCTATGTTGAGTATGCGGCGCGCGACACGCTGCACGGCAATCGCTTTCGCTTCCGCGATGCGGCGCTGTCTGGCGGGGTGCATTTTCCGCAGTTCTTTAAGCGCTTCGATCTGACCGTCGAAGCCGCGGAGTGGCAGGACTCCTGGTACACCGACTACGTATGGCTGGAAGGCATGACGGTGAACGGTTACGTCACCGGCGACTGGGGAGCCGACTGGCGTACCTTCGGCGACGCCGTCGGTGCGCAGACGGAGATGGCGCAGCTCGGCTGGGCGCTGCAATCCGGGGATGAGATCAATCTGCGCTATCGCACACTGCAGAATCAGGGTTATCAGGGTTATTCCGCGTTCCTGGGGTTTCCCGCGGTCGACTACCGCCGCGCCAGCATGCTCACGGCCGAGTACGCGCAGCCGCGCGACGGCTATACCCGCGGCCTGTCGCTGGATCTTGGCCGCGACGTCTATGGCAAGAGCTTCGCGCGCCTCGCGGCGTTCGTGCGCCTCGACGGCGGCAATCAGGAAGGTGCCGCGGCGAATGTCGACAACGACGACGCGCAGCAAGCCGGTGACGCCCAGGACATCGCGGACGCGGCGCAAGCCGCGAGGCTCGAGCGCTTCGTCGATGTCGGCGCGAGCGGCGGTCGCCTCGGGCTCGATCTCGGGGGGTTTTCCGCCGCGCAGGAGGCGGCGACAGCCGTGCAATACCGCAGCGTAATCTCGCCGCATCTCGGTGTCGGGGTGCGCCGGGCCGTCACCACGAATGGGGATCTGGGCGTACGCGCCGAATTCGACGATTTTCACGCCCCGATGGTGGCGCTGCGCATACTCGATTACCGCTACCGCCTGGACCGGCACTTCGCGATCGGGGCATTCTTTGGCTTCGCGCGTTACGCCGGTCCGACCCCGGCGCTGGGCTATTACGAGGGCGCCGGGCTGCAATGGCGCGACTTGTGGCCACACTGGGATCTGTCGCTGGATGCGCGCGTTTTCGACCACGTGCAACGCAACAAGCTGCCGACGGATCCGCAGAATGGCGATCCGGTCGAGTGGTACACGATGCAGGCGGCTACGCTGTACCTCAGCCGGCGCTTTTGAGTGCCTGACGGCGCGTGCTCGCCTCGAGCGTGTTATTCAGCAGCGTTGCGATCGTCATCGGGCCGACGCCGCCGGGCACCGGCGTGATCCAGGCAGCGCGTGCCGCCGCCGCGGCGAATTCAATGTCTCCTACCAGTTTGCCCCCGGGCAGGCGGTGAATGCCGATGTCGATCACGACCGCGCCGGGACGGATCCATGCGCCAAGCACCATTTGCGGCCGCCCGATTGCCACCACGAGTAGCTCGGCGCGCCCCACTTGAGCTTCGAGGTTTCGCGTCTGCGTGTGGCAGACGGTAGTGGTCGCGCCGGCCAGCAGCAGCTCCAGCGCCATCGGCCGTCCGACGATACTCGAGGCGCCGACCACCACGGCTTCCATGCCTCGCGGCGAGATACCGATGTGCTGCAGCATCTTGATGACGCCGTAGGGCGTGCAGGCGCGTAACAAAGGCTCACGTTGCGCCAACCGGCCGAGGTTGTAGGGATGCAGGCCATCCACGTCCTTCGCCGGATCGATGGCCTCGATCACGGCGCGGCCGCGGATGTGTGGCGGCAGCGGCAGCTGCACCAGGATGCCGTCGATCGACGGCTCGTCGTTGAGTTCGCGCAGCAGCGACAGCAGCTCGGCCTCGCTGGCGGTCGCCGGCAGATCGTAAGCGACCGAGACCAGGCCTACCTCCTCGCAGGAGCGGCGCTTATTGCGTACGTAGACCTCAGAGGCGGGGTTGTTTCCGACCAGCACCACGGCCAAACCGGGCCGGCGAGCACCCGAGGCGACCATAGCCTCGATGGCACCGCGAACCTCATGTTTGAGACTCTTGGCGATGGCTTTGCCGTCGATCAGACGAGCGCGTGGCGGGGGTGTCGTGCTCATATAGGATAGTGTCGCATTTGGCAGCCGCAGCGGAAGTAAATTGACGCTGCCAAGAGGGACTCCGTATGATGCGCGCCCCCGTGCGGTGGACACGGAGGGCGCCTCGGAAGGTTGAGAGCGGGGCATGGCGCAGTCTGGTAGCGCATCTGCTTTGGGAGCAGAGGGTCGGGGGTTCAAATCCCTCTGCCCCGACCAGCTCAAACTGCTGTGCGCCCGTAGCTCAGCTGGATAGAGCACCGGCCTTCTAAGCCGGTGGTCGCAGGTTCGAGTCCTGCCGGGCGCGCCACGATCGACGGTGGACGTAGCTCAGTTGGTAGAGTCCCGGATTGTGATTCCGGCTGTCGCGGGTTCGAGTCCCGTCGTCCACCCCATTCTTTGGGCCGTTAGCTCAGCTGGTAGAGCAGGAGACTCTTAATCTCTTGGTCGTAGGTTCGATCCCTACACGGCCCACCAACTAAATCCTTAAAAACAAGCGCTTGGATGCGATCTCGCCGACCGGCCGAAGTGCTGGCGCCGTGATCTCGATGCCACGAGAGCACTACGACCCGGCCAATATGACCCGGCTCGGACCGACTCTGACCTGTGCTCAGCAATTGGCGCTTGTCAGCTGGTCCACGTTTGCACCCGGCTGGCCTTGGCCGATCAACGCGGAGTGACCGGCTTGCAGGTAGTGGGCACCAGTGGCTCGGTGAGCGTGATATCTGACGGCCGCACGACGCGCGTGTACCTGTCGGCCAACTGGTCCGGCATTATCGAATGCGATGGCCGCATGGTGGTGCATCGCGAGCGTGCCCGACAGGGCCTGCTGCGTCGCTTCCTAGGAAATGCGGATCAGCGCCGCGCTCGCTGCGCCAAGATAGCAGCGGATTGTCCCGTCGAGGACTGGTAGCGAGTAGGCAGAGCCGGGACAAAAGGTTCCGTCTTGGGCCACCGAACTTCCTTGGATCATCGTACCGCTCGTTGCATCCAACGCTGGCCCAGTGAGCAGCCAGAGCTCCGCACGGCTTGCCAACCCGCTGGGGGCGATGGTGAGGCTCAAGTTCGTTGTTGCATCCTTGTTGACGACAACAATATTGCGGCAGCCCTGAGAAGACGCCACCGCGTAAGCCGTGAGGTTAAGTCCCGCTGGCGCGGAGATCGAGGCGGCGAGCAGATCGCCCTGCCCCGCGAGGGAGAATAGAAGCAAGCCGTAATATTCTGGACGTGCTTCGACGACTACTCCATTGTCATCAGCGATGGGCGTGTAGCCGCCGGTGTTCCCGCCACCCGTCATGTTGGCGCCGGCGCCGCCTCCGAGCGCGATATTGAACAGATGGTCGATCACCCATAGTGCCGAGGCGTAGCTGTCGCTGACCCCGATTGCGCCACCGGCCCAGAACGAGTTCGTCTCATCGAGGCGGAACGGAATGCCGATCGAGTCCGTGGCAGCCTTTAATAGTGCGAGGTCATCAGTCAGCGCCGAATCCTGACTGAGCATTTCGGCGATGGTGGATGAGGGATCCAGACCGCTACCGCGATAATAGTGCTGCGTCAGCAGGCCGATCTCGTTGCCAAGATCACGGGCAAACGGCAGCGTCCAGCCCGTTGTAGCAGCGACGCATGACGGTCCGGTCATTACCACATCAGGCGTCGCCTGCACGATCGCGTCGCGAAACTGCTGCCAGCGCTGTTCGAAATCCTGCGGCGTCCAGGTCGGGAAGTAGTGGTACGCGCCATAGATGTTGGGTTCATTTCCAAGCTCTACGCCATAGAGACTCTTGCCCAGGGCACCCGACGCATACGCCACTTCAGCGGCAGCGTCGGCCGGTGTCGAGAAAGCAAGATTCACCGAGTAGAGGACCGTCCAGCCCGTCTGCTGGATAAACTGCGCCAGCGCATCGATATCGGTGGGCGCAACCTGTCCACTCGTAAGACCTGGTCCACCCGCCGCCCAATGAATCAGATCCACGGAGTAGCCGCCGATCCGGAGCATGCTGGGTCCGAGGTTGCGAAACAACTCGATCAGTGTGGAGTTCTCGGGCCGGAATAGCGGCAGGTACATGGCAGTCTTGTCGTAGCTCAGCCCCGCAAACGCTGGCCCCATCTGTCCCACGTGTTGGCTCGAGACACTGATCGCTGCCGACGTGAGCGGACCCTCGGGCGGGGGCTGTGGATTCCAAAGCGAGGATCTGGTCGAGGAGGCCCCGTCACAGCCGCTGAGAACAGTTTCAGCTGCGAACGCGCTGAGTGAGCCGAGCACGGAGCGGCGCGTCAAGACCATGGTTCACCCCGAACCGATACCATGCGGATACTCGGCATCAGCTGCCATCCGACCATCCAGCGCGATCCCGCGCCGGATGCACCCTGCAAGGACAGCACTCGCAGTCGGCTGACGCTCCCGGCTGGCGACGAAAGTGCGAGCAACTGCTCTGTGCCCGGAAGACCCGCCGATTGTCCCCTGTTTCATGCCACCTGTCGTCAACCAAGCGTCGATGGGACCGCTGCCTGTCTGGTGGGCACCCCTGGATGGCCCGAGCGCCAACTAACGGCTCCCTCACGTCCCGCTTAGAACAGGGCTAAGCGAACAAGACCGAAACACTCATAATATTCCCGATTCCTCTCGCGCTTATTCTTGCCCGGTTACGCCCCGGCATGGTTGGATCAACCCCCTAAGCTCTTGGTGGTAGGTTCGGCCTGACGACGCGATCGTCGCCGCGCTGTGCAATGGCGCGTTGTCCGGGATCAGGCCAGTCAAAGGAGCCATTTCCTAAGCCAGATTCGGTCCGAGGAGAGCCGGCAGGTCACCGGCGCGCCTCTCAATCTCTTGGTCGTAGGTTCGATCCCTACACGGCCCACCAATCCCTTATTGTCTGCGGCGGCAAAGCGGCGCCTCCTGACCATCCAGGCAATTAGATGTCTATCAGTCGTCGCCCATTCTGCTATCTATGTAGTCGAGCACCTGTTGGTGTGTGACATCGTATTCGCCTTCAATTTCGCAGCGATCCTTGAACGTAGGGTTACATCCCGCCAAGAGAACGAGGGTTTGTGCGTCCAATAGCAGAGGCTCGCTTCCCCGGTCGGTACTCCGCTCCGCCCTCAGCAAGCAACGAGTTCCCGCGAGGTCATAGTGGGAGCGAACGACAAAGTAGGCGTGCGCAGCCTCTCGGGCCTTTTCCCATTTGTCAGCCAAAGCCGCGCATTGCGAGCGCAGCTCGAATAGTTCCTTTTCGGTCGGCATTTTTGGCTGGCACGCGGTGAATGCCAGGCTCAGCAGAGCCAGCGCCACTAGCCGCTGCATTGCCGCTCTCTGCCTGTTGCCGGCGCGTCTCGGCATCTGGATGTCGATCACTGCCCGGCCACAGTGTTGTAGATGGCGGAGTTCGCACCGAGAGTGCTGTTGTGCAGGTGCACGGCGAAATAGAGTAGCCCAGCTATGACGATAGCCGCGGCTAGTATTGTTGCTGCTCTGTCACTCATTGGGTTCCTATCGGTTGCTGTGATTCCGCGCCACGGTCCCGCGCTAGCGCCTCACGTCCTCCACGGCGTCAATTCGCTGCTGAACCCACACGTCTCCCTGGTACCGCAGGGCGCCGAACTCGCATTCGCAATAGCCCCGCTCGCTCAGGTTAATCATGATCGCCTTGTGAATGAGTGTGCGGCCGGTGAGCACAGAGTCATCCAAAGGGCGATCCCGTTCGATCATTTCGGCCAGACGTTCCAGCTGCACGGCCAGCTCACGCACCTGCGCCCAAATAGGACGCGGCGATTCGCCCGGCCCTTGGGGAAGGCCGCCGCGCTCCTCCAATAGCTTGACACTGAGCAATCGCCTTATCATGCGGGGAGAGCGATCACGCCGCGCCGCCTTCTTGATGATTTGCTGCACCTGGTCGGTGATGGTCATTAGTGGTGCGCCCCGAAAGAGCTAATTCTTGCGGGAGTCAAAGCACTTGCCTTCTGTGCGCGAGGTGATCCCACGGCTATCACTCGAACATTTCTGACGATCAGTTATCGCCAACCAACTTGCTCAGTGCTTCTACTTCACGTTCGAGGCATTCGATAAAAGTCTTGAGCTGCCCGAATTCTACGAAATCCAATAAGGAAAACTCTGTCGTACCACCTTCCCGAGCGACGTACGCGTAGTCTACCTCTAGGAGAAAGTTCTCCTTGATCGCGACCGGATCTGTTGTGTCCCGAACACTTGTCCGAAAAAAATCGCCAAACTCTGAACAGACAATTACGGGATATTTCAATTCGATCGAATCTTCACCGTCCGCATACGGAATCAAAGATGCGCGGTCGCGGCTATGTAGAAAACCATTGAGGCATTGGTTAACGGCGCGGAAAATCGGGTCATTCTCGTCACCTTTTTGCTTCGCACTCGCGAATAGCTTTGCTGCCTCATCGCCCCTTGTCAGATAGTGATGTTCTTTGGAAAAGACGTTGTCGCGAGCGAAGGGGGTTCTTGAGTAAATCCATTCGCGAGCACGTACTTCATCGATCGAATCGAACCAAAATACAACTCCTTGAGTAATGTACTTGCACTCAATGAACAGGCGCACGCGTATGTTTATCGGGGGGGCCTATCCAAACTCGTTTCACAGAGTATACGGCCTCAGCTATGAGATCGAGTTCACGGGTTTTATCCGTCGAAGAATCGACATAGTACGGGCTAATTAGTACAGCCCATTTACGGTCTCGAAAGAATGTGGCTACTCTGCACTGAAAGCTATTACCGCTTTCGGCTATCAGTGTTTTTGCGCCCTCGAGATCCATGTTGGGTAAACTGATGGCGGTTACGCCAATCTGTTCATATCGATGGTATAGCCAGCGGCCCTCAATTCGCGGGCCAACGGCAGCTTCCACGCTCCGAGGTCATCCATCGGTACGTACACGACCCCGGCGTAATCGCTTGGAAGCTCGATAGGTGGCTTATACAGGGCGCACACACGCTCGCGTTTTAAGAGACCCACAAAGTAACCAAGCTCGAGCACAACGTTTTGTCGCGCACGAGGACGCAACGGCTCGTCAGCGACGCCAGGCTCGCGACCCTCGTCATCCGGAGTCAGAAGGACCACGGCAAAGCCGACATTGCCGTAGCGCTCGAGCTTCTCAATCACGGTCATGCCGCGATTGGCCTGCTCGTGAAGGATAACGGGCTCAATTCCTAAACCCTCGAGAACGCGCGCCACGGCCTCCCGAGCGGCCTCGTCATGGCCGTGTACAATGAAAGCGCGAGAAAGGTCTCGCTGCTCGCCCTCGGCCTCCACGCCGTTCGCGACCGACGCGCCAGCAACGGGATAGAGATCTAACCGGCCAGATATCGACCTGAGGCATGCAATTTCGGACCGGATCCTCGTCTGCTCCCTTTGAAGCAGCTGCTGGAAAGAGGGCTGAGCAAAAAAGACGCCGGAATTGGGATAGGCCGCGCTCTTATATTCGTGCGCGATCGCCTCGGATCTGATGTGCGCAGCGAGCAGGGCTTCGTTGTAGTCACTCCATTCGCGGTGCCGTTCCTTGAACGCCTGCAACTCGGCCGGCCCACTGGGGCTCTGCGCCAAGAGCGCATCGGCGCTGGTAATACGCTCTTCGAGCCTGGCGCGGACCTCAGCAGGTGGTCGCTGTAGATGGCGGTCAGTAACCGTGTAAATCTGGCGATGAGGTGCGGATTGTCCCCTCAACGCTTTAAGTCAACCGCCGCTGATTGATCCCTATCAGAGGACCGTCCGGTCCCTTCTTGTTGTTCGTTACATCGGCAAAGCCGAAGCCCAGTCTGCCGCCGTCAGGCGGCAGATTGGTTTTGGGGCGAGTGCGGTGGTCATGGGCGTGCTACGGCAAGGCAACTATTTCGAGCCTTCCGCTATGCTGCAGGGCAAGTAAGCAAATAGACGAAGGCCCGGGACGTTTGATTGGCGTCGAACCCCGGGCCCTCGGTGCGCAGCGCCTTGGCAGGCGTGTTTGCAGCTCCTTTATGCCTGCCTTGCCCGGCGCTGTCCAGTGCTTGGGGAGGGGCATTGGGGCCGCTTCAGCCACCGACCTACCGGCTCTACAACTGCCAGCGCTGCAGCGTGCAAACACGCATCTGCCAACGATGCGATCACGGTCAGATTTACTGCGGCGGGGAGTGTGCGCGCATTCGCCGCCGCGAGTGCGTGCGCCGGGCCGGCGCACGCTATCAGCGCACGCGCCGCGGGGCGTTATGCCACGCCGCCCGACAACGCGCTTGGCGCGCGCGACGCCAAGCGGTGACGCATCAGGGATCGCCAAGCGGCGAGCTTTGCCGGAATGTATCGGACCATCCGATCAGCACACAGGACATCACCGATGCGCCGCGCGCCGCGCCCGTTGTGGCGAGCCGTTCCAGGGGCCAAGTGCCAGCTCGCTGCGCGTTCTGTGGCGCGCTGTTGCCGGCATGGACGCGGCTGCGCCTGTGGCCTTGGAGCGGATAGGCCGGTACAGAGTGCACCGAGGGTATGCCGGTGATCTCGCGCGAGCTGGAGGCCGAGATCCTGCGGCTGCATCACGCCGAGGGCTGGCGCGTCGGCACGATCGCCCGTCAGCTGCAGGTGCATTACAGCGCCGTGCGTCGCGTGCTGACTCAGGCCGGTATCGTGCTCGCGCCCCAGCGAACCCGCCCCTCGAAGCTCGATGCGTATGTCCCCTTCATCCAGGACACCTTCACGCGCTATCCGACGCTACGCGCCAGCCGCCTGTATCGCATGGTGCGCGAGCGCGGTTACGCCGGCGGTCCGGATCACTTCCGCCATCTCATGGCCCGCTATCGGCCGCGCCTCGCCGCCGAGGCATATCTGCGCTTACGCACACTCGCAGGCGAACAGGGGCAGATCGATTGGGCGCACTTTGGCAAGTTCGTCGTGGGCCGTGCGCGCCGGCCGCTGATGGCCTTCGTGATGGTCTTGAGCTACTCGCGTCATCTGTTCGTGCGCTTCTACTTGAGCGCCACGATGGCCAGCTTCCTGGATGGTCACGTCCAGGCCTTTACCTACTTCAATGCCGTACCCAGAACCTTGCTCTATGACAACCTGCGCAGCGCCGTGCTCGAGCGCGTGCATGATGCAATCCGCTTCCATCCGACGCTGCTCGAGCTCGCCGCCTGGTATCACTTCCAGCCGCGCCCCGTGGCCGTGGCGCGCGGCAACGAGAAGGGACGCGTCGAGCGCTCGATCCGCTTTGTTCGCGAGCGCTTCTTTGCCGCCCGCCGCTTTGCCGACATGGCCGATCTCAATGCCCAGGCGCTCGCCTGGTGCGCGGGCGAGGCGGCCGAACGGCCCTGCCCCGAGGATCGCACGCGCAGCGTGCGCGCGTGCTTCCAGGAAGAGCAACCACGGCTGCTCGCGCTGCCGAGCGAGCCCTTCCCGTGTCAGGAACACGTGATGGTGCGTGCAGGTAAGACCCCGTACGTGCGCTTTGACTTGAACGACTACTCCATCCCACACACGCACGTGCGCCGCAGCCTGGAGCTGCTCGCGACCCTCGACACCGTGCGCATCGTTGATGGCGCCGACGTCATTGCCGTGCACGCGCGCAGCTTCGATCGCGGTGCGCAGATCGAAGATGCGGCGCATATCCAGGCCCTGGTTGATCACAAGCGCGCCGGCCGCGCCCATCGGGCCATCGATCGGCTGCATCACGCCGCCCCGAGTGCAGCGCGCTTCTTCAAGCTCGCCGCCGAGCGCGGCGTGCATCTGGGGAGCCTCACTCGTGGGCTCATCGATCTGCTCGACACCCATGGGGCCGCGGGGCTCGAGGCCGCCTTGACTGCCGCGCTCGCCGAGGATGCCGCGCACCTGGGCGCCGTGCGTCACTTCATCGATCTGCAGCGCGCCCAGCGCGCGGCGCGTCCGCCCGTCGCGGTCACGCTGCCGGAGGATCCGCGCGTGCGCGCACTGACTGTGCGGCCGCACAAGCTCACCGACTACGAACAACTGGCCCGGGAGAGTACCGATGAACGCTCAGATGATGCCTGTGACGACGACGCCCTCGAGCGCGGCCACGACGGCAACGACGAGCCTGTCACTTGACTCGCTTAAATCACGCCTGCGACGGCTCAACCTCTTCGGGCTCCTGGCCCACGCCGAGCAGATCCTTACCGAGCCGTGGATCGAGCGCGTGCTCAAGATCGAGGAGAGCGAGCGACAGCAGCGCAGCCTCGAGCGCCGCCTGGGCAATGCGCGCTTAGGTGCCTTCAAGCCGCTGGCTGACTTCGACTACAGCTGGCCCAAAGAGCTCGATCGCGCACTACTGGAGGAACTGTTCACCTTCAGCTTCCTCGAGCAGGCCGCCAACATCGTGATCGTTGGCCCCAATGGCTTAGGGAAAACGATGATCGCCAAGAATCTGCTGCAGCAGGCGATCCTGCGCGGGCACAGCGCGCGCTTCACCGCAGCCTCCGACATGCTGCACGATCTGGCCGCCCAGGACAGCTCCACGCAGCTCGCCCGCCGGCTACGCCGCTACATCACGCCGGCCTTGTTGTGCGTCGACGAGGTCGGCTACCTCTCCTATGACACGCGCTACGCCGATCTGCTCTTCGAGGTCATCACGCGCCGCTATCAGCAGCACCGCTGCGTGATCTTGACCACCAACAAATCTTTTGGCGAATGGAACCAGGTCTTCCCCAACGCCACCTGCGTCGTCGCGCTCGTGGATCGGCTGGTGCATCGATCCGAGATCCTCACTCTCGCCGGCGACAGCTACCGCCTCAAGGAAGCGCAAGAACGCGCCGCGCAGCGCGCCTCGCGCCGAGCCGCTGCCAAGAAGACTCGCCGCGGGAGCTCGAGCAATGCAACCCAATGATCTGCCCATCGTGTGCTTGCCGATGGATCTCTCCGACGACGGTGCAGCCAAACTGATCGACTTCCTCCGCGAGCTCACTGAAGCCCTCGAGCGTCACTACGCCGGGCAGCTCCTGCGATACGCCCACCGCTATGAACCCGAAGCCACGCCCGATCCCCAGGACAACCCCGACGAGCGTCCGTTCTGAATCTCAACCCGCCACTGCGCCCCGCACCGCAGGCATCCACGCTACAAGCCGGGCTGTTGACCAAATCCGCGCCTCACCACCAAAATCCTGCGCTTCTACCTAGCCGCTAACAGTCGCAGCAGCTCGGGTGTCGAGGGCTCAGAACGAGTAGGATTTTTCGCCACGGCGTCGCGCTGGAAATTGGAGCGCAGCATGCTACCAAACTGCTACCAGCCCCAGCCGACGCCAGATGATCCCACGTGACGAATGGACGACTTAACCCACTGAATTTTCGGCGATTGATGCGCTGTCAGATTACCTCCGCTTACGTCGGGGCATCCTCTTAATCTCTTGGTCGTAGGTTCGATCCCTACACGGCCTACCAATTAAAACCAATGGTTACGAACGAAAGTTGACAATAACAAGCTCGTCATGTCCTCGGGAGCGCCGTGTGGAGTCCGAGGTGCTCCACGAACGGATCGAAATCCTGGTCACTGAACAGCAATACCAGACCATTCTCGATGCAGCTGGTGGCGATCAATGTATCGATCGTCTTTCGCATCGTGATGCCGTGTGCCCTCAATGTTCTAAAGTTCTTGGCCGCCTGGATAGCAATATCTCGGCCGACGAGTTCAATAACCGGCAAAGACGTCAGCAGCTTTTTGCCTTGGTTGAATTCTTGATCGCTTCCAAAGCCTTGAAGCACTTCAGCCAATACCAAGTCTCCCGTCGCGACAGGCTCAACACCGAGGAGAGCGTCCAGTCGGTCGGTCGCTGGAGTTTGCGTGCCACGAAAATAGTCGATCCATACACTGGAATCGACCAAAATCACTTGTCCGTTCTCATTGCATCAAGGTCGCCTTGCCAATTGAGCTTTCCTCGGAACCGCCGAATCTCGTCTTGCTTGCGAAGACGCACGACGGTTCGAAGTCCGAGCTCCACCGCCTCGCGCTTCGTCTTCAATCCCGTGAGCCGGAGGGTTTCTTTCATTAACTTGTCGTCAATAACGATGTTTGTCCGCATAGTGTGTATCCTTGATGTTACTTATACACATTCTAGCAGCGGCCCAGAGGTTCAGCAAATTGAACCTGAAGGCTTTTATCGAGACGGAGGTCCCGCCGGAAGTGCGGCAAACAGGGGGCACTAAGCGCCAGGCCTTCGAGCAAGTCTCACGGGACGAGGATGAATCGGCAATTTAGCTGCCAATAGAACCTGCCGATTCAATCGGGGTTTTTGCCGCTTTATCGGTTGCCGCACAGGCCAACGACTTCGACCGGCTTGTAGTGTCCGACCAACCCCGACTGCAGGGCGCTGGGCGACTCGCGCGAGCGGCTTGCAAAATTCAGATCGTCAGGCAGTCCCCGGAGCGGTGCCTGTTCCATCAGCACATTCGAATTGCGGAAGGCACTCGAATCGTCTATCTGCAGGGTTTGTGGCAAGACTATTCGATAGTGCGCGAAGTCGAGACCGAATTGCGGCGGGAGCTGTCGCTGGTGAAGCCCTTACGCGGCGGAAATCTTGAGGTCGCGAAGCGCATTGCCGCTGCACGCAACCCGGCGTCGCTCCATCTGCGCCGTGGCGACTACGGTCCGTTTTTTGGCGAGCACATGATGTTGCCCATCGCGCACTACCAGCACCCGATCAGCCACAAGTTGAATCAGGATCGCCTGAGTACGTTTTTCGTCTTCTCTGACGATGCGGCGCTTGCCAAGGATCGGCTGCGAGGAGACCCGCGATTTGATGTGGTCGATCACAACAACGAGACCGCCGCCCACGAAGACCTTCGCCTGATGTCGCTGTGCCGGCCTCAGGCGTGCATGGCGACGATTTCGGCCTGGCGTCCGGAGACTTCCACGACATCGCCCGCCCGACGGCCGATCAGTGCGCTGCCCACGGGCGAGGTCCAGCTGACCAGGCCGGCGGGCGGATCGGCCTCATCCTCGCCCACCAGCTGATAGCGTCGTTCCGCGCCCTCGTCGAACCGCAGGCGCACCGTGACGCCGAAGCGCACGATCTCGGGCGCGGCGGGCGGCGCAATGATGCGAGCGCTGCTGCGTCGCTGCTTCCAATAGCGCAGGTCGCGTTCGACGCCGGCGAGCGCAGTCCGATCGTTGGCCGCGAGCGCCGTGCTGCGCGTGGCCTCCAGCTCGCGCAGGCGCGCGTCGATTTTGGCGACGCCGGTGTGCGTAACGAAGTTCGGGTGCGGGCTGATCGGCCGATCCGGCAGCGCGTCGACCGTGTCTGTATCAGCCTCGCGAACGAAGGCTCTGCTCATGGCGGGCTACCGATCTCAAGGTGAGCCGATTGTACGCCGCCGACAGCTGCTGCGCGGACAACTCGCCCGGCTCCCGCCGGTCGCCGCGGCGCGCTTTATAGGCAACGCGCGCGAATGATCTTAAGGATTGGCAGCGCCCGGCGCCGGCGGCATTGGCGCGAGCCGGGGCGGTTTGGTGGAGTTGCCGGTATCGTTGGGGCAATCGAGTTCGTCGAGACGGGCGCGCGTGTCGTCGATGCGCTTGTCGGCCTTCGCCTCGGCGGCGCCCACTATCTCGGGTGAGGTACTGGTGGTCGGCGCTTCGCGCACCGCTTCCTGATTGGCTCGAATCTGTGCCCGCAGCTGCTCGCATTCCGCGGCTACCGGGTCACCGCCATCGGCGGGCGCTACGATAGCCGACGGTGCGCTGCCGCGCAGCACCGGCACGGAGCCTTCGCTGCAGCCCACAAGCGTCAGCAGCAGGGCTGCGCCGAACGCCGCGCAGAGAAGGCGCGCGGGCGCGGATCGGGACCGGCAGGTTTGGGTTTGGAAAGGCAACGGCATCATTATTGCGCCGGTTTCGGCCGCCGGGCTAGAGCCTGGGAGGCTAAATTAAGTTAACCCAGGAATGCGTGACGCATCGACGCAGCGATCCAGCAGCGCCCTGGCTACCGCCCGCGCGCACCGCTGCGGCTGCCGCACGTGCGTGCCTTATCATCGACATGGGCAAGCTCCTATTGTCTGAGGACTCCACTGTGCGCAGGCCGGCTCGGCAGCGCTATAGGCGGAAGCGGCGCGTCCCCTGCCTGGGGCGGGACTGGAGGGCCATGGGCCCCGTACCAAGTGCCGCGCCCCGCGTCGGACAACTGCTGATCTCAGCTATAATTGAACGTCTTTTCCCCAGGCGGCCGATGCGCGAAAGTGGCGGAATGGTAGACGCGCTGGCCTTAGGAGCCAGTGGGGCAACCCGTGAGAGTTCGAGTCTCTCCTTTCGCACCAGCGGCTCGAACGGCACCGGGATCTCGATCAGGATTGGGCAATGAACAACGGGCGATGGACAGCGACAAGATGCAAGTATCGGTGACGACAACTCAAGGTCTCGAGCGACGGCTCGAGGTGGCGGTGCCCGGCGAGCGGGTCGCCGGAGAGGTGGATCAGCGGCTCAAGCGCCTGGCGCGGACCGCGCGCCTGAAGGGATTTCGGCCCGGCAAGGTACCGTATGCCGTGGTGCGCCAGCAGTTTGGCAGCCAGGTGCATGCGGAGACGGTGAGTGACCTGATGCAAAGTACCTTCGCCGAAGCCGTCAGCCAGCACCGGTTGCGGCCGGCAGGCGGTCCGCGCATCGAGCCCATCGCGGTCGAGCCCGGCAGCGAGCTGCGGTACGCGGCGATATTCGAGGTGCTGCCGGAGGTTACTCTGAAACCGCTCGACGCGATCGCGGTCG
>Ga0208696_1000928_pt1 | contig 18410 bp, 16 predicted proteins | sample Sb_taG_9_FD_187711 | JGI IMG/M metagenome (GOLD analysis project Ga0208696, IMG submission 187711) | Peat soil microbial communities from Weissenstadt, Germany - Sb_50d_b_LC metaG (SPAdes) (version 2) | ecosystem: Environmental > Terrestrial > Soil > Wetlands > Peat | place: Germany... | reverse complement strand
GTCATGGCGTCCTCAACGATCAAGGTGTGGCTTCCTGAGCCGGATTCGGTTGAGCTGATGGGCGGGCTGCCCGCCGGGATGACCGCCGACGTGTGGACCGGGGGAGAGCAGCTGCCCGATTCGGCCAATGAGGTCGAGGTGGTGGTGCTGCCGTTCGGGGTGCCGCCATCCCGGATGCCGGTGCTGTCCAAGCTGCCGCGGCTCCGGCTGATCCAGCTGATGTCGGCCGGCGCCGAGAATGCGATTTCGTTTGTCCCGCCCGGTGTCACCTTGTGCAACGCGCGGGGGGTGCACGACCCCGCGGTCGCCGAATGGGTCATGGCCGTGATCCTGGCGCAGACGCGGCAGCTGCCCAGGTTCGTGGCCGCGCAGCTGGCGGGTACCTGGGACCCGGTCCGAAGCGAGTCGCTGGCCGGCCAGACCGTGCTGATCGTGGGCTACGGCTCGATCGGCGAGGCGGTCGAGCGCCTGCTGGCCCCGTTCGGGGTGACGGTGGAACGCATCGCCCGGCACGCCCGGCCCGGCGTGTCGAGCATGGACGACCTGTCGGCCGCCCTACCGAGGGCTGACATCGTGATCCTGCTGGTCCCGGTCACCCCGTCCACCACCGGGCTGGTGGACGCGCGGTTCCTCGGCCAGATGCATGATCACGCCCTGCTGGTCAACGCGGCCCGCGGCTCGATCGTGGACACCGACGCGCTGCTCGCCGAGCTGCGGTCCGGGCGGCTGCGCGCCGCCCTGGATGTCACCGACCCAGAGCCGCTCCCGTCCGGGCATCCGCTCTGGTCCGCGCCCGGTTTGCTGCTCACGCCCCATGTGGCCGGCGCGATGACCACGGCCATGGCGCGCGTCATGACCGTGGTCCGGGACCAGCTGGCCCGCTACGCAGCGGGAGAGCCGCTGCTCAACATCGTCGGCGAGCAGGGGTATTAAGCCCAAGCCCTACCGAGAGTGAGACAATCGATCCCGTGTCGTCCCTGGTAGAGGTGTCCCCTGCGGTCAGCGCCGCACTGCGGGCCGGCACGCCGGTCGTCGCGCTGGAGTCCACGATCATCTCGCACGGCCTGCCCCGCCCGGGCAACCTGGACGCCGCGAAGGAGTTCGAGGCGATCCTGGCCGGCCAGGGCGTGACCGCGGCCACGATCGCCCTCGTCGACGGCGTGCCGAAGATCGGCCTGGCCCAGGACGAGCTCGAGCGCATCGCCGCCGACGAGTCCGTGGTCAAGGTCAGCAGCCGCGACATCGCCATCGCGATGGCCAGGAAGGTGACCGGGGGCACGACCGTCGCGGCCACGTCGGTGCTGGCCGCCCGGGCGGGCATCCGGGTGTTCGCGACCGGCGGACTCGGCGGCGTGCACCGCGGCGCGAGCGAGACCTTCGACGAGTCGGCGGACCTGACCGTGCTGTCCAGGACGCCGATCACGGTGGTCTCGGCTGGCGTGAAGTCCATCCTGGACATCCCGGCCACGCTGGAGCGGCTCGAGACGCTCGGCGTCGCGGTCGTCGGCTACCGAACCTCGCGCTTCCCGGCCTTCTGGCTCTCCGATTCCGGCTGTGACCTGGACTGGCGCGCCGACAGCCCGGAGGAGATCGCCGACATCATGGCGGCCAGGGAGGAGTTCGGCGAGCCATCGGCCCTGCTCGTCGCCAACCCGCTGCCGCCCGGCCGGCAGCTCGACCCGCAGCTGCTCGACGCCGCCCTGGCCGACGCGCTGGCGGCCGCGGCCGCCCGCGGCATCCGCGGCAAGGCCGTCAGCCCCTTCTTGCTCAAGGCGATCCAGCAGGCCACCGGCGGGGTGAGCGTCGGGGTGAACCTGGACATCGCCCGCGGCAACATCGACCTGGCCGCGAGAATCTCACAATCTTGGTCCGAACGATCCGTCGTGCGTGTTGTCCCTTAGCGCCCCCAGTACCCCCCGGGTCGTGGTCTGCGGGGACGTGATCAACGACATGCTGGTCAAGCCGCTGGACGGCCTGGGATCTTGGACGGGCAGCGACACCCCGGCCGCGATCCTCGCCCGGCCGGGCGGCTCGGCGGCCAACCAGGCCGCGTGGATGGCTCATCTCGGCGCCGACGTCGTGTTCGCGGGCCGGGTCGGCGCCCGCGACGCGGCGTACCACCGGCGCGAACTGGCCCGCGCGGGCGTCCGGGCGCACCTGGCCGCCGACCGCGAGGCCGAGACCGGCTCGATCGTGATCATGGTGGCGCCGGACGGCGAGCGGACCATGTTCACCGACCGGGGCGCGAACCTGCGGCTGCGCCGCTCCGACGTGCCGGCCGGCCTGCTCGACGGCGCCGTGGCGCTGCACCTGACCGGCTACACGTTCTGCGAGCCGCCGCTGCTCGAGGTGGCGCTCTGGCTGCTCGAACAGGCCCGGGCCCGGGAGCTTGCCGTCACCATCGACCCGGGTTCGGCCGCCTTCCTGGCCCGGCTTGAGCCGAAGTCGTTCCTGCGCTGGACCGAAGGTGCCGCGGTCTGCTTCCCCAACCGCGACGAGGCCGCCGTGCTCACCGGCGAACCTGATCCGGTCTCGATGGCGGCCCATCTGACCAGCCACTACGGTGTCGTGGTGGTGAAACTCGGCGCCGCGGGCTGCGTGCTGGCCACCCCCGGCGAGGACCCGGTCCTGATCGCCGCGCATCCGGCGCGGGCGACGGACACCACCGGTGCCGGCGACGCCTTCTGCGGCGCCTTCATGAGCAAGTGGCTGGCCGGCGGCCCGGCGGCGGACCTGGTCGGCGCGGCGGAGTTCGCGGTGCGGATCGCCGCCACCGTCGTGACCCGCTTCGGCGCTCGCCCCGTGTAAGCGCTCGGGCAAGTCACCCGGAGCAGATGATGACCGCGCGGGCCGGGTGCGTGATGCTGGCTGGATGGGCGATTTTGAGCTGAGCGCGGCCGAGTTCCGGGCCCTTTACCAGCGGGTGAAACACATGTCCCAGCAGGGACCAGCCGACCGGCGGGGAGCGTTGAACAACACCTCCCCCACGGACGTGGTGACGGCGGCCAGTGGTGTCTGGCGTGGCCATGCTGTGTCGCTGGCGGCGCCGATCGAGAGCCAGGTGGCGCCCGATAACCCTGATCCCGCCGTGCATCAGATGACTCATACCGGCACAAGCTCGGTTCCCGCTGCCGGGCTCTCATTCGCCATGGACCGGCTGGCCATGAACATCCACGGCAACGCCGACAGCCACATCGACGCGCTGTGTCACGTGATCTTCGACGGGACCCTCTACAACGACATAAGCGCGGACGCCGTCACTGCCACGGGAGCAACGGAGCTCTCCATCGAGGAGGCCGGCGGCGGGATAGTCGGGCGTGGCGTGCTGCTCGACATTCCACGGGTGCGGCGCGTGCCGTGGCTGGACCCAGGTGATCACGTGACCGCCGATGACCTGATCGCGGCGGAGGCGGCGCAGGAAGTCCGGATCGAGCCGGGTGATCTGCTCTTCATCAGGGTCGGTCACCGCAGCCGCCGCACAGCGCTGGGTCCGTGGGACGTCGCGAATGCGCGCGCCGGGCTGCATCCAGCTGCCCTGGAGCTCCTCGCGGAACGGCGGATCGCCGTACTTGGCAGCGACGGCAACAATGACACGGCGCCGAGCGCGGCCGAGGGCGTCGACTTTCCGGTGCACGTGCTCGCCGTCAACGCGATGGGCCTGCACCTCCTGGACTGGCTGCACTTCGACGACCTCGTCGCGGTATGCGAGGAGCTGAACCGCTGGTCATTCCTCTGCGTCATCGCACCTCTCCGGCTCCGCGCAGGGACCGGCTCGCCAGTCAACCCGATCGCCATCTTCTGAAGCGACGGCGGGCCAATCACTCATTCCGGGCGATGCCCGGCGCCTGATGCGACGGCTAGGGTCACAGTCCACGACGGCGAAAGGAACTCAGCATGGACGAGCATTACGACGTGATCGTGATCGGGACCGGGGCCGGCGGCGGTACGCTCGCCCGCCACCTGGCCCCCTCGGGCAAGCGGATCCTGCTGCTCGAGCGCGGCGACTGGCTGCCCCGCGAGCCGGCGAACTGGTCCACCGTGGACGTGTTCGTGGACGGCCGCTACATCTCGCCCGACAGCTGGTATGACCCGAAGGCGAAGTCCTTCTTCCAGCCGCAGGTGCACTACTTCGTCGGCGGCGCTACCAAGCTGTACGGAGCCGCGCTGTACCGGATGCGCGCCGAGGACTTCGGCGAACTGCGCCACCATGACGGCCTGTCGCCGGCCTGGCCCATCTCCTACCAGGACATGGAGCCGTACTACACCGCAGCCGAGACGATGTACCAGGTGCACGGCGCGCGAGGCGAGGATCCGACGGACCCGCCGGCCAGCGCGCCCTACCCGTACCCCGCGGTCTCCCACGAGCCCCGGATCCAGCAGCTCTCCGATGACCTGGCCAAGGCGGGCTATCACCCGTTCCACGCGCCGTGCGGCATCTTGGTCAACGAGGCGAACATGCCCTACAGCATCTGCGTACGGTGCGCCGACTGCGACGGCTTCCCGTGCCCGCTGCACGCCAAGTCCGACGCCGAGGTGCTCGGCGTCCGCCCCGCGCTGGAGCACGCTAACGTCACCCTGCTCCGGAACGCGCGGGTCGTGAAGCTGGAGACCAACCCGGCCGGCACCGCGGTCACCGAGGTGGTGGCCGAGCACGACGGCGGAACCGAGCGGTATACGGGTGACATCGTGGTCGTGGCGTGCGGCGCGGCCAACTCCGCCAAGCTGCTGCTGGCCTCCGCTAACGACAAGCATCCGAACGGATTGGCCAACGGCTCGGATCAGGTGGGCCGCAACTTCATGTACCACGACAGCCAGGCCGTGCTCGCCCTGTCCAAGGACCCGAACCCGACCGTGTTCCAGAAGACCCTCGGCGTCAACGACTTCTACTTCCGCGGCCCGGACTTCGACTACCCGATGGGGAACATCCAGATGATCGGCAAGTCGCAGGCGGCGATGTTCCGCGGCGAGAAGCCGCTGGAGACCAAGTTCGCGCCGAGCTGGGCGCTACGGGACGTCGCGGAGCACGCCGTGGACTTCTGGCTGTCCACCGAGGACCTGCCGCAGCCAGACAACCGGGTCACCCTCGGCCCTGACGGCGCCGTCCACCTGGCGTACACGCCGAGCAACCCCACCGCCGCCAAGCGGCTGTACCAGCAGCTCCACTCGATGCTCGGCTCGCTCGGCATGCACCCCGGCCACCTGGCTCACCGGTTCGCGTACATGAAAACCGACATCCCGGTCGCCGGCTGCGCGCACCAGGCCGGGACCGTGCGGTTCGGCTCGGACCCGGCCACCTCGGTGCTCAACTCCGACTGCCGGGCCCACGAGCTCGACAACCTCTACGTCGTCGACACCAGCTTCTTCCCGAGCATCAGCGCGGTCAACCCGGCCCTCACCGCGATGGCGAACGCCATCCGAGTCGGCGACCACCTGCTCGAACGACTCGGCCACGGCTGAGGGCGTCTGTGACGAGCCGGGTCGGGAACGGCAGGAACGCCACCACGAGCAACAGGACCAGGTTGAGCGTGGCGGCGATGGCGAGCACGCCGTCGCTAAAGGCCGCCAGCCGGGCGGTACCCAGCGATCGGCGTCCGCGGGGCGTGTCTTGGTCAGCTGGCACGGCCGCCGTCTCCTTCGCGTCGGTCAACGGCGGCAATCCCCGTGGAGACAGGCCCTCCGATAGACAGCCGGGGATCGGTTTGCCCGGATGCGCGCGAGTGACGCAATCTCGCGTGGCCCCGTCAGCCCGTCGTGTATACCTCGTAGTTGACGTAGCCGGCCTCGTCGTCCCTGGCCGCCAGGGTGCGCCCGTCGACGGAGAATAGCGCCACCGACATCCGTTCGCCGAGCAGGGTGGTCTCGATGCGCCGGCCGTCGCGGATCTCGTAGGGGGTGACGACCGGGCGGTCGCTGAGGCCCATCAGCGACCGGTTGCCATCCGCGCCGTAGTGCAGGGTGGCCTCGAACCCGGTGATGAGGTTCACCGACCGCACCGTGCGGCCCACCGTCACGGCACGGATCTGGTCGTCGGTCATCGGATGGATGCCCCGGTCGGCGAGCTCGGCGACGGCGTACATACCCGCGGCGGCCGTCCTGCCGGCGCGGTCACGTTCGCTGGGGGTGTACCACACGGGGGAGGTCCAGGCGCGCTGCTGGACGCTAGCCGGGACGGCTGTCGGGAGCGGCTTGCCGTGCCGGACGGCGTCGTAGGTGGACCAGCGCGGCGTCGGGATCTCCAGGATCCGCGCGTAGTAGACGCACGCCAGCGAGGGATCGAAGGCCGGGTCGGTCCAGGCCGCGGACAGCTCGGCCGCGCCGATGTCGTTGCGGTAGGTGGCGGTCGAGACGTCGACGGTGTCGCCGACCGGCGGCAGCGCGCCGCCGTGCGGGCCCGGTTTCCGGCCGCCGGAGGCGGCCACGTCGTACACCTTCTCGAACAGCATCCCCCGGTCGGTCCAGCACTTGACGATCTGGATGCGGTCCAGGTTGGCGCCCAGCGCGTCCTTGGCCGCATACGCCAGGAACGTCGGCGCGGCAGCCCCGCCCGGCCGGGCGGGCAGCTCGGAACCCATCGGCACGCCCCTGCGGTATCCGGCTGCGGCGAGGTCGCGCAGGTCGGCGTCGCCGAGGTCCCAGCCGCCGAACAGCCGGGGCGCCAGGCGGACCCCGCTGGTGGCGAACGTCTCGCGGCGGCGGAGCCCGTCGAACAGGGCGTCGCGGGTGTTCTCCTCCGCCCAGATCCCGGTGAGGCCGGCCGGGTTCAGCAGCGCCGAGGGGAGGCCGCCCTCGACCACGCCGAACAGGCGCAGATCGGCGGTGTCGTCGAGGTAGGCGTTCCCGCCGGTCCAGCCCTCGGCCTCGCTATTGCCTGGCGTGCCCGAATGGCCGTCGTTGCCGCCGACGAACCCGACCGGGAACGGGTTGACGCCGAGGCGCTCCTGCTGCCGCAGCCCTTCCTGCAGCCCGCCCCGGACGGTGCCCCACTTCATCTGGCCCTGGGCAGCGCCGGTCGCACCGGAGACCTGCTGGAACGCCTGGCTTGCGACGATCTCGAAGCCGGCGAACTGGTCATCGGGCGACACCGCTGGGGTCGTCTCGGAGGAGCCCTTGCTCTGGAAGATCTCCGTGAGCGGCTCCCACAGCGCCCGGCGCCGGGCGTAGGCCTCGTCGATCTCCCGGCCGTCGCTATAGCGGGGGTTGAACATCTGGCCGTTGCTGAAGTTCGCGTTGTGGGTGATCGCCACCGCGTTGCCCGGGCCCCCGGCGGCGGTCTCCAGCCAGTCCCACAGCTGCTCGGGATGGGTGGCCTCGTAGTTGCTCAGCGGCAGGTCCGGGACGTCGTCCCCGCGGAAGATGATGACCCGGTGGAAGTTGACCCCGCCCGGGGTGGGCGTCCACTCGAACCCGTTCAGCGTGGTGAACCGGCCAGGGTCGTTGTGGCTAGCCGCGATCTCCACGATCCGCCGCCAGATCGTCCGGCCCGCGTCGAGAACTTCCTTCAGCTCCCCGATAGGGAGCCGGGTGGGATCGGGGCGGACCATCCCGGAGATGACCACCTCCACCATGTCGTGGACGTTGCCGGCCCGGCCGTCCTCACCGGGCACCCGCGACGCGCGGTACCGGTCGACCAGCGCGCGGGCCTCGGGGTCCTCCGGGTCGTAGTCCGGGTCCACGATGAGCCCGTACTCACCCAGCCACTCGGCGTGCTCGGTGACCGCCGCGAAGTCCAGCGGCCGTGACAGGCGCGTCTCCTCGGCGTTGTTCAGCGACGAGCGGGCCGGCTCGCCCTTGGCGAAGCGGAACGCCTCGTCGGGGCCGTTCAGCGCCGCGATGACGAACGCGTCCAGCGACCAGGCGGTGTGCACGTGCAGTTCCCCGAAGTAGGGATGGCGCAGCGGGTTCGCGGGCGTGCTCATGCTCGTGTCCTCTCGGCGTGACCGTGCGGGTGAGATGCGTGGGCTGGTGAGTCGGCCAGGGACGGGTCGATCTCGATCTGATAGGAGTCGCGGACCTTCGCGTAGATGCGGTCCAGTGCCCCCGCGCGGCGCGCCGCGTCCAGGTTGGTCGCGATCCGGCCGGCCACCTCGGCGAAGTCCGGCACCCGGGCGGGCGCGCGGCGGGTCACGAACACCAGGTGGTAGCCATATGCCGAGGCCACCGGGCCGGACCAGCCGCCCAGATCGGTCTCGAAGAGCGCCTCGGCGAAGGCCGCCCCGAACCGGGCCTCCACCATGGACCGGGTCCAGTCACCGACCTCAGCAGGCATCGGCGGCGGATCGCCCAGCCCGCTCGCCCCGTCCTTTCCGCCGTCGCGCACGGCAGCCAGCGCGGCCGCGGCCGCGGCGTGCGCGCCGGCGCCGCGAGCGGCAACGCTGAAGAACACATGCCGGAACGAGGCCGACTCCCCGACGGCGTACTCCGCGCGGTGTGCGAGGTAGTGGTCCATCAGGTCGGACTCGGTGACCCCGGGCCCGTCGCGGAGTGCGAGCATCTCCATCTTCTGGACCAGGCGCCGCCGCACCACCAGGTCGTCGCGATCGAGCCCGAGCGCCAGAGCCTCCCGGTACAGGACCTCCTCGCGGACGAAGTCCGCTACTGACTGGTCCGACTCGGCGGCCGTGGGCGGCCTGCGCCACTGCCTGGCCAGATGCTCATCCAGCCACTGGCGCTTGGCCGCGGTCACCACGATGTGACGATCTGCCCCCGAGGCGCCCTCCAGCCGGAACGGGACTTGCTCCTCCTCGGCCTCGTCATGGTGAAATCCCACGGTTCGCACTCTCCTTTTGGTTGAGATGGCCCAGTGTGTCCACGTGCCCGGGACTCGTCGTGGATGAGCGAGCCGCTCTCAGCATGTTGCGCGGCTGTCTCCGGTTTGCTCACCCGGCGGGCAGGTCACCCGGGTGATTCCGGCGAGCGACCCTGGCCGGCCAGGTCGCCGGAATCGTGCGGCCCGAGCCTCGCCGACATCGATTCGATGTCGAGTCCCAAGTCGAAGAGCTCACGCAGAACTCCTAGCAGCTGTGACTGATCATGCAGGCTGCCGGTCAGCTCGGTGGTCCCGTTCGCGGCCCGGACCGACAGACCCCCGAATGCGTCACCGAATCGGTCATCGAGCTCGCCCGAGATGACGATCACACACCAGAAGCCTGACATGCCAGGAGCCTGGCCGATGAGCCGCCGCACAGCACCACCCGCCGGGGGCATTCACCCGGGTGGTTCTCCGGACTGGGCCGGCACGGTGGTGCGCGCTTCCAGCGCGGCCAGCTGATCGATCGCATCTTCCCGGGAGGCGACGCCGAGCTTGCGGTAAGCCGTCTTGAGGTGCGACTTCACCGTGTTGTGGGAGATGAACAGCTGCCCGGCGATCTGCCTTTGGCTCAGCCCTTCGGCGAGGAGCCCCAGAACGGCGATCTCACGATCGGAGAGCTGCTCGCCGAACTCGGTGGCATGGTGGTGCGGAGCGGCCAGCATCTGGCGCAGCCCCGCCGACCGCGCGGGCAGTGCTCCCGGATCGGGGAGCCGGTCCAGGATCTCATCTGCCCGGTCCAGACACAGCAGCGCCTCGGCGGTGTCCCCGAGCAGCCGCTGAGTCGCAGCGAGCAACACGTAGCCGTTGGCCAGCCACCCGCTTCGGGGGGCGGTGCCGAGGATCTCGATCGCCAGCTGGAACCGGTGAGCAGCGCCGCGCAGGTTGCCCCGGCGGCGTTCCCGTTCACCGCACGCCAGCTGCATGATCGCCCCGAAGGGTGACCGGTCCGCGCCGGCCCCGCCGAGCACGCCGAGGAGCCGGTCGAGCATGGGATCCGCACGGGAAGGGACGCCCAAGGACGCCTCCGCCAGAGCGAGGTTCGCGACCCCGAAGGCGAGCACGATCGGGTTGGCGTCCGGGATCTGCCCGACGGCCCGACGCAGGGTCGCCACGGCTTCGCCCGTCCGGCCCTGCAGGTACTGCGCCTGGCCCAGTCCGGCAAGCACGATCCCCTCCCACCCAGCCGTCGGGGCCGTCATGACGGCTCGCTGCGCGGCCGCCTCGGCGCGTGAGACGTTATTGACCCCGACGCTGGCTTCGGCGAAGTCCGCCCGGAATCCCAGCGGCAGTCCCTCAGCGTCCTTCTGGTCGGGTGGTCCGGTCCTGGCCACCGCGACCCACTCCACTGCCTCATCGATCCGGTTGTCCAGCGCTGCCAGGCAAGCCCGGACGTATGCCAGTTCGGGATCCTGCATCGCCTCCGGCCACGACAGCTGCGACAGCCACCGGCGGATCGCGGCCCAGCGACCCGAGGCGGCCATCACCTGCACCTGCCCGGCGATGAGCCGCGAGGCGGCGGCGACGTCGCGCGCCGCGATGGCGTGCTCCGTCGCGGTCTCCCGGTCGCCGGCCGCTTCGAGCCACCGTGCGGCCCGGCCGTGCAGGACCGGCACGAGGTCCGGCCGGGCACGGCTGAGATCCAGGCGGAGGGCTTCGGCGAACAGCTGGTGCTGCTCGTACCACTGCCCGGCGCTGTCGACGGAAATGAACACACTGGAGCGCTCGAGATCGGCGAGCAGCGCCCCTGACCCGGTCATGCCCGTGACGGCGTCGCACAGGGCGCCGTTGAGCCGGCCCAGCACCGAGACCTGGAGCAGGAACTCGCGAACCGGCGGTTCGAGAGCCCCCAGGACCTCCCTCGTCAGGTAGTCCACGACCGGGCGGCTTGCACCGGTGAACGACTCGATGAACGGCCCGCGGTCCTGAGCAGGCATCAACAGGGCGGCCAGCCGCAGCGGCGCCGGCCACCCCCCGGTCCGCTCGGACAGCCTGCGCTGCTCCAGCGCCGACAGGCCCGTGACCCCGACCCCAGAAAAGAAGCGGGAGAGCTCGGTGTCGTCGAAACGCAAGGACTCGGCACGCACCTCGACCAGGTCTCCCGACGCACGCAGCCTGGCCACGCCCAGGGCCGGGTCGGAGCGGGTCGAGACAACGAGCTGAACTCGCGGCGGGCGATAGCGGAGAAACACGATGACCTGGGCGTTGATCTCTGCCGTCTCCGCCCGGTGGAAGTCATCGAGGATGACGACCAGATCCCCGGTCCCCTCAGCCAGCTCATCGATGAGGACGGGCACTGCGGCATCAGCGACCCGGTCCGGGTTCGACCGCAGCGCATCAAGAGAACGGCCACCGACGGCGCTCTCGTGCTGGGCGATCGCCGCGATGACATGAGTCCACAAGCGCACCGGTTCAACGTCGCCCGGGTCGAGAGTCACCCAGGCGAACACAGTCGCCGCGTCGGTACCGGCCCATTCCGTGAGCAACGTGGTCTTGCCGAACCCCGCCGGGGCACACACCAAAGTGAGCGCCCGGCCGCGCCCTCGGCGCAGTTCGTCAAGCAGCTGGGGCCGGCGCACCGAGCCCCGCGGCAACCGGTTCGGGGCAAGCTTGGCCCGGATCAGCCCGGCACCGAACCCGTCCGGCGCCCGGCGTCCCGCGCCCGGCTCTGCTTCCCCGGCCACACGCCCTCCCCGATCCACCCACTCCCCGGCCTAACCGAGGGAAATTGCCCGGACGGGACACGGACAGCACCGACAAAAGCCGACGCAGCATTCGCACGGTTACGCGGGGGTCGCCTGCATCAGTCGGTGGACCGACCCTAAATTCGCCGGCGACCCACCCTGGGCGTGACGGCCGCCGCCACCACGGCCGTCTTCGCGACCGGCGCGCCGCGGCCAGGCGTGACGGCGGCGGCAACTACCGCGGTCTTGGCGACCGGCGCGCCGATGACGCCGACTCTTCCGACACGTGCTGGCCTGAGTGCCATTTTCAGTCTCCTACCCTTGCGGTTGCCTCGTCGGCCTCGATCGAGGCGATGATCGCCTGAAGGGGAATCCGCCCGTTGGCGATCAGCTGGCCGCCCGAACGCCGCACCGCTGATGCGAAGGGCGCGGCCCACAGGTTCTCCCAGATGAGCACTCCGGCCGTGCTTCCCGGATCCATCGCCGCTGCGAGGTGGTCGACGTCGTCCGCGGCCAGGAGTTCTGCCAGCTCGGCCTCAATGGCCTGCAGCTCTCCGAGTTCCCCGACATCGGACAGCTCCGTCGCCTCGACGCTGCCGTCCGCGTCCTTGGTGAGGATCAGCACATCAATCACGCGGATGGTGCCAGAGTCGACCAGCGCTCGCAGCTCGGCCGCCATCTCACCGGTGAAGCTGCTCGCTCCAGCCGGGAACTCGACGACGACGTAGTCGACGGGACCCAGTTCATCCAGGGATACCTCGGTCATCATCATTCCGTTCGCTGGCCCGGGCTGAGCTGCCGCGACGCGGAAATCTCGCGGGCCCTCCCGACCTTAGACGGACCGCCGCCGCGCCACGTCACCCGCAGGAGGTGAGTAACGGCCAGACGGCGGTCAATCACCCTCACCCGGCGCAGACAGATGGAAGCCCGTCCCGCCATCGCTGGCGCGCCCGGCGCTGGAAGCCGGACGCCCGCCCCCGCGGCGGAGCAGGGATTTGTTCCGGTAAATCTGATCCGCCCTCTTGACGCAGGCAACCCCCGCGCTTTACGTTTCGTGAAACACCGTTCGACGATGTCGAACACGTTTCGAGCAAGATCCCATCTCGCCGAAGGAGGTGAGACGCCCCGGCTGCGGCCGAGGGCGAACCGCATGGCAGCTCCACCCACCACTACGCAGAAGCTTCTCGCCGAGGCTCTCGGCACCGCGTTCCTCGTGTTCGTCGGGGCCGGCTCGGCCGCCGCGACCGGCGTGATCGCGGCCGGCACCAAGGTCCCCTTCTCGATGGCCCAGCTCGGGATGATCTCGTTCGCGTTCATGCTGGTCATCGTCGGCGCGGTGTACGCGATCGGGCACATCTCGGGCGGCCACATCAACCCGGCGGTCACCCTGGCGCTGGCCGTCTCGGGCAAGTTCCCCTGGCGCGAGGTGCCCGGCTACGTCGCGGCCCAGCTGGCCGGCGCGATCGTAGGCGCGGCCGGCATCTTCCTGACCCTCGGCCGGGCCGCCACGGTGGCCGCGGGCGGCGGGGTCACCAGCTACAACTCCGCCACGATGGGATTCGGCCGGGCGTCGCTGATCGAGGCCATCGGCACGTTCATGCTGGTCTTCGTGATCTTCGGGGTCATCGACCACCGGGCCGTGCCCGGCTGGGCGCCGATGGCCATCGGCTCGGTCGTGTTCGCGATCATCATCATCCTCGGCCCGGCGACCGGCGCGGCCATCAACCCGGCCCGCTACCTGGGCACCGTGTTCATGCAGAGCGGGTTCGGCGGCACCGTCTCCTGGGCTCAGGTGCCCGCCTACGTCATCGGCGAGCTCGTCGGCGGCGTGCTCGGCGGCCTCGCCTACGTCTTCATCGGACGGATCCGTGCCGACGCGGCGATGACCAGCCTCGCGCCCGCAGAAGCAGAACCGCAGAAAGTCAGTGGAGCAACGTCATGAAGAAGCTCATCAACAGCCCGGAGACGGTCGTCACCGAGGCCCTCGAGGGTGTCGCCGCGGCGCATCCGTCGCTTTCCGTGGACGTCGAGAACAAGGTGATCACCCGGGCCGGCGGCCCCAGGCCCGGCAAGGTCGGCCTGGTCTCCGGCGGCGGGTCCGGCCACGAGCCGCTGCACGGCGGTTTCGTCGGCTACGGGATGCTCGACGCCGCCTGCCCGGGCGAGGTCTTCACCTCGCCGGTGCCCGACCAGATGCTCCTCGCCACCCAGGCCGTCAACGGCGGCGCGGGCGTGCTGCACGTGGTGAAGAACTACACCGGCGACGTGCTGAACTTCCAGATGGCCGCCGAACTGGCCAGCGACGAGGGCATCGAGGTCGTCCCCGTCGTGATCAACGACGACGTCGCGGTCACCGATTCGCTCTACACCGCGGGCCGCCGCGGCACCGGGGCCACGGTGTTCGTGGAGAAGATCGCCGGGGCGCTGGCCGAGGAGGGCGCCGACCTGGCCGCCGTGGCCGCGGTGGCGCGTGAGGTCAACGAGCGGAGCCGGTCCTTCGGCGTGGCGCTCACCTCGTGCGTGGTGCCCGCGGCGGGCAAGCCGACCTTCGAGCTCGGCGAGGCCGAGGCGGAACTCGGCATCGGCATCCACGGCGAGCCCGGCCGGACCCGGGCGGCCCTCACCCCGGCCAGAGAACTAGCCGCCTACGCGCTCGACGCCATCCGCGCCGACATGCCCGTCGGCGGTGACCTGCTGGTGATGGTCAACGGCATGGGCGGCACGCCGCTGATCGAGCTCTACCTCATGTTCAACGAGGTGCGGAAGTACCTGGAAGCCCACGGCGGGCACGTGGCCAGGAACCTGGTGGGCAACTACATCACCAGCCTGGAGATGCAGGGCTTCTCGGTGACGGTCTGCCGGCTCACCGAGACGCTCACCCGGCTCTGGGACGCCCCAGTGGACACGCCCGCCCTGCGGTGGGGACGCTAGGGCCAGCGATTCCCTTCTGGTAGGAGCCATCATGGACGCTGAAGTCTTCCGGGCCTGGATCGTGTCGGCCGCCGGAGTCATCGAGGCCAACCGGGACCACCTGACCCAGCTGGACGCGGCGATCGGCGACGCCGACCACGGCATTAACCTGGCCCGCGGCTTCACCGCGGTGCTCGGCGCGCTCGACGCGGCGGCCAAGCCACCCGCGACGCCCGGGGCCATCTTGACCGTGACGGGCAACACCCTGATCTCCAAGGTCGGCGGCGCCTCGGGTCCCCTGTACGGCACGGCGTTCCGCCGGGCCGGCAAGGCGCTCGGGGACGCCGCCGACGTGGACCTGCCGGCCCTGTCCGCCGCGCTCGACGCGGCTCTGGCGGGCGTCCAGCAGCTCGGCGCCGCCCGCGAGGGAGACAAGACGATGGTCGACGCGCTCGCGCCAGCGACCAGGGCGTTCAGTAAGGCGATCGCGGAGGGGGCGTCGCCGGACGACGCCCTTTCCGTGCTCGCCGAGGCGGCCTCGGCGGGCGCCGTCGCGACCGTGTCCATGCAGGCGCTGAAGGGCCGGGCGAGCTATCTCGGGCCGCGCAGCGTCGGCCATGAGGACCCCGGCGCGGTCTCGACCGCGCTCATCCTCGGCGCCCTCGCCGGCGCCGCGCAGGCCGGGCGATGACCGCACCCATCCGCTACCGGGGCCAGCCGGTGTCCGAAGGCGTCGGCGCCGGGGAGATCTACCTGGGCGACGCCCCCGCCGGGGCTGACCCGAACCCAGGCGAGGACGACGTGCGGGCGGCGTTCGCCGCGGTCGCTCGGGAGCGGGCCGCGCTGGCGGCCCGGCTGCGCGAGCACGGCCAGGACCTTCAGGCCGGCATCGTGGACATCGGCGCGCTGATCGCGGCGGACCCCGCCCTGACCGGCCCCGTGATCGACGCGATCCGGGCCGGAGCCGACGGCATCGCCGCGGTCGGCGCGGCCGCGGAAGCCCAGGCCGCCGTGCTCGCCGCGCTGCCCGACCCCGACCTGGCCCAGCGCGCCGGCGACGTCCGCCAGGTGGCCGCGGCCGTGCTCGATCACCTGCGCGGGACCAGCCCGCCCGCGCCCCCGGCGGGAAAGTTCATCCTGGTCCGCCGCGAGGTCGACCCGGCCGACCTCATCCAGCTGGCCGACAGCGGGCGGGCCGGCAGTGAACTGGCCGGCGCGGTGTCGGTCGCGGGCGGGGCCAGCTCGCACGCCGCCATCGTCGCGCGCGGCCTCGGCCTGCCCATGCTGGCCGGCGCCGACCCGGCGGTGCTGGCCGCCGCGGCCGGGCACCATGCGATCCTCGACACCGGCGCGGGCGAGCTGATCGTCGACCCACCCGGACTCGACCTCGCCGCAGCCAGCCTCCAGGGCCGCGCCGCGCCGGACCGGCGGGCCCCGCAGGAGGTCAGGACAGCCGACGGCGAGCCGGTCACGCTGCTGTGCAATGTCGCCTCGGCCGCGGAAACCCGGCTCGGCCTGTCCGGCGGCGCGGCCGGCGTCGGCCTGCTGCGGACCGAGATCGCCTTCACCGGCGCCTCCGGCTGGCCGTCGCAGGCCCGCCACCTGGCCCAGCTGACCCCGGTCCTCGGCCTGCTCGCGGGCCGGCCGGCCGTCGTCCGGCTGCTCGACTTCTCCGGTGACAAGGTCCCGCCGTTTCTCGGCCACGGCCAAGAACAGGGGCTGGCCGCCCTGCTCCAGGCCCCGGCAGCGCTCGACGATCAGCTCAGGGCGATCCTGCGGGCGGGCGCCGGTACCCGGCTCGCCGTCCTGGTCCCGATGGTCACGTCGCTGGACGAGGTCGCCCGGGTCCGCGCCGCGCTCGCCAAGGCGGCCGCCGAGGCCGGCGTCGGCCCGCCCGAGCTCGGCATCATGGTCGAGGTCGCCTCCACTGCGGCGGCGGCGGCGGAGTTCGCCCCGGCCGTCGACTTCTTCTCCATCGGCACCAATGACCTCGCCAGCGAGGTGCTCGGCCTGGACCGGGCCGATCCGGGAACCCGTCCCGCGCTGGCCGCGGACCCCCGGGTGCTCGCCCTGATCGAGGGCGTGGTCCGGGCGGCCGCCGCCGCCGGGGTCAAGGTATCCGTCTGCGGCGACGCGGCGGCCGACCCGCTGGTCCTGCCGCTGCTGCTCGGCCTGGGCGTCCGGACGCTGAGCGTCGGCGCGGCCCGGGTGCCCCAGGTCGCCGGCTGGATCGCCGCCACTGACGCCCGGGCGGCCGCCCGCCGCGTCGCGGAGATCCTCGCTCCCACCCAGGAAAAGGCCAACCGATGACTCGCTCAGCTCAGCGTCAGTCAGATCAGGGCGGACAGGACCACGCCGCCGCGTCCCGCGCCCAGGTCCCGGGAGACCGCGCGGGCCGCCTCGCCGACCGCGCGGACCAGTTCGTCCCGGGTGCCCGGCACCAGCAGCCGGTCGGCCGCGCCGACCACGCCGATCGCGCCGGCCACCACGCCGTCCCTGGACATGATGGGCGCCGCGATCCCGGCGTCGCCGACGGTCGCCTCCTGGTCCTCGACCGCGTAGCCGCGCTGCCGGACCTGCGCCAGCGCCCGGTTCAGCGCCGTCTTGGTGGTCTTGGTGCGCCCGGTCAGCGGGGCCAGCTCGCCGGCCAGTGCCCGGGCCCGCTGTGCCTCGGGCAAGAACGCCACGATCGCGTGGCCCAGGGCGCAGGCATGCCACGGGATGGCCGCGCCGACCTCCAGGATCTGCACGGTGTTGTCCGGCCGGAACACGTGGTGCAGCACGATCACCCGGGAGCCCGACAGGGTGGCCACCCAGACCGCCTCGCCGGCCCGCTCGGCCAGCGACTCCGCCCAGCGCAGCGACCGGGCCCGCAGGTCGGACCCGTCCAGGTAGGCGTTGCCGAGCTGCAGCACGCCGGGGCCCAGGCTGTACTTGCCGGTGTCCGGGTCCTGCGCCACAAGCTCGTGGGCCTCCAGGGTGCGCAGCAGCCCGTGCACCGTGGGCTTGGCCAGGCCGACCCGGTCGGCGATCTCGGTCACGCCCAGGCGTGGCGTGCCGGAGCCGAGGACGGCGAGGATCTGCGCTGCGCGCTGCACCGACTGGATCATGACACCCTTTCAGCAATGCCGAACAACATTCAGGATATGCCATGACCGCCCAGCCCATGAGCACAGGCACCGTCGGAATCGTCCTCGTCTCGCACAGCGCCGAACTCGCCGCGGGCGCCGCGCACCTGGCCGCGCAGGTCAGCGGCGGCACGGTGACCATCATCGCGGCGGGCGGCACCGACGAAGGCGATCTCGGGACCAGTGCGGCCAAGGTGGCACGCGGGCTCAGCGAGGCCGAGAGCGGGGCTGGCGTGGTCGTGCTGCCCGACCTGGGCAGCGCGGTGCTCACGGTGCGGGCGGTGCTCGAGGACCATGGCGATGCCGAGAGCGTACTGCTGGCGGACGCGCCGTTCGTCGAGGGCGCCGTGGCCGCGACGGTCACGGCCGCGGCCGGCGGGGACGTCAAGGCGGTCGCCGCTGCGGCAGAGGAGGCACGTCATGTCCGCAAGCTGTGAACAGGAAAGCTGTGAACAGGGCATCACGCTGGCCGGCGACCTGCACGCGCGCCCAGCCGGGGCGCTGGCGGTCGCGGCCGGCCGGTTCGCCGCGGCGGTCTCGGTCACCGCGGGCGGTCAGACCGCCGACGCCAAGAGCGTCCTCGGCGTGATGGGCCTGGGTGCCACCAGCGGCCAGCACGTGACGGTCTGCGCGGCCGGGCCGGACGCCCAGGAGGCGGTCGCCGCCCTCATCGCCATCCTCGGCGAGGCCACCAAGGTGGGCGGCTTACTGCGCAATCAGGCTGGCCGCCCCACGCGGCAGGGCGAGCTCGATCTCGGCCCGCAAGCTGTCCGCGGCTTGTGCCGCGCACGCGGGGCCTGGGACCGGCCAGCCTGGTGCTCTGCGACGTGTCCGCCTTGTATTTCGAGCCCGACGCCGGGGACGGGTTCCGCGAGAGCGGGT
>Ga0208696_1000923_pt1 | contig 18432 bp, 9 predicted proteins | sample Sb_taG_9_FD_187711 | JGI IMG/M metagenome (GOLD analysis project Ga0208696, IMG submission 187711) | Peat soil microbial communities from Weissenstadt, Germany - Sb_50d_b_LC metaG (SPAdes) (version 2) | ecosystem: Environmental > Terrestrial > Soil > Wetlands > Peat | place: Germany: Weissenstadt... | reverse complement strand
TGCCTGCTGGTACTTGAGGGCGTTTTCCACCGAGAGCGCCACCTTTGAGGCGACGGCGAGCAGAATACGCAAGTGATCCGGCGTAAAAGCGTCCGTCGTCGAGTGATACATGGAGAGGACGCCAACCACTCCATTCAATCCCTGCAGCGGGACCGCAAGCGCCGATGAAAGGGTTGTGTTTTTCTCCGGATCGACGGTATAGCCAGCTTCAACGTGTGGATTGCCGTTGATGATGGGCTTGCAATTCTCCGCCACCCAGCCGCATAAGCCTTCGCCCACGCGTATTTTCATGGCGGACAGGACGCGAAAGTTTTCGCCGCTTACCAGTTTCGGAAGCAACCAGCCGTTCCGAACCACGAATACGGCAATGGAGTCGCAAGGAATCAGCTTGCGCAAGCGCATCGACAGCACCGAAAGAGTTTCGCTCAAGCTCAGTGAATTGCCGAGGTCCTGGCTCAACTCGAACATAGCTTGCGCTTCCTGCCGGGCCGATGCGATCGAGGTCAGGAAATCAGACTCGGCTGGAGGACTGTCTGCCCATTTTTCGAATCCCGTGGCAGGGGCGTGACCGCGCTCTACGCGCAGGTTCTTGGAGAATTCGCAAGGAACGAAGCCGTCTTCCGAAATTTGCGCGAGACCCTCCATCTCCACATAACGGCGCTCCAGCACGGCCACGACTTGCGGGTCGAACCAGGTGCCGGCTTTTTCTTTCACGGTTCGCATAGCCCGGTCCAGCGGCACCGCGGGACGATATTGCCGATCGGATGCCAACGCATCGAGGCAGTCGACTACGGAAAGAATCCGCGCTCCGATCGGAATCTCATCGCCAGCCAGGCCCGCTGGATATCCCGAACCATCCCAACGTTCGTGATGCGAACGCACGATCGGCGACACGGGATAGGGGAAGGCGACGCGGTCCAGAATTTCAGCACCCACCAGCGGGTGCACTTTCATTTTTTCGAACTCTTCGGGAGTGAGCTTGCCCGGCTTGTTGATGATGTGTTCGGGCACAGCGAGTTTGCCAATGTCGTGCAACAAAGCTGCCGCGCGTAACGCCTCGATCTCTTCCGGAGACAACCCGATCTCTTTCGCGATTTCCACCGCATAAGTGCGCACGCGTTGCAGATGGGTATGGGTGGTGTGATCTTTGGCTTCGATAGCCAGGGCCAGAGCTTCGATGGTTCGCATGTTCAACGATGCTATCTGTTCCACATGCCGCTTCTCGATTTCAACCCGCTCCTTCTCGGCTTCGAGGCGTCCCAGATAAAGGCGGTAGGAGCGGTAGACCCAATAAATCACCGGCAAAACCAACAGTGATGTCCGCCAGCCGGCGTGCCTGTTAACGACGCCCACCAGTCCCACCGCAGCTGCTCCGACCAGGTAGTAAGGGAACGACCAGAAATAGCACTCCGACCATACCTTGCGGCTCGACTTGTTTTCCGTCAGTGCAATGACCAGGGAAATTGGCAGCGTATTCGCCAGAAAGAAAACCAGGGCCGCCACCATCAGCAGAATCGGCTTGTTGCCGCCTACTCTTGCGTCCAGCCAGTGATAGCTGGCGTAACAGAACGCACTGGCATTGGCCATCATTCCGAAAACATTGAACAGAACCTTCACCGGATCCAGGCGATTGCGCGCATGCCACACGCTCTGCACCAGGGTGGCCGTGCAGCCAATGATCAGTGTTTCCGGCAGGCTTAGCTCCATCACGCCGAGCAGGATGAAGAGAAAATTCACTGACATCGTGCCGTCGATACCCGGCAATTGCACCTTCAGGCCGGAGGCCAGAACCGCCACGGCGAGGTAACAAACAAATCGTGTCAGGTCAGCGGACTGCCAGTGCCAGAGCGCGGAGCACAGCACTACCATCCCGAGCGAGACCGTGATCCCGACAAATAGTTTCGTCCGTGTCGACATTAACGTCGTTTAAGGCGCGGAAAATGACAGGGCACGCCCCCGGCGTGGGAACCAGCCCACACGTCAGTCGAGCCCGATCAGTGGAATCCTATTGTCATTACAAGGCTTGAAGTAGCTTACTGACGTAACGCGCAAGATGCTTGTTGGGGCATTTTGCTATTGACGCGGCGGAGACCGGTTTGTATTTTTTCGAAAGTAACCTATTACTTTAGTGATCGTTCCGAGCCTCGTAGTTATTGCGACCGGTGCGGTCTATGTCAAGATCAAATCCAAACGCTCAGGATGCCATCACCAAATCTCAAGTCGCAATCTCAGGTGACGACGGCCGCCGGCCCCGGCCAAGGCCCGGCTGTCTCTGGAGAGCTGCCTTTCTCGGCTCTCGATGCTGCAGCGGGCACTAGAGTCGCCGTGGTGTCGGCCAATCTCGAGGGCAACATCACAACCTGTGATGAGGCTACGCTGAAGATATTCGGACGCACTCCGCCTGAGATTCTTGGCCGAAAGCTTGTTACTCTCGCCGTTGAAGACGATGGACCTGACCAAAGTCAACTGCAGAAGACTTTGCAGGCCGCTGTTCTGGAGCACGGTCGGTACCGGTCTCTGCTACGGCGTCAAGGCCGATCCGGAAAAAAAATCACAATAGAATTGTCTGTCACGTTGCTTCGCGATGCCTCCTCTGCGCCGGCCGGAATGGTTGCCCTGATCTCAGTGTCGGAGCAGGAATCGAAGCCTGTCGCCGCGCTAGATACAGACGCAGAAGTCGAAGATGCTACGGGCACCGTTTCGCGCCAGATTGAGGGCACAACCATCATCCTCGCCAGTCCCATGATGCATCGGTTCATGCGCATGGTGGATCGCGTTGCCGGTCACACCGAAAGCGTCTTGATCACGGGCGAGACCGGAACCGGCAAGGAACTGATTGCCCGCGCTATTCACCAATCGTCGCACCGCCGCAGCCGGCCCTGGGTTGATATCAACTGCGCGGCCCTGCCGGAAAACTTGGTTGAGAGCGAGTTGTTCGGATACGAAAAAGGCGCTTTCACCGGCGCCGATTCCTCAAGAGCTGGCCTGTTCGAACTGGCAGACAAAGGCACGCTGTTTCTGGACGAAATCGGCGAACTGCAACTCCAGACTCAGGTAAAGCTCTTGCGTGTGCTGGACGGACATCCTTTCTACCGCCTCGGCGGGCACCGTAAGATCAAAGTCGATGTGCGCATTGTTGCCGCCACCAATCAGGATCTCGATGCCGCAGTCGCGGCTGGCCGATTCAGGGAAGATCTATTTCACCGGCTGGGGCAATTTCAATTGCGCGTGCCTCCCTTGCGCGAGCGCCCGGAGGACATCATCGCGCTGGCCGAGCACTTTCTTGCGCTCAAGTCTCGCAACAGTTCGTTCGCATCGGACGCGGTTTCTGCGTTGCTTTCTCATCCCTGGCCCGGCAACGTTCGCGAGCTGCGCAATCTCATTGCCCGGGCTGCCGTAGAGTCACGCCATCCCGAGATTCAAAAGGCCCAGATCACAGAGGCGAGGTCTGGCAATCCGGCTGCCGTGCGCCAGACTGCTTCGATGCCGGTCGGCAATCTCGACAGCATGGAAGAGCAGATGATCATTCGCGCACTGGAGCGCAGCGGAGGTCATCGCAGTCAGGCTGCAGAACAGCTTGGCATCTCCCGCCGCACGCTCAGCCGCAAGCTGAAGGAATACAACATCAACGTCAACCCGGGCGATGGCGCGAGTTCTTTGGGAGTCATCAGTCTCGATCAACAGAAATTCTTCCGTGCCCCAATCCAGATTTCTGTTCTCCTGAAAAATCAGCAGGGCGAAGAAGTCACCGTCGCCGGCGTGAACCTCAGCACAGGTGGTATGGGACTGGACGGCCTGAAACAGCCGATGCGGTTTACCGGTTTGCTCGACGTGAGTTTTCCGCTGCCTGATAGCGAGCAGGTTTTTCGAGCGAAGGCCCGCATCGTATGGTTCGGCGGTGAGGGGCGGGTCGGAATCCGCTTCGCTGTGATCGATCCCGTTCTCTTCGAACAGTTGCAACACTGGACCAACCAAAAGATGAAGGACGAAGGCTGGGATCCACCCGCCTGAGTCGCCAACCCTGAGTCACCAACCATGGGATGTCGGCTACTTTGATGGATGTCATCCGGTATTATGCAATCCGGCAGCGATGCCATTAATGGTAGCAGCGATTGCGTAATCGAGCGCGGCGTCAGAGACTCCAGAGCGTTTACGGCGTAACAGATCTACTTGCACCAGACTCATGGGATCCACATAAGGATTCCGCAGGCGAATGGAGCGCGCGAGCACTGCATTGTTCTCTAACATTTCATCTTGCTGCGTGATCGAGAGGATTACGCGCTGCGTGCGCTGGAATTCTTCCTGCAGTATGGAGAAAACTCTTTCACGAAGGTGGTTATCCACCACCAAATGCGAGTAAACGGCCGCGATTGTGAGGTCGGCCTTCGCCATTGCCAGTTCTACATTTCGAATCAGGTTTGAGAACATCGGGAAGCTGCGCATCATTTCTCGCAGAAGCTGCGCCTGTTGCGCGCCCTGCCCGGCGAAGCGTTCCAATGCGTATCCCACACCAAACCAGGCCGGCACGGCGTGCCGATTTTGCATCCATCCGAATACCCACGGAATAGCGCGCAGGTCTTCGAGTTTGCGATTCGGCATCCGGCGCACGGGTCGAGAGCCAATGCGCGCGTGTTCAAGCTCGTTCACCGGAGTTGCCTGCTCAAAATATTCCAGGACGTCAGGATTGTCTGCGATGTGCCGACGGTAGAAGACATACGCATCCTGGGACATCGTTTCCATGGCATCGTCCCATTGGGAGATTCGAAGCTGTGAACCCCCATCGCGGCCGGCGAGTGCTTCAAGGCATGCCGAAATCATCAATTCAAGGTTCCATTCTGCCAACACAGGATCGGAATACTTCCAATTCAGCGCTTCTCCCTGCTCGGTGATGCGGATCGTGCCTGCGAAATCGCCCGGCGGTTGTGCCAGGATCGCAGCATGCGTAGGTCCTCCGCCGCGGCCGACTGTGCCGCCACGTCCATGGAAGATTTGCAGCTTCACGTTGCACTCCCGTGCCACATGGTGCAAATCGCGTTGCGCTTTGTATAGCGCCCAGGTGCTGGTGAGCATGCCGCCGTCCTTGTTGGAATCGGAGTACCCGAGCATTACTTCCTGCGAACGGCACCAGGAGTTGAGTAATAGCTGATATTCAGGCGCTCCCCAGACTTTTTTCATAACAGCTGCGGAAGCGCGCAGGGAATCGATCGATTCGAATAGCGGAACCGGCATCAGTCCGGGATCGTTCTCACTCCCCGCAACCGGGATCCCGCTGAGCGCTGCCAAACGGATCACGTTGAAAATGTCGCACTCCGATTGCGCATTGCTGACGATGAAATACCGAATCGCTTCTGGAGGATATTGTTTCTTTAAGCGGGCAACAGTCCGAAATGTGTTTAGCAGTTCGACCGATTCTGAAGAGAGACCCGGAGGCAGAGTTTCATCGTTATCGTCGAGCCCGACTGCAGATCCCAGTTCAGAAAGTGCCTGCGCCTGCACCGAAGCATGTTGTCGAATATCGAGCGTGTGGAGATGAAAGCCAAAAGTACGGACCTTACGCAGTAAAGGATCAATCTGCAGCTCAGCAATACGCCGCGCACGATTAGCAACCAGGCTCTGCCGAATGATCTGTAGATCCTCTTCGAACTCTTTCGCGCTGGCGTAGGCGTAATTCTGGCCGTCGGCATTACGAGCGCGCGTTAGGCGTGCCAACACATGGTCCAACAGACGACGATAAAGCTCGGTCTCAGAAATTCTGCTTTGATGCGAACGCTCCCGGTCCAGATTGGAGTCGTACAACTGCACACGTTGCGATACCTGCGGCGAAGCATCCACGCGGCGGAGTGAAACGCTAAGGTGCCCGGTGAGGCGGAAAATCTCGGCGATATAGTGATCAATGATCTGCTGGTGGGCAATGACCAGCGACTCCTTAGTGCTGCGATGCGTCACGAAAGGATTGCCGTCACGGTCGCCGCCGATCCAAGATCCAAAGCTAACGAGCTCAGGTACGTTTACGGTCGAGCTGTCGCCGAAAACATCGCGCAACGACTCCTCAAGCTCGTCATAGAGTCGTGGTAGCGTGTCGAATATCACCATCGGAAAATAATCGAGCCCCATGTGAATCTCGTCCAGGACAGTCGGCTTATTGAGACGAACTTCGTCCGTTTGCCAAAGTTCGGTAATTGTGGCTAATACCTCGGCCTCGTAATCTCGGGCGTCCGCGTACGAGAGCGGTAGTTGGTCAAGGCGCTCAAGGCAATTGGCGATTCGACGACGCTTATTCAACACCGTGTGCCGCGTAACTTCGGTGGGATGAGCGGTAAACACGGGAATGATTTTTATCTTCGCGAGTGCGTCCAGGACTTCCGCGGATGACTTGCCCGCCTCTCGCACGCGCCGCAGCGTGCCACGAAACGAACCTTCCACTACGCTCTGAGCGGCATGAAGGCGGGCAGCGCGACGGCGTCGTTTCCGATGAGTGGTCTCAGCGAGATTCGTGAGTTCGAAATAGATGGCGAACGCTTTCGTTAAACAGTAGGCCTGGCTGACGGGCAACGCAGCGATAATCTCGCGACCCTCGTCCATGGCATCGGCATCGTATTGGATTGAAGATTGGCCGCCCGGGCGTTCGCGGTGCTGCATCGCGAGCCGCCGCAGACGTTCAACCACCTGAAAAAAAGGCTCACCTTCCTGCTCGATCAGGACGCGGCCCAGCAGCGTGCCTAAGAAACGTACATCGCGTCGCAGAGGCTGGTCTTTGATGGGCTCGTTGGTTTTGGCACTCAGGTGTGCGAGGCGTTGACGCTGATCTTCATCACTCCAAAGCGGGCGGTCAGCCATGAGGCATTTTAATTCGAGGAGAGCGATTTGTCGGTGTGTACTAATTTCACCACGAAGGAACAACGGTGCAGCGATCGGAAACCTGGGCGATATCGGGGTAATCGTGGCCCAAAGCCCGATGGACTTCAGCGCCTGGTTCGAAGTTTCGACTCGCGTTACCAGCCGGATCTTGATTCGCTTGAGGTCCCCCCGGCCGCGGGAATGTAGCACTTCTGTGTGTAATCCATCACCATGCGATCGGCATTAAAACGCCAACCGAGTGTGCGAATGGTTCGCTTCATGCGCTTGATCCAGCCGCGGGGCAGACCGTCACGATCCCGCTGGTAATACAACGGAATCACTTCTTCGCGCAGCGTCCGAAGCAAATCTTGCGCATCGCGCGCGTCATGGACGGCCACGTTGGAGTGAGTTCTACCGGTGCCGATGGCAAATCCATTCATGCCGTCGTAAGCCTCCGCCCACCAGCCATCGAGAACAGAGAGGTTCAATCCACCGTTCAAGACTACCTTTTGCCCACTCGTGCCGGAGGCCTCCAGCGGACGCCGCGGGTTATTCAGCCAAACATCCACGCCCTGCACGAAAAAACGTCCGACGTTGATGTCATAGTCTTCGACAAAAACAAATTTGTCGGCGAAACGTCCATTGCGCATCAATTGCGCAATCTGCTGCAGAAGCTTTTTACCCTCTTCATCGTGAGGATGAGCTTTGCCGGCGAAAACAAACTGCACAGGACGTTTGGGATCGTTGACCATGTAGGCCAGACTCTCGATATCGGCCAGAATCAAATTGGCTCGCTTATAGGTCGCGAAGCGGCGAGCGAATCCGATGGTCAGTGCGTCTGGGCTGAGAGCCTTCGTAAGTCTTAGCACAGTCTCTCTTGACTCGAAGCGCCGTTCGGATTGTTCGACCGCGCGGCGCCGCACAAACTCGAGGAGTTGAGATTTCAGGCTCAGGTGCGTCTCCCAGAGTTCGCCGTCATCCACGTTTTCGATGCCTTCCCAGATGCGGGCTTCGCTGCTGTGCTGGTGCCAATTCGTACCCAGATGGCGATCGTAAAGACGAAACATCTGCGGAGCCAGCCACGAGGGAACGTGCACTCCGTTGGTGATGTGTCCGATGGGAACCTCATCTTCCGGCTTGCCCGGACAAAGCCCGGTCCACATTGCCCGGGATACTTCGCCATGGAGAGCGGAGACTGCATTCGCGCGACGCGAGAGTCGCAGGCCCAGCACTGTCATGCAAAATGTTTCCTGGTGGTTGCTTGGTTTCTCGCGCCCCAACCCCATCAGGCTTTCCGGGGAGAGACCCAGCTCTTCGCGCAGAGGCCCGAGATGTTCATCAATTAAGTCCGCCTCGAAGCGATCATGACCCGCGGGCACGGGAGTATGCGTAGTGAAGACCACTTCCCGCGACACGCGGGGAACCGCGTTATCGAAGCCGACCCCCTCTTCCTGCATGCGCGAGCGAACGGCTTCCAGCACCGCAAATCCGCTGTGCCCTTCGTTCAGGTGAAGGACACCGGGGGTAATGCCCATCGCTCTCAGGGCTCGGAAACCCCCGACGCCGAGCAGCAACTCCTGCCGAATTCGTGTCCGTGCGTCTCCACCGTAGAGGCGGGAAGTCAGCTCGCGGTCGTCCGGAGTATTCGCTTCCACATCCGAATCGAGCAGGAACAGATCGCAGCGTCCTACTGCAACTCTCCAGACCTTGGCATAAATCGAGCCAGCGCGTGTCTCGATTTGGACGACAACCGGCCGGCCGTTTTTGCCGATCGCAATCTCCAAAGGCAACTGATTGATGTCGGTCTCCAGATATTCTTCCTGCTGCCAACCGTCGCGATCCAGGCGCTGGCGAAAATATCCTTGCCCGTAGAACAATCCGATGCCGACCAGGGGAATCCCGAGATCGGAGGCACTCTTGATGTGGTCTCCGGCAAGCACACCGAGGCCTCCGGAATAAACTGGAAGCGATTCGTGAATCCCAAATTCCGCGGAGAAGTAGGCGACCGGTCTAGGCCGCAAGACTCCAGCGTGCCTCGTTCCCCAAGTGCGGTCAGCCTGCAAATACTCCTGCAAGCGGCGATACGCATAATTGATTCGGCTATGGAGCACCAGTTCCGCGGCGCGACTTTCCAGTTTGGCCAGCGGAAACTCCGATAGCAACGAAACCGGATTCTGATTCAGTTGTCTCCAACGCAACGGATCGAGATCCCGGAACAAGCCCACCGTATCGGGGTCCCAACTCCACCAAAGATTCCGAGCCAGAGTCCAAAGGCGCTCCTGCCCGGGAGCGATGAAGCGATCGAGAGTTCGCGCTTCGCTCACGACCGGCGCTACTTGTGCGGCCGCCTCGGTCAGCATCTGAATCTCATCGTCGCGAAAAGCCCGGGGCTCGACAGTTTGAACGACGAGGACACCCTGGAGAATTCCGCGGTCGATCAGTGGCACGCCGAGGAACGACTGGTAGGCATCTTCGCCAGCCTCTCCGAAATATTTGAAACGTGGATGATTTTGCGGTTGCTCCACAGCGACCGGCCCTACTTGTTCCGCGACCAGGCCTGCCAGCCCCTCGTGGATTGCCATTCGCAGATTGCCAATACACTCCCGCCGCAGACCGACCGTGGCGGCTAGCACCAAGTTGGCACGGTCCGGTTCGAGTAGATACGCCGAACAAACGTCGGTCTCAAATCGCTTGGCAACTAAGGCGACCACGTTCATCAGGGTGTCAGCGGGTTGGCCCTCTTCCACCGCTAGGTTGGCGATTTCCTCCAGCGTGAGGACGTTCCTGCCCACGCGCGAGTGAACCGTTAGATCCAACTCTTGCACGTCTCGGTGATTTTCTTCCAAGCTCAGGCTCTCTGGTTCCATATTTTCGTATTCAGTCGCGTGCCTAAGATCGTCCCCGTCACGCGGGACGTGCTATCTATATCTTTTCAGACAACTGTTCAGCAAAGCTCAAGCATGCGAGAAAAGCATAGCCCATCCGTTGGTCCCTTGCCTCCACTCCAAAGTAACCTTAGGGGTACGCCCACTTTGAGTCCAATCGAAATTATTGATGCTGAACATATGTGGCGAAACCGATGTGCGCGCGAGGGTTTACTACTCAGCTTACGGAGGGCTTGAGGAACCATCGGCAGTGCAACAGGGTCGCTTGAATCTCGATCTCGTTCAAGGAAACGTCGCCGCCCCAGCCACGCAATGCTAATCGTGCGGCTCACCGGCCAATCTCCACGACCACATCAAGAACGAGGTCGCCGTCAGGTCGATCGCAGGCTCAGTGGTGCTGAAGGACTGTACATTATCTTTGTAGACCGCCACTTCCGAAGGGTTGTAGTTTCCGTCATTTCCATTGAATATCTTGAAACTGTCGACACCGTTTGACGGACATCGGATCATGCCCGAAAGTAGGCCTGACGTGGCTGCGCTCGACGGGCCTTCCGTAGCCGCACCCCACAATACCGGGGTGCCCCCGGAGGTACCATCGAGCGCACCCGCGAGATTTGCCACCTGGTGCTGGATGCAATTGGGGAACGTGCTTCCGTCTCCTACAATGAACGAGGATCCCCACGCATTCGCGCCCAGAATGTTAGCCAGCCATCTCTGAGAATAGGTGTTGTAGCTTTGGGAATTCGTCAAGTAGTACACTTCACTCGCCATAACCGAGAGTCCCGCGCCATGCGAAGTAGTGTCGCCGTTACTCCAGGGCGCGCCAAAACCCCAGGAATCTGTCTCGGCTTGCGTGACTGCGTCATCAACCTGTTTCAAAAGTTGCCGGCAAATGCTCGATTGCGACACGGCCAGCCCCGGTGGATTTCCCGCCAAGCGCAGCGCTCGATACAGCTCGAAGTGCGCGAGTCCGCTCACGTCATACAAGTTAAGGGTATCTGCGCTGCCCGTATCGTAAACTTTGTTGACGTAATCTCTGGCGAACTGCGCTGCTTCTTCGAGGTAATGCATGGGATCGGTGTGAGGTAATCCTGTGGGTAAGTTTCCTGATTGACAGGCCGAACGCAGCGCGAGATACAGCTCTGTTGCCCCGAGCTCCATATCGTCGTCCCACACTATCTCGGGATACCCGTCAAATGGGACGATAGTAAGCAAGCATCCTTTGCAGTTGCCCGATTCATCTCCGGATGGCGCCGGATCGGTATATGATGTATCGGCGAGCTCGAAAATGTCCTCCGCATTCTTGAGGCATCGCTGCGCACGATCCGCATCGGTCGTGCGGTTCAACTGATAGCAAAGCGCGAAGTCAGCTACCAGGCGCCCGGCAAGATTCGGGCTGATCGTAGATCCCGCTGGGCCCGCCGGAAACACGGGGCGATTGCAGATGTAATAGGTCGTGTACTCATAGCAAGGTTGCGGATCGCCCGACTGTTGAAAGTGGTCGGCTGCCTGGGGCAAGGTCCAGATGTCATACTCCGTGATCAAACAGTAAGGTGTCACATAGGTTCCGCCACAATTGCCGGTCGCGGAACTTGGATTTCCTTCGCCGTAGTAATCCCAGTCCTGGCTGTTGTCGACCTGATAGTAAAGCGTCTTGGTGTTGTCGTCCCACATGTGCAGCAGCCAGTCGATCCCGAATCGTGCCTCGTTTTGGAAGTCTGCCGAAGTCGGCGCCCCTAAGCCACTCTGTCCGGCATAGGAAATGGAAACTGGCGGAGTCGGAGGATTCCACGGCGCTTGCTCTCCCATCTGCCGGGGAAAATCGCGAACTCCAATCTCCATCAGTGCCTCGGTGTAACTGACGGTTTCGACATATTTCATGTAGTCGCCCGCGTCCCACCAACCGCCGGCCGCATCAATGTGGTGCTTCGCTGACGGAACCAGAGGCGGCACGGGAGGAACATTATCGATGAAATCATTACTGTCCATGGGAGGAGTGTCAAAAACTTCCGCGCTTTTGTCTTTGACGTGACCTGGCGCAGTACGAACTGCGTTGCGAATGTTATCTGGTCCGTCCCGCTCCGTTTCGTAGAAAAACAAGGTATTCAGGAGCAGGCCGGGATAGAGCACATCGGGCCGGTCGACTGCGAAATGCGGTGAAGTACCTGGAATGGGGCCCAGGATATCGATGGTGTAAGTGTCTCCGCCGGAAGCCGCGAAATCGAGTGCGTACACATCGTAGATCAAACTCTTGCTGTGACTCCATCTGCCCAGCAGGGGACCAATCTTGGAGGAATAAACAGTTGATCCCGCCGAATTGACTACGCGGAAAGTGGCGCCGGATTCAGACGCCGTCGACATTAGATACGCGCGAAATGGAGCCGCGCCCGTTTCGTATCCAATCTGGTTGACGCGCACGTATGCGGATTGTGCGACAACAACCGACGTCCACACCAACGTTGCCACCAATACCACAGCCGGAACCAAGATACTGTAAGAGCCGGAACGGCGTTTGAAGCGCGAGCCGATGGTATTGGGCAAAAGCATCGCGTCCCCCAGCATGAAAGCTTTCATTAAAACGTATCTATAGTCCGTCTTAGTTAGGCCGCTGTCAAGCTGGTCTAAAGTTCTGTTTTAATAACCATCAAACTCGCCGAAGGCTCTGATCGCGCAACCCGGATCGATTCTGATCAAGCTGCGCACATCGCAGATCAACGGCTGCGCCTGCAGTCTGGACATCTCTCTAGCCTCCGGACAAACAAAAGAGTGTATCAACTAGGAACGTACCCTTTAGACGGGTTCCATTCTCCAAGTAAACTAAGGCCGGACGGAGGCAAACTTCGGATGTCGACAGCCCATCCTGACGCCAGGCACGATCCGAAATCGAATACGCTTGTGCAGGAAGAGCTTCTCGGAGAATTTCAGGAACTCGCAAAGACCGCTCCCACAGCGCAGTTTCTCATGGAGCACATCGCACATCGCTTGCACGAATCTATGACGCGCTACAACTGGGTAGGTTTTTATCTGGTTGATCTGGCGGACCAGGTTGTTCTTCTCGTGGGACCATTCGCCGGCAGCTTTACGCCCAACGCCCGCATCCCCCTCAGCACGGGACTCTGTGGCGCCGCGGCTACCAGCGGGCAGACCGTGGCCGTGGATGATGTATCCAAAGATTCGCGTTATCTCGCAGGATCGCCCTTAGTGAAGTCTGAAATTGTCGTCCCCATCTTCGTGAAGAATAAACTTGTAGCCGAACTCGACATCGAGAGCTATTTTGGCAGCACGTTCACTGAATCGGAGCAGAAGTTTGTCGAGAGCTGCGCTAACATTGTCGGAAGGTTTTGGGCCAAAGGATAGGGTCCGCGCGCCTATCACTCCTCGTCCTACTTGGTAGCCGCGCTTAGCTGCGCGCCTTTCATCTCCATCTCGTTCCCGGGCATTGATGTGGATGCGTTCGCCTTTTGCGTGGCGACCCATTCGTGGATTCGCACCGATAGCACATCCATCGGTAGAGCTCCGGCGCCCAGCACCTCGTCGTGGAAATTACTCAGGCTGAACTTATCACCCAACTGATCCTTCGAATACTGGCGCAGCTTAAGTATTTCGAGTTGACCGATCTTGTAGCCGAGCGCCTGCGCCGGCCACGCCATATAACGGTCGGTCTCGCTCTGCACCTCGGCCTCGTCGATGGCGGAGTGGTCATGGAAAAAGTCGACTACCTGCTGGCGGGTCCAGTGTTTGTAATGGAAGCCAGTGTCAACCACCAGGCGAATTGCGCGAAGCATATCGTCCTGCAAGTGGCCGTAATAGCTGTAGGGATCCTGAAAAAATCCAACTTCTTTGCCCAGTCTCTCAGAGTACAGAGCCCAGCCTTCTGTGTAGGCGGTGTAATACTCATTTTGGCGAAAGGGTGGAAGCTCCGGCAGCTCCTGAGCGATGGCAATTTGCAGGTGATGGCCGGGGACGCCTTCGTGATACGCAGTAGTTTCGAAGTCGAGCGTGGTGCCTTTCTCGTAGTTGCCAGTGTTGACCATGATGTGGCCGGGCCGCGAGCCATCTTGAGAGCCCTGAACATATTCCGTCGAAGCCTCTTTCTCGCGGAACTCCTCGATCGGCATGATTTGCAGCCGGGCTTTCGGAAGGCGGCCGAACATCGAGGGCAGCTTCAGGTACATCTGGTCGACGTACTTTTGATAGAGGTCGAGAATTTCCTGGCGGGAATGCACGTGAACCTTGGGATTGGTCGGAAGGGAAACGCTGAAGCTCTTGAGATCTTTGTAGCCGAGTTGATTGGCTACACCGATCATACGGGCTTGGATTTCTTTGACCTGCGCCAAGCCGATCTGGTGAATTTCCTCCGGAGATAGATCGGTGGTCGTACTTTCTTTCACGCGAAAGGCGTAGCGTTCGGGGCCATCGGGCAGCGCCCAGACGCCGGGGTCGGTGCGGCCTTTCGGCGCGTACTCTTCACGCACGAATGTCGTGAACTTGACATACGCCGGAAGGACGGATTCGCGGATCGCCGCCAGGCCTTGCTCGCGCAATTGCTTCTGATCATCGGCGGAGATGGAATCGGGAAACTTCGCGAAAGGCTGCGCAAACGGTGAATCCTCAGGAGTTTTCGTGGCGAGACCGTTGGCTTGCTCGACCACCTTCTCCAGCAGGACGCGCGGGGGCATCAGACCTTCGGCCACCCCTCTACGCATCTGGATTACGTTCTCATCGACTAGGCGGGGAACCTGACGCAGTCGGGAAATGTAGTCGTCGTAATCTTTGACGCTTTGAAAGGAGAGGACGGACACGAGTTGCGGAAGGTCGATGTGGACGCCGCCGGTCTGCGATACCGGCATTTCCCAAGGCTTAAAACGGGCGCCCTCCAGAGCGAACTTGAGGTCGCGGACCATGAGGGTTTTGTTCAATGCTTCTTGCTCGGGGAAGCCGGTGGTGTCGATGGCTTGGAAGCGGGTAAGGTAGTTTTTGCTCTGCTCCAGATCGTCGTCAATGGCCTTCTGCGAGAAGTCGTCCAGTTTGTCGTTCCATCGCTTGTCTCCAAGGATGGAGGCGTAGATCGGGTTCGTGCGGAGGGTATACTCCCAGCGTTCGGCGAGAAGATCGTTCAGCGCCTTTCTTCGGCCTTCGAGATCAGACTGCTGCGATGCGAGAACATTGCCGCAGAGCAGGGAAGTCAGCAAAGCAAACAGGATCGGAGATCGCATAAAGCTCCTTGGGTTCGATTCGACAGGATTGTTGCCACGCAGCCGGTCGATTCTACACTGGCCGTCATGTCCTTATTCATAGCGCAGGCTCTCGATGGGATCGAGCCGCGCAGCGTGGATGGCAGGGACCATGCCGCTGATCACGCCGACCAGACTGAGAATGATCGTCGCCACCGCCAGGCTGCTTAGATTGATACGGAGATGGATGTCACCGGCCTGGAGGTTATCGCCAAAAGCGCTCATCAGTGGCAGCGCGCCGACGGTCCAGGAAATCAGGTAAGCGATTGCGATGCCACCCAGGCCTCCGGCAAAAGTTATGGCCAGGGCTTCAGCCAAAAACTGAAAAAGGATGTGCCCGTTGTGTGCGCCCAGGGCTTTCTCGATCCCGATTTCCCGAGTGCGTTGCTGCACCGAGACCAGCATGATATTCATCAGGCCGATGCCTCCGATACCCAACGTCAGCGCGCCAATGAACGCCAGCAGAATCTTGAGTGCCGTGGTCACGATCTGGAACTGGTCGAAGTCCTGTTTGAAGTCGGCGATGAAAACGGCGCGGCGGTCGTCAGGGCGGAAGTTATGGTGTCCCGCGAGTACGGAGCGCACTACGCGGGCCAATTGCTGATGGTTCTCGCTTTCGTAGTCCATAAAAATGCCCGTGATGTACCGAGTGTCGTAGAGGTCCCCCATGGTGCTGAAGGGGATGACGACCATGCTGTTATCATTGTCGTCGCCGCCCTGCACCTTCCGCTGATAGACGCCGACAACTTCGAAGGTCAATCCATTGATGCGGATTTTTTGCCCAACCGGTTGTTCGCCGGAGAAAAGACGGCGGCGGGCTTCGTCGCCGATCACCGCAACCCGCGCCCGTTGCAGTTGATCTTCCTCGCTTAGACCTCGTCCCGTCGCGACCGAGAAACCGCGAATGCGCTCGTAGACGGGATAAACACCCGTCAGAAATAAGTTAGTGAAGCTACGCGTGTCATGCTGGATGGTTGCGCCGTTATTCTTATCGAAGATGGGAGTGACGCCTTTGATCATCGGAACTTCGTTGCGAACGTAATCGACGTCGGCGAGCTTAAGTCGAATTTCGCTTCCTGCCTTGGCGCCTCCGGCCTGCAGCGAGGTCCGGCCTGGAAATACTCCGATCACGTCGGTGCCCCAGGAGGCGAAGATGATGTTAATCGCGTTCCCAAAGCCCGATCCGAATGCGAGGAGGATGACAACGGTCGCAATTCCCCAAGCCATGCCGAGCATGGTCAGGGCTGTACGCCGCCGGTTATGCTGCATGGCCCCGAGAGCTTCCTTCACTAGATCGCGCGTCATATTTCCTCCCACCATTTATTCCCGCCAGTTATTCCTGGCGCAGGGCCTCCACGGGTTCGAGCATGGCGGCCTTGCGGGCTGGGTACAGGCCGGCCGAAACGCCGGCCAATGCTAAGGAAAGCACTGCACCGACGGCGGATACTGGAACGACACGGGGCGTATCAAAACCTGGGGGAAGATTCACGCCCGAAAGCAGATGGATGACGAGCATCGCTCCGCTTACTCCGAGCGCGCCACTGAACAGAGTAAGGAAGGCGCCTTCCAGAAAGAATTGAAATAAGATGTTGCGGTTGGTCGCGCCCAATGCTTTGCGCAGGCCGATCTCGCGGGTCCGCTCCGTAACCGCGACCAGCATGATGTTGATGATACCGATCGCGCCCAGCGCCAGCGTGACCAGCCCTACTCCCCCCAGAAACCAATCCATGGCAGTGAAGATTTTCCCCATGAGTTTCTGGTTCTTCACCGTGTCCCACTCTTCCCAGGCATCTTTGTTACTAGGATCGAAGTTGCCGTGGTTGCGAGCTACGATGCGATGCAGTTCCGTCTTGGCGTCCTCATTTTCCTCGAAGGTCCGAGGCTGATAATTAATGAAGGAAACCGCATTCCCTTCTTTCGAATTGTCACCTTTGAGCGGGAAGAGCTCGCGCATGGTGTTAAAGGGGACAAAGATGCGAATGTTGGTGGAGTTTTGTTCTTCGTTGCCAATCATGGAGAGCTGGCCGATTACTTCGAAATGAATACCGTTGAGCAGGATTGAGTTGCCGACGGCGGGACGTCCGGGGAATAGGTTGCGGGTAATTTCGCGGCCTAAGAGGCAGACGCGGCGGCGCTGGAGGTTGTCCTCGTCGTTGATCCATCGGCCGGCCTGCATCGGGATATTTCGGACCTCGCTGTAGACAGGGAAGACTCCGGAGACCTGGCCGTTGCTGCTGGTGTAGTCGCTGACCACGCGTATGTCCTCGCGCGCGATTACGGGAGCAATGTGGATGGCCACCTTGGACTGGCTCTGGATCGCCGTATAGTCGTCATAAGTGAGGTTGAACCACTTCATGGAATTGAAGCTGCCTTCGACGGCGGGGGTGCGTCCTCCCCAGAAAAAAATGATGTTCTTGCCGAAAGTTTCGAGTTGACGCCGGTTGCCGTTACGAAAGCCTTCGCCCACACCAGCCAGAAGCAACAGGGATCCCACACCCCAGGCGATGCCAAACATGGTGAGAAACGAGCGCAGCTTGTGCGCCCAGAGGGTGCGCAACGTCTGGCCGAAAGTGTCCAGGAGCATGCGCATTAGCTAACGGAGCCAGAGAGCAGAATATACCCCGGCGTACTTAGTTCGACTGGCGGCAGCGGCGAAGGTTAGCGGGGATTTTATTGAGGTTTCGTGGTTCAGAATCTTTCTGGGAAGGCTCCCCCGGGGCTGAAGCCCCACCGATCTTCAACGTTTTACGCGGCCCCTTCGGCAAGCTCAGGGCAGGCTCTAGAGGGCCGCTCTTCCACTGTCTGAGCTGGTGGGCTTTCCGCAGTCCTGCACTCGCCAACCAGTGCCTCCACGGAAAGGAAGATCCTAGGCGATCGAAACGGTTTTGATATTCATGAACTCGCGAATGCCGTTGGCGGAGAGTTCGCGGCCGTGACCCGAACTCTTTACGCCGCCGAAAGGAATGCGCGGATCGGAGGCTACCATCTTATTGATGAAGACCATGCCCGATTCAAGTTCGTTGATGAAGCGTTCGCGCTCGCAGTCGTCCGAGGTCCACGCGCTGGCGCCGAGGCCGAAGCGGCTGTCATTGGCGAGGCGGATCGCTTCGTCGATATCCTTCACGCGAAACAGCGACGCGACCGGGCCGAAAAATTCCTCGCGGTAGGCCGGAGACTCTTTCGGGATGTTTGTGAGAACTGTCGGCGCATAGTAATTGCCGGGCAGGTTCAGAGGATGGCCCCCGGTTAAGACCTTTGCGCCGGCTTGCACAGTTTTCTGTACGTCGGCGTCGAGAGATTTCACGGCGTCGGCCGTAGCCAGCGGACCGAGCTCAGTTTTCTCGTCGAAGGGATCACCCACGCGCAGCTTTTCCATGCGAGCAACGAACTTTTTCTCAAACTCCGGCGCGATGGACTCGGCCACAATGAAACGCTTGGCGGCGATGCAGGACTGCCCGTTGTTGATGACCCGGGCT
>Ga0208696_1000920_pt1 | contig 18459 bp, 11 predicted proteins | sample Sb_taG_9_FD_187711 | JGI IMG/M metagenome (GOLD analysis project Ga0208696, IMG submission 187711) | Peat soil microbial communities from Weissenstadt, Germany - Sb_50d_b_LC metaG (SPAdes) (version 2) | ecosystem: Environmental > Terrestrial > Soil > Wetlands > Peat | place: Germany... | reverse complement strand
ATGGGGGGACTCCTGCAAGGGACGATGGTGTAGCAACCCCGTCATGGCAGCTGCTCCCCCCATCTTTGTCCACCCCGGATCGACGTAAACCGTTGGCACGAAACGCTCCATAAGCTGGACGATCTCCTTGCCCGGCAGGTGAAGCAGGTCGCCGGCTAGCGCCGACGGCGCCCTCTTTCCTCTGTTCCCCGACCCCTGCCGGGCAAGCCGGCAGGGGTCGAGACGAGTGCGCCGCGCCCCGATCGTCTAGCCCGCCGACCTCCTTCACCTGCCGGGCAAGCCGGCAGGGGTCCAAACAGAGATCCCTTGACTCCACACCAGCGCCCGGTTCAGTCCGGGTCGGGAGAGAGTTGCGTATCGGTGCCCGTCCTCTTCAGGGCACGCAGCTTGGCACGGAGTGTGGTGCGCGAGATGCCCAGCATCTCGCTCGCCTTCACCTGGTTCCCTTTCACGTGCCGCAACACCGTGACGAGGACGACACGGTCCATTTCGAGGCTAACGCGCCGGTAAAGATCCAGTTCCCCGGCGCGCAGCAGTCCCTCGGTGAATTCGGCAAGGCCTGCCAGGTAAGCGTCGGGCGTGAGCGGCCGTGTACCCGATGGGGCCGGGTTGCCGCGCAGGTTCTCGGGCAGGCAGTCCAGCGTGAGCACGTCGCCGGAACCCTGGATGATGGCATACTTGAGGACGCTTTGCAGCTGGCGCACGTTCCCCGGCCAACTGTAGGAGAGGAGACACCGCTGCGCTTCTGGGGCGACGGAATGGACGTTGCGGCCCAGGCTGCGGCTGAAACGGGGGAGGAAGTACTCGATCAACAGGGGGATGTCCTCACGACGTTCGCGGAGAGGGGGGACGCGAATGGCGAAGACGTTGAGCCGGTAGAGCAGGTCCACGCGGAACCGACCGGCGGCTACCTCCTCGTCCAGTTCTTTGTTGGTGGCCGCAATCAGCCGGACGTCCGTCTGAATGGTCTCGTTGCCGCCCAACCGCTCGAAGCGCTGTTCCTGAAGGAGCCGGAGGACCTTGGCCTGGGTGGCGGCGCTCATGTCGCCGATCTCGTCCAGGAACAGCGTGCCGCCGTGCGCTTGCTCGAACTTGCCGATGCGGCGGCGGTCCGCCCCCGTGAAGGCGCCGCGCTCGTGGCCGAACAGCTCGCTCTCCAGCAGGGTCTCCGGGATGGCGGCGCAGTTCAGCGCCAGGAACGGGGCCGCAGTGCGAGCGCTGTGGTGAAAGAGGGCGCGGGCCACCAACTCCTTTCCCGTCCCACTCTCCCCCAGGATCAACACCGTCACGTCGCGCGGCGCCACCCGGCCGACGGCCTTGTACACCTCCTGCATGGCCGAACTGCGCCCGACGATGCGCTCGGCATCCTCGATCTGCTCCTCGTCCCCGAACACGGCCGGGACGTGGCGGAAGCGACTCAGCTCAAGGGCTCGCTGCACCACCTCGCGCAACTGGTGGAAGTCCACCGGCTTGAGCAAATACTCGAAGGCGCCGCGCTTGGTCGCCTCGATGGCGGTTTCAGTGGCGGCGTAGGCGGTGATGATGATCACCGGCAACCGGGGGTCGAGTTCGCGGATGCGGTCGAAGACCTCGATCCCCGACGTGTCCGCAAGCCGGACGTCCAGGATCACGGCGTCCGGGCGAAACTGCCGGGCCAGTTCGAGTCCTTGCCGGCCCGTTTCCGCCACGGCGACTTCCAGCGCGTCGGACTCGAACTGTTTCTTGATCGAGTAGCGAACGTTGGGCTCGTCATCCACCACGAGAAGCCGTGCCATGCTTAGCTCTCCTGCTTGCTGCCGGGCGGCGCCGCCCGGCAGCGGCGGGAGGGAAGCAAATGGCGTGCCCGGTCGGCCTGGGATCGCTCCCAGCGCCGGCGAACGTCAACTGCACAACACGGCAACCTGCGCCGCGGGCAGCCGGAGGGTGAAGACGGCCCCGCCGCCCGCTCGGTTGGCCCCGGTGAGGGTGCCGCCGTGGGCGGCGGCGATGCGCCGGCAGATCGAGAGTCCCAGGCCGAGGCCGGTCTCCTTGGTGGTGGTAAACGGGTCAAAAATCCGCTCTCCCAGGGCGGCCGGCAGGCCGCTGCCCTGGTCGAGTACCCGAAGCGTCAGCCAGCTCTCCCCTTCCCGCTCGAGTGTCACCGTGATGGCACCCCCGCCGGCCATCGCGTCCAGCGCGTTCAACACCAGGTTGAGCAGCACCTGGCGAAATTGTCCGGGATCGACGGAGGTGATCGCTGGCCTTGCGGTGCTGGTGAACTCGATCCGGGTCGAAGCGGCCGCCGCCCGGCCGGCGACGAACGCGAGGGTTTGCTCGATCAGAGGGAGGACGTCCAGGGCGCGCTTCTCGGGCTTCGGCGGCTGGGCGAAATCGAGGAACGACTGGACGAGTTGCTCCAGGCGTGTGATCTCCTCTTCGAGGACGCTAAGGTCCCGGCTGCTCAGGCCGGGGGCGGCCCAGGCATCCGCGCCGCCCCCCTCGCCGCTGGCCCCGGCCTGGGCGCCCTGGACGAGGAGCTTCATCGAGGTCAGAGGGTTCCGCAGCTCGTGGGCCATGCCGGCGGCCAGCTGACCCACGGCCGCCAGCTGCTCGGCCAGGAGGTAGTCGCGCTCACGCTGTTGCAGACGTTCGACGATGGCCCCGACCCGGTCGGCAATCAGGCGCAGCACGGCCTCCAATTCCCCCAGGTCGCCTCCGGAGAAGGTGATCGGCCCCACACCCTCTTCCAGGCGGCCGGCCGTGGCGCGGATGAGCACGCTGAGCTGGATCAAGGAGCGACTGAGGCCGCGCGCGAACCCAAACCCTGCCACCAACCCGGCCGCCGACCCGCACGTCCCGAGCAGGAGCAGTCCGTAGACCAGTCGGTCCGCGAACACCTGGTTTTTCGCGATTGAGGCCGTTACTTCGTCTTCCGTGAGGTCCAGGTACTCGTGCGCCGGCTCGAGGACCTGCGGGACGAGGACCTTCTCGATGAGGCTGCGAACCTCATCGGGCAGCCTGTCGGCCGGGACCAGGCCGATAATCCGCTGCAGCTCGCTCCAGAAGCGCTCGTGCCCCCGGCGCACCCGGACCAGCCGTTGTTGTTCGTCAGGGGTGGTGGCCCAGCGCTCCGCCTCGCCCAGCCAACGCTCGGATTCCGTGCGGAGTTCAAAGACCTGCTCCAGGTACTTCCGATCACCGGTAATCAGGAAATGGTCCAGGCGGGTGCGGGCCTCCCGGACCAGGATCTCCAACTCCTCGCCGGCACGAATGCCGGAGACGTTGAATTGCAACTCGGGGGAGAACCGCTTCTGCCAGCTCGCGACGTACCAGGCGGCCCCCACGCCGAGCGCCAGCAGGAGGAGGCTGATCGCCACGACCGGCGCGGTCATACGAATGACAAGTCGCCTATTCATCGGCATCTCCCCGAGAAAGAGTCGCGCCCCTGCCCACAATCTGGCCAGGCTGTGCATTAACTGCACAGCCTGGCCAGATTGTGGACGCGATGGGCTGCCTCCTGATTCTGTACGACGACCGAGAGACTCCGGTGCTGCTGAGGTCCTCGCCGTCGCATGTCGCCGCGGCAGCCCCGGAAACGGCCGACTCCGGCAGCGTGGTGGACGCGGTCGTCCGAGCTTGGCATCCCGCTTGCATAAACCGCACGCGCCGTTAGCGGATTCATCGTTTCGGGAAACGAGAAAGCGTCTCGCCCCGGAACGCAGAGTATCGCCGCGCGCCGGCGAAGGGATTGATCCGCCATGGATCGTAGCGTTACCCCACTGACGATCCTCATCGTAGACAAGGATGCCACGGTCCGCCGGATCGTCGGTCGTGTCCTGGCGCGCGAAGGCCATACGGTCGTCGAGGCGGGTGACGCGCTGCGGGCGCTGCAACTGGCGGAGGCGCACCGCCCCCAGCTGGCCCTGCTCGACCTGTGCCTGGGGGGTGACGGCGACGGGGCCGAGCTTGCCGGCCGGCTGCACGCCGGTCGCGCGGGCGTGCCCCGGATCCTGATCACCGGCTACCCGCTCGCCCTGCACGGCGACCCCCGGCTGGCGCGACCCTTTCTGCGCGTGCTTGCCAAGCCGTTTGACGTGAGCCAACTTCGTCTGGCCGTGAACGCGGCCCTGACCGAGGGTAACATGGAACAACCTCATCTGTCCCCTATTTCCGACCCCGTTATTCCACAACCGCCGGCGAACGGCCAGCCGGCAGCCGTGGCGGCCCCAGCCGCTCCGCCGGCCAGCCCCCCAGCCAGGCCTCGCGCCCACGACGACGAGCTTCCCGCGGAGCGGCCGTCGAAGGCTACGATGATCGGGTCGGGGGTCATCGTGGTGATCGTCCTGTGCGTGCTGACGGGCTTCCTGCTGGTGGTGGCGGGCGTGCCCATTCCGGGAGTAGCTGGCGCCGACGAGCCGAAGAAGGTCAAGCAAGACGGGCCGCCGATGATCGACCAGGTGGCCGGCCAGGCGCTCACCGTCTCGGTCCCCGAGGACACCCGGAAAATGCTGGGCATCCGCAAGGGCGGCGTCGATCAGCTGGCGACCGCCGCGGTGCCCACCAGGGCGCGGCCGCTGTCCATGTCCGGCTCGACCTCCCTTGACCCAACCCGGCTATTCCGCTTCCGGATCCGCTTCACCCCCGCCGAATGCACCGAACTCGGGCAGGTTGACGAGATGGGGACGGGGCCGACGGTGCAGCGCGAGGTGCGCTCCGGCGACATGGTCTTTAAGGGCCAGCGACTCGCCCTATTCTACAGCGTCGATGTCGGCAACATGAAGAGCAACCTGGTCGATGCCGTCCTGCAACTGAGGCTCGATCAAAAGATCCTCGACGCCTCTCAGGTGGCCTACGACAAGGGGGCGCTGCCGTACCTCGACTACATGGCCGCCCTCAAGGCCGTTGAGGGGGATTACAGCCTGATCGGCCGCACCGAGCAAACGCTCCGCGCCTGGTACATCCCCGAGGAGGACATCCAGGCCGTGCGCAAGGAGGCCGAAGAGATCTACAAACAGGGCGGCAAGCGCGACCGCAGCGCGGAGCACCTCAAGGAGCAGCTCCACAGGTGGGCGCGCGTGGAGCTGCTCGTGCCGGCCATCTGCGATGGCGGCATCATTGTCGAGCGCAACCTCTCGGTGAACGACGTTGTCGTGGACAACACGCTCAACCTGTTCCAAATCGCCAAGGTGGACCGGTTGCTAATCGTTGCCAACGCCCCCGAGGACGAACTAGCGACGCTGCACGGGCTCAGCACGCAGGAACGGCGTTGGATCATCCGTCCGCTGGGCACCTCGACCGACATCCGGGGGCCCATCGACGACATTAGCTACATCATCGACGTGAACCAGCACAGTGTCGTGCTCAAGGGACACATTGCCAACGACGGGCGGCTGCGCAGCGGGCAGTACGTGACGGCCACGATCGAGTTGCCGCCGCCGAAGGACGTTGTCGAAATCCCGACCAGCGGCCTGGGGGACGACGGCAAGCAGGCGGTCGTCTTCGTGCAGACCGACGACAAAGCGGGCGTGTACACCATGCGGCGCGTGGAGATCGTGCAGCGCCTCGACAGGACGGTCCTCGTCCGCAGCCGCTTCGACGACGGCCAGGACGAGCGGCCGCTCACCCCGGAGGAGAAGGAGCAAGGATTGCTGCCGCGGCACATCCTCAAGCCGGGCGAGAAGATCCTCACCGCCGGCGTCCTGGAGATCAAGAGGGAACTGGACGACCTCGCGGCCGAAGCGGCAGCCGCCAAGAAGTAGTGACCCCCGCCGGTGCCGCCGCTTGCGGCTTCGCAGGAAAGATTGCGAAGCCGCAAGCGGCTAGATCCGGCGCCGAAGGAGCCTCTTTCATGGTCCGTCATCTCATCGGGTGGGCGCTCAACAACCCGCTCGTCGTCATCCTGCTGGCCTGTGCGCTGGCGGTCTTCGGCGTCTACTCCTTCCTCCACGTCAACGTGGAGGCCTACCCCGACCCCTCACCGCCGCTCATCGAGGTCATCGCCCAGAATACCGGCATGTCGGCGGAGGAGATGGAACGCCTGGTCACCGTCCCCCTGGAGGTGACCCTGGCGAACATACCGCGCATGAGATACATGCGCAGTTATTCGCAATTCGGTCTCTCCGATGTCCGCTGTCAGTTCGAGTACGACACCGACTACAACGCAGCCCGGCAGGAGGTCATCAACCGCCTGGCCGTCATGAGCCAGCCGCTGCCGCCCGGGGTCGTACCGTCGCTGTCCCCCGAATCGGCCACGGGCGAGATCTACCGCTACACCCTGAACTCTCCCAAGGACGCCTCCGGCGACCCCATCTATACGCTCAACGACCTCAAGGCCCTTCAGGATTGGGTCATGGAGCGCCAGTTTCGCCGCGTGCCCCGCATCGTGGACCTCACCAGCTTCGGCGGCACCGTCAAGCGCTACGAGATCCATCCTGACCCCGACCGCATGAAGCAGTTCGGCATCACCCTGGGCCAAATCCAGACGGCGCTGGGCAACGCCAACATGAACACGGGCGGCGACTACGTGCCGCTGGGCCCCGTGGCGATGAACACGCGCTGCATCGGCCTGTTCGGCGCCGGCCTCGACCCGGTGACCACCGTGCTGGGGATGAAGGATCCCGACCCCGACAAGGCCGCGGAGCTGGAGAAGGCCGAGCGCGAGAAGGGCCCCGAACGCTTCAAGCTCAAGGAACAGCAGCGCGTGCGCCTGGGCTCGGCGGCGGCCGCCAAGCTGCGCGAGGAGGAGGCCGACCGTATCCGCCAGATCCGCAACATCGTCCTCACCGCGGTTAATAACCGGGACATCGCCCTGGAGGACATCGTCGAGGGCGGGCGCCTGCAACAAGAGGCGTTCAAACTCACGGAGGCGTCGTTCGCCTCCCTGCTGGCCGCCGGCGTGCCCGAGGCCGTCCTGGCGAAGCTGAAGCCGCTGAAGAACGTGGCCTTCGGCAACCGGAATGAGTTTTCCAACGCGATCCGCCATGTCCTCAACCCGGACGAGCGGGAACGTTTCAATGCCCTGGTGGTCAACCGCGCCCGCGTGCCCGGCGAGCAGCCCGGCGAGCGCGGCGTGGTGGTAGGCAACCAGACGCGCCTCGGCAAGATCATCATGGGGCGGCCGGCGGAAGTCGAGAAGCCCGACGGCGTCTACCGCGTGGTGGACGCCAAGGGCAAGCTCCTCTGGCGGAACGAGCCGGACGTCGTGCAATGCATCGTGCTCCTGCGCAAGAACGAGGAATCGCTGCCGGCCATCAAGGACGTCGAAAAGAAGGTCGCGGAAATCAACGACCCCCAATCCGGCTTGATGTTGCCGGGCGTGTTCATCGAGCCCTACTACGACCGCACCGACCTGATCAACGTCACGACGGACACGGTGCGCGAGAACCTGTTCGTGGGCATATCGCTGGTCATCCTGGTCCTGTTCATGTTCGTCAGCAACGTGCGGACGGCGATCATCGTGGCCATCAACATCCCGCTGGCGCTGCTGTTCGCGTACGCGGTGCTATTCCTGCGCGGCCAGTCGGCGAACCTGCTGTCGATTGGCGCCGTGGACTTCGGCATTATCGTCGATTCCTCGGTGATCATGGTCGAGAACATCTACCGCAACCTGGCCAGCGGCGAGTTCGCGGGCCTGCCAATCAAGGATCGGATCATCCGCTCGACGCGGGAGATCGACCGCGCCCTGCTGTTCTCGACGGGGGTCATGGTGTGTGCCTTCATCCCGCTGTTCGCCATGAGCGGGCCGGAGGGGGCGCTGTTCGGCCCGATGGCCCACACCTACGCCTTCTCCCTGGGGGCGGCGCTCCTGCTGGCGATGACGCTGACGCCGGTGCTCAGCATGTTCTTCTTCAAGAACATGAAGCCGGCGGGCGAGAACTTCCTGGTGCGGGCCCTGAAGTGGCGTTACCTGTGGAAACTCCAGCTGTGCATCAAGTACCCCAAGGTGACGGTGGCGCTCATGACCGCGCTCATCCTGGGCACGGCCACGTTGATCCCGAAGCTCGGGCACGAGTTCATGCCGGAATTGGAAGAGGGCAACCTGTGGGTCCGCAGCCGCTTCGCGCTCAACATGGGGCTCGACCGGGCGTCGGAGGACGCTACCCAGATCCGAAACGTCGTGACCTCGTACCCGGAGGTGGACACGGTCATCGTCCAGGTCGGCCGGCCCGACGACGGCACCGACGTGTGTACGTTCAGCAACTTTGAACTCTTCGTCAACCTGTTGCCGGAGGCGCAGTGGCCCAAGCTCGTTGAGAACACGGGCTGGCGGCGCTGGCTGCACGGCGACAAGCGGCCCCGCACCAAGACGGAGCTGATTGAGGCCATGAACGCCGAGCTGCGCTCGCAGGTTCCCGGCGCGGACTACAACTTCTCGCAGAACATCCGCGACAACGTCATGGAGTCGCTGTCCGGCATCAAGGGCGACAACTCCGTCAAGATCTTCGGCCCCGACCTGGACAAACTGGACGCACTGGCCGAGAAGGTGAAGGAGCGCCTGGACAAGGTCGAGGGCATCAAGGACGTCGGCGTCTTCACCATCAAGGGGCAGACCGACTTCAACTTCCGCGTCGATCTGGAGAAGTGCCGCAAGTGGGGCGTTAGCGCCAACGACGTGACCGGCGTGGTCGCGACGGCCATCGGCGGCAAGGCCTACTCGACGATGATCGAGGGGGAGAAGCAGTTCGACATCAGCGTGCGCTGGCCCAAGTGGCGGCGCAGCGGTGAGGAGACGATCCTCGACATCCCGGTGGACATCATCAATAACCAGGTCGTGCTGTCCTCGGGGCCGAGCTGGAACCCAAACCCGTCGGGCTCCGGCATGCTGCTCCCGCAGAAGACCGGCTACAACGTGGACACGAGCAACCAGATCACGTCCACGCCGCGGCGGACGCTGCGCGACTTCGTGACGCCGGTGGGCAAGGACGGCCGACCCGACCCGGACAGCACGTTCGTCCGTCCCGGCGCCGCGACGATCTACCGCGAAGGGTCGCTGGGGGAAGGGTCCCAGCGGTTGTGCGCGATCAAGTTCAGCGTGCGCGGCCGCGACCTGGGCGGGGCGGTCAACGAGGCCCGCGAGAAGACCAAGGACCTGTTCCAGGCGCCGTACCGGGCGGTCTGGAGCGGCGAGTTTGAGGAGATGGAGGCGGCCGAGGCCAAGCTGTTCTGGATCGTCCCCATGTCGCTGGGGCTCATCTTCATCCTCCTCTACATCGCCTTCCGGTCCTTGCTGGATGCGCTCGTCGTGCTCAGCAACGTGTTCGACGTGGCGCTGGGCGGGATCTGGGCCCTGTACCTGACGGGGACCCCCTTCAGCATCTCGGCGGCCGTCGGCTTCATCTCCCTGTTCGGGGTGGCCGTCATGGAAGGGCTGCTGCTGATCTCCTACTTCAACGCCCTGCGGGCGCAGGGGCTGCAGCTGAACGACGCCATCGTGCAGGGCGCCCTCAAGCGCGTCCGGCCGGTCATGATCACCGCCATGACGGCCATCCTCGGCCTGTTGCCGGCGGCGTTCTCGACCAAGATCGGGGCGCAGACGCAGCGGCCGCTGGCGATCGTGGTGGTCGGCGGCATGGCCGTGACACTGTTGCTGGACCGCTACCTGATGCCGGCGCTGTACACCTTCTACGGCAAGCGTGAGCCGCCGGAAGGGAGCGGCAGCCTGGCGCACTGAGCCGCGCCCGCCGCCACTGATGCCCAACCGCCCGTTCGTGGGGGCGGGCGGTCTGCCCGTCCCCACGACTTCCTCTTCTGTTCCGGCGCGAAGAAACAGTGATGGGCGCCTGGCCGATATGACGCCAAATGCTGCTGGTTACTTCCTTGATGGCAGCCACCGGCGTGAAGTTCCCGCCGGGCTGTTGAGTTTTCCTTCCCTCTGTCTCGGAGGAGCGATCATGTCTTGGCGAATTCCCTTCGTGAAGGCGGCCGTGCTGGTCGCGGCTGCCTTCCTGCTGACGACCAGCGCGGTGCTGGCCGGCGACCGTGTTCATGCTGCGAACCGGCCGATCACCCCATCCCAGCCGACACCCGCCCCTGTCGCTCGTATACTGTCCCTGCCCGTGACAGTTTCGGTCGTGCTGACGACGTCCCCACAGGCCGCACCCGAGGCGGCTTACATTAACCTGCGCAGCCCGGACGGCTCCGTGCGACGCTTTCCTCTGGAGGGCGGCCGCGACGCGATCCAGGCGCCACAGGTGGTCCTCCGCCCCGGCGAGGCGCTGACCATCCGTTGGACGCCGGCGAAGTAACCATGCTTAACGATCAGCAGGAACACAAGTTTCCCGCGTGCCAGGGTTCGGCGGCACTCGTGCGTGTGCGCGCGCAATGCAATCCATTTTCGGCTCCTCCGGACGGTGTGGCGAGCCCCGGCCGGCACCAGTGACAGGGCGCATTGGCACCTGCCGCCGCTTACGGTTTGGCTTTCGCGTCACCCTGATGAAGCGCACACGAAACCGCAAGCGGTCCGGCGGTGTTCAATAAGAGTGTCATGAATCCCTCTTTTGACCCGGCCGCGGTCGGGGAGGTCTGCCGCTTCGAGGGGCACGCTCACTGGGTCCAGTGTGTCGCGTTCTCCCCGGACGGCCGTTACGTCCTCTCCGGCAGTGGCCAGCCGCCGCGCGACAGCCTCACCGAGGCCGACTTCACCGTCCGCCTCTGGGACGTCCAGGCTGCGCTCGAGCAACGTCTCACGTCGGCCGCGGAATCCTGCGTAGTCAGCTCGGACGCCGCTTCCGACTCGCCCGTCCGGCGGGTCCGCGAGCGGGTCCGCCTGCTCGGACACACCGACCAGGTCACGGGGGTGGCCTTCCTGCCGGACGGGCAGCGCTGCCTCAGCGCCAGTTACGACGCCACGCTTCGCCTGTGGGACCTCGGCACGGGCCGCGAGCTGCGCCGCTTCGTCGGACACGCCGACCGGGTCCTGGCCATCGCGGTCAACTCGGACGGGCGCCTGGCGCTCTCGGGGGCGTGCGACGGCCGCCTGCGCCTGTGGGACCTGGAGCGCGGCCGCGAGGCCCGCTGCTTCCCGGAGCACAAGCGCTGGGTGATGAGCGTGGCCTTCTCGCCGGACGGGCGGCTGGCCCTCTCCGGCGGCCTCGACGGTGGCGTGCGCCTGTGGGAGGTCGCCAGCGGGCGCGAGGTCACCGCCCGATTCCACGGGGGGCTCTTCGATGGAATCTGGGCCGCCCTTCGCCGCCACCGCTCGCCCCGCTTCGCCGGGCACGCCCAGGCGGTCACCAGTGCCGCCTTCGACCCGTCGGGCCGGCAGATCCTGACCGGCGGCATCGACCGGACGCTCCGCCTGTGGGAGGTGGGCAGCGGCGCAGAGGTGCGGCGCTTCGCCGGGCACGAGATGGGGGTGACGACGTTGGCCCTGTCTGCCGACGGCCGCCGCGCGGTTTCCGGCAGCCTCGACAACACGGTGCGCCTGTGGGATGTGGACACCGGACAGGAACTCCAGCGCTTCACCGGGCACACCAACGTGGTCAGCGGCGTGGCCTTCTCGCCGGACGGCAAACTGATCGTCTCGGGCAGCGCCGACGCCACGGTGCGGCTCTGGCGGCTGCCGGAGCCCCCCACACAAGCCTGAAGCGCCAGCGAAGGGGAGCCGGCTGACCTTCGCTGGCGCTTCAGGCTTGTGTGCCTCTTTGTAGCCAAAGGACTAGGTTGCCGGCTTCGTACTGGCTTGACATAGCCGCGCTCCGGGTTTACCCTGAAGTCGCTGAATGAGGTGCTTTCGGCGCCGCCTTCGGTTTCCGTCCGGGCCTGCCCCCCGTCAGACCTCCCGGCGTACCGGCGGCCGCCCGCACAGACCCTGCCAACCCTGCACAGAAGGGATGACCCGCCATGCTGACGATTTACGGCCGGAAAAACCCGTACTGCGACGGCATCTCGCGCCGCAGTTTCCTTACCATCGGCGCCCTGGGCCTCGGGGCCACCGCACTGAATTTGACCGACGTCTTCCGCGCCGAGGCCAAGGCCGGCACCACCGGCTCGCAGCACAAGGCCGTCATCAACATCTTCCTCGGCGGCGGTCCCCCGCACCAGGACATGTGGGACTTGAAGATGGAGGCCCCGCCGGAGATCCGCGGCGAGTTCAAGCCGATCGCCACCAGCGTGTCCGGCATCCAGATTGGCGAGGTCTTCCCGCGCATCGCCCGCATGGCGGACAAGTGTGCCTTCATCCGCTCGATGGTCGGCGCCAGCGGCGGTCACGACGCGGTGCAGTGCATGAGCGGTTGGTCGATGCGCGACATGCAGGCGATGGGCGGCCGGCCGAGTCTCGGCGCCGTCGCCGCCCGGGTGCAGGGGCCGGTCGATCCGGCGGTGCCGCCGTTCGTCGGCCTGGCCGCCCGGACGCAGCACGTGCCCTGGTCCGACGCGGGCACGCCGGGCTTCCTCGGCACCGCCTACGCCCCGTTCAAGCCGGACGGCCAGGGCATGTCCGACATGACGCTCAAGGGCACCACGCTGGACCAACTCGGCGACCGCAAGCGCTTGCTCAAGAGCTTCGACGACCTGCACCGCGACATCGACGGCAGCGGCCAGATGAAGGGAATGGACGCCATCACCGAGCGCGCCCTCGGCGTGCTGACCTCCAGCAAGCTCAAGGACGCCCTCGACCTGGGCAAGGAGTCGGCCAAGGTGCGCGAGCGCTACGGCGACGGCAAGCCGTACAAGTACCAGTACGACGGCGCCCCGACGGTCAACGACCACCTGCTCGTGGCCCGGCGCCTGGTCGAGGCTGGGGCGCGCTGCGTGACGCTGTCCTACGGGCGCTGGGACAGCCACGGCAAGAACTTCGACCTGGTGCGCGACCACGGCGGCAAGCTGGACCAGGGGCTGACCGCGCTGATCGAGGACCTGGACGGCCGGGGGATGCTGAACGACGTGGCGATCGTTTGCTGGGGCGAGTTCGGCCGCACGCCGCGCATCAACAAGGAGGCCGGACGCGACCACTGGCCGCAGGTCAGCTGCGCCCTGCTGGCCGGCGGCGGCCTGCGCACCGGCCAGGTGATCGGCTCGACGAACCGCCTCGGCGAGCACGCCAAGGACCGGCCGGTGACCTTCCAGGAGGTGTTCGCGACGCTGTATCACTGCCTGGGCATCAACCCGGAGACGACGACGATCAACGACCCGACGGGCCGACCGCAGCACGTCGTCGAGAAGCCGGCGATGCGCGAGCTGGTGTAAGGCATTCACGACACGAAAAAAGGGGACATTCTCCGAATAAGGAGAATGTCCCCTTTTTCGTCCCGATTTAATCGACATCCGATCCCTGTATTGCTTCCCCCTTTATCGTTCCGCTGTCGTCACTGCCCTGAGCGCCGTGGAAAAGAACTGCGTCCCCTTTGATTTCTTCCTCTCTCCGGGCAAGAGGATCAGTCATGCGCACCGAACAGGACCGACAGGCCGAGTTGCATCTGGTGGCACTGTGTCGCGATGGCGACCCCGTGGCCTGGGAGGCGTTGAACGCCATCCTGGCTGTGGCCGTCCACTTGTGCGAGGCTGGCTGCGCGAGCCGGCACGATGGCTGGCGGCGGGGCCTTGCGGTTGACGCGGGGCAGGAAGTCGCGCAGGAGTGGCTCCAGCAGGGGGCGGCCCTGCTGCCGGAGTTCGACCCCGACGCCGGCTCTCTCACTACATACCTCGCACACCTCGTTTGGCTGCGATCGGGAAACCTGCTGCGCCACGAGAAGCGGCAGCACGCTCGCGAACAGGCCGCGGTCGAGCCGGCAGGCCAGGCACGCCCCGCCGACATCGATTGGCAATCGATTGTGGCTGAGGCACTACCCAGGCTGACTCCGGCCCAGCGCAAGGCCCTAACCGCACTGGCGCTGGGCCTGTGGCCGGGCGGAGCCGCCAGCCTGACCAATCCACGCAATCGCAAAATATGGAGCCGGATCAGCGCCCGCCTGGCCCGGCATCAGGAGGAGGAGCCCCGACGTGAAGATCCGAACAACTCCTGAACGACGGTCACAGTATCAGCGGCCGGCGGAGTAATTCTTATAGATGAGGGAGCACAACCGCCGACGGACCCGGCGCAGGTCGCATCTGCGCCCCGCACGCATGCGGGGCCGAGCCGCACTTGTGGCCACAACGAGTCCGCGCGCCAGGGCGTTGCCTGGCGCATCGACGTGGTCCCTGTTTTCTGCGCACTGACCGAAGTCATCGCACCGGCAAGTCTCGAAGTCATGGCCCGATATCTGGAATCGGGGGAGGAGCCTTCTTATGCAGCTTGCGAACCATTGCATTCGCGCCACGATGGCGTTGGCGATTCTGCTGGCGTGTGGCCGATCTGCTCGTGCGGAAGGGCAGCAGTCTTCGGACGAGGAACTCCTTCGGCACGGAGGCGTGAAGACAGACGGTCCGTCCCTGCTCGCCTACTTGAAAGATTCTTCGGTCAGGCGGGCCACAGCATCTGAACTCAAGAGCCTGATCGAGGAGCTCGGAAACGACGATTTTGAGCGCCGTGAAGCCGCCTCACGCAAGCTCGTGGCCGCTGGTCCCATGGCCCTGAGCTCTCTCCAGGAGGCAGCGAGGGGTTCAGACGCGGAGGTTGCCAGCCGAGCCGAGGCGTGTATCCGGATGATCGGGCAGAGGCGCAATCCTGCGTTCGTTGCCGCAGTCGTGCGCTGCGTGGCCCGGTCGGCCCCCGACGGCGCCGTCGATAGGGTCCTTCAGTTGCTGCCCGCCGCTCCGGATGAAGGTTTGCACGAGGAGGTTTGCTTCGCGCTCGACACCCTGGTGATCCGCCAGGGCAAGGTCCCATCGACGGTCGAAACGGCACTCCGGGATGATTCGGCCCAGCTACGTTGCGCCGCCGGCTACCTGCTCGCGCGACGGGGCACTCCGGGGCAGCGCGCTCTCGCCAGGAAACTCCTGGCGGACACCGACGCGAGCGTCCGACTGCGCGTCGCGCAGGGCTTCCTGGGCGCTGGTGAGAAGGACGCCTTGCCGGTCCTGATCGAGCTCCTTGCCCAGGCGCCCATCGCCCTCGCATGGCAAGCCGAGGAGCTGCTGCGCTATGCCGCGGGCGAGGGTGAGGCACCACCCCCTGTTCTTGGCGACGGCAACGCCCCGGCGCGGGCGGCGTGCCGGAAGGCGTGGGCAGCGTGGTGGGACCGGCGTGGCGGATCGCTCGATCTGTCGCAACGGTCCAGGGAACACCGCCGTCCCGCCCTGCTCATCGTTTGGGCGCGCGCGCCGGCCGGTCCTGGCTATCGCATCTGGCTCTGCGGGTCCGACGGGGTCACACGCTGGCAACTTGCGGTGGCCGCCGACGTCTGCGGCGCGCACATCTCGCCCGACGGTCGGATTCTTTTGCTCCAGTGGAATATCCGCGAGCGCCACCCGCGACCCGGCGAGACTGTTCCGGAAAGCTCGCGCACCGGTCTCGCCGAGCGCACGCCCGACGGGAAACTGGTGTGGTTGTACAAGGGCTTGAAGCGCCCCAAGGCTTGTGCACCCCTGGCGGGAGGTCACATTCGCGTCACTGACTACGATGGCGAGGAGCACGAGATTGACGCGCGGGGTGTCCGCGTTCCCTTGCCGGCCGCGGAGAAGGCCTCACCGCTGCCCGCTCAGGCGGTGCTTGCTTTTCCGTACGGGAACCGCCTGATCACCACCCCGTTTGGCGGGGTTGGAAGCGGGTGGAGTCGCGTCGCCGAGGAAGAACCTTCGGGGAGGCTGGTTTGGGAACTCGCGAAAGCGCCCGACGATCAGGCGCGCCTGTGCCTCCAAATGGTCCGGCTTGGCTTCGACGCCCCGCGCCCGGCTAGTTTCGACCTGCGCTCCCTTCGCACCCGGGTGGAGGGATTGGGCAGCAAGGACGCAGGCGTGCGCCGCCTCTGCGCATGGGCACTGGGACAGCGCGAGCTACGATCGGACGAGGGCGGCCGGGCGCTGGTGAACGCGCTGGGCGACGCCGACATGGCGGTCGGGGATGAGGCGGAGAAAGCATTGCGGGAGTTCGGCGCGGCGGCCGAAACGCCCTTGTTGGCGGCGATGCCGGCGAAAAACCCGCGAATTCGCGCGCGGGCCGCAACTCTCGTCGGCGAGTTGTTTGGCCCGAAGCCCCCCGCCGAAGCCAAGGAGGCCCGCCGACTCGTCATGGCGGCGCTGCGCGATGAGAACGCCTTCGTTCGCGTCCGGGCGATCTGGTCCGTGTGGCGATTCCAGGACGATCCCACTGACGTGGTCAATGCGCTGATCGCGGCATTCAAGGATACGGCCATTCCACCCGAGGCGCCGAGAGATAGCGTCGGCCAGGCGGCCGCTCAATCCTTTTATCGGCCGCTCGGTACGCTAGGTAGGACCGCCCAAGCCGCGGTTCCTGCCTTGCTGGAGGCGGCGGAGTCCCCCGACGACCGTATGTGCGATTCCGCGTGCATGGGTTTGGTTGGCGCGGGCCGCGACGACGACCGCGTGGTGCCCGCGCTTGTTCGCATGCTTCACGACCCCAAACGCGCCGCCCGGCGATGGCGGCTAGTGTGGACCTTGGGGGATCTTCGTGAGAGCGCCAAGGCTGCGGTCCCCGACCTGCTGGCGGTTCTCCCGCTGAAGACAGATACTTCGCCTGAGGCCAAAGAACTGACCATACAGATCATCGTGGCCCTTTGGGAAATCGGACCCGCCGCGGCGAAGCCGGCGACGCCCGTCTTGCTCGATCTTCTCCAGGACAAGCACATGGACCTGGAAGCGCGCCGGCACGCGGCGGTCACTCTTAGTCGTTTCGGACCACTTCCCGAAGCGGCGGTGACAACCCTCCGACAAGCAATCAAGGATAAGAACGAGTTGCAAGGTATAGCGGAACATGTGTTTATGGAGCAGAAGATCAAATGGAAATAGCTCGCCCTTAATGTGCTGGGAGAGCCGGCGAGCCCTTCTTTTTCCCTAACGCGGTTCGGAAAGTCGTGTAAAGGTTGACGCCCCTCAACCAGTTCATGATCGTACTACCCGTGAAATCGGGACGGTGCGGCGTTGCGCCGTCGTCGATCTCACCCACGATTGGAGTGTGACATCATGCGAAGCCTACTGTCTCTGCGAGGAGCGTTTCTGAAGCTGTTCGAGCGTGCCCCGCCCTCACCTCGGTCGCTCCGGGCCCGGCCCTGCGTGGAGGCGCTGGAGACACGTCTCGTGCCGGCGAGCCTGTTCGTCTGGAACCAAACGGCGACACCTGCTGTGTGGTCGAACCCGGCGAACTGGCTCGTCGGCGGCGCTGTGCCAGCGGCAGCGCCCGCATACCTCGACTCCGTGAAATTCACGGCGACCAAGAACGTGGACTCCACAGACGACATCGGAAGCCTGACGGTCCAGGACTTCACGATCGATGGCTACACCAGCACGATCACGCTGGGCACGTCGCTGGTGGTCCAGGGGACGTTTACCTTCAGCACCCTGGCAACGGTCGATGTTGGCACCAGAGTCCTCTACGTGGGAAACGCGGACGCCGCCGGGAGTTTCGTGTGGAATGCGGGTACGCTCAAGGGCGACCTGCTACTCGACAAGACCGGAACGACGACGACCATCAACAGTGCCCCGGTGAAAACGCTGGACGGCGGTGTCATCACGAACTTCGGCACGATCACGTGGACCACCGACGCGGCCAACGGCGATATCGTCCTGAAGAAAAATGGTGTCAGTTCTTTTTTCGGCCGCCAGACTGACGGAAAATAAGAACTGACACCATTTTTCTTCCATTTTTCTCAGTACGATGGCGCTCCGACGGTCAACGACCACCTCCTCGTGGCCCGGCGCCTGGTTGAGACGGGGGCGCGCTGCGTGACGCTGTCCTACGGGCGCTGGGACAGCCACGGCAAGAACTTCGACCTGGTGCGCGACCACGGCAGCAAGCTGGACCAGGGGCTGACCGCCCTGATCGAGGACCTGGACGGCCGGGGGATGCTGAACGACGTGGCGATCGTTTGCTGGGGCGAGTTCGGCCGCACGCCGCGCATCAACAAGGAGGCCGGACGCGACCACTGGCCGCAGGTCAGCTGTGCCCTGCTGGTCGGCGGCGGCCTGCGCACCGGGCAGGTGATCGGCTCGACGAACCGCCTGGGCGAGCACGCCAAGGACCGGCCGGTGACCTTCCAGGAGGTGTTCGCGACGCTCTATCACTGCCTGGGCATCAACCCGGAGACGACGACGATCAACGACCCGACGGGCCGGCCGCAGCACGTCGTCGAGCAGCCGGCGATGCGCGAGTTGGTGTAACGCATTCACGATACGAAACAAGGGGGGATTCTCCGAAAAGGAGAATCCCCCCTTGTTCGATTCCGGGTGGGAAAAAGCGAAGGCAGGCCGCGGGGTACCGGGAGAACTCCCGGCCCCGGGTCAGGGACGACCACGGTGCCAGACCTCATGTCGCCGTGAATCGCGGGACGGACGGGCTCTTCACCTGCCCATCCCTTCGGCAGCGCAGCCACCACGGGAGTCTCACCCCCAGCGGTCTGTCGCTTTGCGTCCCACGCTTTCGCGTGG
>Ga0208696_1000917_pt1 | contig 18520 bp, 15 predicted proteins | sample Sb_taG_9_FD_187711 | JGI IMG/M metagenome (GOLD analysis project Ga0208696, IMG submission 187711) | Peat soil microbial communities from Weissenstadt, Germany - Sb_50d_b_LC metaG (SPAdes) (version 2) | ecosystem: Environmental > Terrestrial > Soil > Wetlands > Peat | place: Germany... | reverse complement strand
GGAGGCAGTTCCGCGCCGACTTCCACAGCGAAGTCCAGGTACCCCTGATGACCGGGCAGTTCCTTCAGGCACTCGGTGACCAGCGTGGCGGCCTGGGTGACGTCACCGCGGCGCTCTGCGATCCTCGCGCGCAGGAAGGTGAGCTCTGGCCCGCCAAGCGCCGGGCTGACGGCGAGCCGGTCCAGCAGCTCATCCTCGGGGGTTCCCGCGAACCGGTCGAGGAGCATCTCGTGCCAGGCTGCGAGGTCCTTGGTGCGCTCGTGGCGTCGGTAGCGAGTCTCGTCGAAACTTCCGTACACGGTGCGCGGTCGCCTCGGGTCCGCCCGTCCGGCCGCGTCCAGCGCGTCCAGGTAGGACCCGGCGAACGTCCGCCACATGTCCGGCGTGGTGAGCAGCCGGGCGAGCGGAACGGCCAGGGCTGTCTCCTTTTCCGGCACCTGACCGTAACCTCGCCGGGTCCAGCCGTAGTCCGCCTCCCAGCGGATGAGCTGCTCCGGCACGCGCCGGGCGAAGGCCGCGAAGCCGTCATGACGGAGCACCGACTCCCACAGCACGGCGACGGCATCTGAAACCACGAACTTGGCGGCCTCCACCGGGTCATCGGAGTGGAAGTAGTCATAACTCTTCATGTCGCAGGCAAGGTCAACCATCTCCGCGACGGCCTGCTGCGCTGGCCCGGCATCGTCGGCCTGGAGCGCCGCCAGCGCGTCGCCCGCCAGCCGACGGAACATGAGCCGCCACTTGGACCGCTCGGTGTGGTGCACCCGGCGGTCCCCGCCCATGTAGGCGCCGTCCTTCGCCAGCTTGACGAACGTCGTCACCTCGTCCAGCACGGTGTCCGGGTCCGGCAGTTCTCTCTTCGGCTTCACTTTCGGCTGTTCCGGCGAGCGCAGCTCGTCCTCGATGCGCTCGCGAAGCTGGGCGTTCCCTCGCCAGTAGAGAGTCCACAAGATCTTGCGGAGGCGCGCGTCGTCATTTGGCGCCATCGCGGTGTAGAACTCGTCACGGTTCATGCGGTTCGCCGGCATGACAACCCATCGTAGGCGCGAGGCAGCCGCCGCTGCTCACCATCCCGCTCGCGCCGCGCACCGCCCAGGCGATCGACCTGGCCATCAGCGAGCGCACCGAAGGACCCGTCATCCTCTGGCTGCCGGCACTTGCGCGCTATCTGGGCGGTGATCTGCAGACATGTCGGCTTGGGGTGACTCGGTGGTATTCGCCAGGGAAGTGGTCGTGCTCTGCGAGGGCCCATGGCCACTAGGTAACGTCGGCGCCGAGCTGCTCGAGCGTGTCTGCCATCCCGGCGGCGACGACGGCCAGATCAGGGACCGCCTCGGGGTCGCCGACGACAGCGATGTTCAGCTGGCCCGCGTAGGAGAGGGCGCCGACGTTCACGGTGACGTTGCCCCCCACGATGCCGATCTGGTACATCTCCCGGATTCTCGCGCCCGCCAGGCACAACGGGGAGGCGGGGCCGGGGAGATTGCTGACGAGCAGGTTGACCAGGCGCTGCCGCGACATCATGCTGATCATCGGTCGCTGCAGCAGGCTGGCGTTCGGACCTGCTACGGGTGGCTGGCGCTTGCGGGCCGCGGTGGCTGCGGCGATCTGCGCCAGCCGCCGGCCGGGGTCAGCCTCTGCGACCGGGAGCGGGACGAGGATGACGCCGACCCGGTTGCCGGTGGCCCGCGGATCCGGCGCGGCTCGCACCGATGCGGCCACCGAGGCCCGCAGGACGAGCCGCGGCGTGAGCTCACCGCGGGCGGCCAGCACGCTCCTGGCCCCGCCTGCCACTGCCGCCAGGACGACGTCATTGACCGTTCCCCCGTGCGCGTGCGCGACCGCCCGGGCGCGCTCCAGGTCCGCCCGGACCAGGAGCAGGCGGTGGTGCCCGCTGACCGGGACGTTCAGTGAGGTCCGGGGGGCGGCGCCGTCGGCTGCCAGCTGGCCGGCCTGCCGGGCCAGGACGCCGAGCCGGGCGGCCCCGGACGAGGCACGCCGCACCGCGCGCACGGCGCCGGTCACGGCCAGCGCCTGCCGGTGCAGCTGGTCGGCGGCCAGCTCGCGTCCGGAAGGGACCGCTTCGGGCGCCCAGGCAGGGACGTCCCCAGCCGCCGTACCCGGATCGGGGTCGCACAGGGCTCCGAGCATCGCCAGCGCGGCGATCCCGTCGGCGACCACATGATGCAAGCGGACCAGCAGCCCGGCGCGGTGATCAGCGAGCCCGGTCAGCAGCCACATCTGCCACAGCGGCCGGGACCGGTCCAGCCGGTCCTGGTTCAGCTCGGTGCAGACCCGCAGCAGTGCCGCCTCGTCGCCCGGCGCGGGCACCGGCCGGGCGCGCACGTGCTCCCGGATGTCGAAGCCGGCGGCGTCCACCCAGACGGGAAGCCCGAGGCCGGGCCCCGGCCGGTACAGCACCTGCCGCAAGCGAGGCACCAGATGCAGCCGCTGCGCCACGACCACCCGCAGGGTATCCAGATCCAGCAGGCCCGCTGGGCGCGCGAGGTCCCGCGGACCCGCCAGGCCAGCGCGGCCGGAGTCCGCCAAGCCCGCGCGAACAGCGCCGTCGAAGATGATCAGCGCCGCAACATGCATCGGCAGGCCGCGGTCCTCGACCCGCAGATTGACCAGATCCCGGGGGCTCAGCCGCTCCATAAGGCCCAGATCCTCAGCTGCCCGGCCGCCGGCACCCGGCGCGGGCCGAGCCCGCGCGCCGCCGGGGGAACCGCACGACGCCATGTCCGGCCAGCGGCACAGCCGCGGCCAAGGCTCCGGCGCGCGCCACGGCTACCGTGCCCCGTCGGCTCTGCGGCTTCCCGCGGTCGCCAGCCATCATGCCAGCCTCACGGCCTGCTTACGGTCCGGCTAGGGGCGAACGTCCCGGACCGGGCGTGCGCTCCTTCCACCACAGGCCGCGGCCGCGATCTTCTGAGCCGTGGCTCAGGCCGTTCCGTTTTCTGCCGCGGAATCCTCTAGCCTGGCCTTGTCCCGAAGCACGCCGTAAATCACCGTTATGCACGCTGATTGCTGCCGGCGGGCACGCCCGAGGCGGACGCGCAGATGGATTGTCCTGACCTCAGAGGATCGCGGCCGCGCGGCGGCTGCCGGGTCATGCCGCGTGTCCCGGGCATGCTAGATGCGCGCACCCGACAGCGCTTACGGCATATGAGGACAGGATGGGAGCCGACCCAGGGGCTCAGGGTCGCGCAGCTGCGCTCTGCTGGCTTGGCTCCTCGTCCCTGATCAGCACTGTGAGAACGCTCCCCGCAAGCGCACCTTTGCCGGCAGAGGCGGACGTCCCATCCTCGGGGCCACCCCGAAGCAGCCCAACGGGGGCCAGCGTGGCCCTCGGTCAGGCCCTGTGCGCGAGGCGTCGCGGCCGCGCCGCGGCGGCCGACCCCGAGACGCGCGGCGGCCTCGCTCAAGGATCCCCAAGCCGCGCGCGACGCCCCCGCCCACAGGACCTTTGGCCTCTTGAGCGGCAGTGACAGCCGCAGCACGATCGTCGCATGGCGATTGGTCGCAATCTTGCCGGGCTGGCCGGGCTGGCCGCCGCCGTTTACGCGCTCGTGCTGCGCCCTCGGATGGATCGCTGGGGGGCCACCGACGAGGAGGTGGAGGACACCTACCCCGGGCGTGAACTCATCCCCGACGGCGTCCGGTCCTCGACCATGGCCATCACGATCGAGGCTCCGCCCGCCAGTGTGTGGCCGTGGCTCGTCCAGATGGGATATGACCGAGCTGGCTGGTACTCCTGGGATCGCCTCGACAACGGAGGCCGCCCAAGTGCCACGGAGGTTCACCCTGAGTGGCAGGACCTCTCGGTCGGGGACTACCTGTCGGCCGGGTCGCCAGCTGGCACCATGTACCCCTGGCAGGTGGCAGCGCTCGAACCCGGACGGTTCTTCGGATTGCGCGGGCTGACCGATTTGCATGTCCGTCGTCTCGACCCGGCCCAGCCGAGGCCCTCTGCCTACATCGACGGCCTCTGGGGGTTCCTGCTCAAGGAGCTACCCGGTGATCGCACGCGGCTCGTGCAAAGCGGATACCAGTCTATTCGTCCGCGCTGGCTCGAGCGCTTGATCAACTTCTGGATCCACCCGCTGGTCCACTGGGCGGGGCAGACACGCCAGTTCGCCAACCTCAAGCGCAACATCGAATCGGCCGGGCGGCGGCAACCGCAGGGCCACAAACGGTGACCCATCCCATATCGCTCCGGTTCCAGCAGATCAGGATGTCCGGGACGAGTTCCTGATCCGGCACCTGAGGAGGAGGGCCGCGACGGATTCGGCAGGGAGAGTGTGACTGCTTCTCTTCAGGGTTCGCATCGCTCAGGGTTTCGGTGGGCTGTGACCTGGCGTGACCCATTGACGCTGCTTGACGTTGGGCTTGCGCTCGTCCGCCGCGTCGTGCGCGCCGGCATCAGCAAGGTGGTCAGTCCGGGCGGATGAGAAGATCTGCCGGTCCTGGAGAAGACCGGCCAGTCTTGCGGTCTCGCCCGGCGCTGCGACGCTGCGGTCAACGCCGGGGCGGGCTTCGGCCCTGCGGCTGCTGAGCCGGCCAGCGCGTGGTAGCTGTGGCTCGTGATGTGGCCGCAGTCAGCGCGTTCCGGTTGGCGAGCGCGGACGCGTGGTCTAGCCTGCTGTGCCTATGGCCGGTGTAGCGGGTTCCGGTAACCCGGCGTGCGGGCACTCCGTGCAGCCGGGATCTCGGTTCTGCCCGGTCTGCGGGCAGCCGGCCGCCGGCGCCGCTGCGCCGTCCCAGCCGTCGACGGCGCCGTTGCCAGTGGTCCCCGCCTGGCCGCAGTCCACGGTGCCGCCGTCGGTGTCACCCGCGGCCGCTGCGCTGCCGCAATCACAGTCCGAGCCCTGGGACTCCTGGTATGCGCCGCGGTGGCCGCCGCCCCCGCAGCCCGGCCCGCAGGCGTGGCCGGCGCCGCCGGGCGGTGTGCAACTGCCGCCCGCCGGCACGGATCTGACGCGGGTGGATGGACTGGGTCCGGTGCCGCCTGACGGCCCGCCCCCGGCGATGCCCGGCGACATGCGGCTGGCGCCTGCCTCTGGCGGCGCGTGGCGTTCCGGCCGCCGGATGGTCCCGGTGATCGTGGCCGTCGTGCTCGTGGCGATCGTGGCCGGGTTCGTCATCTTCCGGAGCCATCCGGGTAGCACCGCCGCAAGCGGCACTACGGGCACAACGCCGTCTGCCTCGTCGCAGGACGCGCGGCGGCAGGTGGCGGTGCGGCTGTCCGGGCTGCTGGCGCAGAGCGTCACCGACCGTGTCGCTGTCACCGGTGCGGCCGCGGACGTGCGCGGCTGCGGCCCGTCCCTGCGCCAGGATGCGCGGACCTTCGCGCGTGCAGCCAGCTCCCGGCAGCGTCTGCTGTCCCGGCTCGGGAGCCTGCCCGGCCGTTCCCTGCTGCCTGCCGCGATGCTGCAGGACCTGACCGGTGCCTGGCAGGCGTCAGCCCAGGTGGACGCCGATCTCGCCCGGTGGGCGGACGACACCATCGCCCGCGGCTGCCACCGCACCAGCCGATCCGACGCCGGCCTGCGAGCCTCCTACGCCCCCGAGGGCCAGGCGACCGCCGGCAAGCATGCATTCGCCAGCCTCTGGAACCCGGTCGCCAGACGATACGGCCTCACCACCTACCAGCCGAACCAGTTCTAAACGATCCGGCACGTTTCCGCGCGGCCAGCCGCCTCACGATGTCACGTGCGTCCGGCTGCAGGCCGTAGAACCGCCGTCGCTCGGCCAGTGCGCGGCGTCACCCTTCTCGTCAGCTATGCACCTCGCGGCAAGGCCGGGCCGGAAGATCCGGAAGGTCACGAAGCGTCGCCGCCCTATCGGCAGCGGCCACACATAGAACCGCCGTAGTAATAGGACAACGCGCTAGGGCGGTTGTCCTGCAGGGATGTGCTTGTTACGGGAACGTCCTCCTGGTGCGATAGTCCGGGCTTGGTGTCCCAATCGCAGAAGGAGGACGTCCTGTGGGCAAGGGTAGCGGCATGACCCGGGGTGACCGGCGGCGGAACGCGCGGCGGGAGCGGCTGCGGGCGATGCTGCCGCGTGATGGCGCGGTGATCGGGATCGATCTGGGGGATGAGAAGCAGGCGATCGCGGTGGTTGATCATGATGTGCGGGTGCTGGCGCGTAAGACGGTGCGGGTGAAGGCGTTCCGGCTGGGTGAGGCGCTGGAGTGGGCGGTGGCGCAGGCCAGGGGGAAGGGGTTCACGGCGGTGGCGGTGGCGTGCGAGCCGACCGGGGCGCGGTGGCTGCAGGTGCAGCGGCTGTGCGCGGAACGGGGCCTGCCGCTGGTGTGCATCCAGCCGCTGGTCTCGCATATTGCCCGTGAGCAGCAGGATTACACGACACATAAGAGCGATGAGTCCGACTGCGTGATGATCGCCCGGCTGGCTACCGAGCTGCACTGCTACATCCCGGAGGAGCTGGATGAGGCGTGGGCGCAGCTGCGGCACCTGGGGCGGCGGCGCGCCCAGCTGATCACGTCGGCGACCGCGTCGGTGCAGCGGGTCCGGGATTTCCTGTCGGTGGCCTGGCCGGTGGCACCTGAGGCGTGCAAGCACCCGTTTGAGTCGGTGACCTGGCTGGCGGCGATGCAGGTGGTGACGTCGCGGTGCGGCGGGCAGCCGGGAAAGCTGGCCGCCACCGGGCTGGCGGAATTCACCGCCCTGGTCCGCCAGGCTGTGGCCGGGTGGGGCGGCCAGCGGCCCGCCGGGCCGGTATGCCGGGCCGTGTTCGCCGCGCTGGCCAGCACCGAGGGGGTGGTGGTATCCCACCGGCGGGGGCTGCTGCGGCGGTGCGCCGATGAGCTGGGTGACCTGCGGCGCATCCGCGCCCAGCTGCGGGCCGTGGAGGCCGGCATGGTCGCCGTGCTGGGCGAGCTCGGCCTGTCCCGGCTGGCGGACATCCCCGGGCTGACCGCTGCCGACGCGGCGGCGATCTTGGCCGAGACCGGTGATCCCTGCCGGTATGACAGCTCATCATCGCTGGCCAGGCATGCCGGGCTGTCCCCGTCCGGTAACGCCTCAGGCGCTTTTGAGGGCCAGGCGCACATCTCCCGCCGCGGCCGGCCCGGCCTGCGGCTGACCGTGTGGCGCGCGATCTGGCCGCTGCTCAGCTGCAACTCCGTGATGGCCGCGAAATACGCGGCGATGATCGCGGCCGCCGACGCCGCCGCGGCGCAGGCCGCGCAAGCGCAGTCCGGGACGGGATCACGGCAGGGCAGCGCGGCGGCCGCGGCCCGCGCGCGGCGCGCGAAGGCCCGGGTCGCGTGCGCCGCCGCGCTGCTGCGCTGGATCTACTCCATAGCCGGCTGCGACACCGGCTGGGATCCTGACGTCGCCTCCGGTGCCGCCAGCCGCCCGCACGCCCCCCGGTACCAGCCGGAGGCCGCCTGAGCAGCGCTTCGCGGCCCGCACCCCCGCACCGGTGCCCTAGACCTTCTCCCCGATGAGGGGAGAGCGAGCCCGCATCCGCCGTGAGGATCACCTCGCAGATAACCCTGGGCAGCTCTCCCCTGGTCGCCCGGACCTTCTCACCAGCCCGGTTGAACGCTGTAGGAGCAGGCCCGCCCGCACCCGCGGGCGGGCCCAGCCCGCTTGCACTACGTAGGGCGAGAAGACCCGGGTGACGGGCACCGCAACCGCGCCGCAGAACGGCCACCGGCCCGGCGCGGAATTCCCCATGCCCGCATCCGGCGAACACCCGCCCCAGCAAGGCCCAACCGTAGTAAAACCCCAGTTCAGAACTCATTCACCAAGACCACCAGAAACTCTCCGGAACCGCTTGACGTACCGCTTCTTACGCTGGTTATCTCAAGTCCGCCCTGGGGTGTCTCCCATGTAGCTTTACGGGGCCTCATGGCTGCGTCGTGGACGCGTTATCTTAAGTGGTGTCTGCGACGCACCGGAAGCGATGTCACCCACGTGACCTGCGTCTATCCTCTTGTCGCTGCGCTTTTGAGTTCTGAGCCGCGCCCATAACCTCACGTCAGCGACATGTCTCAGACGTAAAAACCCCTCATGACCAGGGCTTATCCCAAATGGACTTAAGATAACCGCTATGCGTGGTAATGGGCTCGGTGAGGTAAGGCCACGATGGTGCGCCGTAATGAACGTTCTGGTGCGAACCGGCCTTCATGGCGGGGCGGTCCGCATGCCGTTGCGGTCTTCAGCACCGGGTTGGCCAGCGCGCACGCACGTGCGGATTCGGCGGCCAGCTGATTCCGGCTTGCCACCGAGTTCCAGCGTGAGCCGCTTGAGCGGGCCGCCCGCGGCTGTCCCAGTCTGCCTGGCCACTTCGGGTGACCCGGTGAAGTTAAGGGTCCGAAGGCTCCGCCAGCCGGCGGGATAATCCGTGGTCCGGGCAGCCGGCCGGCGCTATCGTCTGGACGGTGGGACGGTGGAGCAAGATCGCTGAGAAGGTAGGGGCCGGCCTGCCGGCCGGCGAGGGGCGCACAGCCAGGGATGCTATTGACGGACTGCTGGAGCTGTCCCGGAGCGAGGAGAGCCGGGCTCGCCAGCTCGCGTGCAGGAACCTGTGCACCTGCCACGTCCGGGCCGACGACGACCGGGTGTGGACGAGGCTGCTCGAGCTGGCCGGGGATCCCGATCCACGGGTCCGCGGCGACGTGATCCACGCCATCACCGACAGCACGCCGGCGCCCCGGGTCCCGGCTGTGATCCGGGCCCTGGAGTCCCGCCACAACGACCCGGACGTGGGGATTCGCCGGCGGGTCCGCAAGACCCTCGCCCACTACCGCCGGACCGGCAAGGTAACCGACGCTGCTCACTAGCCGTAGAACCCACGCATCCGAGCCCTCACCAGACCGCCCAGGCCATGATCGCGGCATCCGGCGCTGCCCGTCCCCACCCGGGACGCCCGTCGGCCCTCGTGAGCAATGTTTCATCGCCGATGTGCGTGGCACGCCTTGTCGCCATGAGCTCACTGCGGGCCGGGGCATCGGCCCCACCCCCGCCCACATCCGCTCCCGCGCCGGAGCCCAAACGCCGCGGCAGAGTTATTGGCAACTCATCTCATGATCGCCCGTAGAGGCCGGCCATGCCATCGGGACTGGTAGCACAAGACGGCAGCCATAACGAAGCCAGCCCACCCGGCCAGAGCCCACGCCAGAACCAGGCAATATGCGTGGCGCCGTCGACGTCGAGCGTTCAGAAATCAGGCGTGCCTACTCGGCGCTCGGCTGCCGTCGGCCTGGAAGCTAACTTAGCTGCCCGGACTCGCCGGGCAGTCTCCCCGGTCACGGTACGCGGGCCAGCGCTAGAACCCGGGTTCGTCTTGCGGGGTCATTCTGCTGGCCACCCCGGCCGCCGGATGACAGGCTGGTCGCTGTGACGGAGCAGAGCACCGGGGACGTGGTACCCGAACGCTGGAACGCGGTTGGCCCGAAGTCCAACATGTGGATGGACCCGGCGCAGGACCCGAGGTTCGCGGCAGGCGCGGAACTGGAAGGCGAGCGGGCGACGCTGCTGGACTACCTGCGCGCCTACCGGCTGGCGCTGGAACTCAAGTGCGCCGGCCTCGATGCGGAGCAGCTGGCCCGGTGCTCGGTGCCGCCCTCCACCATGTCCCTGCTCGGCCTGGTCCGCCACATGGCCGACGTGGAGCGCAACTGGTTCCGGCGGGTGATGGCCCGGACCGACGCGCCGCCGCTGTACTGGTCTGATGATGCCGAGGACGCTGACTGGGCGGGGGCGGTGGCTGATCCGGCAGTGGCCGCCGGCGCCTGGCGCGCCTGGCACGAGGAGGTCGCCTTCGCGGAGCAGTTCGTCGCCGGCTCGCCCGACCTCGCCGTCCGCAGCCCTATGCAAGACGGCACGACCGTCGCGCTGCGCGAGGTGATACTCCACATGGTCGAGGAGTACGCCCGCCACCTCGGCCACGCCGATCTGCTCCGCGAGCGGATCGACGGCCGCGTCGGCCAGTAAGCCCCCGAACGAACCAGGCGCCTGCCCTGCGCACCGCCAGAGCCAGGCCGGGCGAGGAACAGCGAGCATTTGCCGAGGCGTGGCGGGAGGAACGGAAGCAGCGCTGAGACGGCATCATGTCCGCACATCTGATCGGACGGCGCGTCGTCAAAGGTCTCCACGAGATCCGGGCGAGTTCGCTGTCCGGGGCACAGTACGTAGACCTTCATTCCGCCGCCCTATCGCGCGCCATGCCGCTGGGGTAGGTATCGCGCCTGGCTCCCTGGACCGCGACCGTCAATCCGTCCGGCTCAAGCTGGCGGCGGAGCCTGACAAGGGCCTCGAACATATCCGGCGCCGTCGCGGTATACGGGCACGTGTAGTTTCCTACGCGAGTGACCAGCTCGATCCGGTAGCTCGGCACCGGGCCGTCATGGCCATCCAGCCACCCCCGCAGCCGGGTGTGCTCTGGCTGCCCGTCCCGGATAACCACCACGTCTCGATCCACAAGCAGCCGCGGGTAGCTCGCCATCACTCCATCCAACCAGCCAGCCGTAACGGACGCTTCTGCATATCGCTGTCCACGCATGCCGCGTCAGCTTGGGCAGCACCGATTCGGCAGGACGCTCGCGCCCCGGAATATCAGTCGCTCTGCGTGACGATCGCTGGCTGCTGCCTTCGCGCGAGATCCGCCGATCTGGCGGGCATAGCAGCCTGTGCGGTCTGCGGTGTCTGGCATGCATAGCTGGTCGATCTGACGTCCCCTGATGTGGGGTCCGGCCCCCATGAAGGCATATGTGCTAGCTGAGATCAGAATCTGTGACTGGTGTGGCTGAAGACCTCGCCCTTGGCGAAGGCGAGGACCTTGGCCGGGCGCACCGCGAAGACCGGGACGCGCAAGCCCTCCATGTGCTGGAAGCAGCCGTCGCGGACCTGGAACTGCCATCGCCCGTCCCACTTGGCCGTCCACGCCTCGGCCAGCCGCCGGAGCAGGTCGTCGTCGGTGACCTGGACGGCGTCGCCCTCGAGCACCACGTCTAGCCCGCCGTCCCACCTGTTGCAGCCCGTGGTCAGGATCACGTGCGGGTTGGCGGCCAGGTTGACGGCCTTCTGCTCGGTGTCGCCGGTGCAGAAGCAGAGTGCCCCGTCGAGCCAGACCGCGACCAGCGGGGTGACGTGCGGCCGTCCGTCGGGCCGGACCGTGGTAATCCAGAACAGCTCGGCCTCGTCCAGCGCCCGGCGGGTCTCATCCCATCCGGTCGCCACCGCCTTCGGATCGCTGAACCGCTCGTCCAGAGCGGTCACTGGCATGCTCATCGGCGCACCTTTCCTATCGCGAGCGAACCCTCCGCGATGTCGACGCGCAACCCCGCCCGGAATCATCGCCGGGCGCCGGACCAACCCAGCGAAGGCTGCGGCCGCGGCGAGGGCCGCGTGAGCGACGGCGCGGATGGCCGAGGCGGTTTCCCGCTTCACCGGACTGGTGAACGCGTACAGCACCTTCCTGTGGTAGCCGCCGGGTGCCAGCTTGCCGAGAAGACGAGTAATTACTTAACCTTAGCGTATGGCTAAATCCCCCGAGAAGCTCGGCACGTCGTATTTCCAGAACCCGCATTCGCTGCACGCACAGCTGCGTGAGGAAGGGCCCGTCGTCCGTGTGGAGATGCCGGAAGGCTTCACGGCCTGGCTGGTGACCAGGTATGCGGACGTGCGCGCGGCACTGGCCGATCAGCGGCTGTGCAAGGACTGGCGCAAGCTGGCGGCTCACTATGCCGCTAGTGCGGCCGGTGACCCCGCCGGCGAGCCTACCGAGGCGTCGCCGGAGAACATGCTGTCGGTGCACATGCTCAACATGGACCCGCCCGACCACGAGCGGTTGCGGCGGCTGGTCACGAAGGCGTTCACCGCCCGCCGCGTCGAAGGCCTGCGGCCACGTGTCGCGGAGATCGCCGGCTCGCTGCTCGACGACCTCGCCGCGCACGACCGGGACACAGTCGACCTGCTGGAGTCATTCGCGTTCCCGCTCCCGGTCACCGTGATCAGTGAGCTGCTCGGCGTCCCCGCCGCTGACCGGGACAAGTTCCGCGCCTGGTCCGACGCGGTCGTCTCGTCGGTCGCCCGGCCGGAGCAGATGCGCACGGCCGCCACCGAGATGATCGCGTACTTCACCGCTCAGGCCGAGGCCAGGCGCCGTTCCCCCGGCGCGTCCGACGACTTGCTCGCCGCGCTGGCCCGGGCCCGGGACGAGGAGGACCGGCTGAGCACGGGCGAGCTGATCAGCATGGTGTTCCTGCTGCTCGTGGCGGGGCACGAGACGACCGTCAACCTGATCGCCAGCGGCACGCTAGCGCTGCTGCTCGACCCGGCCGCGCACGCCCGGCTGCGTGCCGACCGGTCGCTGCTGCCGGTGGCGGCGGAGGAGATGCTGCGCTACACCAGCCCGGTGAACCACGCGACGTTGCGGTTCACCACCGAGCCGACGACGCTGGCCGGCATGGACATCCCGGCCGGGCAGATCGTGATCGCCGGACTGAGCTCGGCGAACCGGGATGCTACCCGGTTCGCCGAGCCCGATGCGTTCGATGTGGACAGGGATAGCGGCGGGCACGTGGCATTCGGCCATGGAATCCACTACTGCCTGGGTGCGCCGCTGGCCCGGCTGGAGGCGGAGATCGCGTTCGGCGGGCTGCTGGACAGGTTCCCCGACATGACCCTGGCCGTGCCGCCGGCGGACCTGCGCTGGCGGCCGAGCACGCTCATCCGCGGGCTGGAGAGGCTCCCGGTCCGGCTCTATGGTGCGGGTTAGCTCCCACCGGCCCGAGCACCGCTGCCCGTCCGGGCTCAATAACGTGTGCGAGCTACCGGGAGGGGTCCTTACCATCCAGGCATGGAGCTTCGCGAAGAACTTCCGGACGATAAAGAGCCTGTGCGGGAGATCCACCTGCGGGCGTTCGGTGACCACGGCCTTGTCGTGGCCGACCTGGCCGATACCCTGCGAGAGACCATCACGCCGAAGGATGGTCTCTCGCTGGTTGCCGGGCACGACGGGCAGATCGCCGGGCACGTCATGTTCACCCGCAGTCTGCTCGACGCCCCCCGGCGGCTGGTTGAGGTGCACGTGCTCAGCCCCCTGGCGGTCATGCCTGGCTACCAAAAGCGCGGCATCGGCTCGGCCTTGGTGCGGAAGGGGCTGAAGGCACTTGCCAGGCGGGCCGTCCCCCTGGTCTTCCTGGAGGGAGATCTCGGCTATTACTCACGCTTCGGGTTTGCGCCCGGTGGCGACCTGGGCTTCCGGAAGCCATCCCTGCGCATTCCGGATGGTGCCTTCCAGGCCATCAGGCTCCCGGAGTATGAGCCGTGGATGACAGGGACACTGGTCTATGCAGAGCCGTTCTGGCGGCACGACTCAGTCGGACTCCGTGACCCCGGCGCATAGTGCCACGAAGGCAAACCTCGCATGATGGGGCACTAGCTGCCGTCGCTTGAGCAGCTTCGACCAGACCTGGCCGCTCAAACCCGGTCGGCGCGAGGCCTCGCGACCGTAGTGGCGGGGACCGCCCCGATCGCGAAATCAGCCAGCATCCAGAACGGGGAGATCTGCGCGGATCCGGTCGAGCAAACGGCACAACTCCTGGCCGCACGGAATCGGCGATCTGTAATTGTTCGAGCTAATTACAATGTGCCCGCTTGTCACGCTACGCGACCGCGAAGAGCGCTATCGTTTACGGACTTCAGGGCAGAAGGGTCAGCGCATCCGCGTGCTCGGCCGGACCACCGTGAATTGACGGCGGTCCAACGTCGCTACGTCGGTTAGCCCGAGCCGTTTGGCGATAGCGACAACCGAGGCATCGGTGGTTCCAGCGGAAGGCTCTCATACGTATTCACCAGGTCGGCAATCTGCGCATAGTCGGCGCTCGTCAGGTCGACGGGCGCAAAGTCACCATCAGCCAGGACCGTAGGGACAACGACTCCACGCGGGGCACCGGCTTCGCGGGGCCAGGAAGTAGCCGACCTCAGCGATGACGGCCGCTGGCTGGTACTAGCAGTTCGTGTCGGGCCGTATGCAGCACAGTGAACAGCTCAAGCTGATAGTGCAACTGAGGGCGCCGCCGGGCGCGCATTCAGCCGAAGCCCGCGGCGTCCCAGAAGTGGAGGAATGCTCCGCAGGTAGCCAAGTCAGCGCCGGGCCGGAAGGCTACTCACCGTGAGTCTTCTGCTTCCGAGTCAAGCTCGGCAAGGATCCGGGTGACAGATTCGTGGAGTTTCGGTAGGTCGCGCGTCACTGTGTTCCACACGACGTCGAGATCGATATCGAAGTAGCCGTGGCTCACCCGATTACGCATGTCGGTGATCACGCGCCAGGGCACTTCAGGATACGCGGCGCGGACCTTATCGCTTACGCCCCGTGCCGCTTCGCCGATGATCTCTATCCAGTGGAGCACCGCGCTCTGCAGCAGTTCGTCGGTGTCGAAGCGCGTCCGGTCGTCCTGGACGTAGCGCCTGATCCTATCGATCGCGGCCAAGACGTCCGCCAGACGCTCACGGTCGTCTCTCACAGGGCGACGGCCTCTGCCAGGACCCGGTCCCGAATGCGCGCCTTCAGGCCACGCGGCGTGGCCACGTCCACATGACGCCCGACGATCTCTTCAACGTCAAGCGCAAAACCGCTGAGGTCGAACAGCGTGGTGTCCGGACCCGGGGCTACCAGGAGATCCACGTCACTCGTCTCGACCGCTTCCCCGCGAGCTACCGAACCGAATACACGCACATCACGCAAGCCGCGCCGGGACGCGGCCGCGAGAATCTGCCTCCGAGCCGCCCGAAGCGACCCGAGATCCGGCGACCGTTCCTGCTGCGGTGGACCTGGCACAATGAGTCCTTTCCCCGGTACCGTATGCTACTCGTGTCCTAGCCCACTTCACGGAACCCGAGGTCGCGATCTTTCGCGTCGCGTCATGGCGGGCGAGCCAGCTGGCGGCAACACGCATTGCTCAGTTCCGCATACTCTTGGCGAGCCAGGCAAGCAGCCCGTCCAGTCCTTCCCGCCGTATACCTTGGCACGCCAGACCCGCTCGACAGCTACTCTATGTGACCGGACGGCTATGGCGGCAGGATGAATCGCACCACCGACATCGGTCCACGGCACGGCCGAGACGGCTAGTAAAACTGCTGGTGGGGCGGGTGGGGCTCGAACCCACGACCGGCGGATTATGAGAAGTACGGCCACGTGCATCGTGCGCGCTAGCTGCACGGATACCACGGAGCCGTGCCGCCAATGGCCCTGACTGCACTGGTTGCACCGATAGCTCGGTCCACGAACCGGTCCACGCCGACCATGGCGGCCACCGGATGCCAGCTACAGAACGTTACCGCCTTCCGGCCGATCAGCGCATGTCCGCGCCCGGTGGCATAAGGCCGCCGGGGAGAGCCGAACGTCGCTAACCGTCGAGCCACTGGATCTTGACTACGAGCACGTGATCATCAGGCGGGTACACCAGGAACGTGACCAGGCCCCCGCCGTCCGGGCCGACATGAAGTGAGCGCAGCGGCATAGACACGTCATCACGCTCGTCGCGGCGGCGCTGGTACTGCACCGGATCCGCGATCACGACCACGTCCAGGAATGCCGCCAGGGATACTCGCGCGGCCCGGGCGCAGGTCGGCGAACTCCTGCTGAGCCGGGCCATCCAGCTCCCACCGGTACACGCGTCAGACGCCGAACTGGGTCCGGATCTCCTCCCGGCTCATCCGCTGTTCCGCAGGCGGCGGACCCTCGTCCCGGTAGGTGTCGATGCGAGCCAGGAACTCCCGCTGCGCTTGGGGATCACGCCAGGCGTCCGCCTCGAACCACCAGCGCTTGACCGTCTGCACCAGCGGTGTCACGTCACCTTGCTCGCGGGCCTGCTCGTACGCCGCATCCAGATCCTCGTCGTACCGCTGGAGGATGCTGGCGTCAGCGTTGGCGGCCAGCACGGCCCGGATCGCCGTCGGCGTCCAGGCCGGGCGAGGCAGGACCTCAGGTTGCCTGGCATGCGGCGCGGTCATCAGCAGCTCCCCTGTGGGTCGCCGTTTCGCCCAGCATAAGCGCGTCCACCGACAGACAGCAGCTACATAACGTTCCCGGCGCGCGAGTCTGCGGGTGAGATCGCCGTGATCTGCTTTCTTTGCACTCAGAGGTGGACTATGTCCTGCCCGCGGACCCGGAGGCGCCCTCTCGCACCCGCAGCCACGGTAATCAACGCGGCGTGCTCCTGGCTAGCGATGGCCGCGGAGGTCGTCCAGGAAGCTCCGGGCGGCGGAGACGGCGGCGGTGGTGCGGGTGACGGTCTCGGCGGCGACGCGGAACGCGGTCCCGGTCGGGCCGGGCATGGTCGCGAGGGAGTCGGTGATCAGGTCGCCGGTTTCCTCCACGGTGCGGGTGCCAGGCGGGACGTGCACCTGGAACTCGTCCGGGTCGGCGGGCTCGGTGCTGATGTCGTCCAGCTCCAGCCAGCGCGCGAGCGTGTCGCCGGCGTAGGAGATCAGTCGGAGCAGGCAGCCGGTCTCGGCGTCCACGATCGCGTCGGTGGGGTACATCGTCAACGGCCACAGGACCATCTTCTCGAGGCCGGGGACGGGAGTGACACGGAGCTGGCGGGCGGGCCGGCCGCGGTAGGTGATCTCCTGGCCGCCGGACAGCCGGCCGCGGAGCAGCCAGCATGAGTCGGCCAGGAACGCGCTGTAGTCCTGCAGCGGGGCGGCCGGGCCGACCACGATCCGGTCCTGGACGACCCGCCAGCGCCGCTCGCCGTCGCAGGCGGCTATCAGGGGCACAAACCCGTCCGGGCGGGACGAGTACTCGAGACGGTACCGGTCGGGGCGGCTGACGCGCAGCCGGGCGACCGTGAGGGTCACCGTCTGGTAGCGGGCCACCGCGTCGAAATAGTAGCCGACGCCGCCGGGCGGCCCGGCGGCGCGGATGTCCTCGGAAACCCGCTCGCTCAGCGCGGCCTGGTCGTCCCACTGCCGGACCGTGGCGCCGAGGTCGCGGGGCTCGCCGCCGCGGTAGAGCAGGTCGAGCACCTCGTCGGGCGGCGAGATGTCGTCTCCGGGCCCGAGCGGGGCCGGGTCGGGCGACGGCATCATTGCCGCCGGGTCCTGGCCGACCGGCCCGTGGCCCGGCCGGTGCGGTGCGTACCTGATCAGCGCGCCGAGGGCGCCCATGGCCAGGCTTATCGCGTTCGTCTCGACCGGCCCGGTGCTCCACTTCGGCGGGCCCGCGGCCGGGTCCTCGCTCCGGTTGCTGCCCGGCGGCGGCGCGAACCGGACCGGGTCGGCCGCTTCCGGCGGGTTCATCGTCAGGTCGGTCAGCTCGGTGAGGGTGACCAGCTTGCCCCCGGACGTCTCGATCCGGCGGAGCAGGATGCCGAGCTCCGCGTCCACCGCGACCTCGATACGGTCGTGAGAGATGCGGTCGCGAAAGATGCGGCCGGGAACGGAGCGGAGCACGTCGCGCCGCGGCGTGGCCGCGACGGCGATCGCGTCGCGGCCGGCGACGGTCACCGGACCCAGCTCTTCCAGGGTGTACCCGCCGAGCAGGCCGGACGGGCAGAACAACTCGTGCACCGGCAGATAGGCGCCGTCCACCTTGACCGGGAGCGGCGCGGGGAAGCCCGTGCCCTCGGGCCGCCACGACCAGCCGCGCTCGCCGTCGTTGCCCTCGGCGGCCTGTCCTGCGGTGCCCCGGCCGGGAACCGGGCAGTCCAGGCGCCACCGCCCGCCGGGACCGATCAGCAGCGCGCCGCGCCACGCGTAGCGGCCGTCGTCCTGCTTCTGCTCCGGCCAGCCGTGATCCCAGCGGGACCACGGCTCGCTCGACAGGCGCGAGAGCTCCCGGTCGTTCTCGGAGCGCAACTCGGCCGACAGGGACAAGCGGGTCCAGTCGGCCCGGTGGAGCAGCCCGATCACGTGCGGCAGGTCTGCCATGACGACACCATCCGGGGCAAGTCGGCTCCGGGGAAGCGGGAACGCCACCCCGTTTGGTCCAATTATGCTCTGTGCCGGCTCGGGACCCGCACGGCTTGTGGTGACGCACTGGGGGCGGGATTGGCGCTTGCCGGGCCGTGGCGTGAGGCCTAGCGTCGGCCGTGGGGGCCACCCCACGGAGGTGACGAGTTGACTGGCGCTCCGGCTGAGGAATTCCTCGAACTCGACGGCGGCCGTGTCCATCTGCTCAGCGGCGGGCGAACGGCGGCGGCTTCGGGCCGGGATACCTGGTCAGGCTGGGGTGCCGCCCGACCGGGCCGGGCCTGACCGGTTCGAGCTTGGCCAGCCGGGGCTTCTGGCGGCGCTTGCGGCGCTCTGCGAAACGCTCGGCCGGGGGTCATCGCGGCCACCATGCCCGCATCCATGCGGTAGGCAGGCTGCCCAGCCGGGTCAAATCGAACGTTTCCGCAGGCGAGGGTATGTGGGGCGGGTGGGGCTCGAACCCACGACCGGCGGATTATGAGTCCGCTGCTCTGACCGGCTGAGCTACCGCCCCGGCACCGGGTGCACACTACACCACGCTGGCAACCGCCGTCGACGCGGGC
>Ga0208696_1000891_pt1 | contig 18780 bp, 22 predicted proteins | sample Sb_taG_9_FD_187711 | JGI IMG/M metagenome (GOLD analysis project Ga0208696, IMG submission 187711) | Peat soil microbial communities from Weissenstadt, Germany - Sb_50d_b_LC metaG (SPAdes) (version 2) | ecosystem: Environmental > Terrestrial > Soil > Wetlands > Peat | place: Germany... | reverse complement strand
GCTGCCGCCTAGAGAAGCAACAACTGGGGAGTACGGCCGGTACTACCGCGAGCGGCTTGAGAAACTGAAGGGTGGTGGCCTATATCACTACGCGGCAGCGGTCGAACGCAAACTCTTCGTGGTCACTCCGAAATCAGGCAACGGCTGGACTGACAAATTGCAGGCTGCTTTTGTCGCCGATTTCGGCAAGGTCATCCAGGACATCACCGGCTCGCGGTTCTCCCTGATGCAGGTGAGGGAAGACGATCCCGAGAAGGTGGTGGAGGCGCTCGACAAGATTGCCGACGGACAGGGGGCAGCAGGAACGACCGTGATCGTTTTCGACGACCGCTTGGCCAATGGAGCTTCTTACTACTTGCTGTCGCACGGTTTGAAGGGATGGCATCTCAAGCGGCTCACGCGGGGGCAAGTGGTCCGCAAATGGGACGCTCGCCAGTCCGGTCGCAGCGCCGAGGATCGGAAGAAAGCTGACCGACGCTGGTTGGACCTGGTAACCTTGTCCGTGCTAGACACGCTCGACCAGATGGAGGCGATCCCTTGGCGAATCGCCGATTGGCCGTACGAGGCGTGCCTGGCGATCGATGTCGGCGAAGGGCGCCGACATTTCGCGATGTCGTTGCTCATCTGCCGGGGGGATGACCGGAAGCCATCGTTCGCCCGGATATCGGAATCCTGGCCGAAGGGCGATCATCAGCGCGAAACGATCAACCCGGTGATTCTGCGCGACAAAATCGTGCAACTTTTCGACGCCTACGGGGACCCAGGTTTCACGCCACTGCGTTCACTCCTGATCTTGCGCGACGGGATGCTGTGCGGCGAAGAGGAGGGGGCGATCCAAGAAGCGATCGACCGGCTTAAGCAGAAAGACCGGCTGGCCCAGGACGGGACAGCAGATCTCGTGGAAGTCCACAAAAAGACGATGAAGAACCTGCGGATGTGGCTGCCACAGGGGCGGAGCCACGTGAACGTACTGGAGGGCCAGGCCATCTACTTGGATGGGGAGGCCGCGTTGCTGAGCTGTACTGGGTCCGCGACCTTGTCCAAGTTAGCCACGGCTGACCCGTGCCTGTTGGTGCTCCGGCAAGGCCAGGACGTTCGCCGTGCGGCGCGGGCCTTCTTCGCCCTGTCTCAACTGAACTATTCGAGCCCGAGCAAGGCTCAACGATACGCGCATCCCATCCGGGAGACGGACTCCCGGCTGCAACAGAGGATGGCGGAGGACATGAGAGGAGTCAAGTGAGACCCATTCCCCGGAGGCGATCATGAGTCAAGAGTGGCTGAACATCCAGAGTTTTTTCACAGACCACGGACTGTTGGGGGCGATCAACGACCTCTCCATCGCGATCAAGCAGGAGGCGGCTGGCGTCCATGATGCTGAACGGGAGCGCCGGGCCAAAGATGCGCGGAAGCTTCTGAAGCGATTCCTCGGCCGCCTCGGTGAAGTCGAGTCCGCCGACAGCAAGGAACTTCTGCTCGGCGTGGACGCCAGGTTCCAGAGCTTGACGGACGCGATCGCCTCGGCCCGGCAGGACGGCAATCGCTATCAGTCCGTTCTAATGAAGGGGGGCGCCGTGGACGCCTTGCCCCTGCTGGACGCGAAGTCCACGGAGTCGCGTGCACAGCTATTGGAGAGTCTGGCGGAGCTTCGCCGGGTGATCGAACAGCACCAGCAGACCGACGCGGCCGTGATCTTCGAGGATCGTTAATGCGGGCATACCTTGAAGAATCTAACCAGGACCTGCTCTACCAGATCGCGGTAGTCCAGGAACTGCTAGGCAAGACAAGTGTCTGCGGCGAGCTGACGCCCTATGTCGGCCAGATAATCCAGATTTGTGAGGAGTTGCGCCGTCAAGCTCAGCGTAACCTCACGGACCTCGGTTACGGGCTCGATGACACGCTGAACGACATCCTGGCCGCGACCCAGTCGGTCACCAACTTCTTCGAGGTGGTGAACACGCGGCTCGCGGCGCCGGTGGTTCGCGCGAGGCCAGAAGACCGGCTCGGGCTACTCGTCCTTCGGTTCCTTCACGACTCCCATCCCAAAACGGCCAGTCTGCCGTTCGGGTTGTCCGACGGGAGTTTTGCGATCTATCCGACCGATAAGATCCCGCCGATCTACTTGGTGCCAACGTCGCGGCAGACGACGCTCCTTTACCTGCCGCTGCTATTCCACGAGTTCGGCCACCTGCTTTACGCCCGTCACAGGACCGAGTTAGACGAACTCGTCAAAGACTTCCAGACGGTGGTGGCGGCGACGCTGGCGCCAAAGTCGGTACGCAGCCGGGCCGGGGCAAGCCGGTCGTCGTCGTTCCGCCGGCAGGTGGTGACCGCGTGGTACGGCTGGGCGCAAGAGTTCTACTGCGACTCGGTGGGGATGACGATTGGCGGACCATGTTTCCTCAAGGCGTTCTCCCACTTCTTCCGCACCCGCTCAAATGACCAGTATTACGTTCCGAGGGATCAGCAGCTACAAGGTCGCCACCCGGTGACTTGGCTGCGGATCAGGATGCTGGCCGATCGCGCCCGCAAGCATGGTATGCATACCCTGGCCGACGGAGTGCAGGAAGCTTGGGCAAAAACCGCCCAGGTGCTCGGGGTCCAAGAGGATTACGAGGGGACATGGGCAGAGGATTTTTTTCTGCCTCTCCGGCAAATGCTCGACGATATGATCGAGGAGTCACAACCTTACGTGCATCGGCCGGAGGATGTCACGGTTGTAGAGTCGGCGACCTTCACGCCAGTTCAATTGTGCAACCTGGCGTGGCAGAAATTCGAGACGGCTTCGCCGACCTACCGGTCATGGGAGCGCACCGCTATCGAATCCTTCCTCAAATCGAACTGAAATCGTCGATTGGCAGACGGAGGAGGATAAGGGGACGGGAGACGTTTTCGGGGGAAGCCGGTGGCTGGGGCAGAATGCTCCAGGGACGCGGGCCTTGGACGGGTCGGAGACTCTCCCGTGGTGTCGCTGCGCTCCACCACAGCCACCCGACGAGAAGGCAAAAGGGGTCGGAACGACTTGATTGACATCGGTTTGTCGCCACAACCGACTCGCATTCGATTCATGGCAACGGCATCCCACCCGGCCGATCGGTGGTGATCGTCTCCCACTCGCGGGCGTCGACGAACCGACCCAGGTGGCCAACGTTCCTCGTTGCGACGATCACCTCGAAGCCGTCCTCGGCGACAAGCAACGCCTGCGCCGCGAGGATCACGTCGCAGTCCAGCGCCGAGTCATCGGCCGTCGCATAGCCCTCATTCCGGGCCTGCGCCCACAACTCGGCGGCGCGGCGCCAAACCGCCGTCGTAACCGGAAGAAAACCGGCCTTGCGGGCAAGGTTGTCCAGCCGATCGAGTCCGCCACGTCGTCCCGCCCGGATCAGCTCTCGGCGCACTTCGTAATCGGCCCCCTCGGGCACCATGATCTGTACGCCGGCAGCAACCAGTTCGGCCAGCCACGCCTTGCAACGTCGCGACTCGTCCGAGCCCTTGGGATTAGTCGCAAGGCTCAGTGGGCCGGCATCGAGCAGAACGACCAGGCTCACGGGAACTGCGCCCGCGAGGACGCCACTCGCCGCCTGCCCAGGGCCTCACGGAGAACCGTCAGCGTCTCACGCTGCTCTTGTTCGTCGCCCTCGGACTCCCACGAGTTGAGCAACTCGATCAGCTCCCTATTGCGCTGGGCCAACTCATCAGCGGTCAGAGGCGAGGCGTACGAGCCCGAGGCAACCTCGGGACTGACTTCGCGGTGTCGGACCGGGGTCACGGCGGTTTACCTCCTGAGGACACATCGACCAGGATGGCCGAGGACGCGTCGGTCCAGGGCGTCACAGGGACCGAGTGCGACACCCTCCGCCTGTTAAGGAGACCCTATCGTGTTCCCACGCCATCCGGTTGGCCCTTCGAAACCATTATACTCTCGCCCGCACTCGCCCGCAAAATTCAGGTTCATTCGGAAGACGTTGCTTCGGGAGAAGCCCCCAACACCAGGCAGGGCCCTTTGCAAGTCATCCGCCAGACGTTCCAGTACCCTCTGCCCCCAGCCTCTTCTTGCCGTTCGAAGATCAAGCGACCGATGTCCCAGTAAAGTCGGATCAACTCGCGGTTCACCGACAGCATCGCTTTCGTCTGAGCTTGCTGAACGCGGCTCTTGAGCGACTCCAAGAATTCCGCGTAGTCGGCGGGCAGCCCGAAAGGCGTCAGCGCGACATCCTTCTTCTTCTGCCTTGCCATCAAGCACGCTCCTTGAGGAGCTTTACGCGTGCTTCCCCGGTCAGAAGCTTCTGCATCAGACCAAAGCCAGAGCTGCGCCGGCAAGAAGTCCGGGTTGACCGTTTTTTCGCCGGTCCGTATGCTGCAAAACGGTTCGACCACGCGTGCACGTCAGATCCTCTCAATCGGCACCCTGATTCCTCTTCACCGTGAGCGGGTCGTTTCCCATCACTCTGTCCCTTCCAGACTAGATGGGTTCTTCGATGCTCAAGATGTTGACCAAGCGGCTCATCCGGACGGGAACCTTCCTCGGAGTCTGCGTTTCGGTCCCGTCGGCGATCTGGTTCTCGTTGACGTACCAGCCCTCCTATTATCGCGCGATGGTCAGCCTTCCCCACGAGCAGCGCGAGATCAAGGCCAAGCATTTTCTCGCCCAGAGCTTGCAACTGCGCAACGATATCCGCAACGAGCCCTCGTGGGAGGCGGTCTTCTCCGATCAAGAGGTCAACGCCTGGCTGGCCGAGGATCTGGTCACCCATTTTGCCGATCAGTTGCCGCCCGAGATCCATGATCCCCGCGTCCTCTTCGAGATGAACCGGGTCATCCTGGCCTTTCAACTCGACAAAGGCGGAATCCAGTCCGTGATCTCCGTGGTGGCCCGCCCCCGGGTCCCGGAGGGAAACACCGTCGAACTGACCCTCGAGAAGATCCGGGCAGGAATCCTTCCCGTGCCGGCCGACAATGTCCTCGATCGAATCATCGACCATGCACGACGTCATGGGGTTGATGTCCAGTGGCGGAGGTGTGATGGGTATCCCGTCGTGGTCCTGCGCTACACGCCGAACCTCAGTCGCGAGGATGTGCAACTGGAAGAACTGGATATTCGCAACGGTCAGATCCGTCTGGCGGGCCATTCCGATCGGACCAAGGGGGCGTTCGAGCCCCCCAGGTTACCTTCCCGCAAAGTCCTTCAGTCCACCTTCCCGAGGAGGAACGTCCAGGTGGTCGAGCCACCCTTCGAATCCGTGCCCGAAGGCGATCGGTTCAGGTCAACTTCGCCCACGAGCTGAGCGCCCGAAAGCTGCACGCGAACATGGTCGACACGCCATTCGATGGTCTGGAACACTCCCTCGGCGACTCGACGCACGTTCCCCCGGTCACCCGAGATCGGACCCTCAAAGGTGAGATAGATCCGGCGGTGGTCGGGTAACAAACGGGCCGCCAGCTCGACACCCGGCACGATGGGTGCATCGACGGCCCACGTTTTCAGGCCAGCGCCGGCCTCGAGCATGAAGTCCCAGTGGACCCCATTCCAGTCGTGCTCGAGCACGACGAATCGACCTCTCCACGGCCTCGCCATGGCCCTATGCCTCGACCCAATCCCGCATTCATCGTAAACTTATGTGAAAGACCAGGGTAACTCAGGACGCGTTTTGCAGGTACTAAAGACCAAGGAGTGATCCCGCGTGACTCCCAAAGAAGTACTGGCTCAGATCAGGCAGCGAGAGGTCACCACGGTCGATCTGAGGTTCATGGATTTTCCCGGGGTCTGGCAACATTTTTCGATACCTGCCGACGCCCTGACCGAGGAGACCTTCGAGGAGGGCATCGCGTTCGACGGCTCCAGCGTGGTGGGCTGGCGTGCCATCAACGAGGCCGATCTGCTGGTCGTTCCCCAGCCCGAGACCGCACTCGTTGACCCGTTCATGGCCCAGCCGACGTTGACGATGATCTGCAATATCCACGATCCGATCACCCACCAGGATTATACTCGAGACCCCAGAAACATCGCCCGCAAGGCCGTCAGCTACATGCGCAGCACCGGGCTGGCCGAAAGGTGCCTGCTGGCCCCGGAGCTCGAGTTTTTCATCTTCGACGACGTGCGGTTCGAGCAGCGGGAACACGAGGCATTCTACCATGTCGATTCCACCGAAGGGGCCTGGAACCGCGGCCGGTCCGAGAGTCCCAACCTGGGTTACAAGGCGGGCTCCGGACTGGGCTACTTCCCCTGCCCGCCCACCGACAGCCTGGTGAACCTCCGGTCCGAGATGGCCCAGCGAATGGCCGAATGCGGCATCAAGACGGCCGCCCACTTCCACGAGGTCGCCACCGGCGGCCAGTGCGAGATCGACCTCAATCCCCAGGATCTGGTGGAAAGTGCAGACCAGGTCATGCTGGCGCGATACATCATCCGCAACGTGGCTCGCAACAGCGGCAAGACGGCCACATTCATGCCCAAACCGCTCTTCGGTGACAACGGCTCGGGCATGCACACCCACCTGACGATCTGGAAAGGCGACGAACCGCTGCTGGCCGGCCACAGCTATGGCGGCATGAGCGACCTCGGCCTGCACGCCATCGGCGGTCTGCTCAAGCATGCTCCGGCACTCTGCGCCTTCGCCAACCCCACGACCAACAGCTACAAGCGCCTGATCGAGGGCTTCGAGGCCCCCACCAAGTTCTCATACAGCCGCCGCAACCGCGCCGCCATCATCCGGATTCCCGTCAGCGGTGCCAGCCCCAGAAGCCGGAGAATCGAGTATCGCTGTCCTGACAGCGCGGCCAATCCGTATCTTCTGTTCTCCGCCATGCTGATGGCCGTGCTCGACGGCATCCAGAACAAGATTCGCCCCGGCGACCCGCTCGACAAGGATATCTACGACCTTCAGCCCGAGGAGCTGGAGAAGGTGCCAACCACCCCACACTCACTCGACGCCTCGCTTGACGCCCTCCGCGCTGACCATGACTTCCTCCTGCGCGGCGACGTCTTCACCTCCGACGTGATCGACACCTGGATCTGGTACAAGCAAACCTACGAGATCGAAGCCCTCCGCGTTCGCCCCCACCCCTATGAATTCTCGCTTTACTACGACGTGTGAGCGCAATGGCTCCGTTTCCTGCCGCATCCGGCAGTGCGCACGTCCAGGCACGGGCGCAGCGGCCGGCTCAGGCGGGTCGAATGGACTCGACGGATTCAGGCGTCAGTGCTGAGGAAGCTTGATCCGGTGGGATTTCGGTGGGATCGGCAACAGCCGGTGCCTCGGGACGCAAGGCGAAGAGGACCAGGATCACTGCACCGAGGACCAGCATGTTGTCAGCGAAGTTGAAGATCGCACAGTCGAAGCCGATGGATTCGACATGGAAATGCACGAAGTCGCGGACGTGCCCGTAGACCAGGCGATCGTAACAATTGCCCAGGGCGCCCGCCATGATCAGAGCCAGGGCGATCGTCAGTGCCAGGCTGGCCGCGGCACCGCGGACGAAAAGCCAGTAGCAGATCGCGATCCCGGCCACGATCGAGAGACCCGCGAAGATCTGACTGCTGTAGGGGAGCGTGCGGCCAAAACCCCACAAGGCGCCGGGGTTGAGACTGGTCTGGAGCTCGAGGATCCCGCGGATGATCGAGGCCGAGGGAGCCGGGGGCTCGCCGATCCTGGCGAAGATCAGCGACTTGGTGGTCAGGTCGAAGGCCGCGCCACCCAGAGCGATGGCCCAGAACAGTAACCATCGGCCCAGCCCGACTCGTGGCGTCATCCCCCGTTCTCCACGAGCCGGGCGCAAGCGATACAGTGCCGCGTGTACGGAATCGCCTGCAGCCGGGGCTTGGAGATCGGTTCCTCGCACTCCACGCATAACCCGAACTTCCCTATTTCAAGGCGATGCAGAGCCTCGTTGACCAGCTCGAGCGTGCCTTGCTCGTTCTCGATCAGTTCCAGGGTGAATTCCTGATCATAATTTTCTGTGCCCACATCCGCCATGTGAAGTGGGACGTTCGACAGGTTGCCCGAGCCGTTGACCAGATTCAGCCGGAGTGCTTCATCGGTCATCTGGTCCAGGTCACCCCGGAGCCTGGCCTTGAGACTCAAGAGAGCCAGGCGAAAGAACTCGAACTCGTCGTGTTTCAGGATACCGGACATGTCGACCCAACCCTTCTAATCCCTCGACGACACCTCGCGTGGGCCAGGGACAGGGACGAGAAATCCTAGACCCTCTCCCTCAATACGTCAATCCGAACAGTAACTGACCAGAGGGAGCAGAAGCGCGGGGCCCCCCGCGGGTTCATGGATCACTCATAAATCCAGCCTACACCGGGCAGCGAGTGGAAAACCAGCCCCCATTCACATTTCGCCGCGAGGCTGGTCGAAAAGCCACTCGAGGAGGAGTTCCATTCCCCCATCCTTGCTCGATCGGGTAGGATTCCAGATCGGGCTCTCACCGCCCTTGACGCCGCTTTTTCGCAGCCTTCACCGCCGGCCGCGGCCGGGCAGGGGAAGTGCGAGGTCGTTACTCGCGCGCCCAGGACCGCTGTGTCACCCCGCGCGGATCACCCCAGATTGCTCGAGAACTGAGTCTCATGGACACCGCCAAGCCGAGGACCATTTTCATCACGGGAGCAACCGGGCTGGTCGGAGGCCACGCTGCCGAGGAGGCATCGCGGCGAGGGTACCGCGTCAAGGCGCTCGTCCGGGCCAGCAGCGACACCCGCTGGCTCGACCAGTTGGGGGTCGAAAAGATCCCGGGAGACCTGGAGGACGCCGAATCGCTGCGGCGGGGAGTCGCCGGGGCCGACTGGGTCTTCAACTGTGCGGCCAAGGTGGGCGACTGGGGCACGCTCGCAGAATTCCGCCGCCTCAACGTCGACGCCCTCCGGCTGCTTCTCGACGCGGCCTGCGACGCTCATGTCGAGCGGTTGGTGCACGTCAGCTCGCTGGGCGTTTACGAGGGTCGCGACCATCACGGCACCGACGAAACCGTCCCGCCGGCGGCCAGCTCTCTGGACGCTTACACCCGCTCCAAGACCGAGGCCGAGGCCCTGGTCCTGAAATACCACCAAGAACGCTCGCTCCCCGCGGCCATCGTCCGCCCGGGCTTCATCTATGGCGAGCGCGATCGCACCGTCCTGCCCAAGCTGCTGATGAACCTGCGGCGGGGGACGTTTGCCTACTTCGGCTCCGGGGAACAGGCCCTCAATTGCATTTACGTCAAGAACCTGGTCCACGGCATTTTTCTGGCCGCGGAGAACCCGGCCGCCCTTGGCGAGTTCTTCAATCTGACCGACGGCGAGCCCGTGAGCAAGATCCGGTTCGTCAGCCGCGTGGCCGAGCTGGCCGGCCTTCGGCCTCCCACGCGACATATTCCGCTCGGACTGGCGCGGTTGCTGGCCACCGTGGTCGAGGGGGGCGCGAAGCTGCGCGGAGCCAGGAATGCCCCGATCATCAACAAGGCCCGATTCAAGTTCCTGGGACTGCACCTCGACTACTCGATCGACAAGGCGCGGAGGATTCTGGGCTATCAACCACCTTACAGCTTCGACGAGGCGATCGAGCGTGCCATGGCCGAGCACCGACCCCGCGCGCATCCGGAAAACCCTGCTCGCGCCGGGTCGCCAACCTGATTCCCGCCGGATTCGCCCTCCAAGAATGTGTCGAAAACCCGTCACCAGAGAGGAGCAACGTGATGAGCAACCTGAAGGGCAAGCGCGTGGCCGTGCTGGTCGAGAAGTTTTATGAGGACCTCGAGCTCTGGTACCCGGTCCTGCGCCTGCGCGAGGCCGGGGCCGATGTCACGATCGTCGGACCAAGGGCCGGAGAGACCTACCTGTCCAAGCACGGCTACCCCGCCCGCTCCGACGCCGCGGCCGACGAGGTCAAGGCCCAGGATCTCGACGCCGTGATCATTCCCGGGGGCTATTCTCCCGACCACATGAGGCGCCATCCTGCGATGGTCGATCTCGTGACCCAGGCCGGCCAGATGGGCAAGGTGCTGGCGGCCATCTGTCACGGCCCGTGGATGCTCTGCTCGGCCCGCTGCCTCAGAGGGCGAAAGGTCACGGGCTTCTTCGCCATCCGGGATGATGTGGTGAACGCCGGCGGCATCTGGCAAGACGCCGCGTGCGTTCGCGACGGCAACCTCGTGACCAGCCGGACTCCCGACGATCTGCCCGCGTTCATGCAGGGCATTTTCGCGGCACTGGTGGAAGCTTCCTGAGCGAATCGCGTCTTCGCAACGGCCTGGAAAAACCTCTCTCGTCAGGAGAGCCTGACGAGAGAGCGATTCATCAGATGAAGTCGTTGAACAGGTTCTCGAGCATTTCCTGCCGGCCGCTGACATTCCTGGCGGCGTCGCCCTTGGGCACGATATAGGCCTCAAGATCGCCCAGGTTGCAGTGGCCGGATTCGACGCGTCGGCCAAGCTCGCAATCCCAGCTTTGATAGCGGCTCTTGACGAAATCGGCCAGGCGGCCGTCGGTGATGATCGCCCGGGCCGTTTTCAGGCCGCGGGCGAAGGCGTCCATGCCGCCGATGTGGGCGTAGAAGAGGTCGATCGGCTCAAAACTCTCGCGCCGGACCTTGGCGTCGAAGTTGACGCCTCCGGTCGTGAACCCGCCCATATTGAGGATGCAGAGCATGCACTGCGTGGTCAGGTAGATGTCGGTGGGGAACTGGTCGGTGTCCCAGCCCAGGAGGCAGTCACCCGTGTTGGCGTCAATCGAGCCCAATGCGCCCGCGCCGATGGCCACTTCCATCTCGTGCATCATCTCGTGGCCGGCGAGCGTCGCGTGGTTGGTCTCGAGGTTGAGCTTGAAGTGCGGCAGCAGGTTGTAGGTCCGCAGAAAATTCAGGCAGGCGGCGGCGTCGGAGTCGTACTGGTGCTTGGTCGGCTCCCTGGGCTTGGGCTCGATGTAAAAGGTGCCGGGGAAACCGATTTGTTTCTTGTAGTTGACCGCCATGTGAAGGAACTGGCCGAGGTGATCGAGCTCCCGCTTCATATCGGTGTTCAGCAGGGTGGAATATCCTTCACGACCCCCCCAGAAGGTGTACCCCGCGCCTCCCAGTTCGTGGGTGATCTCCATGGCCTTCTTGACCTGCGCGGCGGCGAAGGCAAAGACGTCGAAATTCGAGCTGGTCGCGGCCCCGTGCATGTAACGAGGATTGGTAAACAGGTTGGCCGTGCCCCAGAGCAGCTTGACACCGGTCCGGGCCTGCTCGTCCTTGAGAACCTTGACCACTTCGTCGAGGTTGGCATGACTTTCCTTGAGCGTCGAGCCCTCAGGCGCGATGTCCCGGTCGTGGAACGCGTAAAACGGGGCTCCCAGCTTCTCGAAAAACTCGAAGGCCATCTTGGCCTTGCGCTGGGAGTTGGGCACCGAGTTGCTGCCATCGTCCCAGGGACGGTCTGCCGTACCCACTCCGAAAGGATCGGACAGTGTGTTGCAAAACGTGTGCCAGTAGACGACCGAGAACCGGAGATGCTCCTTCATCGTCTTGCCACCGACGACTTCGTCGGGATTGTAATGCTTGAACTCCAGGGGGTTACGCGATTTGGGACCCCCGAAATTGATCTTCGGCACATCCGGAAAAAACGCGGTCATCGGCTCGTCTCACCCCTCGCGACAAACGGACAATCGGCACGACCATCGAGCCTATTAATCTACTGGTGACCGGAGCCTCCGGGCAATCCCCCACTACAACGGGTCTCCCACTTTTCTCGATTGACATCATCAAGTGAGCAGATCTATAAACAGAGAACTCCTGGAAGTCCGGCAAGGAGTACTTCCCCCGGCAATCCCGCTGGCTGGCATCCAGCCCGGAGCGCCCTTGAAGTCAGCCCCTCCGTGGCTTGCCCTGGGCTCGAGAAGTCGCTAAAGTTGATTGAGCGAGGGGAGTTGACCCATCACGTCCAGCTCAAAGGGGCGGCTAACTCAGCGGTTAGAGTGCCATCCTCACACGGTGGAAGTCGCAGGTTCGAATCCCGCGCCGCCCATTGGACTTACGTCAGATTAGCAGATATTCGCTGCACGAGAGCTGCGCGCTATCCGGCGGAAGTTAAGGCAAGTCTGGAGCTTGTGACCTCTTCCAGGACAGGATGAAACGGGTGCAACCCGTTTGACTGCGCGCTTGGAGAGCTCATGCTGCCTCCGGGACCTCGATGGGAGTTTTGCCTCGAGTCCGGACGGATTCCGCCGCAGCTCGGCTCCCGCTCCGTTGCGCTTGGCTGCACTGCACCAAGTACTCTCCGTCGCCCTTGACCTCGATGCATGGCAGCAGCACCGCTCGGCCCGCTCCTCCAGCCGTCTCATGGGGCAGTTGCCACGGCAAGGAAATCCGCCGCAGTCAGAATGGGGATCCCCTGAAAAGTCCCCAAAAGCAGCAAGTGCCGGCGGTCTCCTGTGATGATATGTGTTGCCCCAACCGTCGCTGCGCATTCCAGGACCTTGTCGTCGTCTGGGTCAGCGGGAATGGCCTTGAGCTTACCGGTGATGGGAACAACGCGCAGAAACGTGAGCAGATCAGCCACCGTATCGAGCGTCTGCTCCGGAGTGAAGGAGAGCTTCGATTGAAGCTTCTCCGCCAACTCGTCGAGCAATTCGCGGCAGGTCACGCCATCGACCACGCCGGCGCGCGCCAATTCGAGGCACAGGAAAGGCTTGCCCTTCCAGCCGACTCCTGAGAACAGGATATTGGTGTCGAAGACCGCTATTTTCCGCACGGACGATCCTCGTGCAGAAGATCGTCAATGAAATCTTCGCGTTGGCCCTCCGACATCTTGTCCCATTCCAGGCCGCGCTCAGCGCTGACACGTCGCAATTGCGCTTCCGCATACTGCATCCGCTCCTCGCGCCGCTGCGTAGCACCCGCGGCCAACGCCAGCAGTGCCGCCCGCTGACGCTCCGGCGGCAACTGCTTTACCAACTCCACCACTTGCGCGTCGCTCAGTTCTAGAATCGGCATGGGGACGCCTCCACGGGTCATTGTAACAGACCGTTGGCCTACGGTCGCTCCCCACTGCGCGAGCCTGCGCCCAGGGTCTTGAGTTTGATGAAATCGCCGCAGCCCGTCGCTACGATGGCTCCGCCCAGCCGAACTGCACTTTTTCGGTGCACGCTCTCTGTACATTTCGTCGCGTAAGTGCCTCCGCATTTGGAGCGTCCCGCACGACCATTGCCATCGGCCTTCGGCGGCGATAGACTGATTTCATGATCCGGATCCGCTTCACCGACCTGGACGCCAAGAAACGGGCATTGGGCCGCCTCGCCGGTCGATTTCCCTTCAAGAGCTGGGCGACGGGCGAGATGCTCGTCCCGGAGGGGGCGCTGGGCTTCCTGGCTACCGAGAACATAACTTTCCAGGTCGAGGGCCCCGCGACGTATGAGCAGATCACTCCGGCGCTACGTGATCCCGCTGCCGCTCCGCTTCAATGACGGCCAGCCCGTGCCCGATGATCTCGTCGCCGACACTTTGCTCTGACGACGGCTGCGTCGTACGCTTCATGAACTCCTGGACTTGCCCGTAGAGCTCGCCGACCAGTGCCTGCGGCGTGCGGTGGAGGATGTCCTCGTCGGGACCGAGCTTGCTCGTCCACCAGCCGTCGGAAAGTTGCCGGGCCGCGTGGGTCCAGTTTCCCTGGTCATCCGCGTACAGGGCTACTTTCTCGTGCCCGGCCTCAAGCTCGTCTCCGGCGCAAGGTACGTAGCCCAAGGCCGCGAAGATGCCTGTCAGCGCGGCGAGGTCGTCTCCTGTTGGGCCGGGCCAATAGATCCCGGGTTCCCACCATCGGCTCGCGTCGCCGGCGGCCCAGGCAACGCAGTTGTACGCTTGGGTCTTGGGGCTGGCCACCGTGTAGCCGTCGGCGGCGACGTTCGGGAAGGCACCCTCCAGTTCAGCGCTCACACCGCATACCCCCGTTGTCGCCCCCAATCGATCCACGCCCGGGCCATCGCGTCGACCTGACCGGCATGCGCGGGCGGTACCGGGTTCTCCCCCGTGATCCCGGTAAGCACGATGAACCAGCACACTCTGGGTTGCTGCTCCAGTTCCACGAGGATCAGCGGAACGACGGGTTCCCCCAAGGCGACCAGTTCCTGATAGACCGGGTGGTTTCGCAGGGCTTGCGTCTTCGATCGGTAACGTGTCGTCGCGATCCATCGGGTCGCCAGGGCCTGGAATCGTTGCGCGACGTCCTGTTGTTGCTCGGGAGTCAGCGTGATCATGGTACGCCTCCTGCCTCCTCGCCGGACACGGGAACCGCTTTCTGCCCGTCTCCAGGATAGCAGGAGAGGCCAGCCTCGGGCGAGTGGATTGGATGGCCGAGGGCGCCGTGAAGAGGGAAGTGCGGCCGGCGGCGGGCTGCTCCCGGTTCATCCACAGTGCGGCGACTCGCGCGACGTGCCCTCAGTCCCCGCCCCAGTCCCACGCATCCCTTCGAGTCCAGACGCGTAAGAGCTCGCGGTAGCTACGAGTATCCACGGCGACGTCGAGGCGAACATGCCGCTCTCGGCGAGTCAGCCGAAAGCGGCCGACCTCCGCGACCTCGACGCCGGGCTCGATCGGGCAGGGCTTGGGCAAAGAGGCCTGTTCCCATCTGCAAATGTCGTCGAGGAAATGACCGAAACGCAACGCGGCTTCCGCGGGCGAACCGAATGCCAAAAGGCATGGCGCGCGGTTGTCCCAGATCTCGTAGCGCCGTTCGGGATGCCCGAGGAAGAACAGGACCTCCAGCCCCACGCGCTGATCCGGGGACAACAGCCACATTGGCACGGGTTCGGGCTTTGTCGAGCTCCACCGGCGTCCGTGTCGTTTCTCCTGCGTATCGAAGAGCGAGTCCACGGCGACCGATACCTCGGGGAACAGTGCCGGCCAAAAGCGCTCGCCCGCTCCATGCCGGCCCGTCCTGGAGTACGTACGCCCCGCCAGCGTGTATTCCTCGACCGTTTCCGTCTCCGGGTCGAGCAGCCACAGGTGGGGGACGCCGGCCTGGCGATAAACTTCCATGCGCTGGCCACGGTCCAAGGCACGCGTCGAGGGGGACAGGACCTCGGCGATCAGTCGTGGCACGCCCTGGAAGTAGTCACCTTCGATCATGCATTCGTCAGGTCGGGACTGGAAGTAGTATTGATCCGGCTCGACAGCGTTTCGGTCATCAAGCACGATCGCCACCCGGCCACAGTGCTCGCCTGCGGACACTCGGCGGAATTCGCCGAAGAGCTTCCAGAGGTTGAGCTGCACGTCGGAGTGACGCTGAGGACTTTCCCACCCGGTCGCGTCCTCGGGGACCTGGCCCGGCCACAAATCCCGCCGCCAGAAGGAGTGGTACAAAGCATCGAACACATCGAAGTCCATGGGCATCCGGAGCTCGATGGGTCGCGGGTACAGGCTCATTTCGACGCCGTCGAACCGGAGGATGGACCTTCGCGAGCCATCGGCCGTCGTAGTCTCGTGCACCGTGGGTTCCCCACCATTACGCCAGCGGCGCAAGGTATCCGTCCAGGCCTCGAAGTGGGCCTGCGCGAGGTCCCGAGCGAGAAACGGAAATGCCCAACGGACCCGGCCGTCGAGGATCTCCCACTTGTTGTTGGGGACTCCGAACAACAACAGATACTCAAGGTCCCACATAAACCACCCCTTCGGTCAAGAACGCTCCGCGACGGACTCACGGCATGGCTGGCGACGAAGAGCATATCGGTAGCGATGCGCGCGGAAGAGTTGATTGATCGCCAGCGCAGACGCTGCTAACGTATCCCAACAAATCCAGGGTCGAAAAACCAGGTCCATTTGCACGAACCGGGTTCGCTGACCTTCTATCATTGCTTTAAGATTACGAGAGTGAGATTGTACTTGGCGGGGCAGATCGATGATCCTCCCGGAAGCTTCGTAGGCGAAATCTGGTGAGCGAGACGCGATTGCTGAATTGGGGTAGCATCCATGTCTATCGACGCTCCGATTCTGGTCACAGGTGCCGCGGGTCGTGTTGGCGGAGTGGGTCGGGATGTCGTGGAGATACTTCGGAGCCGCGATCTGCCGGTCCGCGCGCTGGTTCACCGCGAAGACGAACGTGCCGATGTGTTGCGGGCGATGGGAGCCGAGGTCGTACTCGGCGACCTCACCCGTGCCGGGGATGTCGCGCGTGCGCTGGCGGGTTGTCGGCGGATGTACTTTGGCATGAGCGTCTCCGCGCCTTACCTGGAGGCGACAGTCACCGCCGCGGCCGTGGCTCGCCAGCGTGTTGATCTGGAGGTGTTCGTGAACATCTCACAGATGACCGTGTCGCAAATGAGCCTGACCGCGATGACCGATTCTCCCCAGCACCGGCAGCATTGGCTTGCCGAGCAGGTACTGAACTGGTCGGGATTGCCTGTGGTGCATGTCCGACCCACGGTCTTCCTCCAGAACTTCTTCTTTTCGGACTGGGCCGCCGAATCAATCTCCAGGAACGCCACAATTCGACTGCCATTCGGCACCGGGCGGACGTCGCCAATCGACGCTCGAGATGTGGCGGAGGTCGTCGCGGCCGTGCTGGCAAATCCCTCGGCCCACATTGGCAAAGTCTATGAATTGACCGGACCACGCTCTCAGGACATGAATAGCATCGCGGCCGAGTATTCCGACGCGCTTCGTCGGACCGTCACCTATGTTGATGTCCCACTCGACCAATGGCGGGACCAGGAACTGCGCAGCCGCAATTTGCCGGACCATGTGTTCGAGCACCTGCTGACCATGGCCCGCCTTCATGCCGACAACCGCTATGATCGCCTCACTCGCGATGTCGAGACGATCACAGGCCGGCCCGCGACGAGTGTCCGTGCCTTTGTCGCGAATCACCCCGAGGTATTCGGGCTCGCACGAAACGAGGGTATTCCGCGTATTCAATCGGAGTTGGCTGATGCGATACCCAGCCGGTCACAGGGAGCAGACGCGGGCGAAGATCCTCCGGGCGGCTTGCAGGGTGTTCCGCCGCCAGGGGTATCACGCGGCGGGGGTTGACAAGGTCATGGAGGAGGCGGGGCTGACGGCCGGAGGGTTCTACGCCCATTTCGCCTCCAAGGAGGCGCTTCTGGCCGAGACGCTGGCGCCCGCGGCGGCCAGTGCACTGCGCGACGAGCCTATCGAGCATCTGACAGGCCGCGCGTGGGCCGAGGCTTTCGTGGAGCGCTACCTGAGCCCGGCGCACCTTGTCAAGACCGAGGACGGGTGTCCTCTGCCGCCCTTGGTATCCGAGGTCGCGCGGGCCGGCGGACCGGTCAAGGCAAGCTTTGAAGCGATCGTCCGGGGTCTCGCCACCCGGCTGCAAAACCAGGCGGGCGGTGACGTCTCGGAAGATCGTGCGCTCGCAGTCCTCGCCCTCTGCGTCGGCGGGCTCGGGGTTGCGCGGTCGGTCCAGGACGGGGCCCTCGCCGAGCGAATCCTCGCGGCATGCCGCGACCTGGCCTTGGCGGGGCTGTTCGCCGATGCCAGCGTCCAGACCTCGGCCCGGCCGCCTCGAAAACGAAAGGCCAGGTGAATTGCGCTCCTTGGACGAAGCTCGAGATCCATCGTTCCAACGGCTAGAATCGGGTACTCCGGCCGGCAGGATACCTTTGGCGACTCCATCCACCGGCACAGATCTTGCGGCCCGCATTCATCGGTTCATTCTCTGATCGAGATGGTCATGCCGTAGTCCGAGTCCCGGGAGAAGTGATGTCGTCACGTGATGGGGAGGCGGGACAAGAACCGGCAGGTGCGAGCTTGGAATGCCAACCCGATATGGAAGGCAGGGGCGGCCGAATGGCAGAGGTTTCAGCTCCGGACCGGCATCCCATGCTCCGGGCCTTCGCGCACCGTGATTACCGCCTCTTCTTCAGCGGACAGCTTGTCTCGTTAATCGGCACCTGGATGCAATCGGTTGCTCAGTCCTGGCTCGTCTACCGCCTCAGCGGCTCGGCCGTGCTGCTCGGGCTGGTCGGCTTCGCGGGACAGATTCCGGTCTTCTTGCTGGCGCCTGCCGGCGGCAGCCTGGCTGACACGCGCAGCCGGCACAAGATCATCCTTGGCACCCAGACCGCGTCGATGGTTCTGGCTCTTGTGCTGGCCGGGCTAACGCTCACGGGGCGAGTGCAGCTCTGGCAGGTCTTCACCCTGGCGGCGCTTCTGGGTGTGGTGAACGCGTTTGACATCCCGGCGCGCCAGGCGTTCCTCGTCGAGCTCGTGGGTCGAGCCGACCTGATGAATGCCATCGCCTTGAACTCATCGATGTTCAACGGGGCCAGGATCATCGGCCCTGCCCTTGCCGGAGTGCTGGTGGCGGCGATCGGTGAGGGCTGGTGCTTCTTCCTCAATGGCATCAGCTACATTGCGGTGCTGGCGGGTCTGCTCTTGATGAGCCCCAGGCCCATCCCGCCGCGGCCGGACGGAGGCACGCCCCTGGGCCGCATCGTCCAGGGTCTTGGATTCTCGGCTCGGACGGAACCGATTCGCGCACTCCTGCTGTTGCTTGGCCTGGTGAGTCTGGCCGGCATGCCGTACGCGGTATTGATGCCGATTTTCGCCGACCAGGTTCTGCACACCGGCGCCCGGGGACTCGGCGTGTTGATGGGAGCATCTGGGTTCGGCGCCCTGCTGGGCGCCCTGGTACTGGCGTCCCGGCGAGAAGTGCGCGGGCTGGGACGGTGGATTGCGTGGGCGGCCGCGGGGTTTGGAGCCAGCCTGATCGCCTTTTCGGCCTCGCGGTCGTTCTGGCTGTCAACGGCCCTGCTGGTCCCGGCCGGCTTTGCGATGATCGTCCAGACGGCCGCATCGAACACCTTGATCCAGG
>Ga0208696_1000888_pt1 | contig 18831 bp, 15 predicted proteins | sample Sb_taG_9_FD_187711 | JGI IMG/M metagenome (GOLD analysis project Ga0208696, IMG submission 187711) | Peat soil microbial communities from Weissenstadt, Germany - Sb_50d_b_LC metaG (SPAdes) (version 2) | ecosystem: Environmental > Terrestrial > Soil > Wetlands > Peat | place: Germany... | reverse complement strand
CCTTCGGGGGGGGCGTCGAGGATGTGCACCAGCATCTGGTTCATCTCGGTGACCGCGCGCAACAAGGCCACCTGGGGATCGAGGTGCGCGCCGAACCCGAACATAATTTGCTCGGCGCCCCCGTCGGTCCGCCGCGACAGGGCGATGAACACTGGGATATCCAGGTCGCTCGTCAAGTCGAGCACCCAGAGGTCGCGCCGGTACTTCTGGAGGAAGTCGGTCAGCCGGCGGAGGTACGGTTCCCCGAAGCTGTCGAGGTCGACCGCAGGCCGCCGGACGCGGTTGTACCACCACAGCGCCACGCTGTCACGCTCAACCAGTTCGAGGAAACCTTGGAGGATCGCCTCCTCGAGGGTGTTCCCGGCCGCGTTGCCGTTGGAACAGCTCATGCAGTAGGGCTCGCCCCCAGGGTACGGGTATTCGAAAAAGCAAAACGCCGTCGGCAGGTAGGCAACCCGCTCGCGGGTCAGCGACCACACCGGCGTCCACTCGACCGGCGCCTCGGGGTCGAACGGGGCGGGGACGTAGTGATACACCGTGGTGTGCCGGTTCCACTCCTCGCGATTGCGATACTGGCGGTCGCTCAGGAGCATACAGGCGTTGGGGTGGACTCCAACGTCGCCGAGGTCCACGAGCCGCGACGTGAATCGTGGTTCGTCACCCCGGAAGATCGCGGAGTAACGCTCGATCCCCTCGCACAGGGCGCTGGCGCGAGCCTGCTCCTCGTTCGTCCCCTTGCCGCAACTCGAGTTGCGGAGATCCGTCCAGAGGCCCATCCAGGTCCGCGGCCCGCGGGCCATGTTGGGCCCCGAGACATACACGTGCATCACTTCGCCGTCGTTGTCGGGCGCTGCCCGCTCCATCATGGGCACCACGCCGGAGATCGGGCTGACGTGGTGGCCGAAGCGCCGGAGGGTCTCGCGCGGTGGCACCGCCCGGTGCCCACCATCGTTGGTGAACGCCTTCTTGCGGCTGGTCAGTTGGACGACCCGCGGGGGTGCCGGCCCCTGATCTGGCGCTGCGGCCTCTGGTGGGGCGGTGCCGCACGACGGGCAGGTCGGGTGGCGCACCAGGGCGTGGCTCTCCCCCCTCCATCCGAGCACGTCGAAGGTCTGGACCCGGCCTTCCAGTTGCGGCGACTCCCCTTGCGCGATCCAGGAGGCGACGGCGTTGGCCGCCAGCCCCCAGGCGACCGCCTCGGTCGCCGCCGTCCCGCATCGGTCCGCCCCGGGCGCGCCGTTCAACGCGCGCTTGCCGTCGAGGTAGCCCAGGATGGGGAAGTTGGCCCGGATCCGCTCCGCCAGGCACTCCCAGCACCCTGTGATTCCGGGGCGGAACAGCGGTCCGATCCACACCATCATGCCGACCGGCTTGATCAGCAGCCAGGGGCGTCCCGTCCGGAGGGCTTCCTTGTTGTAGGGCTGCAGGCCGTCCCGGAGATAATGGTCGGTCACCACGACGCCAAGCCCGACCTCCTCCGACCCCGCCTCTGCCACCCGGACGCGGAGTGCCCCGAGCAACGCTCGGAAAGGTTCAATGTCGACGTCACCGAAGACGGTCAGCGCCACCGTGGACCGAACCAGCCGCGCGGCCGCTTCGCCGGGGTCGACGCGGAGCATCGACCAGAGCGCTGCCTCCCCCGGCGGCATCGTGGCCGCGTCGCCGCCCCCCTCGGCGATGTACCCTTTCTTTTCAAGCTGGTTGAGGGTGTAGTACACTTGGGCGGCCATGACCCGCCCCCGCAGCTCCGCGCACAGATCTTCAACCGGCCGGCCGTCGAGCCGCGGGGCGATCACCTCGTAGAGCCAGCCTTGCAGCACCGTCTGGTGCCGTTCGGACAGCAGGAACACCCCCTCGTTCTCGATCACCTTGACCAGGTAGTGCGGCTTGAACACCGGGCGGTGCATCATGGACCCATCCCCCATTTCGATTAAGACCACCCGTCAGGTCTGTGGGACCGGCCGGCGCCGCTGGCACGACGCTGAGATCACCGGCCACGGTCACCCCCGGTCCCAGGGAAAGGACCGGGGGCGACAGGTCCAACTGCGGATCACGATCCCGTCGCCGGCGCAGCCCTACTGGACACAGGGGGCGACGCATGGGTTACATGGCGCAGCCACCGCAGCCACCGCACCCACAGCCACCGCCACAGCCACGGCAGCCACAGCCACGGCAGCCACAGCCACGGCAGCCACAGCCACCGCACCAACCGCCCGCCACGGTTGACAGTTCTTCCTCCGAGAGCTCGGCTGCGGCCGGCTTCATCGGAAGCACAAGGTGCATCACGTCCGCTGTGTCCTCGATCGTTTTGATCTGGACATTCGGCGGGGTTGTAATCCCCCGTTCCTTGAGCACGGCCGCCGGGTCGGACAGGAGCCGCTCCTTCAATGCCTCATCGGCCCACGCGTCCGCCACGAGCAGACCCCAACGAAGTTCCCAATCACCTCCACGCGCCTGTTCAGTCGGATTCTCAGCCATGACTGTGTAACCTCCAATCCGAGGGATCCATCACTACGCAAGTCCCCGAACACGACGGTTTCCCGTCCGACTTCCCCCGCGCCGCACCGGCTCGCCGCGCGGTCACGACCTGGCGCGGGCCTGGTCCGCCACGGCGAGGGCCCATCACACACGAGTCTAGTGGAATTTTGAATGACGGACTCCGGCGTTCACGCAAACAGCACCGCGCCCCCGACCTCCTCGGGGTCGGGCCAGCGGCCAGGGCAAACTGCCTACGCTCACGGCGAAAAAGAAACACACCGCCCGCGCTGGTTCGACACGGTCAGTGCGATCATCGCCGGGCACGACCTGCCCGTCGCGAGCAGAGACCCCACTATGTTCAGCTTATCGGGATATGTCAAGATCCCGGTTTTCTATGTCAAGATCCCAGTTTTTTCGTGGAGACGACGGACGGTCCTGGCCCCGGCGGTATGGCCTTGAGGAGAGCCGTCGATGGTGCGATGATCGGGGATGTGGCTGGCCGAAAACGGCGGGGCCCCGGGACGCCGTCGACGCGGGACGCGGCCGCCAACGATCTGGGTGCCGAGCATGACGAACATCGGTGACGCGACCCTGGTGATGCGGCCGGACGAGCTCCGGCTCGCCCGCGAGCTGAGCGTGGCGAGGCTCGAGCCTCCACTCCACGTCCCCGGGTACGAGCAGGAGGCGTTCCTGGGCAAGGGAGCCTTCGGCGAGGCCTGGCGCGCTGTCGACAGCAACAGCGGTCGCCGGGTGGTGATCAAGTTCTTCAACAGCCGCGGCGGGCTCGACTGGTCGCTGCTCGCCCGCGAGGTGGAAAAGCTCCGCTATCTGTTCTCCGACCGCCACATCATCCAGCTCTTCGCCGTCGGCTGGGACGCGACCCCGCCCTACTACGTGATGGATTACATGCAGGGGGGTTCGCTTGAGCAACTGCTCCGCGGCAGGCCGCTCGACATGGACCACGCGCTGGCGATGTTCCGGGAGATCGCTGTCGGCCTGATGCACGCGCATGGCAAGGGGATCATCCACTGCGACCTGAAGCCGGCCAACGTCCTGCTCGACCAGGACGGTCATCCCAGGCTGGCCGACTTCGGTCAGTCGCGGCTCTCGCACGAGCAGGGGGCGGCCCTCGGCACCCTGTTCTACATGGCCCCCGAGCAGGCCGACCTTCGAGCCGTCCCCGACGCGCGGTGGGACGTCTATGCCCTTGGCGCTATCTTCTATCACATGCTTACTGGATCGATCCCATTTCGCGACGACCCCGGAGCGGAAGGCGTGCTCGAGCCGGGGCGGCTGGAGGAGTGTCTCGACCGCTACCGGCGGCTGCTAGCCGGCGCCCCGAAGCCGTCAGCCCACCGTCTCGTCCCCGGGGTCGACGCCGCGCTGGCGGAGGTCGTCGACCGCTGCCTGGCGGTCGACCCCAAGGCGCGATTCCGCGACGTTGGGTCGGTGCTTCACGCGCTCGACGCCCGCGCCACCCGGCTGGCCCAGAGGCCGCTCCTCCTCCTCGGCGGGCTGGGACCGTTGCTGGTCGTGGTGGTGATCGCGGCCATTGCCGCCTGGGGGGTCCGCCAGTTCGTGGCTCGAGCGAGTATACAGTTGATCCAGCAGGCGGCGGAGAGCAATCGGTTCGCGGCCCGGTCGCTGGCGGAGAGGTTCGCCCTTGAGGTCGAGAACCGCTGGGGCGTTCTCACGGCCGAGTCCGACGAACCCTGCCTGATGCGGCTGCTGGCCGCGCCGCTCGACTCGCCCGAGGGCCGCGACCCCGACGGCTCGGTCCGCCGCTGGATCGCCGACCGCCGCGACTACTGGAACAACCGGTTCAGCCAGCTCACCGCCACGCTCCACTGGTTCGCCCTCGATCGCAACGGGCTGCTGCGCACGCTCAGTCCCCACAACGACGCGCTGGTCGGCCGGTATTTCGGGTACCGCGACTACTTCCACGGCCTCGGGCACGAGCTCCAGCCCGGCGATCCCCGGCCGGCGCCGATCACCCGCCCGCATCGCTCGAACATCTACCTGAGCAAGAGGGCGAAGACTCTGGCCGTGACTTTCAGTGTCCCGGTCTGGGGGCCCGGCCGCGCCGCGGGCGCCCCCCCGATCGGCATCCTCGCCATGGAGACCGAGGCGGGGCATTTCACCGAATTCCGCGGGTCGCGGGACCAGAGCTCCGTCCTGATCGACCTCCGCCCCGACGCCGTCGGCCGCACCGGGCGGGTCGTCGCTCATCCCCGACTCCCAGCGATGGAGCAGCAGTCGTCCGGGGCCAGCTTCTACGCCGCGCCCGAGGTCGTCGCGCGCGCCGATCGGGTCCTTCACGCCTGGCTCGCGGGGGATAACCTGTCCACGACCGACGCCGACGAGGTTATCGACAATTACGTCGACCCCCTGGTCGGGTCCGACGGCGCCCGCCGGTTCGCCGTCATGGCGCCGGTCCTTCTCTCGTGGGGACGCGACCAGGTGCGTGGGAGCGACTGGATCGTGTTGGTCGCGGAGCGCCAGGAGGAGACGCTCAAGCCCCTCGAGGAGCTGGAGAAGAAGATCTTCCGGTATGCGTTCCTCGCCCTGGCCCTGGTGATGCTCGTGGTCTCGGGCCTCTGGGCCTTCGTGCTCATGGGCCTGCGGCAGGGCAGGACGAGCCGGTGGCTTGGGCGCTGGCGGCGGTGGTGGGGCCTGCCGTCCCTCGGGACCGCCACCGGCTCGGCGACGAGCTCAGTGCCCCCCTCGCCGCGGCCGATTGCCGTGGAGACCGGCCCGACCGCCACAGGCACGGCGGCCCCCGCACCCACAGGCGCGGCGGCCACCCGGCCCCAGGAGCGGGACCCACCCGGCGGCGGCTGACTGGCGCGGCGTCTTGCTGGGCCGCCCCGCGCTCCGGCCACTCAGGCCGGGGATGCCTGATTCCGATCCGGCGGTACGGCGGCCGTACCGCCCCAGGAGGCCGAATCATGGCCGAGCTCGTCGCAGAGGGGCAGCAGCCCGACCAGCGCTGGAAGCGAACACTCCCCGAAGGAGACCCGTTCGTCCTGGGCCGGGAGTCACAGGGCTGGGACGTCCCCTGGGAACGCGCGCTGTCGCGACAACACGCCGAGCTCACCTGGCGGAACGGCCGCCTGCGCGTCCGCCAGCTCCCGGCAGCGCGGAACCCGATTTTCCACCGCGGCGACAAGGCCGAGACGTTCGCTCTCGGACCAGGCGAGTCGTTCGTCATCGGCCGAACCCGCTTCACTCTGGAAGCTGAGGGCACCGCCGATTCGCCCGATTCCCGGCCCTTGTTGCAGTCGTGGGCCGTCAGCTCGCCGGAGCTCCGGCGGATCCCGTACCGCGACGCCCCGCACCGGATCGAGGTGCTGCGGGGCCTCACCGACGTGATCGCTAGCGCGGCCGACGACAACGAGTTGTTTGCCCACCTCGTCAGCCTGCTCCTCGCCGGGATCCGCCGGGCCGATGCGATCGCACTGGTGGCGGCCGACCTCGACGGGCACGAGACCGCAGCCGTGCGGGTGCTCGACGCTGAGTGCCGATTCCCCGGGGCAGGCGAGTTCCGGCCGAGCCAGCGGCTGGTCCGCGAGGCCGTCCTCCGCCTCCGCGACAGCGTCGTCCACGTCTGGGCCGCCGACCTCGCCGAGGGCGAACAGAGGTTTACCCTGGGGGGCAACTTCGACTGGGCTTTCTGCACCCCGGTCCCCGGCGAAGCCTGCAGGGGCTGGGGCATCTACGCCGCCGGGAGGCTCTCAGTTCAACGGACCGATGGCCTCCTCGCGACGTGGAACGAGAACGACCTCGGCGAAGAATTGAAGTTCGCCGAGCTGGTCGCCTCGATTCTCAGCTCGCTCCGCCAACTCCAAGTACTCCAGCACCGACAGAGCTTCCTTAGCCACTTCTTCTCGCCTCAAGTGCTCCGGGTGATCGGCGGAGCCGACCCGGAGACCGCGCTGAAGCCGAAGGAGACTGAAGTCACGGCACTGTTCTGTGACCTCCGAGGCTTCTCGCAAAAGGTCGAGACGTCCGCCGCCGACCTGTTCGTGGTCCTCAAGCGTATCAGCCAGGCCTTGGGGGTCATGACTCAATTCATTTTCGACCACCACGGCATTGTCGCCGACTTCCAGGGCGACTCGGCCATGGGGTTCTGGGGCTGGCCGCTGGCGCAGCCCGACATGGTGAAACAAACCTGTCTGGCGGCGCTGGGGATCCGCAACACGTTCGCGGCCTACGCGCACCGCCCGGACCACTCGCTCGCCGGGTTCCAGGCGGGCATCGGAATCGCCAGCGGCCGGGCCGTCGCAGGGCAGATCGGGCCGCCCGACCAGTCCAAGATCACCGTGTTCGGGCCGGTGGTCAACCTCGCCTCGCGGCTCGAGGGCCTGACCAAAATCCTGCACGTCCCGATCCTGCTCGATGAGGCCACCACGCGGGTGGTCCGCGCCACGATCCCCGTCGACGTTGCCCGGTGCCGCCGCCTCGCGATGGTCAGGCCCTACGGTCTGGAGACCGCCCTGACCGTCAGCGAGCTACTCCCTCCTGCCGCGCAGGACCCGGTCCTCGGCGACGAGCACCTGGCCCACTACGAGGCGGCGCTCGACGCCTTCCTGCGCGGCGATTGGTCGATCGCCTGGGAGCGACTCCACCTCGTCCCTCCCCAAGACCTGGGCAAGGATTTCATCCTCGGCTATATCATCCAGCACAACCACAACCCGCCCACGGGGTGGGACGGGGTCATCGCGCTCCAGAGCAAGAGCTGATGTCCAGGCCGTCGGTCGTGACTGGAGAGGCGGGTGTTTCGTGAGGCGATTCCGGATCTCAGCAAGTTCGTTCACGTCGGGCGGAAATGAATAAGGCATGTTGCATGTCACGTCGTGATCAAGACCCGGTGAACCCTCCGTCATTTTGATTCCACATCCGCGTCGAAAACCCGCACCATGTGCCAGTCAGGCTTGTTCTCGTGGATGAACCGCTGGTGCAAGGGAGCGACCTGGTAGGCGTCGTGAGCGGCCTTGGAGTCGAAGACGATGGTCAGGGCCACGTCGAAGTCGCGATCGTTGACGGGGCGGTCCAAATCGGGGTTGAGCGTGCCAACGGCGAAGTAAAGCACACCCGCGTGGTCTGGCAGGTATTTCTTGCAAGCGTCGACCAGCTTCTTGATGGCCGCCGGGGAGTTATCGTGCAGGGAAAAGAAAACACTGTGAGCCAGCATGGCAGTCCTCGTCCAAATCAAGAGAGACTCAACTTCCGATCACTTCACGGATCGTTTCCTGGTTCACCGGCCGGATCACGCCCTTCTCGGTGATGATGCCGGCGATGAGCTCGGCCGGGGTGACATCGAAGGCGGGGTTGTAAACATCGACGCCGGAGGGGGCGGTCTGGCGGCCAAAGCCGTGGGTCACCTCGTGCGACTCGCGCTGCTCGATCGGGATGGCCGCGCCGTCGGGGATCGTCAAGTCGAATGTGCTCGAGGGCGCCGCCACGTAGAAGGGGATGCCGTGCGCCCGGGCCAGGAGGGCGACACCGTAGGTGCCGATCTTGTTGGCGGTGTCGCCGTTGGCCGCGATCCGGTCCGCCCCCACGACCACCTTCTGGACCTTGCCCTCCTTCATGACCTGCGCGGCCATGTTGTCGCAGATCAAGGTCACGGGAACCCCGCGGCGCTGGAGTTCCCAGGCGGTCAACCGCGCCCCTTGCAGCAATGGCCGCGTCTCGTCGGCGTAGACCCGGATGTGCTTGCCCTGCTCGTGCGCCGAGAAGATCACAGCCAGGGCCGTGCCGTAATCCGAGGTGGCCAGGCCTCCGGCGTTGCAATGGGTCAGAATTCCTTCTCCGGGGACAACAAGCTCCGCGCCATGGCGGCCGATTGCCCGGCACATGGCCCGGTCCTCGTCGGCGATCGCGTGGGCCTCGGTCAGCAACCGGTCGAGCAGCCCGGGTCCGTTGCCGGAGTTGACCCCGGCCGAGGCCGCGGTCGCATCCATTCGGTCGAGGGCCCAGAACAGGTTCACGGCGGTCGGCCGGCTGGTGCGCAGGTACGCCGTGGCCTCGCGCAGCGCTCGGCCCACGGTCGCCGCGTCGGCCAACCCTTGCGACCGCGCGCCAATGACCGCGCCGTAGCCGGCCGCAACACCAATGGCCGGCGCGCCGCGGACCCGAAGCAGCTTGATAGCCTCCCACACGGTCGGGGCGTCATGACAGTCGATCTCGATGAATTCGGTCGGCAGCCGGGTCTGATCGATGAGGCGCAGAGACCCCCGCGCCGCGTCGCCGACCCACGCCACCGTCTGAAACTCCTCGATTTCCTCGGCCCCGGACATTCGCGTGACTTGCCTCCCTCGGGATCATCAACGGCTCGTCGACGCACTCACCGATTTCTTATTCCTCGTCCTCCTCCTCGTCCTCTTCGGCGTCTTCGTCCTCGTCCTCCTCGGGATCGACCCATGTGTAAAACTCGGAGAAGACATCCCAGATGTTGCGTAGGGCCGATCGCAGGTCGCCCGATTTCAAAGGGCCGTGCTCCCCGGTGTAGCCGGCGACCTCGGTGGCAATCCTCAGCAACTCGAGGTTCTGCCGTCTCATTTCCAGGAAGATCTGGCTCTGGGTGTCGAGTTCGAGTGCCTCTTCGAGAGCCTCCTCGACCTCGTGTTCGTGCGGGTGCGGATGATCGTGGTCGTTTTCATGAGTATTGTCGTGTTCGTCGTGACCCATCTCGTGAATCTCCCCGGGTATGATTCTCATTGGAAACTGGTTTCAACGGTCGCCGGCTCACGGTTGTGGATCGCGCCCGGCCATGGCGATTCTTCTTCCTTCTCTGTTTCAGCCCTTGGAGGGCGCCGCAGTTGCGGCCGAGGTGTGCGGACGGGCGTCCAGCGGGCTGTAAGGCAGGCCGAAGGTCGCGGCGACCGCCCGATTGGTGACGCGCCCCCGATCAATGTTCACACCCTCGGCGACTCCGGGATCGGTTGCGGCCAGAGCCTTCCAACCATTCTTGACAAGTTGCAGGACATAGGGAAGTGTGACGTTGCAAAGCGCATAGGTGCTCGTCCGGCCCACGGCGCCGGGCATGTTGGTCACGCAATAGTGAACCACTCCATCCACCACGTACGTGGGTTGAAGGTGGGTGGTGGGCCGGCTGGTCTCGAAACATCCCCCCTGGTCGATGGCCACATCGACGATTACCGTGCCGGTCTTCATCAGCCCGAGGTCCTGGCGCCGGACCAGGCGAGGCGCCCGGGCACCGGTGATCAGCACGGCCCCGATCACGAGGTCGGCCCGCTCGATCGACTCCCGAATCGTGTGCCGATCGGAGTAAAGCGTGGTCACGTTGGGCGGCATGATGTCGTCGAGGTAGCGGAGCCGGTCGAGGTTCACGTCCAGAATTCGCACGTTCGCGCCCAGCCCGGCGGCAACCTTCGCCGCGTTCGAGCCGACCACGCCTCCACCAAGAATGGCAACCTCGGCCGGCGCGACTCCCGGAACTCCGGCCAGGAGAATCCCCCGGCCTTCCTGAGGACGCTCGAGGAACCTGGCCCCCTCCTGGATGCTCATCCGGCCCGCGACCTCGCTCATCGGTGTCAAGAGCGGCAGACTTCCACGTGGATCACGGAGCGTCTCGTACGCGATCGCCGTGATCCCACTGTCGATGATCGCACGTGTGAGGCTCTCGTCAGCCGCGAAGTGAAAGTAGGTGAAAACGACCTGGTCGGGACGAAGCAAGGACCACTCGGAGGGCTGCGGTTCCTTGACCTTGACGATCATGTCGGCCCCGGCCCAGATTTCCCCGGCACTCGCGACGATTGTCGCACCGGCCGAAGCGTACAGGGCGTCGACGATGCCGCTCCCCTGACCCGCGCCGGCTTCGATCAACACCTGATGTCCCGCGATTGTCAGTTCTTCGGCACCAACCGGCAGCATGGCCACCCGGTATTCATCGGCTTTGATCTCCTTGGGCACCCCAACGATCATCGGATCGACTCCCCCCGACAGCCCCGGCCAGACTCTGCCAGCTCCATGGCCGGGTCATGCGTGTCCCGGCCATGGTCGCTCGCCACAAACATTCGATCAGACCTGGGCTCATGAATCAAGGGAGCGAGACCGAGCCTCGCCCGGCGGGCTCAAGGACCGCCCGACGGCGGGGCAAACGGCGGCCGCGATCAACTGATCAGTTCGCGTAACTTCATGCTTGGGAGCCGTGGCCACCATCTCAGCTTACCAATGCCCCTACACCGGTCCAGGGCAGCCCTGCGCAAGAACCGTGTCCGATCGATGTCCCCGCGGACGCGAACGCGGGAGGCTTTCCGCAACCGTCCGATGGCTCGAAGCCAGCCACGCTGCCGTCGGGACCAAGTACTCCATGAGGCATGGTTCAAACGCAGGTCACAGCTCAGGGGTGGCTGGGGTCGACGCCCGAAGGGCGACGCCCCCAGATCCGAGGCTGGCGCGCTGGGGGCTCGCTGCCTGTCGCCAGCTCGACCCCAGCCACCCCGCTCTTGTCACCCGCGAAGATCCGGGAGTTGAACCATGCCCTACATGACAGCCGGGTCGGCTTCGTGAAGTACTAAGTCGGTGATCGGAGCTACAACTCGGTAGCCGCCGAGTTCCCTCACCTTATCCCGCGGCAGTCCGGTCAAGAGAATGGCAACTTGGTCGTAGATCGGCCCCACACTGGTTTCGTAGTTAGTCTGCGTGTCGCTGCCGATGAAGACGGACGGTGTTTGGCGGACCTGCGGAAACTGTTGGTGGATGCGTTTCAGGGTGTTTGGATGCAGGCCGTAGGTGATCCCGTCGCTCTGACGGCCGACCAAGATTTCTACAGAACAAAGGGGACGATCTTAATTGTTGCGGCAAGGTGCCCAGTCTGCGGAAAACCGGTTTGCCTGGATCGTTCAATTTACCAGAGCAATTAGGAATATCCCCTTCGCCCGTCCCCTTCGCCCGCCTCAAAAAATCGTCTTCCCAAAGTGGCTAGGTCAGGAACAAAGGCGGGAGATCCGCTGGGCGGTGCGGCTACGGGCGATTCCTTCTTTTCCTGGGCGTCTGGCCGACCCGCCCTTCCAGGATCTTGCGGGTGCGATCCAACTCCGCGGCCAGTGTCTCCTCGGTCGGCAGCGCCGTGCGGTACTCGGCGGCTAGGACTTTGTTCGGCAACCCCGCCAGGGCATATTTGGCCACGCCAGCCCGGTGCTCAGCGCAGAGGATCAAACCCACTGGGGGATTCTCGTCGGCATGCGTCCAGTGCTCGCGGGCGTAGTTTAAATAGAGATGCATCTGACCAACGTCGCCGGCCGTGAGCTTATTCAGTTTCAAATCTATGAGTATGAGGCAGCGTAAGCGGCGGTGAAAGAACAGCAGATCGATCCGGAACCATTCGTCGTCGATCCGCAGCCGGCGTTGTCGGCCGATGAAAGTGAAATCGTCCCCCAGCTCCAGCAGAAAGGTTTCGAGATGGCGGATCAGCGCCTCTTCGAGATCGCTCTCTGAATATTCATCTTTGAGATCGAGGAATTCCAATACGAACGGGTCTTTGATCTCTTCCTCAGGGGTCAGGGCGTCTTCTGGCCTGGCATTCTGCCCCCTTCTGAGCATAGCCGCCTTGTTCCGGGAGAGGAGCGTACGCTCATAGAACTGGGTGCCGATCTGGCGGTCGAGTTGCCGTACAGTCCATCCGCCCCGCAGAGCTTCGGCTTCGTAGAACGCGCGGGCCTCGGACTTCTCGACCGAGAGAAGCCTGACGTAATGGGACCAAGAGAGGGGAAAGCCCTTTCCCAGGTCTCGCAGCGTTACCTCTGCGAAAGGCAGTTTGTCGGATGGCGCGGCCCGCCCGGATTTTGCAGACGCCGTCTGCAAAATTCGAGGGTAAGCCATGTAGAATTGTCTCATCTGATAGAGATTTCGATACCGGAATCCCCGCCCGCATCTGCTGGTCAGGTCCTTCGCCAGACGGGTGACGAGCTGCTCGCCGTAATCGGCGCGCTCCTTGCCCCGCTGCTCCTCCTCGACGATCCGCCTGCCGATTTCCCAGTAGGTAGCCGTCATGACGGCATTGACGGAACGGGCGGCGGCATGGCGTGCCGATTCCAGAAGCGCAGTGACGCCGGCCAGGACGGCCTCGTAGGCGTCGTCGTCGATTACGGCCGGGACCAGCTCGGTCGGTGTTCGTTTCTTTCCCATGCCCTCGTATAACACGTTCGTCGGGTGGGGCAAATCCAGAAAAGCCAGTCCGGGGGATGCATGCACTCATCTCTTTCGTGTCGGGCATTCTAGGCGTAGATAATCCCCTTTATTTCCCTCGCCAGCCGTCGCGCCGGGTTAATGGGAACATGGTGCAAGTTCTCCCGATTCCTCGCCCCTGAAGATATCAGGGCGGCTGTCATCGATGGTCTCGCAAGCTGGCCACGCACTGAATCATAAGTGCGCAGCAGCTTCACGCCACGACCAGCGCCCTGCCGCGATCAGCCATCAAGATCCGAGAGCAGCTCATTGACCTCACGGTTCAGGAACCGCAGCCCCTCCAGACCGGGGTTGGAAGATGAGCCGGAGTGCGCGGCGGGATGATCTTCGAACTCTTGCTCGTCGAACTTTCCGTGGTCGCCATTGGCCGCGCCGCGGGCGTCGGGTTCAGTCTGCTTGCGAGCGCGCAGGTAGAGCTTGATGGGAATGTCGTGGAACGGCAGCTTTTCCCGAAACACATTCAGCAGGTAACGCTGGTAGGTCGGGTCGAACAGTCGGGTGCTGTTGACGAACAGGACGATGGTCGGGGGATTGGTGCCGACCTGGGTGGCATAGTAGACCCGGGGATTCCGGTTCTCGGACATGGCGGGGGGATGGGCCCCGACGGCCTCCCGCAGCACGCGATTGAGCGCGCCGGTGCCGACCCGCCGGTTCGCTTGCTTGTAGAGCGACTGGCCGAGATTCAACAATGCCTTGACGTTCTTGCCGGTCTGGGCCGTGATGAAGGCCAGCGGCATGTAGCTCATATTCCGGAACGCATACTGCACCACGTTGGCGAACCGGGCCATGTTGCCCTGGGACGGGTCGTTCCGATCGGTCAGCATGAGGTCCCATTTGTTGATCGTGAAGATACAGGGCTTGTATTCCTTGGCGATGTAATCGGCCAGTTGCTTGTCCAGCCTGGTGATGCCCTGGGTGGGATCGATCAGCATCAGAACCACATCGGCCCGGCGAATCGACCGCTCGGCGCGGTGAATCGAATAGAAATCGAGGCTGTCACGAATCTTGGCCTTGCGCTTGACTCCGGCGGTATCGATGGCGAGAAAAGGGAGCCCGTCGAGCTCGAAATGGACGTCGACCGAGTCGCGCGTGGTTCCTGGCCGCTCCGAGACGATCATCCGCTCGGCGTGAGCCAGGGTGTTGATGAATGTCGACTTGCCCGTGTTGGGCCGGCCCACCACGGCGATCTTCATGACCGCCTCGGCCGGCTTCTCGTCCTCGCCGCTGGGAAGCATCTCCTCGATCATCTTGAGCAAAGCCTGGCGATTACGGTTCTGCTGGCTGGAGACCGGAATCGGCTTGCCGCGACCAAGTTTGTAAAATTCTCCGCCCCGCTGATCGATCTCGGGGTAATCGGCCTTGTTCATGACCAGGATGACCGGCGTCTTGAGATACCGCAGCCGCTGAGCAACTTCCTCGTCGAGTGGCATCAGCTCGTCGCGGATGTCGACCACGAAGAGGATCAGGCTGGCCTCGTTCATTGCCGTATCAATCTGCCGGTCCACCTCCTCGCTCAAATCGTCACGGTCAACCATGCCGATGCCGCCGGTATCGATCAGCTCCAGGAACCTCGGATTCTCATCGTCGCCGAGCTGGACGAGTGCTCCCACTCGATCGCGGGTGACGCCCGCCAGGTCATCGACGATTGCGATCCTTCGCCCCGCCAACCAGTTCAGAAGCGAAGACTTGCCGACATTGGGTCGACCCACGATCACGACCTTGGGCAAAGCCATGCCTCTCACCTCACTGGAAGAATCACCGGGCGGCGCACCCGTCGGCAGGGGGGGAAATGGTGGATGACCAATCAAGAAAACCAGGTCAAGGACCTGGCGACGAGACGCCCCCTAGAAATAAAACGAAAGCCGCTCGTGCCGGACGTCCCGAAAACTCGTCTTATTATACGTCAACGGACGCGGTTTGGGCAGGCCGAGGTAAAGCGCGACATTTCTCTCTTCGCCACGACCTTGACCATCAGCCTGGCGCTCTCGTGCCTGGTCGCCTTGGTCGTGGTCTGGGGCACATGGGTCATGGTTCCTCCAGAACAAGCGGCGCGGATCGAGGGAGCCCCGTGGACCAATCGGGTCGGCCTGATCCTGGCAATCGCCTGGCCGATTCAGTGCGGGCTGGGCTTGGTCGTCCTGAGTTGACGCTGCCCGCGGATCGACGGCTCCATTGTACAATCGGTTTGCCGCCGCAATCCTGAATGCGAAAGGTGATGTCTTCCCATGAGCGAGAGTCAACCGGGCAAACCTCAGTTCCGGATTCAACTGATCGATATGGTTGCGATGGTCGTCGGATATGGCCTCGCGGCGGTCCTGTTCCGCGCCTTCTGGCCTCAGAGCCATGTCCCGCCGGCTCTGGGATTGTTCGCCGTCGGGTTTTACGTGTGGCTTGGTCTGGCGATGAGCGGGCCACTGATCCTGCTGCGACACAGGCACGCACGCCCCGTGGACCCGGGCGGCACACAATCTGCCCAGCCCACCACCTCGACCACGCGCACCTGGGCCGAGATGGCCTGGCTGCTGATCGGGGTTTACTGGATCGTCATGGGCGTCTTCATTCTCCCGATCCGGCTGCATAGCTTCAGGTTCAGTGATACGATCCTGTTTGGTCTGGTGCCGTTGGCGGCTGGACTGGTCTTGCGCGTGTTCGGACCACGCATCCGCCCGCAAGGTCGCGACCACGTTTCCTGGACCCATCAAGTGGCCGTTGGCTTGCTGGTCACGTGGCCGCTCGCCTGGGTCTGCCTGATCGTGGTGGCAGAGGCAATGCTTTGAATGGCCGGTGGGCAGCGGCGACTGAAGACAGCAAGCGTCTGGAACGCAAGCAGAGGGCGGCTCAGGCTGCGTTCGACGTGTTGGTTGACGAAGTTAACGTCATGCCGAGGAGAATGAGGCGCAATGCCTCACGCTCTTCGGCTGTGATCCGTCCCGCGTGCATCAGCTCATCGATATCCTCGAGACACTGCTCGATGGCTTCATCGATGCCCGGATAATAAGCGTGGCGGGCGATTCTCTCGACGGATGTGACCAGACGCTCAAAGTAGTCAGAGCTGATCATCGGGGTTTCCTCGTCCTTGAGAAAAAGCAGCACATCCCATGTGATCCGGATAGTATATCTTCCTCAACGCAGGTCAAGGCCGGTTCTCCATTTTGTCAATGAGAGCATGCAGTCCAAGCAGAATTGCCGGGGGCCGTTCCTGGTCGAGTCACCAGAACCATCGGAGTCGGAAAAGCGTATCAACGATTGAATGTTCTCTTCCTCAATCGCCAGAAAACGGCGATAATTCTGGAACTGTCTTCGAGGCGGATCGGCAGTCTCAGCGAAGAAACCCCGAGTCCTCGACGTTTCCCGCGCCGTCGCGCGATCAAGGCGTTATGAACATCAAGAGCCGCACGGTGCGGGTCAATCACCTGTGCATTCACTATCTCTCGGCCGGGCCACCGGCAGGCCCGAACCAGGACATCACGCTCGTCTTGCTGCATGGCGGGGGAGAAAGCGCCTTGGCGTGGCGCTGGGTTATGCCCCGACTCGCCGAGCGATTCTGTGTCCTGGCTCCCGACTTGCCGGGTTCCGGGAAATCGGACCTGGTGGCAGGGAAATACGTGGCGGGATGGTATGGATCGTTCGTGGCCGATTTCCTGGACGCGGTCCAGATTGAGCGCGCGGTGGTCATCGGGCATTCGCTGGGGGGACTGGCCGCCCTTGAGATGGCACTGGACGACCGCGGTGAGCGAGTACGTGGCCTGGCCTTGGTCGACAGCGCGGGGCTGGGACGGGAGTTGAACCCGGCCTTGACGCTGATGACGCTCCCCGGTCTTGGTGAGTGGTCTACTCTCTGGGCGCTCACGCCACCAGGCCAGCTACAGCGCCTGGGAGGGCGCGCCAGCGGATGCTTCGCCCATCCGGAACAGGTTCCGGCGGAGTGGTATCTGGATCAGTTCTGGCTCGGCATGCGTCCCGGGCTGTTCGGGGACCAGCTCGCAGTGTCCCGGTCCTTGTTCGATCACCAGGGACAAAGTGAGATCGTGCTCGACCGGCTATCGGATTTACCTGTGCCCACCTTGATTATGTGGGGAGACTCCGATCAGATCATACCGGTTGCCCACGCGCACGAGGCTGCGCGCCGGGTGCGCCGCGGCCAGCTTGCCATCATCCCCGACTGCGGGCACATGCCGCACGTCGAGCGCCCCGGGTTGTTCCTGGAAGCGCTCGAGCCGTTCCTGGCCAAGCTGGCATCCGCGTCTGGATCGCGGTCGTGACGGGCCGCTGACCCGCGGTCACTAGCCTCTGGCCGCCTCGTCTTTCTTGACCTCGTCGGGAGGAATCCAGTCCGGCTTCAGCCCGGCCTGCTGGCGGAGCCAGCCCATCCAGTGCTCGTCCTGCTGCCTGGAAGCCTGCTCACGGGCCATGCTCCTGTAACGATACTCGTCGCCGTTGAGTGCATAGAGCGCGCTGAAACTTGCCGGCTCGCGTCGGTCCAGGGTCATGACGTAGTAGACGGTCCTGGGCTGATTGGGCGCCACGTCCACCGATCCGGCCTGGAGACCGAAGTAGGCGTCGCGGAACGCTTCCCCAGCATGCGGCACGTCGGGAATGGGGGTCTCGACGACGGGGCTGGGCTCGAACATGGATGTCGGCATGAAGCTCGTCTGAGAGCGCGTGATGGGAGGAATGCTGACCACTCGAAAACCGTCGACCGTGGGGTCCTTGAGGGTTGCCCCCTTGGCCTTGATCTGGCTGGCCAGCTCGCCGGCCGCCTGCTCCGCAAGCGGGCGGGCTTGGGCCATCTTCCAGGCGACGACGACTTCCGAGCGAACCTGTTCCAGCGTGGGAACATGCGGCGGTTCGTCCTTGATCTTGCGCACCAGGAAGCGAGTGCCCAGGACGTCGGTCAACTCGATCGGCTCATACAGTCCGGTCTTGGGGTCGAACATCTCGTCGACGAACTTGCGGCCGCCACTCAGGGGCGTCAGGCCGACTTCGGCAGTGGAAATCTGTCCGAGCCGCTCGACATCCTGGCGGGAGAGCAAGGGGGTTTTCTCGTAACTGAGACCCTCGCGATCGGCAATCGCCTTGAGATCCTGTGGCGTGGGCAGGACCACGCTGGAGCCGTTGCCCTGTTTCTTGGCTTCGTCCTGCTCATCGAGCGCGGCCAAGTACTTGTCGGCAAACGGGATCATTTCGGATTCCTTGATCTGCGTGAACTTGTCCACGATCTCGGACTGGGCTTTCTCCTCCGCGAGTCTCGGAGCCAGCATGCCGCGCACTTCGGAGAACCCTTGGATGATAGGTGGCGTGAGGTCGGGCTGGTCGGCGAATAGATCCGCGGGCAGTTCCGAGAGAACCTCGAACTCTGACTTGTGATTCTCGTAGTAAGACCGCAGCTCGGCCTCCGTGACCTTGTCGCGCAGGCCTCTGGCAAGGGCGTTGCCGTCGAGCGAGAGGATCTCGAGCTGGACCCGCCGCGGGATCTTGAACCCGGGCGTCTCGCGAGCGGGGTCTGGGAGCACGTCCTTGTACTTGTCGTAGAGCGCCTGGACCTCGCTGGCCGCCGGCTCGGAGACCTTGGAGAGAAACGAGTCGACGGGAATTTCGACGATGTTGGCCCCGACCCGCTCGTTCTGGTCGCGGTACGAGCTGTACACGTCGTAAGGCGTCACGACCGGGTGACCCAGAAGCCGGCGAACGTTGAGGAGGCGGACCTGGTTGGCGATGTCGGCGAGCAGGTGCTCCTCGCTGACCTCGTTGCTGAACCGGCTGAAGAGGACGTTGAACAGCTCCCCGTTCATCCGGCCGCCGGTGATCTGCTTCAACCATTCCCGCCCGATCTCGGCAGTGGCGGGAATGTTCAACCGGTCGGCCTCGTGCTGCAGGATCATGGCGTCGACCAGGTCCCGCTGCTTGAGTCCGCCGAAGACCTCTCGGGACATGAACTGGTCCAGGCCGGAAACAAAAAGATTCGCCCGGTTTCGCTGCCGCGCCATCTCGTTGAGCTGGCTCTGGTAGACCGACTTGCCGTAGAGCTCCGCAACCTTCTGGTCACGACCGCCGGTATTCGAGTTGAGCAGCCTGGGCAAGCTATCGGAGACGACAAATCCGAACATCGCCATGATGGCAAAAATCGCTAGCAGCTTG
>Ga0208696_1000884_pt1 | contig 18893 bp, 14 predicted proteins | sample Sb_taG_9_FD_187711 | JGI IMG/M metagenome (GOLD analysis project Ga0208696, IMG submission 187711) | Peat soil microbial communities from Weissenstadt, Germany - Sb_50d_b_LC metaG (SPAdes) (version 2) | ecosystem: Environmental > Terrestrial > Soil > Wetlands > Peat | place: Germany... | reverse complement strand
CAGCAGGCGCTTGAGTCGTGGACGGCCGCCGGTGACCTGCCCGGCCGGGCTATGGCCCTCAACTCGGTCGGCTGGTTCCACACCGTACTCGGGGATCACCAGCAGGCGCTCGGCTACTGCGGGCAGGCTCTCGACCTGTTCCGCGACCTCGGCCACGCCGAAGGGGTGGCCAACGCGCTGGACAGCCTCGGGTATGCCCACCAGCAGTTCGGCAACCACGCCGAAGCCGCTGCCTGCTACCAGCGGGCACTCGACATGCACCGCGAGGCCGGCAGCCGCTGGGGCGTGGCGGAGACCCTCGGCCACCTCGGCGACACCCGCCACGCCGCCGGGAATCCGGAGGGGGCTCGCGCGGCGTGGGAAGAGGCGCTCGCGATCCTGGATGACCTGCACCATCCGGACGCTGACCAGATCCGCGCCAAGCTCAGCGAGCTTGGCGCGGGCCTTCGTCACTGACCTGCGGACGCCTGGCCAGGAAGGGGCGGAACGTGAGACGCCCGCGCGGTCTCCGACCCCCGGCCATATACCATGCGGGGGTATGGTGCGGTCCTGACCATAGCCCAGCTTCCGGTCGAGGTTGAGCCGAGGCGGTGCCGTGGGTCGTTCGGCCCAAAAAGATCTTTCCTGCCGAACGATCCGGGTGCACGCACTAGCGCACGGAAAGGAGTGCTGCGGGTGAGCGCGTTGACCGGCGAGAGCTCCGCCAGGACGCAGGGAGGCGCGCCGCGCCGGGCGGAGCTGGCGATCGGCGGGATGACGTGCGCCTCGTGCGCGGCCAGGGTCGAGAAGCAGCTCAACAAGCTGGACGGCGTCACCGCCACGGTCAACTTCGCCACCGAGACCGCCCGGGTGAGCTTCCCGGCCGCGGTCAGCGCCGGCGACCTGATCTCGGTGGTGGAGCAGGCCGGGTACACCGCCGCGCTCCCTCCAGGGGGGTCCGGGGGGATGGCATCCCCCCGGACGGGGGGTCACCGGGGGGTCGCCCCCCGGGGGCAAGCAGAGGCGGACGCGCTGCTGCGGCGGCGGCTGCTGATCTCGCTCGCGCTGGCCATCCCGGTGGTGGTGCTGGCGATGGTCCCGCCGCTGCAGTTCCGGAACTGGCAGTGGGCCGCCCTGGCGCTGGCCTCCCCCGTCGCGGTGTGGGGGGCCTGGCCCTTCCACCGCGCCGCCGCCAGCAACGCCCGGCACGGCGCGGCGACGATGGACACGCTGATCTCTGCCGGGGTGGCCGCCGCATACCTGTGGTCGCTGTACGCGCTGTTCTTGGGCACCGCGGGCCGGGCCGGCCTGCGGATGGGCTTCGCCTGGCTGGCCCGCGGCAACGGCGCCGGCGCCACCTACCTGGAGGTCGCCTCCGGCGTGACGGCGCTCGTCCTGCTCGGCCGCTATCTCGAGGCCCGGGCCAAGCGACGGTCGGGGGCGGCGCTGCGGGCGCTGCTGTCGCTGGGCGCCAAGGATGTCGCGGTGCTGCGCGACGGCACCGAGTCGCGGGTCCCGGTGGAGGAACTGTCGGCCGGGGAGTCGTTCGTGGTGCGGCCGGGAGAAAAGATCGCCGCCGACGGGGTGGTCATCTCCGGCAGCTCGGCGGTGGACACCTCGATGCTCACCGGGGAACCGGTGCCCACCGAGGTGGGTCCCGGTGACGCGGTGACCGGCGGGTGCGTGAACGCCGACGGGCGGCTGGTCGTGCGCGCCACCCGGGTGGGCGCCGACACCCAGCTCGCCCAGATGGCCCGGCTGGTGACCGAGGCGCAGGCCGGCAAGGCGCCGGTGCAGCGGCTGGCGGACCGGATCTCCGCGGTGTTCGTGCCCGTCGTCATCGTCGTCGCGGCCGTGACCCTGACCGGGTGGCTGGCGGCCGGGCAGGGCGCCGGCGCGGCGTTCACCGCGGCGGTCGCGGTGCTGATCATCGCCTGCCCGTGCGCGATGGGCCTGGCCACCCCGACCGCCATCCTGGTCGGCACCGGGCGGGGCGCCCAGCTCGGCATCCTGATCTCCGGACCGGAGGCGCTGGAGTCCACCCGGGCCGTCGACACGATCGTGCTGGACAAGACCGGCACCGTCACCACGGGCCGGATGAGCCTGGCGGACGTGGCCGCCGCGCCGGGCGAAGACCCCGAGGAGCTGCTGCGGCTGGCCGGAGCGGTCGAGGACGCCTCCGAGCACCCGGTCGCGGCGGCGATCGCGGCCGGGGCCAGGGACCGGCTCCGCGCCGCCCTGCCCGCCGTGCGGGATTTCGCCAGCACCCCCGGGCTCGGCGTCCGCGGCACCGTGAACGAGCAGGCCGTGGCGGTCGGCCGCCTTGACTGGCTGGAATCCGCATGGGCGATGACCGTCCCCGCGTCACTCGCCGCCCGCGCCGCCGCGGCCGAAGCGGCCGGGCAGACCGTGGTGTCCGGCGGCTGGGACGGCCAGGTCCGCGGCGTGCTGGTGGTCGCCGACACGATCAAGCCCACCTCGCCGGAGGCGGTCAGGCGGCTGCGCGGCATGGGCCTGCGGCCGGTGCTGCTCACCGGCGACAACGACCGCGCCGCCCGCGCCGTCGCGAGCGCACTGGGCATCAGCGAGGTGATCGCCGGGGTGCTGCCGGCCGGGAAGGTCGACGCGATCAAGATGCTGCAGGACGACGGCCGCGTCGTGGCGATGGCCGGCGACGGCGTCAACGACGCCGCCGCGCTCGCCCAGGCCGACCTGGGCCTGGCGATGGGCACCGGCGCCGACGCGGCGATCCAGGCGGCCGACCTCACCCTGGTCCGCGGCGACCTGCTCGCCGTCCCTGACGCGATCGCCTTGTCCCGGCGGACGCTGGCCACGATCAAGGGCAACCTGTTCTGGGCGTTCGGCTACAACGCCGCGGCCATCCCGCTCGCCGCGCTGGGGTTCCTCAACCCGCTCATCGCCGCCGCCGCGATGGCGTTCAGCTCCGTGTTCGTCGTGTCCAACAGCCTGCGGCTGCGGCGCTTCCGGCCCGCACGGTAGCCCCTTTTCGCTACCTCTTTCCGGCAAAAGAAAAGTGGCAGAAACGTACGGAACTCGCCCGCTGGGACGGAAGTGATTTGCGTTATTCGGAACGAACTATGGCTGCCGTTTTCCTCGCATGCCAGGCTTGCCTGCCAGCCTCGCATGCCAGGCTCGCATGCCAGCCTCGTGGGATTGTCGTGGCGGGGTGCGCGGGCTTGTCGAGCGAGGTCGGCAGGCGGAATCTGTGCCCTTGGCCAGGGCTGAGGTGACCGTAATAATTCCGTGATATTCGCGCGAACCGGTTGAACCGCGGCATTCCGCTTTACTACCGTGGCGTCAGATTTCCTGCCGGCTCAGACCACCGTTACCGTCTCGGTGGCGGTGACCGGCAGTCGCCGGCCGACGTCCGGCGGAGCGCGGGAAAAGGAGCGTGGGCAGCACGGTGAGTATGCGATTTGGTTCTGGAGGGTTCCGGTTTCGCCGTAGCGTCGCGATCGCGACGGGGCTCATCGCCGTGGGCGGGCTGTCGGTCTTCGCCTCAGGCGCCGGCGCTGCTCCCCAGCCGACGGTCGACCAGGTCCAGGCCCGGATCAACCAGCTAACGTCGCAATTCGACACGGTCGGTGAGCAGTACGACCAGGCCAGCCAGCAGCTTTCCGCCGCGCAGTCGAGGCTGTCCCAGGTTCGCGTGTACCTGAACCACGCCGACGCCCAGTTCCAGGCGGCGCAGGCCAACGTGGCGCAGACCGCCGCCGCGGCGTTCGAGGACACCGGGGCGACCTCCATCGCGGGCGTGCTCACCTCCGGCGACCCGTCGGTCGTGCTGCAGCAAGGCTCGCTGCTGATGGAGCTGTCCGGCAGCCGGAACGCCGAGACGCAGCAGCTGCTCACCGACGCCAGCCAGCTGGCCGGCGTCGAGCAGGAGATGCAGCGCACCGAGAGCGGGATCGCGACCCTCAAGAGCCAGCTGGCCGACCACAAGAACTCCCTCGGCACGCTCATCTCGACCGAGAAGGCCACGCTGGCCAGCCTGACCGTACCGCAGCAGGAGACGGTGCAGAGCAACTCGATCGGGGCCAATGGCAGCTCAGCGCCGCAGCAGTACACCGGGCCGACCTCCACCCAGGCCGGGCAGGCCGTCGCCTTCACCTACGCGCAGCTCGGCAAGCCATACCAGTGGGGCGCGACCGGTCCCGGATCTTTTGACTGCTCCGGGCTGGTCCAGGCCGCCTGGGCCGCGGCCGGGGTGGCGATCCCGCGTGACACCTACGAGCAGTGGGCGGCCCTGCCGCATATCGCCACCTCCGCCATCCAGCCCGGGGACCTGCTGTACTACGACGGCGAAGGTCACGTCGCCATGTACGTGGGCGGCGGCTACATCATCGACGCGCCGCAGACCGGGGAGGACGTGGAGAAGATTCCCATGGACACCGGCTGGTACGCGGCGACCTTCGACGGCGCGGTCCGGCCGTAGGGACGCCGGCCAGCGACAAGACGGCACCCCGGCACGTATCAGCCGGCCTGCTCTGCGGGGCTGATGACCGCGAGTGCCTCGTCCAGTCCGACCTGCTGGCCGACGGCCGCGGTCAGTTCCGCGACCACGCCGTCAACTGGCGCGCTGATGGTGTGTTCCATCTTCATCGCCTCCACGATCAGCAGGGGCTGCCCGGCCCGCACCCGCTCCCCCTTGGCTGCCTTGACGGCCAGCACGGTGCCCGGCATCGGACTGCGGACCACGCCGTCGCCGCCGCCCGCGTCGGCGGGCCCCGCGGCCAGTGGCTCTTCTTCCGCCAGCGCCCAGGCCTGGCCGTCACGGCCCAGCCAGGCCGTGCCGTGGCCGGTCGCGCTGCCGGTGTGCGCGTACACATAGCGCTGAGTGCGGCCCTGGCAGGTGACCATCAGTGTGCCGTCCTGAAATTCCGCATGCGCGGCCACGGGATCGGCACCGCCGACGGAGACCTCGGCCGTGGCACAGGCACGCCCGCGGATCCGGACCGGCACCGGGTCACCGGTCCCGCTGGTCAGCCGCACCGTGGTCCAGGCGGGCCCGCCGACGCGCCAGCCATCAGGAATATCCCACGGGCTGCGCGGCCCTGCGGGCGGCTCCCGCAGGAGCAGGTGCGCGAGCGCGGCGGCGGCCAGCACGTCCTCGGGGATGCCGCCAGCTGGGGAGGCGGGAGCAGGGGCGGCGGGGACGGCGCGTTCGACCAGCCCGGTGTCCAGTTTGCCCGCGGCAACATCGGAGTGGTTCAGCAGGGCCCGCAGGAACGCGATGTTGGTGGTGACGCCCAGCACGGCCATGCCTGCCAGCGCGCCGTCCAGCCGCCGCAGCGCCGTCTGGCGGTCCGGGCCGTGCGCGATGACCTTGGCCAGCATGGGATCGTAGGCACTGCTCACCGTCATGTTCTCGGCCAGGCCGGAGTCCACGCGCACGTGCGGCAGGTCGGGCTCGCGCAGCGCCAGGACCTTCCCTCCGGTCGGCAGGAAGCCGCGGGCCGGGTCCTCCGCGTAGACCCGGGCCTCGATGGCGTGGCCGGTCAGGCGCACCTGGTCCTGGCGCATCGGCAACGGCTCGCCCGCAGCCACCCGGACCTGTAGTTCGACCAGGTCCCACCCGGTCACCAGCTCGGTCACCGGGTGCTCGACCTGCAGCCGGGTGTTCATCTCCAGGAACCAGAAGTCCCCTGGTGCCTCGCTGGGGACGATGAACTCCACGGTGCCGGCGCCTACGTAGCCGACGCTGCGGGCCGCCTCGACGGCGGCAGCTCCCATCGCGGCGCGGCCGGTGCCCGCCAGCAGCGGCGCGGGCGCTTCCTCGATGATCTTCTGGTGCCGCCGCTGCAGGCTGCACTCACGCTCGCCCAGGTGGATGACGGTGCCTTGGCCGTCGGCGAGGATCTGGATCTCGATGTGCCTGGGCCGCTCAATGTAGCGCTCAGCCAGCAGCGTGGCGTCACCGAACGCGGCCCGGGCCTCCCGCCGCGCCCCTTCCAGGGCGGCAGGCAGCTCGCCAGGGGTGCGGACCAGCCGCATGCCCTTGCCGCCGCCGCCGGCCGAGGGCTTGATGAGCACCGGGAAACCGATCTGGGCCACCGCGGCCGCCAGGTCGCTGTCGGACAGGCCGGCCGCGCCGACCCCGGGTACCACCGGGACGCCGGCCGCCGCCACCGTCGCCTTGGCGGCGATCTTGTCGCCCATCGCCTCGATCGCGGCCGGCGGCGGGCCGATGAACACCAGCCCGGCGGCGGCGCACGCACGGGCGAACGCGGCGCTCTCGGACAGGAAGCCGTACCCGGGATGCACGGCCTGGGCGCCGCTGTCGGCGGCCGCCGCCAGGATGGCTCCGGCGTGCAGGTAGCTCTCGGCGGCCGGGGCCGGACCCAGCCGGATCGCCAGGTCGGCCGCACGCACATGCCGGGCCCCGGCGTCCGCGTCGCTGTAGACCGCGACGCTGCGGATACCGAGCGCGCGGAGCGTGCGGATGATCCGCACCGCTATCTCGCCGCGGTTGGCCACCAGGACAGTGCCGAACATGGTGCCAGCCTCCTACATCCGGAAGATCCCGTAGCGGACGGGCTCCAGCGGCGCGTTCGCCGCCGCCGACAAGGCCAGCCCCAGCACCTGCCGCGTGTCCAGGGGGTCGATGATCCCGTCATCCCACAGCCGCGCGGTGGAGTAGTACGGGTTCCCCTGGTGCTCGTACTGCTCACGGATCGGCCGCTTGAACTCCTCCTCGGCCTCGGCGGGCCACGGCTGGCCGCCGGCTTCCAGCTGGTCACGGCGCACCGTGGCCAGCACGTTGGCGGCCTGGTCGCCGCCCATCACCGAGATCCGCGCGTTCGGCCACATCCACAGGAAGCGGGGAGAGTAGGCGCGCCCGCACATGGCGTAGTTACCGGCCCCGAACGAGCCGCCGATGATCACGGTGAACTTCGGCACCCGGGCGCAGGCGACCGCGGTGACCATCTTGGCGCCGTGCTTGGCGATGCCCCCGGCCTCATACTGCCTGCCGACCATGAAGCCGGTGATGTTCTGCAGGAACACCAGCGGGATACGGCGCTGGTCGCACAGTTCGATGAAGTGCGCGCCCTTGACCGCCGACTCGCTGAACAGGATGCCGTTGTTGGCCACGACGCCGACCGGGTGACCGTGAAGGCGGGCGAACCCGGTCACCAGCGTGGGACCGAAGGCCGCCTTGAACTCGGCGAACCGGCTCCCGTCGACCATGCGGGCGATGACCTCACGCACGTCGTAGGGCGTGCGCCAGTCGGCCGGCACCACCCCGTACAGGCCAGCCGGATCGACGGACGGCTCCTCGCTCGCCGCGACCTCCCACGGCGGCGAGGATCGCGGCGCGAGGGTGGCGACGATCGAGCGGACGATGCGCAGCGCGTGCGCGTCGTTTTCGGCCAGGTGGTCGGCCACACCGGAGGTGCGGGCGTGCAGTTCGCCCCCGCCCAGGTCCTCGGCCGTCACCACCTCGCCGGTGGCGGCCTTCACCAGCGGCGGACCGCCCAGGAAGATCGTGCCCTGCCCCCGCACGATCACGGTCTCGTCGCTCATCGCCGGCACGTACGCGCCGCCCGCCGTGCAGGAGCCGAGGACCGCCGAAATCTGCGGGATACCCCGCGCCGACAGCGTGGCCTGGTTGTAGAAGATCCGGCCGAAGTGCTCCCGGTCGGGAAACACGTCATCCTGCATCGGCAGGAACGCGCCCCCCGAATCGACCAGGTAGACGCAGGGCAGCTGGTTGTGCAGCGCCACCTCCTGGGCACGCAGGTGCTTGCGGACGGTCATGGGATAGTAGGTGCCGCCCTTGACGGTGGCGTCGTTGGCGACGATCACGCATTCCCGGCCGCTCACTCTCCCGACGCCGGTAATCAGGCCGGCGCCCGGCGCCTCGTCGTCGTACATCCCGTTGGCCGCCAGCGGGGAGAGCTCGAGGAACGGCGAGCCCGGGTCCACCAGCGCGTCGACCCGGTCGCGGGGCAGCAGCTTGCCGCGCCCGGCATGCCGCTCGCGGGCCCGCTCCGGGCCGCCCCGGCCGACCGCGGCCAGCCGCGCCCGAAGTTCCGCGGCCAGCGCGGCGTGCTCCGCCACGTTGCGCCGGAATCCGTCGCCGGCCGGATCCGCCAGGCTCCGCAGAACCGGCGCCGTCATCGTCGCAGCACCGCTCAGCATCTGATTAGCAATCCTTAACTAGATTGGCCTGGCGCATCATCTGCTGATTGGACGCCTGTCTGCTTGACGGACGAATATGCAATGCACGTTACTAGATCCACACACGGGTTCTAGCGCGGTACCGGCTTGAGCACTCCATCCTCGAGGGAGCCATCGTGGACCTGTCCGGCAAGGTCGCCATCGTCACTGGCAGCGGGCGAGGGCTGGGCCTGGCCTACGCCGCCGAGCTCGCCCGGTCAGGCGCCGCCGTGGTGGTCAACGACATCGACAAGGCCGTGAACGAGTTCGCCGATGGCAGCGGGTGGACCGCCGACGCTATCGCCAGCATCTGGCCCGACCGCTTCGCCGCGTCGCTGCAGCGTGTCGGGCAGGAATTTCCCGAGCCGCCACAGTGAACAAACCTGCCCGCCACCCAGACGACGGAGACAACCGCATGAGCACCACGGCCACCATCGCCGAACTGCCCTCGCTCAAGGGCAGGGAACTGGGCACCAGCCAGTGGATCGAGGTCACCCAGGAACGGGTGAACACCTTCGCCGACGCTACCGACGACCACCAGTGGATCCACGTCGACGTGGAGCGGGCCAAGAAGGAGGGCCCCTTCGGGGGGCCGATCGCCCATGGCTACCTCACCCTCTCGCTGCTCATCCCCCTGTGGTCGCAGGTGCTCACCGTCACCGACGCGACCATGGGTGTCAACTACGGCCTGAACAGGGTCCGCTTCCCTTCCCCCGTACCCGTCGGCGGCAAGATCCGGCTGAGGGCGACCCTCACCGACGTCGAGGAAGTCAAGGGCGGCCTGCAACTCACGGTCAGCGCCGTCATCGAGCGCGAAGGGGGCGACAAGCCAGCCTGCGTCGCAGAACCTGTCTTCCGCATCTACGCCTGATATCCGCACTGCGATCCAGGGCTCGCCACGGTGACGAGGACTGGCGAGACTGGATGAATGGGCGCGCTCAGCCGGATACCGCTGCGGGTGCTGCTGCCGTGCCTTGCCGTGAGCCTGGTGGCGATCGGGGCGGTCGCGGCCGGCCTGGTCGGGGTATCGGCGGCCAGCGGTTACCTGGTGCGGCAAACCGACAATGACCTGCTGGCGTGTGCGGGAAGCATGCTGAGCCACGGCTTCGTGGCCGTGCCCGGCTCCGGCCCGGTCTCCGGCCCGGTCTCCGGCCCGGTCTCCGGCCAGGTCTCCAGCCAGGTCCTGCCTGGGGCCTGCGACATGGAGTTGCTGAGCGCGAGCGGGCAGGTGCTGACTCTCGCGGCCCCTGGCACTGCTCATGGCCCGGCTATCCCGGCCGGCGGCTCGTGGCTCACGGCGCACCTGGCGCGGCCGGTCACCGTGCCGGGCGCCGGGACCAGCGGGCGCTGGCGTGTGGTCATCGAGACCGTCCGTTACCAGCCGCAGCGGATCTTGTACGTGTACGGACCGGATGACGTGAGGTACGTGATCAGCGGACGGCCCGGACGCGGTTCCGCCGGCATGCTCGTCGTCATGGCCGGGCTCGCCGCTACTGGGCGGCTCGCGGCAGGCTACGCTGCCGCGGCAGGCACCGTTCTCGTGCTGCTGGCCGCCGCGGTGCTCGCCCTGACCCAGGCCATCGTGCGGCCGCTCCGCCAGGCTGCCGAGCTCGCGGAAAGCGCCGGGCACGCCGCGGGCACAGACGGGAGCCACTGGCCGCTCGGCATGACGCTCACGAGACTGCCGGAACAGCTACGCGCGAGCCGCACGGCCGAGGCCGCGGCACGCCAGTCGGCCGATGACATATCGCAGCACCTGGGTGAGACGGCCCTGGAACTGCTGAGGTCGGTCCACGTCGTCCGCGGGTTCGCGGAGTACTACCGGCAGCAGCCGAAACCGTCGGCCGCCCACCTTGACCGCATGCTGCGCCGGGTCGCCGATGAGGCCGCGCAGATGGAAACCCTCATAGCAGGACTTGATGCACGCCCCCCATAGCCTCCGGGACCCGGCCAGACCAGATCGGGGATGCTCGAGCGGCACCGTTTTCCGGCCGGTGGCTGTTACGTCAATGCGTAAGCGCCGGAGCCCGAACGAGCGGAGGGGTCACATTGTCCCAGTCAAGGGAGGAATCGGTGAGCCCGCCGGGCACCTCGCCGCTGGACGTGGCTGAGACGACCGACCATGCGGCGAACCACGCTATGCGGTGGTGGATTCTGGCCGTGCTGGGCGTCGCCCAGCTGATGGTCATCCTGGACAACACCGTCGTCAACATCGCGCTGCCCACGGCCCAGCACGCGCTCGGCTTCTCCAACGCCGACCGCCAGTGGGTCGTGACCGCCTACTCGCTCGCCTTCGGCAGCCTTCTCCTGCTCGGCGGCCGGATCGGCGACCTGTTCGGGCGTAAGCGGACACTGATCATCGGGCTGGCCGGGTTCGCCGGGGCCTCGGCGATCGGCGGGGCCTCGGTCAACTTCCCGATGCTGGTCACCGCCCGGACCGTGCAGGGCGCCTTCGGCGCACTGCTGGCCCCGTCGGTCCTGGCCCTGCTGACTACCACCTTCACCGACTTCCGCGAACGCGGCAAGGCGTTCGCCATCTACGGCGGCATCGCCGGAGCCGGCGGGGCCCTGGGACTGCTGCTTGGCGGGATCCTCACTTCCTACGCGTCATGGCGCTGGACTCTCTACGTCAACCTGGTCTTTGCCGCTGTTGCCACGACCGGCGCCGTGCTCTGGCTGAAGAACGACAAGGCCGCCGACCGCGATCCGCTGGATATTCCCGGGCTTCTCCTGGTCACCAGCGGCCTGTTCTGCCTGGTCTACGGCTTCTCTCACGCCGAGACCACCGCCTGGAGCAACCCCTTCACCATTGGTTTCCTGGTCCTCGGGGTGATCCTGCTGGCCGGCTTCGCCTGGCTCGAGCCCCGGGTGTCGCACCCGCTGCTGCCGCCCCGGGTCATCCAGAACAGGACGAGAGGCGGTTCGATGCTGGCGATGCTGTTCGCCAGCATGGGGCTGTTCGGGGTCTTCCTGTTCCTCACCTACTACTTGCAAGAGATACTCAAGTTCAGCCCGGTCAAGACCGGCATCGCCTTTCTCCCCATGATCGCCGCGCTCGCGGGGATGGCGCAGGTGTCCAACCGGGTGCTGCTGCCCCGCGTCGGACCCAAGGTGATCGTGCCGACCGGGCTGCTCATGAACGCCGCCGCGTTGTACCTCCTGCACCGAGTCGGGCTGCACAGCTCGTACGCGAGCCACGTGCTGCCCTACCTCCTGCTGCTGGGTCTCGGGTTCGGCCTGAGTCTCGCCCCCTCATTCAGCACCGGCACCCTGGGCCTGAAGCCCAGCGACGCCGGTGTTGGATCGGCCACCCTCAACACTTCCCAGCAGGTCGGCGGCTCGATCGGCACGGCCCTCCTCAACACGCTCGCGGCCGGCGCTGCCACCGCATACCTAGTGGGCCGGGCGATAACGCCGGCGAACCTGCAGGCGGCAGCGCTCCACAGCTACACCACGGCGTTCGTGTATTCCGCACTGATCTTCGTCGTGGCCGCGGTAGTCGCCGGACTGGTGCTCCCGAGGGGCAACCTGCGGGCCCTGGCGGGGCCGGCCCCGGACGGCACCGCCACGGAACCGGCACCGAGGGCAGTGCAGACGCCCGGTCAGCCAGCGTAGTGCTGCTTGGTAGCCTGGCCAGGTGCCGCTCCGCTTCCTCGTGGGCGCGCAGAACGAGGTCCGGTTTCCTGCTAGTCCATGAAGCGCAGCTCAGCCCGCCGCGCAACGTCGCCGCCGGGCTGCTGGCCACCGCTGAACGACGTCACTGCGGTGCGCGAGCCCGTTGCCGACCAGGATCGGAGCGGCCCGGGCTCCGCCGGCGAGTGAGGAGGATGCCGTGAGCGAACTGGACCGGCTGGAAGCGGCGATGGGCGAGTGCCGCGAGATGATCCGCGAGGCCCACGCCGCGACGAAGGATCTGCGCGCCGCGGTGCGCGAGGCCAAGCAGGAGTTGCGCGCCCTGGCGCAGGAAGAGGTGGCCGCTCATATCCAGGCCGAGGTATCCCGGCAGCTGGAGGACCTAGGCGAACGGACCCGTGAGGCCGTCACCGCGGCGACGCAGAAGGTAATCGCCGAGTTCGACCGGTTCGGTGAGTCGCTGCTGGGCAAGGAGACCTACTGGCAGAAGGCGAGCGGCCGCCGGGCAGCCGCGCGCCCCGACACCGATGTGGTGCCGCCCGGCATCCTGCCCGGCGAAGACAAGGGCTAGTTCAGTTCGCGCACGGTCGCGGGCTGAAGACCCCAGAACGGTACTATTCCCCATACGCGCGGCTTGCTGGGAGGGCGGATGGTTGCCGAGGCGCTGCCCCGTCCGGTCGGCTTCGTCCTCGGCGGTGGCGGAAGCCTCGGAGCAAGCCAGGTCGGAATGCTGCAAGCACTGGCCGAGCAGCGGGTCACGGCCGACCTGGTCGTGGGCAGCTCTGTCGGGTCCCTGAACGGTTCCGTCGTCGCGCTTGACCCGGTTGGGGCAGCCAACCGCTTGTCGCATGCCTGGGCACGGTTGACCCGCGATATGGTCTTCCCGGGTGGTCTCCTGGCCCAGGCCCGCACACTGCAGCGAACCCGGACGAACCTGTTCCCCAGTTCAGGCCTGGCCGCGGTCATCGCCGCCTTCCTCGGGACGGCCACATCCTTCGCCGAGCTTGCGCTGCCTTTCGGTGCTGTCACTACCGACATCGCCACTGCGCAGCCGCACATGATCAGCAGCGGCCCGCTGCTGCCGGCGTTGCTGGCCAGTGCCGCCATTCCCGCCCTCTATCCTCCAGTTGACCATGATGGCCGCCGACTCTACGACGGCGGCGTGGTGGCCAACGTGCCGATGCGGCAAGCGCTCGCGATCGGCGCCCGCTCACTCGTTGTTCTCGATTGCGCCTTCCCCGGCCATCTGCCTCCCCAGCCCGAAACCGCCGCGGACGCCGTTTTCTACACCGTGTTCGTGACGATGCGCGCCCAGGCCGTTCTCGAGGCGCCGATCGCCGCGGCCGAGGTCCCCGTCCTCTACCTGCCCGGTCCATCGCTGCGCCGGATCTCGCCGCTCGACTTCACCTACACCGACGCGCTCATCGCAGAGGCATATTCCGCAGCCCGCCTGTTCCTCGAGAAGGTAAGGATCAACGGGCCAGGCCTGTACGGGTCTCCCAGCGGATGACCCCAGCTGGGCAAGGACCGCGAGCGGGAGATCGGCGAGCTGGAGCAGGCCAGGCTGCGGAAGAGCCCGCTGCTGATAACAGCCCCCTGAGGATCAGCAAGTTCCGCAAGCCGGTTCACATTCTGACGCGGCGCCTCAACTACCGTTTAGACGGATCTAACCCTCGGTTTGCTCAGGAGGATTCGGTGTTTGACTACGACCTGCCCGCCCCTAGTCCCCGGGCTCGCGAACTGCAGGACCGGATGGTCACGTTCATGCGGGAGCGGATCCTTCCCGCCGAGGCCGAGTACCTGGCCCACCGCCGGGCCGCCGGCCCCGATGGCCACGTCGTCCCGCCGGTTATCGAGGAGCTGAAGAAGCAGGCCCAGGCCCAGGGCCTGTGGAACCTGTTCCTGCCGGCCGAGTCGGGGCTGACCCAGCTCGAGTACGCGCCCATCGCCGAACTGTCCGGCTGGAGCCTGGACATCGCGCCCGAGGCGATCAACTGCGCCGCCCCCGACACCGGCAACATGGAGTTGCTGCACCTGCTCGGCAGCGAGCAGCAGAAGCGGGAGTGGCTCGAGCCGCTGCTCGCCGGGGAGATCCGGTCCGGGTTCGCCATGACCGAACCCGACGTCGCCAGCAGCGATGCCACCAACATCGCCACGCGGATCGAGCGGGACGGCGACGAGTACGTCATCGACGGGCGCAAGTGGTGGACCAGCGGCGCCATGGATCCCCGCTGCGCCTTGTTCATCGTCATGGGCAAGACCGACCCCTCGGCTCCGGCGCACCGCCAGCAGACGATGGTGCTCCTCCCCCGCGACACCCCGGGCGTCACCGTGGTCCGCGACTACCCCGTGCTCGGCCACCACGACCAGCACGGCCACGCCGAGGTCACCTTCTCCGCCGTCCGCGTGCCGGTCACGAACGTCATCGGCGAGGAAGGCGGCGGCTTCGCGGCCGCCCAGGCCCGGCTCGGCCCCGGCCGGATTCACCACTGCATGCGGGCCCTCGGCGCGGCCGAGCGCGCCCTGGCGTTGCTGGTGCAGCGGGCCAAGGAGCGGGTGGCCTTCGGCCGCCCGCTGGCCGACCAGGGCGTGGTACGCGAGCAGATCGCGGAGTCCCGGCTCGAGATCGAGCAGGCCCGGCTGCTGTGCCACCATGCCAGCCACGTCATCGACGTGGCTGGCAACAAGGCCGCCCGGCACCTGGTCGCCATGGCCAAGGTCGCCGTCCCCCGCGCGGCCACCCGGGTCATCGACCGGGCCATCCAGGTGCACGGCGGCGCCGGCGTCACCGACGTCACTCCGCTGGCGGCGATGTACGCCTGGCACCGGGCGATGCGCCTGTTCGACGGCCCCGACGAGGTCCACCTGCGCTCGATCGCGAAGGGCGAGCTTGGCCGCAGCCCGATTCTGCCTCCGGGAGCGACCTCGTTCCTGTAGGCAAGCACCACCGCTCGTTCGGATAAATTCAAAATCTTTTTGCCCGAACGGACCCGGTACCTGCCCCGGCCACCCGGGCCCGCCGCCCATACGACAACCGGTGTAGCCAGTCCGCGGTGCGGCGCGTAGCGGAAACGCGCCGTACCGCTGGCCGGCCGATAACGGGCTCAGGTCCTGCCGTGCATGTGTCGTGGGTACATGTGGTCAGAACGAGGCTTCCTGCGGGGCGGTGTTCAACGTGGCCTCGGTGGCCGCGCCGGCCCCGTTGAGGACAACGGCGACGGGATTGGCCAGGCCGAAGTTCTTGCAGTTGAGGTTGTCGAAGGACGATGCCAGCCGGTTCGCCAGGAAGGTGAACAGGGTGTCGCCCACCGTGGGCACCGGCGAGGGACCGGCGGCGAGCAGGTTCTCGTTGGCCGCGAGGAACGGCGTCTGGATGTTGACGAGGTTCTGGCAGAACATCTGCGGGCTGCTGCTCGCGTCGGTCTGGCTATCGACCGGCGCCTGCCCGATCTCGGAGCGGTAGAGGTCGGTCTTGGCCTGGTCGGCATTGCCGCCGTTGTCCAGCACCATCTCGTCGTTCTCGGGCACCAGGGCCGCGTTCTCCGGCTGGTTCCTGGCGGCGAGCAGTTCGTCAAGCGCCTGGGACGTAGCCATCGTGCCGTTGTTCCCCAGGTCGGGCGCCTCGAACGGGGTGCAGCCGAGCGCCGGGTCGAGGAAGTCGTCGATGAGGGCGTTGTCGCTCCCGTTGACCAGCGGGGTGGCGCCGCTCAGGTGAGCCGCGTTGGCCGCGTTGTCCTGTGCGGTCTGGCCGGTCACCGGGTTGAGCAGGTACTTGGTGGTCACGTTGTCGCTCGGGTCCTGGTCGACCATGTCGAAGTTGCGCGTCGTCGGGCATTCGCGGCCGGTGCCCAGCGCGCCCGCGGTCGGCACCAGCGTCCTGGAGGTTCCCGCTGACGGCACGACCAGCCGCCCGGCTCGCTCCATGCTGAAGGCCGCGTTGAAGAAGTTAGTGCCGTTGCAGAACGACACCTGCCCGAAGGGCGATCCCGGCAGGCCGTCGACGCAGTTGCCCTGCGCCAGCGCGTTGGGCGTCGCGCCCACCTGGAACAGGAATGTGCCGTTGAACCCGAAGTCGATGGTGACGATCGCGTCCGCCGGCAGCTTCGGCACCATCGGCGCGACGGCCGGCTTGGTCCCCTGGGTGACCACCAAGGGGTTGTACACCGCCAGCGCCCCGGTACGCGGGTTCAAGATGGTGGCCTGGACGAACGCCCCCAGGTTGACCGAATTGATCATCTGGCAGCCGGAGGCCGCAGGTGACTCGCCGTCCGGTCCTGTGAGCTGGTAGGGCGTGGCCAGCCCCTTCGCGGTCAGCGGGTGGGCCGGGACGATGATGTCGCAATCGGCATTGACTGCCGTCGACGAGACGCCCTGCGTGGCGGAAGAAGCCGCCGCCGGGTGGACCTTGGTGGTGCCACCGCCCGAGGTGGCGACGAGGATTCCAACGGTCAGGCTCAGCGCCGCCGCGGCGGTGACAGGCACTGCGATGCGCACCGCGTGGTTGTTCCTGGTACGACGGCGCTGTGCGGGCCCATGGTCAATGAGCATTCGATCCACCTCCATTGAGGCGCCCCGCTCCGGTGGAACGCTCCCAGGCGGACACGGTAGACCAGCGACAATGCCGAGATCAGGAACTTTAGAGGATTCGCGTTTTGTCCGGTTTTCCGTGCGGAGCGGCGCCGAATTCCCGGCCATTCATTGCGAAGTTCTTACGTCGCAGGTCACGAAGCATTAACCGGGCCGGGATCAGCTCGTAACGAGGCCCGGCCCACGCCGACCGTGCAGGACCGCCGCCCGCCGAAGCGGAGAGTAGTTATAACAATTCTCTCCGTAATAGCAAGTTATTGCGGCGAGATTACGTACCGCACGTACCCTGCACGGAATCCTGGGCCTCACCCAGACACGGGGACCTCATACCAGAGGCCGCCGTTGAGGTTGAGGTTGTTACCGCGCGCCTGGCCCGGGCCGTTGTCGCCGATATAGGTGTACAGAGGATGGCCGTTGTAGGTCGCCTGCAGACCGCCGCCGGGCCTTTTGATGGTGCCGAGCTTGCCCGTGACCCCGGGCCCGGCTCTGGGATTACCGGTAACGGGCGGCCAGTAGGCGGTACACGACCCTGTGCATTTGGAGGTCGCCGGGGTGTCAGGGGCGAACCAGTACAGTGTCAGGCCATCGGCGTTGGTGACCACGGTGACACCGCTGATGTTCACGGTCTTCAGGGTGACCCCGGTGCCGGCAGCGGCCGCAGGCGGGCCGCTCGCGTTGGCTACCGCGACTCCGAGCAGGGTCAGGGCGACCACCGAGACGGCACCGACCGCGGGGATCACTACCGCCACTGCTGCCTGCACCCGTGCCAGCAGCCCGACGTCCGGGCTGGCCGGCCCACCGGCCTGACGCACGGGACCTGCGGCGATCGCGGCCAGGGCCAGCACCGCGAAGGCAGCCACCTCGATCAGCCCAGCGGCGATCCCGGCCCTCGTGCGGACCTCCTTGAACCCGAACAGCCCGATCCACACCGCCAGCAGGTAGGCGCTGAGCGTGGATAGCGCGAACACCGCACTGGCGGCAGCGGCCAGCCAGCTGCGTGTCACCAGCGCCGCGGCCGCCAGGCCGAATCCCACGATGACCTGCAGCAGGAACAGCCAGCCGATGGTGGGGATCGACCGGTAGCCGGTCAGGTACAGGTCCAGGTGAATACTGGCGGACACGGCGAGCAGCACCGCTCCCGCGACCCGCAGTCTCAGCTGCAGCCAGCTGCTCGTCTTGCCCAGCCGATGTCTGCCCACGACCATCACGTCCCTCTCCGTGCAGCCGGACGTGCCGTTGTCTCCTGCCACCTTTACGCACCGCAGCCCGCTCCGGTTCAGAAATCAGGCCTTTTCGCCGGACTGGCTGGATGCTGATGCGCCCGCGGCCAGGGTCCCGGTCGGCCGGGCCAGGCCGGCCGACGCCTGGTCACGGCTGCGGACGCGCTAGCGGCGCTGGTTAAGCCCCGCTCCGGCCGGCGGGCGTCTCGGGCACGCCCTTGGGCGCCTGCTGCTTCATGTAGCCGAACATGTAGCCCGCCACCCGCCGCATCTGGATTTCCTCGGCACCCTCGGTGATGCGGTACCGGCGGTGGTGACGGTAGATGTGCTCGAAGGGCTGGTGCCGCGAGTAGCCCAGGCCACCGTGCACCTGCATGGCACGGTCGGCGGCGTCGCAGCACAGCCGGTTGGCCACGAAGTTGCACATGGAGACCTTGTCGGACTGGGACAGCGGCCCGTGCTGATCCATGCCCCACGCGGTCTTGTGGATGAGCGCCCTGAGCATCTCGCACTGCGTCTGCAACTCGACCAGCGGGAACTGGATCGCCTGGTTGCTCGCGAGCGGCTTGCCGAACGGGGCCCTCGTCTTGGCGTACTCCACCGAGCGGTCGATGCAGAACTGCGCGGCGCCCAGGCTCGACGCGGCCTGGCGGATGCGATTCTCGTTGAAGAAATGCTGGACCACCGCCAGGCCCCGGCCCTCGCCGCCGAGTATGGCGGTGCCGGGGACCCGCACGCCGGTGAGCGAGACGTGCGCGTGGTCGGTGGGCATGTTGAAGGTCCAGAGGTACTCCTTGACTGTGAAGCCGGCGGCGTCGACAGGCACGAGGAACGCGGTGATGCCCTCACCGCTGCCCGGCGTCCCGCTGGTGCGGGCGAAGATGAGGTCGTGGGAGGCGGTGTGGACGCCGGTGTTCCAGGTCTTCTCGCCGTTGATCACCCATTCCGCCCCGTCCCGGACGGCACGGGCCTCCATGAACGTCGCGTCGCTGCCGTGCTCGGGCTCGGTGATGCCGAACGCGAAATGCCGCCGGCCGGTGGCGAGATCGTCGACCCACTCCTGCCGCTGCGCCGCGCTGCCGTAGTGCAGCATCAGCAGCAGCGCGACGTTGTTGCCCACGATCGCGTGCTCGTTCTGAAGATCGCAGTGCAGGCCGAGGCCCTTGCTGGCCAGGTGCTCGCGGATCACCGCCATGCCGAGGTTGGTCCCGTCCCGGCCGCCGTATTCCTTCGGGAACGCGTACCGGTAGTGCCCGGCCGCGTCGGCCCGCCGCCGGGCCTCCGCGAGCAGCG
>Ga0208696_1000881_pt1 | contig 18931 bp, 16 predicted proteins | sample Sb_taG_9_FD_187711 | JGI IMG/M metagenome (GOLD analysis project Ga0208696, IMG submission 187711) | Peat soil microbial communities from Weissenstadt, Germany - Sb_50d_b_LC metaG (SPAdes) (version 2) | ecosystem: Environmental > Terrestrial > Soil > Wetlands > Peat | place: Germany... | reverse complement strand
GATGGCCGATACGTGGCGGCACTCTCGTCAGACTCCACGAAACTGATGCTCTACGATGGCGACACGAAAAGTTGGAAGCAGCTCGCGACTTCGCGCTTCGGTTTCGAAAACTGGTCACACGACGGGAAGTATCTGTATGCGGAAGATTATTCCGATAAAACCGATGACCTGGTGCGCGTTCGTGTACCTGCCGGAAGAATCGAGCGCTTGCTCAGCCTGAAGCAAATTTCACGGGGCTTCGATCCGTGGGAGTTCTGGGTTGGCCTGGCCCCGGATGACTCGCCGCTTCTGATGAGGGATCGAAGCACGCAGGAGATTTATAGCCTGGACGTGCGTTTCCCGTAGCCCTGGCTGGGGAAGGGTTGGCATCCCTTTGTTTTGCCTGGCATGCTTGTAACCCTTGCTATTTGGCATCGTTGACCAGAGCCAGCGCCTGGTCTGTGGTAATAAATTTTGCTCCGAGCGCTTGCAGCTCCGCGGCGGCTCGCTCTCCATCTTCAGCTTTGAGAGTCTCGATCGCGTCTTCAACCACGAAGACGCGGCGGCCGCGCTCGAGCAATCCTTTCGCAGCGAAACGAACGCAGTATTCCGTAACCACGCCGAAGACCACAAACTCTGCGTCCTTCCCTAGCCGGTTCACGAGCTCCTCAGCGTGCAGGCTCTGAAAGATGTCGAGGGTTTGCTTTTCGAGCAGGATCTGCTGGTATTGCAACAGGTCTTTGGGAAGTTCGGCCATGGGCTCGTTTGGGACGGTTACAACTTTTTCAGTCAGCGCCTCAGCAACATATGCGGAACCTGGTGTGCCTTTAATGCAGTGCGGCGGGAAGGTGCTGAACTCGGGATCGTCCTTGGTGTGGTAGCAACCATGCGACACCAGAAATACCCGGCCCTGCCGAGCGGCGTCGGTGAGCTTGCGGATATTGGGCAGCAACTTTTCGGCATAGAGCACGTAGAGCTTGCCGCCGGGAAGCATGAAGTCCACCTGCGTGTCGACTTCCCAGAAAATAAAATTGCGAGATAGCATGTCGGTTCGCTTGCACCTACCCCAGGCTACTGTAAGAGTAAGTTTACAACATTGTTAACAAACCGCCGGAATCCGACGAACCAGCAGTCTTCTTAAGTCCGGAGACAACAATTAACAAACTGATGACATATTGTTGACAATTGAACGCAGGAGCGAACCTAGCATTCCTCATCAGCAGTTAGAGTCACAACGGGCCGCCAGCTTCGAATTTGGTTATCGACGTGCCCTTCTCCCGCTCTGACTCGCATCTCAGGAGGATCTTTTCTATGCAGCGTTGCCGGATTGCTTGCACCGTTTGCCTCGGCTTTGCGTTGATGTTTATTTCCAACGCGGCCTGGGCGCAGTATCGACTTTCAAATCTTGATTCTAACCAGGTAGGAGCGGCGATACACACGGATCCACTGTTGGTAAATGCGTGGGGATTGGTACACGCTCCCGGCTCACCTTGGTGGGTCAGTGACAACAACTCCGGATGGTCGACCCTTTACGGAGGCAATGGAACTATCGTTTCGGCACTGAAGGTGTTGATCCCGACGGGAGGAGAAAACGGGCCTGGTTCGCCGACGGGCATCGTGTGGAGCGCATCGACGTCGAACGAGTTTGAGGTTGGGGGTGGACCATGGCCATCAGTGTTTCTGTTTGCCGCACTGGATGGAACCATCAGCGGGTGGGCGCCTACAGCGAGCTTCAACGACGCGATCGTGGCGCCGTTAAATCCTGCACCCACGGGCGCCGTGTTTACCGGCCTGGCAATCACCAACAAACCGTCCGGAAACTTTCTGTATGCTGCCGACACGGCCAACGGCGCGGTGGATGTGTACGACGGAAACTTCAACCTGGTGACTACGGCCACCGCGAACTTCGCTGCGGAGATCAGCGCTGCGATACCTGCAGGCTTTACCCCGTTTGGCATCCGCGACATCAACGGAGAAGTGTATGTGACATTTGCCAGCAGTACGGGTGGGAGCGGCGGTTTCGTCGAGAAATTTAAAGAGGACGGCACGCCAGTGACGCCCGGGCACCCTTTACTCTCGGGAGGGCCCCTGAACCAGCCCTGGGGAATTGCCGCGGCGTCGAGGAACTTCGGACAGTTCAGCAATACGCTGCTGATCTCGAACAATACAAACAGCGGCACCATCAATGCCTTCGATGCGGTGACCGGTCAGTTCGTTGGAATCATGAAGGATAAGACCGGCAAGGCCATTGTGATCGATCAGCTTTGGGGAATTGATTTCGGTGATGGCTTAAAGGGGGGCAAGAACGGCGGGACGAACGAAATGTTCTTTACTGCGGGTCCCGCCAACAACCTGGCCGGGACGTTCGGAGTGATTGTGCCGGATTAATTGATTCGCTTGCGCGAGAACTTTTTGGCGAAGGCCGCCCGTAAGGGCGGCCTTCATATTTTGCGAGCGGCGCACAATAAGTGACGCTCTTGTGCTTTTTGACGACGATTAGGGCTGTATCACGGAATTGGATCGTGCGACGGCTGCACGAACGAGTGCAGACTTGTCTCCAGAGCTTTCTTTCTCGCTTCAGGAAGTTCGATGAAGCGGAAGGGTTGCAGCCAGCCCTGAGTCGCCCACATTGGAAACATGATCTCAGCCCGTTCGCGAATGGTGGTGTCGCCCAGATGGAAGATCAACTCGACTTTCAACTTTTCGTCGAGGGGCTTCTCCACGTTCATCAGGCCGCCGGTGGTGGAGAGCTGATGCAGTTTGGCCCGAACCTGGCGCTGATTGGGAAGACGAATCAGGATCAGGACGGAACCGCGCAGCTTGACGCGAAACGGGCGGACCTGTTGATCGTGCGCCTTGCTGGAAGATGGAGCCGGGGCTGCTGCCGAAGTCTGCGACATGGCCTCTAAATTATGACACCTCGCCAAATGAAGTACGAAGTTACGAAAGCAGCAAACCGTCTCACCTGATGCGACTCGCGTGAGCAAAATCTGATAGTTGTCACTCAGAGACGATTATTTTCGCCCGGGATGCGCCTCGCCATGAGCAGAGAAGAGATTGTACGGCCAAACATCTTTGTTCTTGGCGGCAGGCTTGACCTCGGGGCTCGCGGAGGCCGCGCCGAGAGAGGCGGTGCAATTCCAATCTTCCGGCGGGTCGGCGATTCCCCAGATATTTCCAGGATTGTAGAGCGAGATTCCAATAAGAAAATATTTCCCGTCGTTGCCAAGAGGCAGGCAATTCGCTACGCGGCCAGAGGCGCCTGCTCCTCCAGGCAAATCGCTTAGCAGCACCGGGGTTTCAAGGGGCAACGGCTGCGATGCCTGGAAGCCACAGCCTTGCGGGCTCACAACCAAGGCAACGCACCTCGCCGAGAACGGATGCCGGCGATCCATGCTGGTCACGGTAACCGGAATCTCAACACGCAACCGCGTGCTGCGTCGCGTGGACTTGGTTGTGAGTATTTCCATTGCGGATCATGACTTGACTGTCTTCATCAGTTTGACAGAAACGACGTCGCATGCGTGCATTAGAACGAGCAAATCGGGATGACGGAAGTAACTTTCAGTTCTGCGGACCGGAGAAATGGCACGTTTCATCCCAGTCGAGGGCCCATGCGTGGCCCTGTTAAGATGGGCTCGACATCGGCGAAAAACAGACAGTGAATCGAGAAATTCCCTCACGTGTGGACGATCCTAGTCCGACCGCTTCAGTTGAGTGGAGGCTTTTGCTGGCGGGCAGCTCGGTTGATGCAGGCGAAAGCGATGTCGTCCGCGCGCGTATGCACGAGCTACAAGAAGCTGGAAGGTTCGATTGGGGACTGGCGCTGCGACTGGCTGAAGATCATGGTACGTCTTCGCTGCTGTATCAAAATCTTGCGTCTTTGGGCGAGGGAGTTCCTGCGGCTGTTCTCGCATCGCTGCGGCAGCGTTATGAGACGAATGTGCGCAAGTCGCTGTTTATGGCGCGCGAATTGATGCGAATTCTGGATTGCACTGATTCGCTCGGCGTCGAAGTAATTCCCTACAAGGGCATCGTGCTTTCGGAGATTTACTACGGAAATATCGCGCTACGGCAATCGGGCGACATCGATCTGGTCGTCCGCAAGCGGGATGTGGCGCGCATCAAAAGCGCCGTTTGCGATCTTGGATACGCGCCCCGCTTCACGATTCCTGAAGACGCCGAGGAGGACTATATCGAATCCGGATATGAGTGGACCTTCGACAGTGCTGCCGGGAAAAATCTGTTGGAGCTGCAATGGGCGCTGCAGCCGCGCTTCTACTCTGTTGACTTTGACATGGATGGATTGTTCGACCGCGCGGCGAACACGATGGTTGCAGGGCGCCGGGTAAAGACTCTTTCTTCCGAAGATCTGTTGCTGGTGCTAGCCGTTCATGCTGCAAAACATCTGTGGGGACGGTTGATCTGGCTATGCGATATCGCACAAATTCTGAAGCGGGGAAACTTGAATTGGGATTTTGTGCAGGCGCGAGCGCGGGAATTCGGTATCGAGCGAATTCTTCACGTTACTTTGCTGCTGACCAACCGTTTTCTGACAACGAAGATTCCGCCGGCTATAGAAAGGGCGACTCGCGAAGATCGTGGTGCGCGAGCCTTCGCCGATGAGATCGAGGCGGCCGTTGCGAATGGAGTGTCGTACGAGGAGCAGAAGATATCGTATTTTCGTCTCATGATGCGGCTGCGCGAGCGGCGAGTAGATCGATTACGATTCTTGACCAGGTTGACCTTTACGCCGGGGCCCGGCGAATGGGAAGCGGTGCACCTTCCGAAATTATTATTCCCTCTGTATCGGGTGGTACGGATGGCGCGGTTGGCGACGCGGTGGGCGAAGAATTAGGGTGCTGGCACTCCCATGCGCCACCAGGGATTGGGCAGCCGCAGTCGTGGTGGTCCAAAAGTGGCAGCCCCCAGCGGAAAAAACGCCGGAAGCATGGTGTGCGACTAGGATCTATTCGTTCCTGGAAGAGCTTGAGCTGGCATCAAGATCCGAACTTGGGGCGGGAGTGGCGTGACGTGTGTAATCATTGAACGCGTCCGCGATGGGAACCAGCGATCCCGAAGCCTAAGTACCGGCTGCTCGATAAAAACAGCCATAGCGATACCCACAATAATGCTGAGCGCCACGCAGAACAGCCACTGCCACTCTTGCATTGCTGGACTCCACGTTACCGGACTGCCAGTTGCGATGCACCTGGTTCGAAAGCAGGGTCGAAGGTAGTAGATAATTATCCAGTGCCACAGGTATATCGAGTACGAATAGAATCCGATGCGCGCGAGCAGGTTGACCGGCAGCGCCAACGGGTGTCTCGATTCGAAAGGTACATGGATAGCCCATGTGATTATGCAGGCGAAACCGAGGAATGTGCAAGTGAGTCCCCACGTATACATGTGCCAATACTCAATCTGCATGAAGTAGATTGGAGTGAGTAGTACGCCGCCAGCAACCAGGAGTGGCCAACGCGCGACGCGAGCGAGAAACTGCGGCTTGAAGTGAAACAAGTACCCGATCACCACGCCGCAAAACAGGCCGTCCATCCGGAGGTGTGTCGGGAGCAAGTAGGTATACACATCGCCATAGTGCGTCGGTTTTGCCGTTATGCGAAGCCATAGCGAACCGATTGCGATTAGCAGAAAGACGACTGGAATCGGCGCGAACGGGTCTCTTTTCCCAGCGCGTAGTTTTATCAACACCAGCAGGAACAGAGGCAGTACAAAGTAGAAGTGCTCTTCGACCGCCAATGACCACGCATGGCCCGATAGACCTTGGAAGTAGCTGGATAGGAATGTTATATCGATTAAGACCAGACGCACCGGAGATTTGACATCGGGCCTATTGGCGAACACTACCAAATACGTGACCGTTTGGACCAGTGTGCAAATGTAAAAGGCCGGATAGATTTTCATGCCCCGACGCAACCAAAACGTCTTGAGATTAATGTCTCCGAACCGTTTGTATTCTTGGAAGAGAAGACCCGAGATCAGAAAGCCGCTAAGTACAAAAAACAGATCGACCCCAGACCAGCCAACCTGAGTCCATAATTCCGAAACGTTGGTGTGCCTACCGAGCACTAAGAGAATAGCGACGGCGCGCAGTGCGTCGAGCACTTTGCTGCGGTCGCCATTCTTAGGTCGCGGTTCGGAAATGGAAGAGGTCCTCACCAGGTGACCGAATCGTATTGCGCCAGGGGGACTGGAAACAGATAACTAACGTCATCTTACTGGCTACGCCGATGGCTACTGGGGGCTGGCCCACCCATGCGCTACCACGAATCAGGCGGCCGTTGCGAATGGACTGTCGTACGAGGAGCAGAAGATATCGCATTTTCGACTCATGATGCGGCTGCGCGAACGGCGAGTAGATCGATTGCGATTTTTGACCAGGTTGACCTTTACGCCGGGGCCCGGCGAATGGAAAGCGGTGCACCTTCCGAAATTATTATTCCCTCTGTATCGGGTGGTACGGATGGCGCGGTTGGCGACGCGGTGGGCGAAGAATTAGCTCCGACGAATTAGCTCTGGAGGATCAGCCCTGGACGATCAGCGGCGAGCATTCGCCCGCGCTTGCCGAATGCCGGCCGTTAGACCGTCCTCAATCTGGCGTCGAGCATTTCCGCAACCGCAGGCGGCCGCACAGCGATGATCAACATGTCCGCGGTTGCGATTGCAGCTTGGAGGTCAGGCTCGACTGCAACTCCGAAATCTCGCTCCAGCGCCCGTAGCTTCTTGGGGTTGCGATCGTGAACCACGATCTCCTCCGGATATTCCGCGCGGTGCAGTCCCGCGACTAGGGCGCTGGTGATGCGCCCTCCGCCTATGAAGACAATGGCGCTCACCGGCTGGCCAAACCTCCAGCGATTTCGCCGCCGTCCATGGTGAAGACTTGGCCGGTAGCGTAAGCTGCGTCCTCGGAGGCGAGAAACGCGAAGAGAGCCGCTATTTCTTCTGGTTTTGCGTGGCGGCGAAGCGGAATTTTCTCGTTGACATTATCGAGCATCGAATCCGTATACTCGGCGCGCTGCATGGGAGTGAGCACATAGCCCGGAGCAACAGCGCAAACGCGAATCCTGGGCGCGAGTTCGAGCGCCATGGTTTTGGTTAGCTCGATTACCCCCGCTTTGGTCGCGTTGTAATCGGCGTAGTACGGTTGTCCGACCATGCCGTTGGTGGAGGCGGTTTGCAGAATCACTCCGCTGCCGGATTCAGCTTTGTAACGTTCCCACATATAACGCGCGGCGGTCTGCGCCACGTAGAAAACTCCGGTGAGATTTATGGCGATCACTTTGTCCCATTCTTCGGGAGTGATGTCGAGAAAGTTGTGGCGGATGCTGATGCCGGCGTTGTTGATGAGCACGTCGACTCCGTCCATTACGCGGACGGCGTCAGCAAGGGCAGCTTCCACCTGCATCAGGTCGGTGACGTCGGCGATGATGGCCTCGGAAATTCCCGGCATTTGCTGACGAATGGCTTCGCACGCTTTGGCATCGCGGTCGAAAATGCAGACGCGCGAGCCTTCTTCCAGAAAGCGCGCAGCGGTGGCTGCGCCGATTCCGCTGGCGCCTCCGGTGATTAGGATTCGTTTGTCTTTCAGGCCGCGCATGGCAGTGTCCAATGGTCGCGGTCAGTGATGAGCCGTTGAATTCTATTTGGGCCGAAGGGCATCTTAAGTTTGTGACTCAGATCAATGTAGAGCAAAATCCTCGGCCTGGTCCAGCGAGGCCTGATCCATCGGAGCACGGTCCAACAGAGCGAGCCGATTCGCCGCCTCACGAGGGGACGACGGACATAAAACCTGCTCACGTGTGGCTGATGGCTTTCAGCGTGGGCGCGGTTGTGGCCAACATCTACTATATCCAGCCCCTGCTATCCATCATTGCGGCGAACTTTCGAATTTCCGTGTCGCAGGTGGGGGCGGTTGCCATGCTGACACAGTTTGGCGGCGCGGTCGGCATGCTCATTTTCGTTCCGCTGGGCGATACCAAAGAACGGCGGCGGCTGATTGTGTCGCTGCTAGTGGCGGAGTGTATTTGCCTGGCGCTGTTGGCGAGCGCGCAGAATTTGCCGTGGCTGGCGCTGGCGAGTTTCGGCGTTGGAGTTACGACGGCGACGGTTCACGTGATCGTGCCCTTCGCGACCCATCTGGCTTCGCCTGCTCGGAGGGGCGCGACCGTGGGAGCGGTTCTTGCCGGGCTTCTGTTTGGGATCCTGCTGGCGCGATCGTTCAGCGGGCTATTAGGCGCGTGGCTGGGATGGCGCGCCATCTATTGGGTGGGATCGGCGCTCATGTTGTTGCTGGCGATTCTGGTTCGCTCCTGCCTTCCGGCCAGCCAGCCGGAGCTGCAACTGTCGTGGTTTAGCTTGGTCCGCTCGGCCTTTGGACTGATCCGCAGTCAGCCAGTGCTCCGCGAGTCGGCTGCCCTCGGCGCGATCTTTTTCTGTTCATTCAGCGCATTTTGGACGACCCTGGTGTTCTTCCTGGAGACCTCACCGTATCACTATGGAAGTGCTGTCGCTGGCTTATTCGGCTTGGTCGGGGCGGTGGGCGCCGTGTGCGCGCCCGTTATCGGACGTCTGGCAGACCGGTATGGAGCTAGGCGAAATGTTCTCGTCGCGCTGCTGGTGACGCTGTTTTCGTTTGTAGTTCTTTACTTTTTCGGCAAACACATGACCGGCCTGATTGCGGGAGTAATCCTGCTCGACATCGGCGTGCAATCCGGGCACGTCTCAAATCAGACGAGAATTTATGGGCTGTTGCCGGAGGCTCGAAGCCGGATGAACATGGTTTACATGGTTTGCTATTTCACCGCTGGGGCGGCGGGGTCGTACATGGGATCGCTGCTTTGGCAACACTTCCGGTGGGCGGGAGTGTGCGGCCTTGGATCATTCTTGCTTGTTACGGGCTGTGTCATTCATGCCTCTACAGGGAGGAAGCAGGTTGTTGTTCTTGCGGGGGCCGGAACTTAGTTGCGCGGGAGGAATCAGCTTCTGATTCGTGTGGGGACAGCCGCCCTCGGCTGTCCATGCCGAGCGGAGCTCGGCTCGGGTTTCCTCGCCAGAAAGGTGAGCCCGCTTCACGTGTGCCATCGCTGCGACTCCGGTCGGAATGACAAGCGATATTCTTAGATAGGTTTGCCGCGGAAGAAATAGATCAACTCGATGATCAGGATAATGACCACCATCAATTCGAGGACGAAAGCACGGCTTTGATTGAATTGGTCCACCATGAAGCGGTAGAGCTCTTCGGCGGTGTCCAGTTTTTGCTGAACCAGATCCTTATAGTCGGGCACGCCGACTCTTGACGCGGCCAGTTTGTATAGTCGTGCGGAGAACATGTCGCTGAGAAACTTGATGGCGTTGTCGGCGCGCTCCGTGAGTTCGCTCACGTCAAGCAAAACGGTATGGAGTTTCGAGGCGGCACCAGCTGTGCGCCACCGATACCAGAGGCCGTGGCCCCCGCGATCGAGGAAGGCGTAGACCTTTTCCAGTTGCCGCGTGAGCAGTTCGTCGTAGTGGCGGAACTCGAGCAACTGCGAGTTGGCATATTGAAGGAGCTGAATGGCAGTTTCAGCGCCCACCGGGCTGTCGTAGATGAAAGCGGCGTTCCATCCGATCACGGCAAGGTCGTTGGGGTAGTAGGAGATGCGCGATTGCAGAATCTCCTGGCGTTCGCCATCGGAGAGCGGCTGGGTCTCGCCGCGCACCACCCGAGAGATAGAGTCGCCGTGAGTTGTGAGGAGATCGGCGGCGGAGGGTGAGCCGGCAATCTCACGCAAGTGGAAAATGAAATAGTCTTCCTTCAGCCATTCGGTGGTATAAGGCTTGACCAGAGCTGGAGCGGCGCGCTCAAGTTTCTGCTTGACGATACGAGTGGCGAGGGCTTCGAAGTTCGTGTCCCAAACCCAGCGGCTGGAAAGTTGGACCAGCTTGTCCCAGTCACCGGAGAAGGGAACCTCGAAGACTACGCTCACCACGCCGTAGTCGAAGTACTTGATGTCGCCCTGCAGGTGCTCGCCGCTTTCGAGAATCAGGGGTTCGAGGGCCTCCTCGACCGGAGGACGCTGGTAACGGACGTATCCGGGGGCGAGATGTTTGAAGCTGGCATCGGCGGTGCGTGCGCCGAGGATTTGGCGAAGCTGGTCGAGGCGAATCTCCTCGCAAACGTCGAACTGAATCAACACCAGCACCGAGCCGCAGAGGGGAGCGTCCAGGGGCTTCGCCGCTACGAGGGTGGGTAACGCCTCTGTAGGGACTTTGCCGATGACTGGCGCGGTGATTGTGGTTTCACGATCCATGCTCGAGGGCGAACGTGAAGGAAGAAATAGCAGATTCCTCCTCTACGCTTGCCCCTCCTTCGGAAGGACAAGGTCCGGTCGGAATGACAGGCTTGTTTAATGATGACCGTGCTAGCTCGGACGGACCATCGAAATACATTTCTTATTGTCCCAGAAGTAAAGCAATCTGGCGAGGGGCAGATGTGAATTTCTGGCTACCAATTCCAGTAAGCCAAGCAGAATCAATGATTTCTGGTGAATCGCCACAATAGAGCTGCGCCTGCCGCTAAGGCTGCTAATCCGAGCCCCGCGCGTTTCATGGAGCGGAAGACTTCTGCCTCGCGACGACGGGTGCTAAGGAGTTCGGGATAAGAGTGGATCTCGGGCCAGCCATGTGAGTTCAGCGCCATCTGTAGCACTTCGGCCAGGTGCAGGGCGTGGCGGCGCGAGCCTTGGGCGATCTGTTCGCGGCAACTGAATCCGTCGGCGATGATGAACCAGTCTGCTGGCGCTTGCCGGACGGCGGGCATGAGTTCGAGTTCGCCGATGGCGATTGAAATATCGTATTTATCTCTATCCCGTTCGAAGCCGAAGGAGCCGGCCATGCCACAGCACCCTGGGGCGAGAGATTGGAAATCAATGCCGAGGCGGCGCAGGACGGCCTCTTCGGACGTCATTTTCATAATCGATTTGTGATGGCAGTGACCGTGGAGGAGTGCTTTGCGGTCGAGGCGCGGCAGGGGAAAATCCTTGGCGTGGATTTCGAGAAATTCACTGAGCAGGAATGTCTGGCGCGAGAGGGCCTGAGCTCGTTGGTCGTGGGGGAACAGATTGACGAGTTCGTCGCGGAAAACGGCGACGCAACTGGGTTCGAGGCCGACAATGGGAATTCCCGCTTCAATTTGCGGCGATAGTGTGTCGAGGATTTGGAGCAGGAGGGCTTGGGCGCGGTCGAGCATGCCGTGGTCGTAGAGTGGGCGTCCGCAGCAAAGGTTGGCTTTTGGGACGAAAACCTGGAAGCCGGCCGCTTCGAGGACAGCGACGGCAGCTTTGGCGGTCGCCGGCAGGAAGTAGTTATTGAAAGTGTCGGGCCAGAGCAGGACGGGCGTTCCCTCAGGGGCTAAAGCCCGCGCTGAAAGGGGAGGGTTAATCGCAGCGCTGGAAGCGCTGCGCCACCCAAAACCATTTTTTCGAGTGCGCCGCGCGGTCCGCGTGCGATGGAACCAGCTTTTGAAAGTTTCCGGAGCGAAGGCTGGAATGGAGCGCTGGGCGGGGATTCCGGCGACAATCTTTGAAATATCGCGCAGCAGCGGAAGTTGCGTGGTTAAGTTGACAAGCCCAGGGGCGTGCGATGCGACACGAGCCCAGAGGTCGATGTTGCCGAAGGCGTAGGCGCTGCGCGGGCGCGCTCGGCCTTCGTAGTAGTGAGAAAGGAATTCGGCTTTGTAGGTGGCAACGTCGATGCCAACCGGGCAGTCGCTCTTGCATCCCTTGCAGGCAAGGCAGAGGTCGAGAGCTTCTTTCACTTCTTCACTGCGCCAGCGGTCGCGAATGATTTCACCTTGCGTCATCTCCCAAAGCAGGTGAGCGCGTCCCCGCGGGGAATGCTCTTCTTCGTGCGTGGCGCGGTAGCTGGGACACATCAGGCCGCCTTCTTCGCGGCGGCACTTGCCTACACCAACGCAGCGCAGCGTGGCTTCGGCGAGGCTGCCGTGGTCGGCGGCGAATTTGAAATTTGTCCTTGGTTCCCAGGGAGAATAATTCGCGCCCAACCGGAGATTCTCGTCGAGCTTGTATGGCTCGATCAGCTTGCCGGGATTCATCTTCCATGCGGGATCCCAGGCCGCCTTGAATTCGCGGAAGGCCTGCACTAACTCGGGACCAAACATCTTCGGAAGCAACTCGCCGCGGGATTGACCGTCGCCGTGCTCGCCTGAGATTGAGCCGCCGTAGCTGACGACGAGGTCGGCGGCTTCCTCCATGAATTTGCGGAACTTGGCGATGCCGGCTTTCGATTGCAGATCGAAGTTGATGCGAGTATGTACACAGCCGTGGCCAAAGTGGCCGTAGAGCGAGCCTTTGTAGCCGTAGGCGGCGAACATCTTGCGGAGATCGCGAAGGTAGCCGCCAAGTTTTTCGGGGGCGACGGCAGCATCCTCCCATCCCTCCCAACTGGGCGATTCTCCAGCCACGTGCGAGGTTGCACCAAGAGCCGATTCGCGCACGTCCCAGACGCGCTTGATTTGTTGCTTATCGGTGTATAGACGCATCGCAGGGGGAGTGGGACTGCTGCCCAGCGACTGCATCAGACCGCGGGCCTGGGATTCGGCCTCCAGCGCGGCTTCCGCGCCAAATTCAACCATCAGCCATCCGGCGCCTTCGGGCAATAGCGCGAGGCCTTCGGAGTTGATTCCTTTGATCCGAGTGTAGCCGACCAGAAGATCGTCGAAGCCTTCAAGCCCGATGGGTTTGTGCGTCATGATCTCGGGCACATGATCGGCGCACTGATAAATGTCGGGATAGGCGATAACCAGCAGCACGCGTTCCGGTGGGCTCTTCACCAGCCGGCAGGTTGCTTCGAGAATCGTTACGCACGTACCTTCCGAGCCGACAAGCGCGCGGGCTACGTGGAAGCCGTTCTCGGGCAGAAGATAGTTCAGGTTGTAGCCGGAGACGCGGCGTGGAATGTTCGGGAAGCGCTGGCGGACGAGAGTGCCGTAGGCGGCGGCAATGGCCTGCAACTTGGTATAAATTTCGCCACCTCGACCGCCAGCTGCACAGATGCTTTCAAATTCCGCGCCGGAAGTGGCTCCGACTTTCATGCGCGTGCCGTCATAGGTGAGGACTTCGAGTGACTCAATGTTGTCATCGGTCTTGCCCGCCATCACAGAATGGACGCCGCAGGAGTTGTTGCCAATCATGCCGCCGAGGGTGCAGCGGTCGTGCGTAGCAGGATCAGGCGCGAAGGTCAGGTGATGTTTTTCGGCGGCGGCGCGAAGACTATCGAGAACCACGCCGGGCTCTACGCGGGCGATTTGGCGCGCCGGATCGATTTCGAGAATCTTCGCCATGTACCTGGAAAAATCGAGGATGACGGCGACGTTGCAGCATTGACCCGCGAGAGAGGTGCCGCCTCCACGACAGAGCAGAGGGGCACCGAACTCGCGGCAGAGGGCGACTGTGGCGATAACATCATCGACATCGCAAGGCAGCACGACACCGATGGGAACCTGGCGGTAGTTGGACCCGTCGGTGGCATAGAGAGCGCGGGCGCCAGGGTCAAAACGGACGTCACCGCGAATCTGGGCGCACAGCTTTTCCGCCAGGTCGACTGCATCCACCGACGCCGACCTTGCAGCGTGTGCGATTTCTGTGAAGGGGTTGGGCATGCGGCGCGAGTATACCGCAGACTAGAAGTTTTTTAGTTTTTTCTGTGATTCAAAGCCAGATGAAACCCTGTTCTTTCGTTGGCTTAATGCGGCGCAAAGCGCCGCTGCTCCACATCCTGAGATGGCATTAGCTCCACAGGCGGGTGGCGTAGTCCGACATGGTCAGACCCAACAACAGGAGAAGGAAGAACAGTGCGGCGATCACTACCAGCTTGGTCAGCTTTTCGCTGGCATGCCAGACGTGCATGAAGAAGAGAGCGACCAGAGTCGCTTTAATGGTCGCGATGCCGAGGGCGACGGCGGCGTTGTAGGGCGCTAAATCCAGAGTCGCAGCATAGACGGTGAGGCCGGTGCCGGCCAGCAGCGCGATCCAAACTGCAAAATACATTTTCAATGGCGACGATGTTGAATGTGCTGACATGCAAACCTCACGGATGCCGGTCGATCAGGTAGAGCAACGGAAACAGGTAAATCCAGACGATGTCGACGAAGTGCCAATACAGGCCGCCGATTTCAACTGGCGTGTGCCACTCCGGGGTGAAGCGTCCCTTCCAAGCCGTATATAAAAGCCACGTAAAGACACCCAGGCCAATGATCATATGCAGCGCGTGCAGCCCCGTCATGACGAAGTAGAGCGAGAAAAAGATCTGCGCGTGCCGCGGGTTGGCATACTCGCCGGGACGCCCGGGGATGGGAACGTTATTGAAGCTAAAGGAAGCGCCGGGAACGTGATGTTCTTCGAATTTGTCCGTGTACTCGATGCCTTTGATACCGAGAAAAGCGAGACCGAGGAGCATCGTGACGACGAGGCTGACAATCAGCAGAGTGCGGCGGGCGGTCTGCGCAGCCCACACCGCGAGTACTACCGTCAAACTGCTACAGATTAGAACAGCAGTGTTGGTGGCGCCAAGCCCCATGTTGATGGTTTTGCTGGCGGCGGCGAAGTCTCCGAAATACCAGCGGCGGTAAATCAGGTAGGCGCAGAAAAGTCCGCCAAAAAACATCACCTCCGTCGCGAGGAAGACCCACATGCCGAGGCTGGAGGCATCGCGCTGCTGCTCCGCATCGGCGAAGTGATGCAACAGCTCCGGATGATGCTCTTCTTCGTGGTGAAGTCCGACCAGGGTGCTATCGGGCAACGGGAACCTCCTGGGTGTGCGGCGGCGCGTCTAGCTCCTCATAGTTGTAGGCTTCCCAGGTCACGACGGGCTCTTCGTCAAAATTAAACGTCGGCGGCGGAGAAGCGGTTTTCCATTCGAGCCCGGCGGCATTCCACGGATTGTCCGATGCCGGCTTGCCATAGCGCATCGACCACAGGAAATAAACCATGGGCAGAAGATATCCGACCCCAAGAACCGTGGCGCCTGCCGTAGAGAGAACATTCAGTACCTGAAATTCAGGCATGTGGCTGTAATCGTAGTAACGGCGCGGCATGCCCATATAGCCGAGCAGGAATTGCGGGAAGAACGTGAGGTTGAAGCCGATGAAGACGATCAGGGCCGCCAGCCGCGCCCAGCCCTCGGGATAGAGGCGGCCGGAAATTTTTGGCCACCAGAAATGCATGCCGCCGAGGTAGCCCATGACCGCGCCTCCGACCATAATGTAATGGAAGTGGGCGACGACGAAGTACGTGTCAGTGACGTGGACGTTAATGCCAAGAGCGGACAGAAATAGCCCGGTCAGGCCGCCGATGGTGAACAGTCCCAGAAAGCCGAACGCGTAAAGCATGGGCGCATCGTAGTGGATGGATCCCTTGTAAAGCGTGGCCGTCCAGTTGAAGACCTTAATGGCTGACGGCAATGCCACAGCGTAGCTCAAGAAGGAAAACACGAGAGCCGAGTAGACAGAAATCCCGGCAACAAACATGTGATGGGCCCAGACCAGGAATCCGAAGACGGCAATGGCGATGGAGGAAAAGGCTACGAAGTGGTAGCCGAAGATGCGCTTGCGCGAGAAGCAGGCGATGATTTCGGTGATGACCCCCATCGACGGCAAAATCATGATGTAAACGGCGGGATGGGAATAGAACCAGAATAGATGTTGAAACAGTACCGGATCGCCGCCGAGTTTGGGATCGAAGATGCCAAGGTGCAGAGCGCGTTCCGCCGCGACCAACACGATGGTGACGGCTACGACTGGCGTGCCTAGGAGTTGAATGATGCTGGTGGCGTAGTGAGCCCAGATGAACAAAGGCAGGCGCGACCACGTCATGCCCGGACAGCGCATACGATGAATGGTGACCACGAAATTCAGGCCGGTGAGGATAGAAGAAAATCCCGCGACAAAGATTGCAAGTCCCGCTTCGACGATTTTCGTGTTGGTGAAATTTGTGCTGAAGGGTGCGTAGAACGTCCAGCCAGTATCGACGCCGCCGGTCAGCATGCAGTGCAGCATCATGACGCCGCCGATGATGTAAAGATACCAGCTCAGCAGGTTGATGCGGGGGAAGGCCAGATCTTTCGCGCCGATCATCATGGGCACGAGGAAGTTTCCAAGCGTGGCAGGAATGGAAGGAATGAGGAAAAAGAAAATCATGACCATTCCATGCATGGTGAAAAGCTTGTTGTAGGTATCGGCCTGAACCAGGTCGCCGGCGGGCGTCAGCAGTTCGAGGCGGATGAGCAGAGCGAAGAAACCACCGATGAAAAAGAAGAACGTGATGGAAAGAAGATAGAGAAGCGCGATGCGCTTGTGGTCGGTCGTGAGCAGCCAGGACCACACTCCGTACTTTGCGTTCAAGTAGTTTTCGCGCTCGGCGACTGGGGATTGAGGGATTGCGATTTCCATACTCATTGCACCTGACTTCTGTTCGGTTGAGCCGCCTCGGGTCGAACCGAATCAGCTTGAGCTTTTTCCGGAACTCTTTCCGGAACTTCCGGAATGGCGGTGCTGGCGCTGGTTTTGGCGCCATCCGCCGGTTTCGTTGTCGAAATGGCCTTGATGTAGGCGACCAGAGCATTGACCTGTTCTTCGGTGACCAATCCCTGAAAGGTGGGCATGATGGGCTGGAATCCCTTTACCCGCTTTGCGCCCGGGTCGAGGATGCATTCCCGAAGATAGTTCTCGTCGGCGGTGACCATGCGTCCATCCTCGAGTTGAACCGGATGGCCGAAAACTCCCTGCAGGTTGGGACCGCGACCCTGCGTGTCTGGGCGATGGCAGGTGGCACATCCGAGCTCGGCGAAGATCTTCTCCCCACTCGCTGAGAGCGGACCGGTCGAGCCACCATTCATCCACGCTTCGTATTGAGCCGGTTCCTGGACTACGATGGAGCCGACCATGCCGGAGTGCTGCGTGCCGCAGTATTCAGCGCAAAACAAGTGATAGACGCCGGGTTTGGTGGCGCGGAACCACTCCACTGTGTAGCGGCCGGGCAGTACGTCCTGCTTGATGCGGAATGCCGGAATGTAGAAGCTGTGGATCACGTCCTGCGAGGTCATGATCAATTTAACGTCGCGACCGACGGGAACGTGGAGTTCATTGATCTCGCGCTGACCTTCGGCGTGTTCCACTTTCCACATCCATTGCTTTGCCACAACGTACACTTCGGTCGCGTCAGCGGGTGGAGTGCGCTCTTTGAAGTACACCAGCGCTCCCCAGGCAAAGATCACCATGAAGATGAGGAAGGGGATGGTGCTCCAGGTGATTTCGAGCGCGTTAGAGCCTTCAATCTGTTCGGCGAGAACGCCGGGGCGGTGCCGGTAGCGGGCGGCGAAAAAGATTACGAAGAAGCAGACTAGCAGGGCCATCATCCCCGTCACGACGAGCAGGAAAATGTAAAGCGCGTCCACGCGGTGAGCCAGGGTGGAGGCCTGCTGCGGCCATAATGGAAAATTATTGAGCATACCGTGTCTTCGTTGTGCTCTTCCTCGTTAAGACTTTCCGGGTCGCCGAGCGGTCGAGCCGCCACAAAATGAAAATTAATCCGCCGATAAACAGAATGGTCGCAGCGGCTGCCAGGCGCAGAATGTTCGCAACCATCGCGCCATATTTTCCGGTCTCGGGGTCGTAGTGATAGCAGTAAAGCAGCACTGCATCGACTGTGTTTCCGATCTTATTTTGCGAAGCCTCAACCAGACCCATGCGCAAATCCTTGGGCGGAAAATCTACGCCATAGAAATAGCGCGAGATGCGGCCCTGGGGCGTGAGCACCATGATCGCCGTGGCGTGCGCATACTGATTGCTCCTGGCATCGTATTTGTACTGGAACCCCACGGCGTTGGTGAGCGCATTGATCGACTCCGGCTGGCCGGTTAGGAAATGCCACCCCGCGGCGGCATTGGGGCGTCCGTAACGTTCTACATAATCTTTCTTCTTGGCCGCTGCCATCTCCGGAGTTTCACGCGGATCAAAGCTCACAGTGATGACGCCGAACTCTTTGCCCACGTCGAATTTCACCAGGCGCATGGCGCTGGCGAGTCCGGCCAGAGCTTCGCCGCATAGCATAGTGCAGTTGTAGTAAACCAGGTTCAGGATGAGAGGTTTGCGGCCGAAGTAATCGCCAAGTCTTACGGACTTACCGGTCTCGTCGCGAAAGATGAGATCAGGCGGGATCTGAGCGTCGAGATGCTGTTCGATGCCCACGTTTTCGAGACGTGGAGGGCGCGTGTTCGCGGGAGGTGACATTACGCCACTGTTTATTTGCGCAGTAGCAGAAAGCGCGAATAGGGCCACAGTTATCGCAAGGCGCGCGACGTAAGTCGAATTGTTTTTCTTGCAGCTCACTGCATTTCACCCTTCTTGCCAGCTGCGGTCATGTTTGGTTCTTTCCTGTTTGCTCCAGACGCTGTGGCAGCGTTATCGATGGCCCCGCTTTGTGGGCGCACCGGTAGTCCGCGTTCCACAATTAAATCCATAGCGCGCTCGATGGGGATGTGAATCGTACCCGCCTTTTCGTCCACCCAGCCGTAGCTGTAGAGCGTCTTCTCTTCGTTTAGAAGGATGCCGTTCAGTTGGCCGCGTTCATCTTCCTCGAGTTTTGGGCTGGGGAAAGAAGTTTGGGGATATCCAGGGGCAATGTGCCGCGTATCCGCGGGGACGTTGGTGATCAGCGGATTTACTGGAGGCTGTCCTGCCTTCTCGCGTTGGTCGAGATAGGCATAGAGACCTCTGAGTCCGAAGAGGCACAGGATGGTCGCCACGCCAAGCGTCAAGAGAAAATAGAGGATGCCGGAGGGCGCAAGGTCCTGGCGCTCGTAGTCTCCGTGGCTCGGAGTCGCGTGTTTGGTGTCGTCAGTCATTCTGCTTGCGTTTCCTAAATTAAGAAGCGTTCTT
>Ga0208696_1000879_pt1 | contig 18952 bp, 15 predicted proteins | sample Sb_taG_9_FD_187711 | JGI IMG/M metagenome (GOLD analysis project Ga0208696, IMG submission 187711) | Peat soil microbial communities from Weissenstadt, Germany - Sb_50d_b_LC metaG (SPAdes) (version 2) | ecosystem: Environmental > Terrestrial > Soil > Wetlands > Peat | place: Germany... | reverse complement strand
TTGACCTCCGGCGGCACGGCGCGGGACCAGCGGAACCTCACCCACCCGGCCTTGGGCACCCAGACCTGGCCGACCTTCCGGGACACGCGGCGCACGCCCCACTGGCGCCCGCGTTGCCCGACAATGCGGAATCCCTCGTCCCGCCCGGCTTTGCGCCACGACGGCCGCCCGGCCGGGTTCGCCGGGTCGAAGAACGCCGTCATGGCCTGGGCGAAGTCGCGCAGCGCCTGCTGCTGCACCGTTGGGAGCCGGCGGCCAGCCACGGGTGCTCGGCCCGCGCGGCGGTGAGCTGCCGGCACTGCTCCAGGTAGCCCGGCGCGTTCTTACGGCCGGGGTGCCAGTGGGCGTGCTGCTCGACGGCGAGGTTCCATACGTACCGGGCGTGCGCGCAGTGGTCCCGCAGCACCGCCTGCTGGGCGGGGGTGGGGTGCAGCCGGTACCGGGACATGCGAACACACTATCGGATACGGCCGACATTTCCGGGGAGGTGACGCGGCGTTTCCTCCCCGGCCTCAAGGTAGGGGTCTCCACGCCGCGATCCTGATGGCCGCGTACCTGGCTCCCCGGCCCGAGGATGTGTACGACGCGGAGACCGTGGCCGGTTTCCGCGCGGCGGGATACTGGCGTGACGAGACGCTCAGCGCCTCGGTCGACCGGCTCGCCGGACAGGACCGCGTCGTGCTCACCGACGGATACGGCGCGCTGACCGGCACCGAGCTGCGGGAACAGGCGTACCGGCTGGCGGCGGCACTGCGCTGGCTCGGCGTCGGGGCGGGCGACCGGGTCCAGGTCCAGCTGCCGAACTGGAACGAGTTCGTCGTCGTCTACGTCGCGCTGGCCAGGATCGGCGCGGTGCTCGTGCCCACGATGCCGATCTACCGGCACGACGAGGTGCGCTACGTCCTGCAGCACTCCGGGGCGAAGGTGGCCGTGGTCGCGGGGGAGTTCCGCGGCTTCGACTACCCGGACATGATGGAGGGGATCCGTGCGTCGGCGCCCGGACTCCAGCACGTGATCAGCGTCCGGTGCGGTGAGCGGCCCGGCGTGCTCCGGTTCGAGGACCTCATCGCCGGCACCGGGGTGCCGGACCCCAGCCTGCTCGGCGAGCCGCCGTCGGCCGACGCGCCGCACTGCGTCATCTACACCTCGGGCACCGAATCGCGGCCGAAGGGCTGCCTGCACACCCTGAACACGATCACGTTCACCGTGTACGCCCTGGGCGGCGAGGTGATGGCGATGGGGCCCGGCGACGTGATGTTCATGCCGTCGCCCGTCACCCACGCCACCGGGCTGGCCATGGGGGTCATCGCGCCGCTGATCCTGGGGGCGGGCGTCCACCTGATGGACGTCTGGGACGCCGAGGCAGGCCTGCGGCGGATCGCCGGGCACCAGTGCACGATGAGCATGACGGCGACGCCCTTCGTCCAGATGACCCTGGACCGGCTGCTCGCCGATCCCGCGTCGGCTGCGCAGCTGGCCATGATGCGGTGCTGGGCCTGCGCCGGAGCGCCCATCCCGGAGGTGATGCTCCGCGGCTGGTCGCAGCAGGTGCCCGGCTGCGCGCTGCTGCCGGTCTACGGCCGGTCCGAGGGCCTGCTGGTGACGGCGTGCACGGCCGGTGATTCGGCGGAGCACGTGCTGTCCTCTGACGGCCGGGCGTTCCCCGGGGTCGTGCTCGAGATCCGCGACGAGGACGGCAAGCCGGCGCCGGCCGGCACCGAAGGCGAGATCTGCCACGGCGGCCCGGGCCTGATGCTGGGCTACTGGCGGGACCCGGAGCTCACCGCGGCGTCCATCGACGACCGCGGCGTGTCGCGCTCCGGCGACCTCGGCCGGGTCGACGAAGCCGGCTACCTGCGGGTGACCGGGCGGATCAAGGACATGATCATCCGCGGCGGCCTCAACATCTCCGCCGCCGAGGTGGAGAACCACCTGCTCGCTCACCCCCGGGTCGCGGCCGCCGCGGTCGTGGCCGCGCCAGACCACCGCCTGGGGGAGAAGGCCTGCGCGTTCGTGGTCGCGCGCGGCGAGCCGCCCACGCTGGCGGAGCTGACCGACTTCCTGCGCCGCGAGCGGCGCATCGCGCCGCAGAAGCTCCCGGAGATGCTCCAGATCGTGGACGCGCTGCCGACCACGATGACCGGCAAGGTGCAGAAGTTCCTGCTGCGCGACCAGGCCCGCGCCCTGGCCGATCAGCAGTCGTAGCTCCTGGCTGCCTGGCCGGTCACGGGGCGAGTTCCGCCAGCTTCTGGAGGCGGGCGAGGATGTCCGTATGGACGGCGTCCGGCGGCTGGGCCCCGTCGACAGTGAACATCCACTCCCGGCCTGCGTAGTACTCGAGCAACGGCACTGTCTTGTCCAGATACACCTGAAGGCGGTTCTCGATGACGGCTTCGGTGTCGTCCGAGCCCCGGCGCCGGGAGAGCAGCCGGCGCACTAGCTCCTCGCGTGCGACGTCGAGGTGGATCGCGGCCTGCACCTCGGCGCCGAGTGCGCGAGCCGTGGGGAAGGACGCCTTGGCCTGCTCGACGGTGCGCGGGAACCCGTCGAGAACATAGCCGCCGGCCTTGGCCGCGGCGGCCACCGGTTTGCGCAGCATGTCCATCACGACGCCATCAGGAACCAGGTCGCCCTTTGTCCACGTAGGACTTTGCCGTCTGCCCGAGCGACGTCCGGTCCCTGACATGCTGTCGCAGCAGGTCGCCACTGGAGATATGGGCGATGCCGAAATGCTTGGCTAGCCGTTCAGCCTGTGTTCCCTTGCCGGCGCCAGGAGCGCCGATAAGCAGCAGGCGCATCTGATCACCAGTGCATCGGTCCGGCCAGCGCGCCGGACCAGGCGGATACGCGCACGGAACTCGCGGTTCGCGCATGGCTCGCGTGTCCTCATGGCGAGATCGTCCTATATATCTCCCCTGTTCAGCAACAATGCACCTGGATGTCGATCCGCCACAGGTCGCGTGCCTGTCGCGTCGGCGGCCGGAGCGGTGCGCTATGAGGACAGCTGTCGTTCCAGGGCAGCCAAGGACCGGGCGGTTTCCCGGCGCATCTTGGGGGCCATCAGGCGGAGCAGGGAGCCGAATCCGCCTTGCACATCGGCCCTCTTGACCACCCGGACACGTCCCGCGGCGACTGGCTCGATCACGTGGTCGAAAACGACCTTGCCCATGGGCACCGGGCATTCGCTCACCCAGCGCCGCCCGTCATCCACCTCAGTGATGGTGAAGGAGCCACCGAGGTTGCCGCGCTGCTTGGCCCAGCCGGAGGCACCGGGCTGGAACGGGCCGTCGATCCGGGCGATCTCCTTGCTGACATCCCACTCGGGCCAGCGTTCGACGTCGGTCCACACCTTCCAGACCTCAGCTGGCTCGGCCTCGAACGTTGCCTCGCACTCGAACAGGTACATATTTTCCGCCTTCAGCAAAGCCCGGCCCCTTATCAAAAGCTAGCCGTTTATGCCCTCTGGGGGGCACATGTTCGGATACCGCCCAGGTCCGCGCAGCTGCACGGATTTGCGGTAAGCCGCCACTTTTGCGGCGGTAGGCTCGCTCCGTGAGGAAGCCTTATCGGGAGGGACGCTGATGGGAACCGATCCGGCCGCGGCCGGGCGAGCCGGCGAGGGGAAGGCCGTTCCGCCGGGCATTGATACTAGCACGGCCCATCCGGCCCGCGTCTATGACTACTGGCTTGGCGGGAAGGATAATTTCGCCGCCGACCGTGAGGCGGCCGAACTGGCCCTGCAGGCCTATCCGGAGCTGGCCAAGGCGGTGCAGTCCAACCGTGCGTTCCTGGCCAGGGCGGTGCGCTACCTGACCGGGGCGGGTATCCGGCAGTTCCTTGATGTCGGGACCGGCATCCCCGCCGCCAGCAATACCCACCAGGTCGCCCAGCGCGAGGCGCCGGACAGCCGGATCGTCTACGTGGACAACGACCCCGTCGTGCTCCTGCATGCCCAGGCCCTGCTGAAGAGCACACCGCAGGGCACCTGCGATTACATTCAGGCCGACCTGCGCGATCCGGGCAAGATCTTGGCAGGGGCGGCCCGCACACTGGACTTCGGCCAGCCGGTGGCGCTCATGCTGCTGGCGATCTTGCAGTTCATCCGCGAGGAGGAGGACCCGTACGCGCTGGTGTCCAAGCTGCTCGCGGCGCTGCCGTCCGGCAGCTACCTGGTGGTTTCGCACCCCACGGACGACTTCAACCCCAACCGGCAGGGCGAGTCGATTCAGCGCTACAACGAGCGGGTGGCCGACCAGGCAACGCTACGCGGCCAGGACGGGACCAGGCGTTTCTTCGATGGTCTCGACATTATCGAGCCCGGCGTGGTCGCGGTCTCGCAGTGGCGGCCGGGCAGCGATCTGGTGGCTGCCGCGCCGTCGTCGATGTGGTGCGGGGTAGCGCGCAAGCCCTGACCTTGACGCATCAGGCACCGAACGGCACGTGACGATGGCCGGCACTGAGGCGAAGGCGCCTGAACCGGACCGTCAGCCGATCGTTCGACTTCACCGATCCCTCAGCGGGGCTGCGCGATCACCTCGTGCGGAACGCCCCGCCGCTCTAGGCGGTGCCGCGTCCGGCGAGCGTCCGGGCCATCCCGCGCTGGACCGCGTCGATGAGGTAGGAGCGCAGCCGGGCGGCCGGGACGATGACATGGACCGAACCCACCTCGCGGGCCCGCTCGATGCTGTGCACGCTGTCGAACTCGTCGGCCAGCTGCCCCAGCTTCTCCGCATGGACGGCGGGCCAGGCTGACGCCAGCCTGGCGCGCAGCGCGGACGCCTCGTCGTGGGCGCCGCTGGCGGTGGCCTCGGCGATCGCGGCCTGCAGGCCGGCCACCCGGGGATCGGCGGCGGTGCGCTTGGAGACCTCGGCGGCGAACACCACCGCGGCGGCGGGCGCGCCGCCGATCACCGAGGCGTAGGAACCCTCGACGGCGGCGATCTCCATGTTGTCGTTGAGCGTGCCGGAGAACACCACGAAGGCCCCGCCGTGGTAGCGGGAGACCACGCAGAACACGATCGGGCCGTCGAAGTTGACCACCGCGCGGCCGATCTCCGCGCCGTACTCCAGCTGCAGCTGGCGCAGCGACTCCGGTGAGCCGTCGAAGCCGGACAGGTTGGCCAGGATCACCACCGGGCGGTTCCCGCTGGCGGCGTTGATCGCCCGGGCGGTCTTCTTGGACGAACGCGGGAACAGCGTGCCGGCCGTCCACTGCGACGGGCCGTCCACCGGGTAGGCGCCGTGCCGGGTCAGCGGCCGCGACTCGAAGCCGATCAGCGCGACCGGCTGCCCGCCCAGGTGCGCGTCGACCACCAGCACCGACGCGGCGTCGGCCATGTCGGCCCACCGCTCCAGCGGCGGGTGGTCGGCGTCGACCACGCCGCTTATCAGCGAGCGCATGTCGAACGGCCTCTTGCGCTCACGGTTGTTCGCCACGTCGAAGATCTCGCCGAGCGCGCCGAAGTCCTGGCCGGCGTGCGGCCACGGGGAGATGTCCCGGCCGGCGGGATCGGCGGTCGGGGCCGGCCGCGGGAAACGCTCGCCCGCCCAGACGTACGTGTGCTCGTAGTGCGCGAGCAGCACGTCGACCGCGGCGGACAGGTCGGGCGCCCAGTACTGGGCCTCGCCGTTCGGGCCCATGATCCGGTCGTAACCGCCGATGCCGAAGTTGTCCTCGGCCGAGACCCCGCCGGAGTAGTCGAGTGACTGCTTCCCGGTCAGCACCATGGCCGAGTCGGGCGTCATGATCAGCACGCCCCGGGTATGCATGAGCATCGTGGCCTCGGCGTTCCAGTACGGCTGGGCACCGACGTTGATGCCGGTCACCACGACGTTGATCTCGCCGCCGTCCTGGGTGAATTCGATGATCCCGCGGAGCACCCGGGAGATCCAGTCCATGGTCTCGGTGCCGGAGTCCATCGCGATCTTGGCCCCCGCCGAGATCGCGAACCACTCCACCGGGGCGTGCAGCCGCCGGGCCAGCTCGATGGCCGCCAGGACGCGGCGGCACTCCGGCTCGGCGAGCGCCCCCAGCGCGCGGGTCGGGTCGCCCAGCAGCACCACCCGGCGCATCCCCTCCGGGTACCGCCTGGTCGGCGTGCTGACCACGCCGAGCACCAGGTTCGCGGTGTTCGAGCCATAAGCCCGGTCCACCGGCACCGGGGCGCCGGCCTCGTCCAGGTCGTACTCGGTGAACGTGCCGGGGGCGCCGCCGGGATCCGGCGAGCGGATGATCAGCGGGATCAGCTCGTACGGGTACACGGTGCCGCGGCGGCGGGCCCGGATCACGTTCTGCGTGTAGGCGTTCAGCTCGCGCAGCGGCTGCGGTGGCGGGTCGGTGATGCGCAGCGTCAGCCCGGCGCCCGGCGGGCGGGACATCCGCAACATCAGCTCGCGGGATTCCGCGCCGCCCTCCACCGAACGGAACTGGACCAGCACCTGCTCGAGCCCCAGCGCCCCGGTGCGCGCCGCCAGGGACCGGATGACCTGGTCGAGTTCGGAGAGCGGCGCGTCCACGGCTGGCCAGACGTAGAGCTGGACGCGGTTCCAGTCCAGCCTGGCCAGCTCGCGGTCGGCGGACCGGGCCGAGCGCAGGCTGTCCAGGCAGGCGTCCAGGAGCCGCTCGATCTGCGGCAGGCCGCTGATCTGTCCGGAGTCGTCCCGCACGATGGTCACGTCGCGGACGTCGGCGAGGGCGATGAGCCGCTGGTCGTCGGGCACCGCGCGGCCCCGGATGCGGAACAGGTGCACGTCGGGGGCCGCGGGCAGCCGGGTCAGCTCGAACCCGGAGAGCCGCCACAAGCCCAGCCGTTCGGCCACCAGCGGATGCCAGCCACGCTGCGCCCGGTCCTCCGCCGCCGCCCCGTCCGGCCCGCCACGGAAGGTGAACCAGTCCGGCCAGCCGCCCCCCTCGCCGTCCGGCCTGCGCACCGCGACCGCGACCCGCGCGACCGCGGGCGGGATGATGCCGAGCTTGCCGCGGATCCGGTCCGCGCGGGCGTCGGGGTCGTCCTCGGACGTCTGGCCGGGACCCGATGGAGAGGTGACGTAGAGGTCGACGAGCACGATCCGGCCGGCCGGCAGCGCGTCGATCAGCTGGGGCAGGTCGGTTCCAGCCGCGCTTTCCCCGGCGTCGGCCACGGTCGCGATGACGAGGTAGTCCTGCCCGTCGTGGGCGTACTCGGCGGTCAGCAGCGGACGACCGCTCCGCTCGGTGGCCTGGACGTTTCGCAGCGGCCTGATCCGGTAGTACCGCCGGGTCATCACCTCGAGCATGACGGGGTGGTGCCGCTCGGAGAAGACGCCGAGGATGGGATCGCCGGAGGCGACGATGGCGTCGATCTGGGCCGCCCTGGCCCGCAGGTCTGGCGACAGCTGGTCGAGTTCGGCGCGCACCTGCTGCTGGGCCTTGGCCCGCTCGGCGGCGATCAGCGGGGCGTCGAAGCAGCGGTAGCGGACTTGCCGGGCCAGGTCGCCGATGGCCGGGTGCCGCACCTGAGTGGCCGGCACCAGCTGGTCGATCATCCGCCGGTAACCGTCGCGGGCGTCGGCGGGCAGTGATTCCGGGTGACGCAGCCGCCACCGCAGCAGGTCCGACACGACCGGGACGTGCGCGGCCGCCCGGCGGTGGGCCAGGAAGATCCGGTAGAGCGCCGGGTCCAGATCGGGCGAAGCCTCCAGGTCGTTGATGCCGTAGTGGGCCAGCGTCCGGCGCAGCTTGATCCGGAAGGACTCCGGCAGGCCCTCGGCCTCGACATCCCGGGAGCGCAGGTAGGCGTGCATGTACTCCTGCGGGTTGCGGGCGGCCTCGTCGTCGACGGCGGCCTCGTCGTCGGCTTGCGACTCACCGGGCACCCGGCGGTTCCGCCACAGCGCGGACACGTCCGCGAAGATCTGCAGGATCTCGGCCTCGCCGGCGAGCAGCCGCGGGTCGTCGGTCGGCAGCCCGGCGCGCGCGGCGGCCAGCCTCTCCAGCTGCCGCCTGGCCTCAGCCTCGTCGACGTCATAGCCGAGCACGAGGGCACGCAGCGCCACCAGCGCGTCAGCCGCCGCCCGGGACGGATCGGGGGGCTCGGAATCCGATCCGGCCAGCGCGCCCAGATCAGCCCGGACCTCGTGGCCCCCGCGGACCCCAGGCTCCGGCTCTGCGGCCTCATCCGCCGCAGGCTCGATCAGGAGCAGCTTGGCGCCGCTCTCCACCTGGGTATTGACGTCGGCGAATACCTCGGCGACCCGGCCGGCCACCGGGGCGCGCAGCGCCGTCTCCAGCTTCATGCTCTCCACCACGGCCACGATGTCGCCCTCGGCGACCCCGTCGCCGGCCGCGACCGGGATGGCCACCACCATGGCCGGGGCCGGGGCGCGGACCAGCCCGGCCTCGCCGCCGGAGATCCGGTGCACCGCGCCGTCAACCTCGACGAGGTAGTCCGGGCCCTGCGTGACCGAGAGCACGTCGAAGGTCTGGCCGGCGGCGGCCAGCCGCAACTCGAACCGGCCCGAGCGGTCGGCATCGACATCGACCGAACGTCCGTCCAGCTCGACCTGGTACCGGCCGGGGCGGCACCGGGATACCCGGAGCCGGTAGGTCTCACCGCCCACCCGGACATCGACCTGGTGCCGCGTCTCGTGCCCGACCTCGGGGCGCCCGCGTTCGGCGGAGGTGAACAGGCGGTCTTGCTGCCGTCGCGCGTGCGCCTCGTAGGCCTCGAAGGCGGTGGCCAGCAGGGCGACGTCGACCCGCCGCGGCGGCGCGTAACCGCCGGCCATCATCGCATCCAGCCAGGTCGTGTCGACCTCGCCGCGCACGAATTCAGGGCGGCTTAGCAAATCCAGCAAGAAGGCCTTGCTCGTTGTCCCGCCCTTGATCACCGTGGTGGTCTGCCGGAGCGCGCGGGAGAGCCTGGCGCGGGCTTCGGAGCGGTCGCGGCCCCACGCGATCACCTTGGCGATCATGGAGTCGAACTGCGGCGGGATGACGTCCCCCGGAGCCACTCCGGTGTCGACCCTGATGCCAGGGCCGGCCGGCAGGGCGAGATGCTCGATCAGGCCGGGGGCGGGCGCGAAGTCGCGCTCCGGGTCCTCGGCGGTGAGCCTGGCCTCGATGGCGTGCCCGTGGGCCGGCGGCTCGGCCGGCCCGATCTCGCCCAGCGTGCCGCCCGCCGCGATATGCAGCTGCAGCTTGACGATGTCGACGCCGGTGGTGACCTCGGTGACCGGGTGCTCGACCTGCAGCCGGGTGTTGACCTCGAGGAACGACAGCAGCCGCTGGCTGGGCTCGTAAAGGAACTCCACCGTCCCGGCGTTGACGTACCCGGCGGCCCGGACCAGTTCGGCGGCGTGCGAGCGGAGCAGCTTCTCCTGCTCGGTGTCCAGCACGGTCGAGGCGGACTCCTCGATGACCTTCTGGTTGCGCCGCTGTACGCTGCAGTCCCGGACGCCCAGCGTCCACACGGTGCCCTCGGCGTCGGCGACGACCTGTACCTCGACGTGCCGGCCGCCGCGGATCGCCCGCTCGAGGAAGACCGTCGCGTCGCCGGCTGTCTTCGACGCCTCCGAGCTGGCGCGCTCGAAAGCCTCGTCAAGCTGCTCAGCGGATTCCGCCAGCCGGATGCCGCGGCCGCCGCCGCCCGCGGTCGCCTTGACCATCAGCGGGTAGCCGATCGACTCGGCCTGCGCGCGGGCCGCCGCCAGGTCGGCCACCGGGCCGCCGCTCCACGGCGCGAGCGGCACGCCGGCCTGCCCGGCCAGCAGCTTGGACTCGATCTTGTCGCCGAGCCGGCGCATGACCTCGGCCGGCGGGCCGATGAAGGTGATGCCCAGCCGGTCGCACAGCTCGGCGAACTCGGCCTTCTCCGACACGAACCCCCAGCCGGGCCAGACCGCGTCCGCCCGGCACGCCCGCAGCGCGCGCTCGAGCTCGGCGTAGTCGAGGTAGGGGCTCGCGGCGAAGGCGGCGTCGGCGTCAGTCGGGCCGATCAGCACCGCCTCGTCGGCCTCGCGGACGAACGTCGCGCGCCGGTCGGCCGCGGTGTACACGGCGATGACACGAAGGGCCGGCCGTCCCTCGGCGTTCCACTCCCGGACGGCGTTGATCAGCCGCATGGCCGGCTCGCCCCGGTTGACGATCGCGACGCGCTGAAAAGCGAAGGCAGGGTGGCTCATCGGCTCACCCGCCGAACGCCGCGCGCATGTCGTCGGATGTGCCCCCGGCCCGAGGCGGCGGCGGTGCAGTGTCCTGGAGGACGTCCAGCACCACCTCGTCCGCCACGATGGCCGGGTCGAACTGCATCACGGCGTACCCGCCGACGGCGCCGGCCCCGAAGCCGGGCGCGAAGATACGGGTCCGGCGGGAGATCGCGCCGTCGCGCACGGCGTCGTAGAGCGCGATCGGTATGCTCGCCGCCGACACGTTCCCCATCCGGTCCACGTTGAAGTACAGCTGGTCAGCTGACAGCCCGGACTTGTCGGCCAGGTTGAGGATCATCGTCTTGTTGGCCTGGTGCGGGACGATCAGCTCGATGCTCTCAAGCAGCGTGCGCCCGGAGTCGTCGGGATCGGGCAGAGCGCCGAGTTCGTCCAGCATCTGGACCAGGTAGCGCTGCACCAGCGCCTTGACCTCGGGGCCGTAAACGGTGATGTCGTTGTCGAACTCCACGTTCGGCCAGATGATCGAGTTGACCTCGGTGTGCGGCCCGCTGGCGTAGGTCTGCACTACTTCCACGTCCCCCGGATCGCCGGCCGGGGCGGGCCCGATGACCATGGCCGCGGCCCCGTCCCCGAAGATCATCCGCGAGGTGCGGACGCTGCCGATCTTGTCGGAGAACTTCTCCACGCAGACCAGCAGGACCGGCCGGCCGACCTCCTGGAGCTGCCGGATGGCCTCGGCCATCCCGTAGGGCAGCCCCGCGCAGGCGGCGACCAGGTCGGCCGAGGCGTGGGTCTGCAGCAGGCCGAGCTCGCCGGACAGCCAGCACGCTATGGACGGGATCAGCCGGTTGCTCGTGCACGTGCTGACCAGCACGGCGCCGATCTCCTCGGGGAAGCGGCCGGACTTGGCCAGCGCGGCCCGGGCCGCGGGCAGGGCCAGCTGCTCGGGTTCCCGGCTGGTGTAGCGGCGCTGGTCGATCCCGGTTTTCGCGCTGATCTCCGCGGCGCTCATCGGCGACCAGGAAAAGCTGGCGTTCCTGATCACGTCGTCGTTGCTGCAGACGTGCTCGCCGCGCACGATCGCGAGGGCCTCGAGCTTGGGCTGGACGCTGAACGCTTCCCGCACCCGCACCGGCGGATAGGGCTTCGCGGGAGCCACGGCCTCGACCTGCCCGCCCTGCTCCGCCGAGGTGGCCGGCTTCCCGCCGCCCGCCGAACGCCTGACCCGCTCGATGAAGGCCATGACGTCGCGGTTGCGGGGGTGGAACGCCACCACGAAGTCGTCGTCGCCGATCTGCCCGGGCCCGCGTAGCTCGGTGCGGGAACGGTCCCACGGGTACTGGTTGTGCAGCACCATCGCCCAGCGCGTCAGCGCTTCGAGTTCGGGCACCTCCTCGTGCGCGTCGATGATCTCCTCGGTGCTGAAGATCCGGTAGTCGGGGTCGTGGTCCGGCATGACGAACGTCAGCGCGTCCGGCCGGCCCAGGAACCCCGCCACCGTCGGCTTGATCGCGGGCAGTTCGGTGGCGTGGTGCAGCTTGGTGCTGAACACGGCGAACAGCAGATCAAAGATCCGGTTCTCGGTGTCGGCATCCCACGTCGCGGGGAGCGCGCGGAACGTGTTTTCCACCGCGGCCACCTTCCGCTCGCTGTCCTCCCACGGGGTCAGCACCGGCAGGAACACGTCGTCGCGGCGCTTGGCCAGGTCACGCCAGCGGGTCGGCCGCTTGTCGAACATGGTGATGGCGTACCGGTTGACCCAGAACAGGTTCTGGCCCAAGTCGCGCAGCAGCTCGAAGCGTCCGGTATAGCTTCCGGCCTCCACCTTGGACAAGATGTCGGTCCCGGTCGGCGCCTTGGCCTCGAAGTCGCGCCCGATTACGGCGGTGAACTGATCGAGCGACTCCAGCACCGAGAAGTCAAGCTCGCCGAGGAAATTGGCCGGGAACACCAGCCGACCGTTCCGGTTGATCACGAAAGGTTTCACGTGCCACCTCCTGGGCGAGCCTGCCCCGTCCGCCGCCGACCCGTCCTGCCTGGGCGCGCGGCATAACCCGGGGATGTGACCTGGGCCATATCTGCTGCCCTACCCGCAATGCCCCGGCTATGCCCCTCCCGGGACCATATTGCCTATGTTGAGGGCCGGCTCGCCAGGAAGCGTGAGCTGCGCCTACCAGACCGATCGCTGGTGCATCGTGCCGCCGTGGACGATCAGGTAGACCAGCACGCCGATCAGCGGGATGAACAGCACGAACAGGAACCACAGGGCCTTGAGCCCGCCGGACATATCGGGGTTGCGGAAGATGTCGATGAACACCGTGATCAGGATCCAGAACCAGATCACCCACAGGAAGACCTCGAGAGTGGTCCAGAAGATGTTCAACAGCGGATAATTCATTCCTTCTCCTTCGGGCCGGCCGTCACGGTCAGCATGTGCTGGCCGCGGATCAACGGCATCACCCGTCACGGGTGGGACACCATCCCGTTGGCTCCCGGGCGCTCAGATCGCCAGCAGCAGCCGGCAAAAACGCTCATGTGGCGGCTATTTCGGCGCCGGGCTAACATAGACTGACTGGTCTGTCCAGGAGGTGCCCCATGCCAAGCAACGTTGCCCGGGCCAGATCCCGGCGTCCCTCGCCCCGGGAGCGGCTGCTGAAGGCAGCCGACGAACTGTTTTACGCCGAGGGGGTGCATAGCGTCGGCATCGACCGGGTCATCGAGCGGGCCGATGTCGCCCGGGCCTCGCTCTACAGCACGTTCGGCAGCAAGGACGAGCTGATCCGCGCCTACCTGGAAAACCGGATGGAGATCTCGAAGGCGAGGCTGCGGGCCGCGGTCGAGGCGCACGCCGATCCGCGCGAGCGCCTGCTGAGCGTCTTCGGCGTGCAGGCCGCGGTCTTCGCCCGCCCCGGCTACCAGGGCTGTCCCTTCAACCGGGCCACCGCAGAAGCCCAGCCGGGCAGCGCCGCCTACGAGGTCCCGCGGGCCTACCGCGGCTGGCTCTGCGACTTTCTCCGGGAACTGGCCACCGCGGCCGGGGCACCCGATCCGGACCTGCTCGCCAGCCAGATCCACCTGCTCTACGACGGCGCGATGCTGGCCGCGAGCGTGGACGGCAACGCCGGGATCACCGCGGCGTCCCGGACGGCGGCCGAGGCGCTGCTGGACGCGGCCCTGGCCAGCCGGGCTAGCGGCAGGCACCGGAAGGAGCCCGTCGCCGTCGGCTGAGGCGGTTTCACCGGCACCGGGGCCCTGAACGCCACGCAGGTCATCTGGCAGTTCTTCGCCGCCCACACCCGCTGAGGACGTGCCCGCCTCAGCCTTCCGGGTTCTGCGGGGTCTCGTCGTCGGGCGGGTTCTCCTCGTCGGACGGGGTGTCGATGACGGGCACCGGGTCCAGGCCGATCTTCGCGGCGATCTTGGTCAGCAGCTCGTCCTGGGCGGCGAGGTGGCCCTGTAGGTGCGCCACTTCGTGGAGCGTGGCGCTCGCGTCGTGGAAGGTCGCCTCCGCGCGTTTGTCCGCCGCGGCGGCCTGTACGTTCTGCCCGACCATGATGACCGACAAGAGCACCAACTGCAGGAAGGTCTGCGCCACCCAGGAGACGATCTCCGACCGGCCGCCGCGGATCGCAGACGGCAGGCTGATCAGGTCGAACAGCGCGAACGCGTACGCACAATACATGCTGCCGACTGCCGCCGTGATGATCAGCGCGACCTTGGTGTTGAACCGGTTGATCGCCGTCCCCCGGGGGAGGAAGTCGGCCACCTTCACCGGGCGGTCGGCGCGCCGCGCGGCGATGCGCGGGTGACGTATGTGCTGGTAGATCGCCATGACAGGCCTTTCATGGGGCATGAACAGGGACACTCTTGCCAGCGGCAAGAACTCCGTTAGGGTAACGACGCTCACGGCGCCGTTTCTCCCGGCTGCACCATGGCCTGCGGCAAGTTCTGGCCTCGACCAGGAGCACGCCGACCCGACCGCCGACTCGGTCGGCTACATCCAGGTCCCGCTCTGGCTCAGCCAGGGCGAGCTCGCCGAACTGATCGACGAGGTCCGCAGCGCCCTGCTGGCCAGGAGGGACAACGAGCCTACGCCGGGCCGCAGCCCGTACCTGGTGAGCCCGATCCTGTTCCCGCTCGGGGAACAGGATCGGCGCGCCAGCCGAACTGCCCGCGCAGAGCCCTCTTCGTGACCGTGCCCGCTAAGGTCGGCCAGAGGGCATCCCAGGGAGGGACCCGATGTACGAGAACCTGACCCGGCTGGACCTCGTCGGCCCGGCGCTCGCGCGGGCGCTCGGCGACCCCGGCTGGGAACGGCTAGAGGCCTTGCTCGTCTCCGGCGGCAAGTCCAACCTGACCTTCGAGCTCACCGGCGACGCGGGCGAGGCCGTGCTGCGCAGGCCGCCGGACGGGCCGCTGCTGCCACGGGCGCACGACATGGCCCGGGAGGCCCGGGTGCAGCGCGCGCTGGCCGCCACCGCCGTCCCGGTCCCGGCCATCCTGTTCGAGGACGTCGGCGGCTTGATCGGCGTTCCGTTCTACGTGATGGAGAAGGTCGACGGGTACGTCGTCCGCGACGCTCTCCCCGCCGGGTACGCGGAGTCGCCGCAGGACCGCCGGGCCATCGCCGACGTCCTGGTGGACACGCTGGCGGACTTGCACGCCGTGGACCCCGCCGCCGTCGGCCTGGCCGGTTTCGGCCGGCCGTCCGGCCTGGGGGAGCGGCAGGTGCGCCGGTGGAGTGAGCAGTGGGAGCGTTCCAAGAACCGGGACGTCCCGGCCGTCGACGAACTCGCCCGCCGCCTGAGCGCGGACCCGCCGGCCGGGCCCGGGGGAGCGATCGTGCACGGGGACTTCCGGATCGACAACTGCCTGCTGGCCAGGCAGATGCCGCCGGCCGTGGCGGCCGTGCTCGACTGGGAGCTCGCCACCCTGGGCGAGCCGCTGGCCGATCTCGGCTTGCTGCTGTTCTACTGGCGGCAAAGCGGCGAGGCTAAACCGGTGCTGACCCCAGCGCCGAGCATGCTGCCCGGCTTCCCGCCCCGCTCGTACCTGGCCGAACGGTACGCCAGGCGGACCGGCGCCGACCTGGCTGACTTGCCAGCCTGGGTCGCGCTGGCCCACTTCAAGTGCGCGGTGATAGCGCAGGGCATCGCGGCGCGCGTGCAGGCCGGATCGATGGCCGGGCAGGAGTTCGGCGATATCAGCGGCGAGGTCGACCGGATCGCCGCCGACGGCCTCGCCCTGCTCACCGAAGGGAACCGGCCGGGCCGGCCGTGACCGAATCCGGGAGGCAGGCTGGCAGTTGGCCGGAACCCAGCCCGCGACCTGGGCGAACCCTGACGGCACGACGCCCATTCTCCGCGGCTACGTTCGGCCCCGGCCTCGGTTCAGGGCCAGCCCGGCGGAAGGCTGCCGGGCTAGCCTCCCGCGCCGAGGTTGATCCCGAACGAACCGTGGTTCCTGCCTGGCTAACGGGTTAACCGTGCCGCAGGTGGAAGCGCCGACCCTCCCGATACGCCCGACAGCCCGGGAAACCGGTACGCTTGCTCCGTTCGCGGTGTCGTACGGCGCCCGGAACGCAGGGGCGCATAGCTCAGTGGTAGAGCACTCGCCTTACAAGCGAGGGGTCACTGGTTCGAACCCAGTTGCGCCCACCAGAAGGTCTTCACGTTTGACCTGCGCTTATCTTCACGTTTGGGTCTGACATTTTGGTGCGCGCCGGGCGTGTTCCCGGCTGGAGCCGGGTTCAGGGCTGGTTGCCTGGCCGCCGTGGCTGTTCCGGGCAGCAGGTTGTGTTCTCCGTGCTGTGGTCTGGGTGGTCATGGGCGTGCCGGTGACGGCCGCGGGATGGGTGGCGCCAGGGTTATGGCGGTGCTGCGGCGGCGGGGCTGGCGAGGGTCTTGCGGCGCCGGCGCCGGGTTTTCGGGGGCAGGCCGGCCGCGGCGCGGCGGGCGTCGCCGGCCTGGCGGGCGTCCCAGGCGGTCAGGATGCGCTGATTGCGGACGGCCAGCAGGCAGGCGAGCCAGAGCGTGATCGGGGTGAGGCCCATGAGCCGGGTCCAGCCGTGGGCGATGTTGTTGCTGGCGGGGTCCTTGGCGGTGGAGAAGGTCCGCTCGGCGCCGGTGCGCCGGGCGTAAGACCGCCGGTGTGACTTGGAGGGGTAGTCGTGTTTCTGCCGGGTTTTGGCGGCTACGTCCGGCGGGACGGTGATGGTCTGCTGCTGGCAGCAGGCGGGCGGGTGCTCGGGCGGGGTGAGGATCTCGGGCCGGTCCCGGTCTAGGGTCATGGAGGTGGGGCGGAGCGGGCAGCGGATCTTGCCGGTGGCCGCGGGGCAGGCGACGCGGTGGTAGCCGTCGGCGTCGTCGCTGGTGATCCGGCCGAGCTTGTAGCGGGCGGTCTCGGCGGTCTGCTGGTCGTGGGCATCGGCTTGTTCTGGGGTGGCGTCGCGGGCGAGGGGTGCGAGTTCCAGCAGCATCGTGGGGGTGGCCGGGCAGTAGAGGTTGCCGTTGGCGATGATGGCGCCGTGGTGGGTGCCGCGGGGGCCGCGGTCGAGCGGGTGCAGGTCCTGGATGAGCTCCGCGCCGGACTGCCGGAGCGGGAGGGCCCAGGCGTCGGCGTCGCGGTGGGCGTAGCCGGAGTCGGACAGGATGTCGCCGAGCGGGATGCCGGCGGCGGGCATCGCGGTGAGCACCGGGACCAGGGCGCGGGCCGGGTCGTGGCGGCAGGAGCAGACGGTCATCCGCCGGGCCATCTCGGGCACGGGCGGGCCGTGCTCCTCGCGCATCATGGTGGCGGCGGAGGGGTAGTAGCCGAAGAACAGCTCGCTGTCCTGGCCGGGGCCGCCGCCGGAGCGGTGTCCCCAGGAGGCTTCGGGGTCGGCGCAGTCGCTGGTGCCGCGGGACGGGGGCCGGGAGAAGGTTTCCACGTCGGTCCAGTCGACGGCCAGCGACGTGCTGGCGTCCTTGAACTCCTCCGGGATGGATGCCTCGAGCAGGTCGTCGCAGAGGCGCTGCAGCCGGGCGGAGGGCAGCCCGTCGGGGATGTCCCTGGCCAGCGCGTCCACGACGAGGCCGAAGGTCCGTTCGGTCTGGCGGTAAGTCAGCCGGTGCGGGCCGTGCTTCCAGTCCGCGATCACGCCGAGCCGCCGCTGGTCGTCCTCGGGCAGTGTGGTCAGTGCCTGGTGGACGCGGGTGAGGTGGGCGGGCCGGTGGTCGGCCAGCACGATCAGCATGCCGAGCAGCAGGGTGCGGACCAGCAGCTGCCGGGCGCGGACCCCGATGGGCAGCAGCAGCTCGATCCGCGGCGCGATGCCGGAGCGGTCGGTGATCTCCTCCAGGACGGGCAGCGGGATCATGACGGCCGGGCCGCCCCGAGCAGCCGGACCGCGTCGGCCTCGGCGGCGGGTTCCAGGCTGGCGAGCAGGTCGCCGAGCCGCTGGGAGCAGGTGATCCCGGCGGCGTGCATGAACGTGGCCAGCCCGAGCAGGTCCGCGACGTCGGCTAGCCAGGTGGCGCGCAGCCGGGAGGTGTCCAGCCGGGGCAGCCCGGCCCCGCCGGCCAGCGACCGGATCAGCGGCGTGGTGATGTTCCGGCGGCCAGGGTCGGTCCCGCCGCAGATCAGCCCGGTCCCGGTAAACGCCGCCGCGGCCAGCAGCCGGCCGTGGTATCGGGCCAGCACCGGCACCGCCCGCGGCCGGGCGCCGCGCACGGCCACGATCACCCCGCCGGACCGGCAGGTCACGTCGGTGCCGCGCGCGGCGCGCAGGTCGGCGCGGATCAGCCCGGCGCCGGCACCCAGGCAGATCAGCCCGGCGGCCCGCATCCGCCGCTGCGGGGTGGGCTGGGCGTCGGCCAAGGCGAGATACCCGGCGATCTCCGCCGGGCTGTAGGGGGTCTTGGCCCGCTCCCGGGGCAGCGGCATGTCCTGCGGGTACAGCTGCGGCACCACCCGGTGGCCGATGAACCGCAGGTTCGTGCGCAGCGTCCGCCGCGCCACGCCGGACAGCCCTGGCGCGCACCGGGTGAACCGCTCGATCACCGACGGGTGCAGCAGCACCTCCGGTGCCGGGTCCAGGCCGAGCGGGATCGCGTAACCGGCGAGCCTGGCCGCCGCCCACAGCAGGTTCTTCGCCCGCTCCCGCCCGCCTGGGCGGGCGGCCGGGACCACTTGCCGGGCGAATGCCGCGGCCGGCGGCGACACCGACGACGGCCGCCACCGCGCGATGTAGCCGGCGACCAGGTCAGCGCCGTCATCTCCGGACGGCACGGCACGGCCTGCTGTCACACTGTAGATATACAGTAGGACATGACCAGGACAAAGGATCTATGCCACCCTGAGACCGTGCGTGTCGCCGCCACCCACCAGGCCGAGGCCAGCAAGATCGCCGCCGAGCTCGCCGCCATCGCCAGCTCCGGCATGGTGCTGCCCGGCTCGATCACCGAACGGCGCACCCGCTGCGGCCGCCGCAACTGCGGCTGCCACGCCGACCCGCCCCGCCTGCACGGCCCGTACCTGCAATGGACCCGCAAAATCGCCGCGAAAACGATCTGCCGCTGGCTCAGCCCCGACCAGCACCGCGACTACCGGCCCTGGATCGACAACGACCGCCGCCTGCACGAACTGCTCACCCAGCTCGAAGCCCTCGGCGCCGCCGCCTTCGAAGCCGACCCCCGCTGGGAACGCTAGCCAGCCAAGACAAACGTGGGCAGCGCCCGCTTAACCTGTGGGCAGCCCGCCAGCCACAGCCCATCGAACCAGGTCAGCCCCAAACGTGAAGACCTCTCTCCGGCTAGACGATATTATT
>Ga0208696_1000874_pt1 | contig 19030 bp, 17 predicted proteins | sample Sb_taG_9_FD_187711 | JGI IMG/M metagenome (GOLD analysis project Ga0208696, IMG submission 187711) | Peat soil microbial communities from Weissenstadt, Germany - Sb_50d_b_LC metaG (SPAdes) (version 2) | ecosystem: Environmental > Terrestrial > Soil > Wetlands > Peat | place: Germany... | reverse complement strand
TGCCGCCGGTGAAGACCAGCGCGTCGAGGCGTCCCAGGTTGATGACCAGCCCGGCGATCGCCTTGGCCAGCCGGTGCACGAAGACCTCGAGGGCGAGCCGGGCCCGCTCGTCTCCCCGCGCGGCCGCGGCCTCGACGGTCCGCATGTCGTTGCCGACACCGGACAGCCCCAGCAGGCCGCTCCGCGTGTTCAGCACCTGGGTAACCTCCGCGGAGGTCTGCCCGGTCTGGCTGGCCAGGTAGGCGAAAACACCGGGATCGACATCACCGGAGCGGGTGCCCATGACCAGCCCCTCCAGCGTGGTCATGCCCATCGTGGTGTCCACCGACACGCCGTCCCGGATCGCCGCGGCGCTGCAGCCGTTGCCGAGATGGGCGGTAACCAGGCGCAGCTCGCCAGGCGGCCGGCCGAGCAGAGCCGCCGCCTTTTCGCTGACGAAACGGTGGCTGGTGCCGTGGAACCCGTAACGCCGCACGCCGTACCGGGTGTACCACTCCTCGGGGACCGCGTAGCGGAAGGCGCAGGGCGGCATGGTGTGGTGGAACGCGGTGTCGAACACGGCTACCTGGGGGAGTTCGGGCCGGACGGCGCTGACCGCCTCGATGCCGGCCAGGTTCGCCGGGTTGTGCAGCGGCGCCAGCCGGGCGAACTCGCGGATCGCGGCGATGACCTCGTCGTCCACCAGCGTCGAGGCGCTGAACCGGTCGCCCCCGTGCACGACCCGGTGGCCGACGCCGATAAGGCGGGCCGGGCCGGCCCCCCGCGCTCTGGCATCGGCGTGGGCGTCGGGGTCGGCGTCGGCTACGCGGCCGAGAATGCGGGAGATGACGGCGTGGTAGCTGCCGTCCGGGAGCGGTTCCGCCACGGCGTCGCCTGGATACCGGCGGATCCGCAGCACCGCCTGCGGGGTGCCGACCTGCTCGGCCAGCCCGCCCAGTACGCGCTCGCCGGTGTCCGGGGTGAGCAGCGCGAACTTGACCGATGAGCTGCCCGAGTTGAGGACCAGGACCAGGCCACCGGAGCCTGCCGCGCCTTCGGAGCCTGCCATGCCCCGGATGCTACCGGTCATAGGTTACGCTCCGGTGCGGGCCAGGTGTGCACGGGCTGGCCGGTGGCCGCACAGGCGAGGTACCGGTCGAGCATCACCGCCAGGGCCTGTTCGCGGGACCGGCCGGGTTCGGCGGCCGCCAGCGCGGCACGCTGCCACGCCGCCCCGGTCTGCCCGGTGGCCACCCGCGCGCCGATCACGCCGAGCAGGCCGTCCGCCTCCGCCTCCGCCACCCCGGCGCGGACCAGGCCGTGGCGTGCCGCCGGCAGGAGTTCGGGCACCAGGGCGGCGGCGGGCACCGTCCTGACCTGGTGCGGGCCGGACGGCCAGGTCAGCTCGGCGGCCAGGCCGGACTGGGCCGCGCGGTAGAACCCGTGATCGGCGCGCTCGAACGACAGCCCGTAAGTCCAGCGCTGGTCCTGTCCGGCGAGCCACAGCGTGAGCCCGATCAGGAAGGCCGCGTTGGCCAGCATGTCGGTCATCGTCGGCCCGGCGGGCAGGGCTCGCATCTCGATCCGCAGGTGACCGCCGGCCGCGGGGTCGTAGATGGCCCGGTTCCAGCGCCAGACCGTGCCCTGGTGCAGCCTGAGCTCGTCCAGGCGGGGCGGGTCGCCGGCCTGCGAGGCGCCGGTCCCGGGGTGCGCGGCCTCGGGATCGCCGTCCTGGGAGACACCAGCCTCGGGGGCGCTGACGAAGGGCAGCAGCGGCTCGTGCAGCCGGACGCTCTCGGTGAACAGCTCGAGCGCTCCGTCGCGCAGCCAGCCGGTGCCGAGCGTGGTGCGCGGCGGCCGCCGCCTCGGCCCGCGGCTATCGCGGTCCTCGACCGACTGCTTGAACAGGGCGACCCTCGTCTCCTCCCAGAGCCGGTGGCCGAGGAACGTGGGCGAGTTGCCGGCCACCGCGAGGGCCGGCGCCGTCGCCAGCTGCACCGCGTTGTACACGCGGGTGAAGTCGCCCGGGGCGACCCGCAGGTGCACCTGGAACGAGCAGTTCGCCCCCTCGATCGCGATATTTCCGCTGGTCAGCTCCAGCGGTTCGGCACCGGAGATGTTCACGTGGAGCGGGCCCCGGCGGAGCCGCCGCAAGCCGCGGTCCAGCGCCCGGTAGCGGGCCGTGCCGGTCACCGCGGCGGCGCCGAGGTGCGCCTGGCTGAGCGTGGGCAGCACGCTAATCAGCGCGATCCGGCCGTGGTGGGCCCGGGCCGCGGCATCGACGCGGTCCAGTAGCACGCCGAGCTCACCGGCCAGCGCGGTGAACGGGCGGCCGGCCAGGGGCGCGGGCGAGGAGTTCAGCTCCAGGTTGAAGCGGTTGAGCTCGACGGCGACGCGGGAGTCGGCGGCCAGGGCGCGGACGGCCTGGTTCAGCGGCAGCGGCCGGGCCGCGCCGTCGACCAGGAACAGCTCGAGCTCGGCGCCGACCGTGGCCGGGCCCGCGCCGAAGCCGGGCCGGCCGAGCAACTGCCCGAGGTCGGCCAGGCAGCGCTCGAGCCGTTCGGTGAAACGAGCGTAATCGCGCTCGCTGAACTTCTCCCTGGTGATCTCCGTTCCCATGGCCGGGCCTCCGCCTCACCCCGGCGCGGCGATCCGCCGGCCGGTCAGCACCGCCGGCAGGATCCGGACGTAGTGGTGCCTGGCTCCGGGTGCCCACACCCGCAGCGGCAGGTCGCGCAGCCGGGCGAGCTCGGCCCGGTCGGTGACCTCGGTGATCTCGCCGCGCACGATCACGCTCCAGGCTGTGCGCGCGGCCGTGTCGATCCCGTCCGCTTCGAAGCAGACCCGGCTGCCCCGGCTCGCGGCGTGCAGCTTGGTGCCCGCTTCGGTGCGGAACATCACGGTGTGCCGGTCAAGGGTGAAGTTGACGGGAAACACGACCGGCCCGCAGTCATCGGTGACGGCCACACGGCCGAGGTGCTCGCTCGCCAGCAGCGCGAAGCACTCCGATCTGGTCAGCTCCTGGACTTGTCCGGGCCGCGGTTCAGCCGCGGCCGAGGTCGGCATGATCCCCGCCGGGTACGAATAGGACGTCCCCGGGATCACGCCGCACGCTGACCGCCATCTGGGTGACCATCCCGATCCTGAGCACGAGGTGCGGGTAGGCGCCGTCGCTGAGCTGGGTTCTGATGAACTCGCGCAGCCAGGGCAGCTCGAGCGGCTGGCTGTGGAGCGCCACCGCCGCCCCGCTAGCGCTGGCGGTGAGCAGGATCCGCTGCAGGGCCTGCCCGGCGTTCACCCAGTCCACCGGGCGGTCAGCGACAGTCGTGAGCAGCCCGGCCACGCCAGCCGCCCGGATGGACGTGGCCGAGCTGAGTGGCGGCATCCCCCAGCCGTGCCCGCGGGCGAAATCCCGCCCGGGGAAGTCCGGGTCAGTGTGTTCGGCCCGCGCCGGGTAGGAGGTAGCCGGCACTCCGTCGCGGCAAGCGCAGCCCGGCGCGGGCGTCCATCGGGCGAGTTCACGCAGGCGCTCGCCATCTTGCCGCAATTGGTGCTCCGCCGTTTCCACGGCGGCCGCGAGCGCGGCTCGCCGTCCGTCATCCGCCACGATGCGCAGCACCGCCCCGTCCCGCGCGGCACCGCCGCGCAGCGCGGCGAGCAGGTCCGGCGGCAGCGGCTCCGGGTCGAACGCGCCGCGGTGCGTCCGGCGCTTGCGGATCTGGCTGAACAGCCGCCGCTCGAATTCGTCGCTGACGGCGCGCTCCCGCCAGGTCACCCGCGCCACCAGCGTCGGCTGCCCCGGGTCGGGCAGCACGGAGGTCTCGGGGACGTAGCCCATCGACCGCAGGGCGAGGCGCACGTTGAACAGCGCGGCGCCACAGCTCATCATCAGCTCGCGGCCGTCCGGATCGGCCACGGTCAGCCTGCGGCCGGTATCGGCATGCAGGCAGATCTGCTGGCCGCCGTGCTGGCTCTCCTGCTGGCTGCCGTGCTGGCTGGCCGGCTCGCCGCCGGTGACGAACCGCCAGGGCTGGGTGTTATTCACCGAGGGCGCCCAGACTGCTTCCGCCACGAGGTAGCGGGCGATCTGCTCGGCGGTCATCGGCTCGCTCATGGTGCCAGCACACTCCCCTGCGCTGGGAAAGTGCAGGTGCCAAAGTCCGTAGCGAGCGGGACCTTCGGTCCTGAGGCTGCTGGGGCCGGCGGCCGGCCGCGCGATAGCTACGATGTCCGAGGCTGGTCGTTAGACCGGTGCGGTAGCTTATTTGTTCTCGAGTCATGAAATAACTCCAGCAACCAAACGGGTCCCGCGCTCGTTTTCCGTAGTGCGGGCCACGTATCTGTGACGCTTTGATCGACTGACGGCCTGGATAGTAAATGTCACTTTCTGGCGTAAATCCGGACATCGATGACGCCCCCGTGCCAGCTCAGCCGGAACCACCCGGTACCGGCAGGCGCTGGTCTGTTCCGCAACCCCCGCGGCTCTCGCTGACGACGGGCGGGATGCTGATCTTCGCGGGGATCCGCGTGCTCAGCGTGGCGATCGCGGCATTTCTGCTCAGGCACGGTAAATACCGGCTGTCGCACGTGTCGCTGGTCCAGTTGATGAGCTCGTCCGACGGCGGCCACTACACGTCCATCGCCGCGCACGGTTACACCTATCCGGCCGGGCAATTGGCCCACGCCTCGGTGTTCTCCTGGTTCCCCGGCTATCCCGCGGTCATCGACTCCATCGCCTGGCTGCCCGGCGTCACCATCGTCGCGGCGGGTCTCGTCGTGACGGCCGGCGCCGGGCTGGCGGCGGCGTGGGGGCTCACCGTGCTGGGCATGAAGCTGACCAGCGACCCGCGGATCAGCCTGCTCATGGTGGCGATCTGGGCGGTGGCGCCGAGTTCCACGGTCCTGTCCATGATGTACGCCGAGGCGCTGTTCTGCGCCCTGGCCATCTGGGCTCTGGTCGCCCTGGTCAGCCGGCGGTGGCTGACCGCCGGCGCGCTCACCCTCGTGGCCGGGACGGTGCGCAGCACCGCCGTGGCGCTCATCCTGGCCGTCTGCGTGGCGGCGCTGATCGCGGCGATCCAGGCGGTGCGAGCGCGCCAGCCCTTGGCCCTATGGTGGCGGCCGGCGGCCGCTGCGCTGCTGGCTCCGCTGGGGCTGCTGGGTTACCTGGGATACGTGGCGGTGGCGACGCACCGGCTGGACGGATGGTTCTGGGTCGAGAAGCACACCTGCGGCATGGTCTTCGACTGGGGGACGAGCACGCTGCGCGTGGTCAAGGGCACGCTGCTCGGCACGCCTTCGGTGGCCGAGGTCCTGGTGGTGGCGGCCATCACCGCGGCCGCGCTGCTCATGTTGTGGAGCCTGACCGAGCGCATCCCCGTCTACCTGCACGTCTACACGATCGTGGTGGTCTTCCTGGCCCTCACCACCAGCGCCAACTGGATCAGTTCCAAGCCGCGGTTCCTGCTGCCCGCCGTCCTGCTGGCCCTCCCGGTGGCCCGGCTGCTGGCCCCGCTGCGGACTTCGGTGCTGGTGCCGCTCATCGCCGTCCTGGCCGTCGCGACGACCTGGTTCGGCCTGTACCTGACGGTCATCGCCCACTGGACGCCCTGAGCGCCGCCTGGGCCGGGAGGCACCTCGGTCATGTCCGGCAAGCCGGAAAGTTACTGAATCTTTTTGACGGATGGACCCATCCGCCGGCCCGTCTGCCGCGAAACAACGGCGTGAAAGGCGATCCGGGGACCGATGGGGGTTGCGGCATCCGAGCCGGCCTGGGCAGACCCAGGCCGTGCCCTGACCGCTCACCGGCATCCCCGGCTCGCCTGACGCCGAAACCCGGAGGCTCGGCCGGGCGGACGGTCAATGCTCTGAGTAGTCATTCAGCTTACGTTCAGTTAATGCTGTCCGGCGTGACCTTCGCCGCGGGCGACGCGCACGCCAACCAGCGACCGAAAGGACCGTCATGCCCAGTCAGGATGCGAAGCGTGCGTCAGACCCGGAGCCGTCTGGGTCCGCTGGACGCCGGCTTTCCCGGCGCTCCCTGCTCCAAGGAGCCGCGACCGCCGGTGCCGCGGGTCTGGCCGCCACCGCCATAGGCGCGGCCGCGAGCCCGGCCCTGGCCGCCACCAGCCGGACCTCGGTACCGGACCAGGCGCACGGCCACGGCGAGGCCGGCACGGCCGCCGGGCCGATCATGGTGCACGTCCGCGACGCCAGGTCGGGGGACATCGAGGTGTTCTCCGGGACCAGCCAGACCCGGCTGCGCGACAAGGACCTGGCCGCCCGGATCGCGCGGGCGATGGGCTGAGCCCGCCATCCGCTGCCACCTGCGGTCATCCGCCATTCGAGCCAGTCTCGAGCCAGTTCCGAGCCACTTTCGAGCAGTTCTGAGCCAGTGAGGTAAGTGAATGTCATCGCATCGCGAGGCGCCAGAGATCTCCAAGGATCCGGTGGCCGACAGCACCGACGTGTACGCGTTCGTGAGCCCGGATAAGCCGGACACGGTCACGCTGATCGCCAACTACATCCCGCTGCAGGGACCGGCGGGCGGCCCGAACTTCTACGAGTTCGGCGACGACGTCCTGTACGAGATCCACGTCGACAACAACGGGGACGGACGGGCGGACATCTCCTACCAGTTCCGTTTCACCACCGAGGTGCTCAACCCGAACACCTTCCTGTACAACACGGGCCCGATCGAGGCGCTGGACAGCCCGGCCTGGAACCGCCGCCAGACCTACGACGTGACCGTCTCGTCCGGCTCCTCGGGCCAGACCATCGGCAGCGGGCTGGCCTGCCCGCCGTGTAACATCGGGCCGCTGTCAACGCCGAACTACCCCGCGCTGGCCGCCCAGGCGATGCACAACCTGGGCGACGGGATCACAGTGTTCGCCGGGCAGCGAGCCGAGGGCTTTTACGTCGACCTGGGCTCGATCTTCGACCTGGGCAACCTGCGGCCGTTCGAGAACCTGCACGCCCAGTACGGGCTGAACGCCTTCTCCGGCCCCGCGCCAGGGGTGAACGCCACCAACCACCTGAACGTGCACTCGATCACGATCCAGGTGCCGATTTCCTCGCTGACCAGGAGCGGCCACCCGACCATCGGCGTGTGGACCACGGCGAGCCGCCAGCGGGTCAGGCTGTGGGACGCCGACAACGGCGAGAACGTCGACAGCGGGCCGTTCCGGCAGGTGTCGCGGCTCGGCAACCCGCTGGTCAACGAGGTCCTGATCCCGCTCGGCCGCAAGGACCAGTGGAACTCGCTGCCGCCGTCGGACGACAAGCTGTTCGCGGGCTACGTCACCCAGCCCGGCCTCGCGGCGCTGCTGCCCGGTCTCTACCCCGGCGTGTTTCCCAACCTGGCCGCGCTGGTCGCCTCCGCGAAGCCGCGCGCCGACCTGGAGGCGATCCTGCTGACCGGCATACCCTCGGGCATCATCCCCGGATTCCAGAACTACACCGGGTCGGTGCTGGCCGACATGCTCCGGCTGAACACCTCGATCCCGCCCACGTCCCCCAGCAAGCAGAGCATCTACGGGCTGCTCGGCGGCGACGCGGCCGGCTTCCCGAACGGCCGCCGGGTCACCGACGACGTGGTCGCGATCGAACTGCGGGCCATCGCCGGGGTCACCTATGCCCTGGTCAGCAAGTCCTTCACGCCCGACGCGGCGGCGAGCAAGCTCACCGACGGGCTAACCCCGGCCAGCGTCAGCTCCCCCTACCTGACCCAGTTCCCCTACCTCGGGGTGCCCTACAGCGGTTTCGACAACCCGTCCTGATCGCAGGAGCCCAGCATGAGCGAGCCAGCCGCCGGCCCTTCCGGCCCGGGCACCGTCATCATGGAACTCGGCGCCGGCATCGGCGCCCTGATCCTGTACACGCCGGCCGAAATGGACGGCCAGGAGATCGAGATCAGCCGCGACGACGAGCCCGGCGCTCAGCGCACGCACTCCGAGGTCCGGCCGCGTCACATGCCCGGCGAGACCAGGTACGCGGCCGTCTACCCCGGCCTGCCGGCCGGGCGTTACACGATCTGGCGCGACGAGCACAGCCCGGCGGCCGCCGTCACCGTGACTGGCGGGCAGGTCAGCAACTGCCGCTGGCCCGGCTGAGCCGTCGAGTCCTGAGGGCGCTGGCCTCGGCTTGGGGGAGGCCAGCGCCCTTACTTGCGTAGCGCCTTAGACCGGCAGCGCCTTAGACGGGCAGTTCCTCAGACCGGCAGGGGCAGGGCCAGGATGGGTTTGGTCGTGGGCTGGACCGAGCCCGGGGCCGGCTCGACGGTCAGGCCGAGCGTGTCGCCCTTGACCACCCCGGACGCCAGCACCGGTCGGGTCAGCCCGGACGTGGCCGGCGGCAGCAGCCCCGCGGACACGATCTTGGTCTTGCCGATCAGCCAGAGCTGGTACACCTTGCCGGCCGGCAGCGCGGGGAGCCCGTTGGTGACCACGACCAGCTGGTGCCGGTCCGCGGCCAGCACCACGGTGGCCACGCCGCCCTTGGTGGTGGAGTGGCTGAGCAGCGTGACTTGCGGCGAGGACAGGAGCAGCGAGATCGCCTCGTTCTCGGCCTGGGCCTGGTTGAGTTGCTGCTGGGTATGGGCCTGCGCGAAGCCGAAGAGCACCGCGACCACGATCGAGGCGGTCGCGACGACCCCGGAGAGCCACGGCACCCATGGCACGTTATGGGGCCACGCCCGCGTGCGCCGCGGCCGGGCACGGGTGCTGACCTCGGGCGGCAGCTGGCGGGTGCGCGCGGCGACGGTCAGCACCCGGTGACGCAGTTCGGGCGGCGGCTCGGCGGTGGCGGCGAAGGCCAGCGCGGTCGCCACCTCGCGGAACCCGCGCACCTCGCTGGCGCACGAGGCGCAGCGGCTCATGTGACGGGTGAAACGGTCGAGCTCGGACCCGCTGTCGATCGCGTCGAGCGCGTAGGCACCGGAGAGCGAGTGCATGTCGTGGCGGAGGAACCGCATTCAGCTCACCCCCAGGCAATCGCGCATCCGGATGAGCCCGTCGCGGATCCGGGTCTTGATCGCGCCCAGGGTGACCTTGAGCAGGTCGGACACCTGACGGTAGCTGTACCCGCCGTAGTAGGCCAGGGTGATCGACTCGCGCTGCACGTCGGTCAGTCCCTCCAGGCAGCGCCGTACCCGCTCCCGGTCCAGGCTCGCTTCCACCGCCTCGGCAACCTCGTCATGTGGTGTGTGGACCTCGGCTGTCTTGTGTTCGCGGTCGGCCGCCGCCGTGGTGGAGCGGACACGGTCGATGGCGCGGCGGTGGGCGATGGTCATCACCCACGTCGCCGCGCCACCCAAGGCCGGGTCGAACCGCGCGGCGGTCCGCCACACCTCGAGGAGTACTTCTTGGGTTACCTCCTCAGAGTGGGACGGATCCCGAAGAACCCTGCGGGTCACGCCGTATACCGGGCCAACCAGCCGGTCGTACACCGCCTCAAACGCTTCGGCATCGCCACGCGCCACGTGGACGAGCAGGTCATCGAGGTCCCGCTCTCCCCTCCTATCCGTAGCCGCGGACTTGAACCGGGACGCGTCCGAATCGCTCGGGTTCATCGAAGCAGACGCCGGATCGGATGGGTCGGGACATAGCCGAATTTTAAATAATTTAATTGCCGCAGTCTGCCGCAGTCTGCCGCAGCGGAAGAGCCGCGCCGACGGAAGGCCTACCGCTGAGCCGTTCGGCCTGATATCACTGAAACGTGGCGGGTGACGGCCCGGCCCATGCCGTCGTGCGCGCAAAATCCGGAGGTGGCCATGCGCCTGGTCTGGGTGCTGATCGTCGTCTGGCTGCTTATCGGCGCTCTCGCCGCCGGGCAGCGGCACTACTACACCACCTCCTCGGCGAATTGCGCCGGCGCGGGCACGATCGCGGTGACCATCCTGTTCGGGCCGATCAATTACTTCGGGGGGAATCCCAAGCTCACCTGTCACTAGACGGGCCAGGAGGCGGCACGGCGTCCGGCGGTGCGGCCTCGGCCGGCGCAGGCTCGGGCGGCGCAGGCTCGGGCGGCGCAGGCTCGGGCGGCGCAGGCTCGGGCGGTGCGGGCTCGGGCGGTGGCGGCTGGCGCGCCATCATGGTGGACACGGCCGCGCGCATGGCCCCGAGGCCGGCGCCGCGGGGCACCTTGAGGGACACGTAGGCGATGGCGCCAGCCGGGATGGGCAGCCAGAAGTTCACCAGCCGCCAGCCGAGCACGCCCAGCGTCGCCACGCTGCGGGTTAGGCCGAAGCTGACCAGCAGCAGCGGCGCGATCGAGTCGACGACGCCCAGGCCGCCGGGAGTCACCGGCAGCGCGCCGGCCACGTTGGCGATCCCGTAAGCGGCGAAGAGTTCGACCGGATTGACGAATTTGCCGAACGCGGCCACGAAGCACCACAGGGACGCGGCATCGAGCAGCCAGTTGAGCGAGGCCCACGTCAGCGATATGACCATGGTGCGCCGGTCGCGGGCGAGCGCGGACAGGGAAGCCGCGGTCTCGAGCAGGACCTGTTCCAGCCGGTCGCCGGACAGGCCGGGTATCCGGTCACCGACCGCGTGCAGGATGCGGGAGGCGCGCCTGGCTCCCCGGGTGATCCCGACGGTCAGGGCCGCGACCGCGACCATGACCACGGCACCGGTGACCGCCACGGTCACGTAGATCGGGTGGAAGCCCGCCAGCGGGATGGAGATGACCAGGGACAGCCACAGCAGGACGTTGAGCACCACGGTGGAGCCCAGGCCCTTGGTCGCCATCATCACCGCGGCGTCGTTTCCCTTGATGCCTTCGGCGGTGAACAGGCGATAGCCGATCCCGGCGCTGCCCAGCGTCCCGGCCGGTATCACGTGCGCGACCGCCGCGGCGGCCAGGTCGATCCGGAACAGCCGGGACAGACCTGGGTTGCGCGCGCCCGGCGGCAGCAGGGCCTGGGTCAACAGGCCGTAGCAGAACAGCGACAAGGCCTCGAGGACCACGCCCGCGACCAGCCAGGCGGCGTTGAACCGGGCCAGCAGGTACAGGTCCTTGCTGGCGCCGATCACTTCCGGCACCACCAGGTACTCGACGATCAGCACGAGGGCGAAGATGATGACGCCACGGCGCAACGGCTTGACCACGAACGGAAGCCATCTGCGCGCACGCCGCCACAATCCGGACTTCCCCTGCTCCCCCCGCCCGCCCCGTGGCTCGCCGCCAGCAGTGTCGTCCTTGGGCTTCCGGCCGGCTTTCGCCGGGTCAGTCCGCATGACAAGCCTCCTACCCGGCTTGCGGACAAGAACGCCGCCCCATGTGTAACAGGCCGTGGCGGGATATCCTGCCCTGGAATCCGCACGTTCGGTGAAAAGGGGGCAGTCGTGGTGAAAAGGGGCATTCGTGGCTGACGCGGCGTCAACGGCTCGGTCGATGTGGACCCTGTTCGAGCCCATCCACGCGGTGACCTATTTCGCGCCGCAGGCCCGTTCGGCCTACGAGAAGGCGGGCTTGCGCGGGTTCTGGCGCGGCTACTTCGCCGGCCGGGCCGCGCCACTGGGCGCCGCGGGCGCGGCGGTCGTCACCGCCTCGTTCTTCAACTTCGCGCCCGCCTTCGTCGCCCGCGCCGTTCCCAGCGTATGGAAGCTGGTCACGCCGGACGAGGCGGTGCGGATCCGGGTGGCGGGCGCGACCGAAGCCCTGCACAACCTGCTCGCGGGGCAGGAAGCCGAGGTGGCCGCGGCCGCCGACCTGCTCTGGCGGGCGATCGGGGAGCTTGACTTCTCCGGCCGGGTGCTGGCCTCGGCGGACGCCGCGCTGCCCGTTCCCGAGGACGGCCTGGCCCGGCTCTGGCAGGCCGCCACCGTGCTGCGCGAGCACCGGGGCGACGGGCATTTCGCGTCCCTCGCGGCGGCGGACATCGACGGCTGCGAGGCGGTGGCCCTGCGGTGCTGCCTGGACCTGCGGCGGGAGGACCTGCAGCCGGTTCGCGGCTGGACCGACGAGGCGTGGGACGAGGCGCTGGCCCGGCTGGCCGAACGGGGCTGGCTCGGCGCGGACGGCACGCTGACCAGCGCGGGCCGGGCGGCGCACGCCGCGGTGGAGAACGCCACCGACTGGGCCGCGGCGCGGCCGTGGGCCCGGCTCGGCCCGGAAGCCACGGCGGAAATCGCGACCGTCCTCACCCCGCTCGCGCAGGCCTGCGCGAGCGTGCTCCCCTACCCCAGCCCCATCGGCGTGCCCGCTCCCGGCGCCGCCGGCTGACGCAGGACCCCGCCCTCCCCTGCGAGTCGGGCAGAATTGAGCACGTGCAGGTCGCGATGCTCGGGTCGCTCGAGGTCCGCGCCGCCTCGGGAGAAGCGCTCGAGATCGGCGGGGCCAGGCTGCGCGCGCTGCTGATGATGCTGGCGCTGCGTCCCGGCCAGCTGGTCCCGGCCAGCCAGCTCATTGACGGACTCTGGGCCGACCAGGCGCCGGCCGGGGCCGCCAACGCGCTGCAAGCCCTGGTGTCCCGGCTACGCCGCGCGCTGCCCGAGGCGGTGATCGAGTCCCGGCCGGCCGGCTACCAGCTCACGCTTGACCCGGGCGCCACCGACATCGTCCGGTTCGAGGAACTGGCCGCCGCGGGCCGGGCCCAGCTGCGCGATGATCCGGCCACGGCCGCCGCCACCCTGCGGCGGGCGCTCGGGCTGTGGCGCGGCCCGGCGCTGGCCGAGGTGGCCGAGACCGAGTTCGGCCGGGCTGTCATCGCCCGGCTGGATGAGCTGCGGCTGCTCGCCACCGAGAACCGCATCGAGGCGGACCTGCGCACCGGAGTCACCGCGCCGCTGGTCGCCGAGCTCGAGGGCCTGGTCATCGCGCACCCGATGCGCGAGCCGCTGGCCGGCCTGCTGATGCGCGCCCTGCGCGCGGCCGGGCGCCGTGGCACGGCGCTCGAGGTGTACGAACAGACCAGGGAGCGGCTCGCCGATCAGCTGGGGGTGGATCCCTCGGCCGAACTGGCGGCCCTGCACCTGGAAACCCTCCGGGACGAGCCGGTTCTCGACCACCGGACCAACCTGCGCGCGGAGCTCACCAGCTTCGTCGGCCGCGACGCCGAACTCGCCCGCGTCGCCGCGCTCCTGCGCGCTCACCGGCTGGTCACGCTGACCGGCCCGGGCGGGGCGGGCAAGACCCGGCTGGCCGCCGAGGCGGCCCGGGCGGAGCTGAACGCGATGCCCGGCGGCGTCTGGCTGGTGGAGCTGGCCCCGGTCACCGACCCCGCCGAGGTCCCCTCGGCGGTGCTGGCCGCGCTCGGCCTGCGCGAGCAGGCGCTGCTGGCCGCGCGCGGGCCCCTCGGCGGGCTCGCCGACGAGCAGGCCGACGCCCTCGGCCGCCTGCTGGCCGCGCTGGCCGGCCAGCGGGCCCTGCTGGTGCTGGACAACTGCGAGCACCTGGTGGCCGCCGCGGCCGTGCTGGCCGACCGCGTCCTGGCCGCCTGCCCGCAGGTCCGCGTCATGGCCACCAGCCGCGAGCCGCTGAACATCACCGGCGAGGCCCTCTGGACCGTGGGCCCGCTCACGTTGCCCCCGGATCCCGCCGTATCGTCGTTCGATTCGGCCGAACGGGCCGGGGTGCGTGCCTGTGCGGACACTGACACAGCCACCGGCCTGGACGCCTTCGCCTCGGTTCGCCTGCTGGCCCAGCGGGCCCGCGCGGTCCGGCCCGGGTTCGGGGTCACCGCGGGCAACGCACCCGCCGTAGCCAGGATCTGCCGCGCGCTCGACGGCATGCCGCTGGCCATCGAGCTGGCCGCGGCGCGGATGCGCACCATGGACCCCGAGCAGGTCGCGGCCCGCCTGGATGACCGGTTCCAGCTGCTGACCGGCGGCAGCCGGACCGCGATGCCCCGGCACCAGACGCTGCGCGCCGTCGTGGACTGGAGCTGGGACCTGCTCGACGACGCCGAGCGCGCGCTCTGGCGCCGGTTCTCGGTCTTCACCGGCGGCGCGACCCTGGAGGCGGCCGGGCAGGTCTGCGCCGACCCAGCCATCGGCGACGGGGGCCTGCGCGCGGAATGGATCCTTGACCTGCTGACCGCGCTCGCGGATAAGTCGCTGCTGACCGTGCGGCACGGGCCGGACGGTGCCCGGTACCAGATGCTGGAGATCATCAGGGCCTACGGCCAGGAGCGGCTGGCCGAGGCGGGAGAGCGCGAGCAGCTGCGCGCGGCGCACGCGCGGTACTTCACCCGGCTGGCCGAGGCGAGCCAGGATCACCTGCTCGGCGCGGAGCAGCTGGACTGGCTGCGCCGGCTCGCCGCCGACCAGGACAACCTGCACGCGGCGATCCGCGGCGCGGTCGCGGCCGGCGACGCAGGGACCGCCGTGGGGCTGGCCGCCGCGCTCGGCTGGTACTGGTCGCTGCGCAGCATGAAGATCGAGGGGGCCGAGCTGATCGCCGACGCGGTCGGCGTCCCCGGCGCCGCGGAAACGGAGGACACCGAACGGCTGGCCGTGGCCTACGCGATGGGCGCGCAGCTCGCCATGGAAACGTCGCGGCACGAAACGGGCCTCGGCTGGCTCCGCCGCCAGCATCGACACCAGGACCAGGGCCCAGGAGATGGCCAGCGTGCACACCAGCACCAGGCCGAACGCGGCCAGCACGCCGAGCGGCCCCGTGCCGACCCGGAAGCCCAGGATGGTCCCGATCACCAGCAGCATGACGAGGGCCCAGGTCTGCTTGGCCAGGTCGGCCAGGATCCGGCCGGACAGCGGGGCGAACCGGGCGATCGGCAGCGAGCGCAACCGGTCGAAGAACCCCTTCTCCAGGTCCGTGGACAGTCCGGTGGCCGTGTTCAGCGTGGTGAACAGCGAGTTCTGCACCATGATGCCGGGCAGCGCGAACATCAGGTACGCGTGCGGCGAGCCCCCGATGGCACCGCCGAACACGTAGGTGAAGAGCAGCAGGAACATCACCGGCTGGATGCTGAAGTCGATCAGCTCGGACGGGTTGTGCTTGATCTGCACCAGCGTCCGCCAGCTCAGCGAGAACGTCTGCCGCAGCCCCTCGAGCGGGCTCACCCGCGGCGCCAGCGCCCCGAGATCCTCCGTATTATCCGAAACCGTACTATCCATAACGGTGCTTACCGTGGTCATGCCGCGCTCCCTTCAAGCTCTTCGGTCCGGCGGCCGGTCAGCGACAGGAACACCTCGTCGAGGCTGGACCCGCGCAGGGTGAGCTCGGCCACGGTGACGCCGGTGTCGTCGAGCCGCCGCACCACGGCCGGCATCACGTCCTCGCCGCTCACCGGCACGGTCACCGTGGTGTTGCGGACCTCGGGTTCGGTGCGGGTGAACCCGGCCACCACCGCCAGCACGGCGGGCACGTCGGCCGGGCTGGCGGGCCGCACGGCCAGCGTCAGCGCGCCGGTGCGGGCCTTGAGTTCGGTCGGTGTCCCGGTCGCGATGACCGTGCCGTGGTCGATGACCGCGATCTCGCTGGCCAGCAGGTCGGCTTCCTCCAGGTACTGGGTGGTGAGCAGCACCGTGACCCCGGTCGCCGTCAGGCCGCGGACGACGTCCCACATCTCGTTGCGGCTGCGCGGGTCGAGCCCGGTCGTCGGTTCGTCCAGGTAGAGCACCCGCGGCCGGCTGACCAGGCTGGCGGCCAGGTCCAGGCGCCTGCGCATGCCGCCGGAGTACGTCTTGACCGCCCGGTCGGCGGCGTCGGTGAGCCGGAAGGAGGCCAGCAGGTCCCGCGCCCGGCTCCGGGCCGCCGGCCGTGACTGGCCGGTCAGCCGCCCGATGAGCATGAGGTTTTCCAGTCCGGTGAGCGTCTCGTCGACCGACGCATACTGTCCGGTCAGCCCGGTGAGCTGCCGGACCTGGTGCGCGTGGCTGACCACGTCGTGGCCGCAGACCGTGGCGTGCCCGCCGTCCGGCCGTACCAGCGTGGCGAGGATCCGGACCGCCGTGGTCTTCCCCGCGCCGTTCGGGCCCAGCAGGCCGAATACCGAGCCGGTGCGGACGAGCAAGTCGATCCCGTCCAGCGCCCGGGTCTGGTCGAACCGCTTGACCAGCCCTTCAGTAACTATTGAGTACGTCATGCCACCATGCTGGGACGAGCCCCTGACAGCTCACCCAGATCCCGCTGACGCTCCCTGACATCCCGCTGACATCCGTTCGGCGTGCCGGTCCTGGCGCCGGGTCAGTTGCCCAACAACTGGCAGCGCAAGCAGAAACGGCCGTCAGTCGGCCGCACGGGGCGCGCACCGGGCACAGCATTGGGGGGATCGTGCCGGGGCGGGCCCTCCGGCGGGAGGCGTAAGCGGGCCGGCCACGCGGCCGGCGCCCGGAGCACGATCCCGTCTTGCTAGCCCTCCGGCAAGAACCGGCAGCTAGGAATCTCCGGGCGCTCCGCTCCGGCCACGTCCCTGGACACCGGCCGCGCGGTGTAATCCGCGTAGATCAGGTCACGCAAGTCCACCGGGCTGTCCGAGCGGAGCGTCTCACGGTTGTCGCGGCGCTGCGCCACCCACTGGTCCGGCTCGAAGAAGCTGATCAGGTACGCGTCGCCCCAATGCCAGCGCAGCGCATCGAGAGGTCCCGCCCAGTCGCTCGTCATTTCTACAAACTACATCGCTTCGCATAGCGATGCGAGGCGATGCGAAGCGATAGGAGTATTTCCGCAGCTAGCAGCGGCGATACGGTGATCATGTGGCATCCGATCGACCCGCCTTCGACCCGGAGTCGGCCGTGCCGCTGTACGAGCAGGCGGCCGACTACGTGGCCGCCCAGATCGCGGCGGGCCAGCTGGCACCCGGCCAGAAGCTGCCCGCTGAACGGGACCTGGCCGACCAGTGGGGCATCGGCTACCAGACGGTCCGGCGCGCGATGCGGGAGCTGCGTGAACGTGGCCTGGTGGTCTCCAGGGTCGGAAAGGGAACGTTCATTGCCGGCCAGAGGTGAACCTCAGCGCGCGGCCTGGTCAGCCCTGATCGCCGCGTCCAGATCCTCCGGGGTGGCCGCGGTAAGCGCCCTACCGGTGCCGTCAGCCCGGCGGGCAAGGTACTGACCGCCGCGGAACGCGAGGTCGTACAGGTCACCCCAGCGGCTGTCGAGGTCTTCCAGCGCCCAGAAAACGCCTTGTAGAAACGGGTGCGGCGGGAACGCGGCTGGCCCCGGTGCCGTGCCGCTCAGTTGATGTCGAACTCGTTGCCTTCGGGGTCGCGCATCGCCATCGCGTAGTGGTCGAGGCCTTCGGTGAACAGGACGCCGACCTGGGTGGCGCCGAGGGCGGCCAGCCGGCTGGCTTCGGCGTCGACGCGCTGCTTGCGGACCTCGAGCGGGAGCTTTTGCCCGGCGTGCGGCTCGTCGCCGCTGGCGTGGATGTCGATGTGCAGCCGGTTCTTGACCGCCTTGCGCTCGGGCACCACCTGGAACCAGATCCCCGGGCCGCGGCCGTCCAGGTCGACGATGCGGTCTTCGCCGACGCCGAGGTCTTCCTCGGGCACCCCGATGCTGCGCCAGTAGTCGTCCCAGCTGGGCCAGCCGACCGGGGGCGGCTCGGTCACGTACCCCAGGGCGGCGGCCCAGAACCGGGACAGCCGGTCGGGGTCGGCGCAGTCGATCACCAGCATGAAACCGGCCGTCATCATCGCCTCCAGGGTTTTTGCGGACGGTACCGCCGTCTGGCGACATGATGCTGCACCCCTATGACAAAACGAGGGTGCCAGCTGATCGGCGCGTCAGATGAGGGTGGCCGCTAACCGTAGCGGCCGCAGGCCCCACGGACCCCACGAGCCGACCCGGGCCAGCAACTCCGCGCGGTCGATGGCCGCGTCCAGGTCCTTCCCGTCAAGCAACGTACGGCTGGCGATGTCGTTCATGGCAAATCCCCTCCACAGATTTGCCAGGTGACGGCCGGCTCCGTCAGGGCCATGGCGGCCGCCACCTGGGGTCCTAGGTGTCACGGGCGACGTGCCGTGACCGGCTGGAGAGGATACGACTGGCCGGCAGCGCCGGATCAGCCACGAGTCGCAGCGAGCTATGGCCGGCGAATCGGCAAATGTACGGCACATATCTCGCTAAAACGCGGCGAAATTAAATGCGACCCTTTGGCTAGCGAAATAAATGCCAGCTGCCCGGGGCCGGGAGCGGCTGGAGTGCCGCCCGGCGGCCATGCGGGCGTTCACGGGACGGCGATACGATCACGCATCGCATGACCCTTGGCTAAGTTGTATTCATCCCTCACGCCCTTCCGCCGGCCAGAGCGTTCGGCGCGCGTTTCTCCCGCGACGTCGGCCACTCAGACCTCTGCGGTCCTCCCCTCATCCACCCCTTACCGCCCACCAGGGCGTTACCCGTCCCGGATCCGTGAGCACCATAGACGAGCTTAGTGTAGCTAGATAAACGATGTCTATCTACGCAGGATTTACATCGATAAAGATTTCATGATCAGGCAGCATGATCAGGCAGGGAGCAACCCGTGAGCGGCCAGGGCGGCGCTAGGAGGCAGGCGGCTCCACGAGGCCAGCCGACAAGCGGACCCGAATAAGGGCCAGCCGGCAAGTTCGGCGGCGGCGGATCCGAATGCGGCGGCGGGCGGGTAAGCAGCGCACGCGCTGCGCCAGCGTTCGCGCAACGACCTGGTGATCTCCGCCGGCAGGGCGGCGGCGGCCGGGCCGTCCGCCAGCACTTCGAGCGGCCCCAGCACGTACACCTCGGCCAGGGTCGGCAGGTCGGCGAACTCCGCCGCCGGGTTCGAGCCGCCGGGCAGCCGGGTCGCCCGCTCGATCAGCCCGGCGCCGAGCTGCCGCACCGCGTGCCCCTCGCCGGCCAGGACGCACTCCACCGCGGCGAGGATCTCGACGGCCATCGCGTACGACTCGGCGACGAGCAGCCCGGCCCCGAACTCCCCCGGGTTCGGCGCCAGCGGATGGCTGAGCCTGGCCAGCGAGCTGAGATGGTCCAGGTGCGCCCCCTCGTGGATGCCGCGCCAGATCTGCTGCGCCATCGGGGTCGCGGTGGAGGGCACCTCGGCGATCGCGGTACCGGGGCCGGGCAGCCCGGGCAGGCACATCCAGGTGCGCCGAGCCAGCCGCCGGTTG
>Ga0208696_1000873_pt1 | contig 19031 bp, 19 predicted proteins | sample Sb_taG_9_FD_187711 | JGI IMG/M metagenome (GOLD analysis project Ga0208696, IMG submission 187711) | Peat soil microbial communities from Weissenstadt, Germany - Sb_50d_b_LC metaG (SPAdes) (version 2) | ecosystem: Environmental > Terrestrial > Soil > Wetlands > Peat | place: Germany... | reverse complement strand
CATCGCCGGAAGCATAGATTTTTTCGTAGCTGCCATCGGGATTGAATTCGAGAATGTCGGCGCGGCGCTTTTCCTGCGCATTATCGCTGACGTTGGAGTGCGAGCCGACGGCGACGAGCATTTTGGAATTGTCTTTGGAGAAGACGACGTCGCGCGTCCAGTGGCCCGGGCCTGTGACAATGCTGCCGCTGGGAAGGTTGGGGACGATGGTTTCGGGTTTGGCGCGCGCTTTGAGATCGCCGTTTTGATACGCGAAGCGGACGACCGACGCGGTGTTGCCGACGTAGAGGAATTTTGGATCGGCACCGCTCGGGTAGAAGGCTAGGCCGAATGGGCGGCTCAAGCCTGAGGCGAAGACTTCCTGTTGCGCGAAGGTGCCGTCGGGCTTCACGCCGCGGTAGACGGAAACCTTGCCGGCGTTGCTTTCGGCGATGAATAGATCGCCATTGGGCGCGGTGATTATTTTGCGCGGCTGATTTAGTCCGGTGGCGTATTGCTGGACTTGAAAGCCGGCGGGGGCTTGCGGCCAGGCGTCATTGGGACGCGGGACTACGTGAGCGCCATTATCAGCCGAGGATGTGGCATACGGCGCGGGCAAATCGGCGGCCGTAATTACGCGGCGCAGGCCCGGCCGATCGATGGTGGCATCGCCGAAGGCATCGCGGCCGCGCAGAACAGAGTCAGAGGCGGACGGTTGCGGCCGCGAAGAGAGAAATGAAACCGCGCCGAAGACTCCGTGCATCGAGATTACGGCGAAGAAGATCGCCACCAGAGCGATCGCGATGGCTACATTTTTCCGATGCATGCGAGAATCCTCCGAGGGGGATTATTGTTGCTGAAACGCGCGCGGTGTCAAGACGCACCGCAGAGACGCAGAGAGCGCGGAGGAAGCGTCCCGCTCATGAGATGCGCAGGGGCAAATTCGGTTGCGCTTTGAGCGGCTTGGTGTTAGCTTCGCGGAAATTGCCCCGCTTGGGAGGACTATGGGCCACGACGTAGAACGCCGCGCCGCCCGCCGATTCACGATGTCGCTCCCGTTGCAGGTACGTTTCGCCCCCGGGAATGGTGTGCCGGAACAGCCGGGAGAAACGCGGGATATCAGCTTCCGCGGACTGTACTTCATGGTCAGCGCATTGGTGGAGAAGGGCAGCAAGATTGAGTTTGTGCTGACTTTGCCGCAGCAGATTACGCTTGCCGGAGACGTGCATATCCGATGTTATGCGCGCGTGTTGCGCGTTGAGCCGCACGATGGGAAGAGCGGCGTGGCCGCGCGCATTGAACGCTACGAGTTTCTTCCTTCTCCCGCCTGAAGTTTCCCCGCAATCGGAGTAGAATGACCGGAGTTTCTGCTGGAGGAGAGGCGTCGCCATGTATCACTACGATCCGGGCACGGCGCTGGACGAATTGCGGGAAGATGCGGCGCTGCCGCATCCCGTGCATTTGCGCGACATGATTTTGCGGACACGGCTCGAGCCCGCCACGGCGCTCGATTTGAATCGCGAGTTTCAGGATTATCTGGCGCGGTTTGGCGAACTGCAGCAATTGGCGCGCGAGATACTCGAGAAATTGTCGAAGGGCGCGCGAAAGGCTTCCTGAGAGATGACGCGGGTGCGATCGCTCGGGCCGGCGATGCGCGTTGTTGCGCTGTGAAGCGCCGCGTACTGATTCTGTCGGCCTCGTCGGGCGAAGGGCACGTGCGCGCGGGTAAGGCGCTAGAGAAAGCGTTTGCCGCGCGCGGGGACTGCGACGTCGAGCACATCAACGCGCTCGACTACACCAGCAAATCGTTCCAGAAAATTTACGATGATGCTTACATTGCGATGGTGCGGCGCGCGCCCGGCGTGCTCGGCTGGTTTTTCCAGCATATTGACCAACCGTGGCGGCACGAGCGGCGGCGTTTGGCGTTTGACCGACTAAATACTCGGCCGATGGTGCGGCTATTGAAGCGCGTGCAGCCGGATATTTGCGTGACGACGCATTTTCTTCCGGCGGAGATTGCGGGCTGGTTGAAACTGAAAGGGAAGCTGGCGGCGCGGCATGCCGTGGTGGTGACGGATTTCGATGTGCATGCCATGTGGATTTGCCGCGGAGTGGACCGGTATTTTGTGGCGCGGGAAGAGGCGGCGGAATATTTGGTGCAACTCGGGCAGCCGCGGGAATCGGTGAGCGTGACGGGGATTCCCATTGATTCGGCGTTCGCGGAGGCCAAGGATGCGCGGGCGATTCGCGTGAAGATGGGGCTTGATCCTTGCGCGATTACGATTTTGGTGGCGGCGGGCGGGCATGCTTTGGCGCCGGTGGAAAAAATGGTGAAGAGTTTGCTGGAGCTGGACCGGCCTTGCCAGATCGTGGCGATCACGGGGAAGGCGGTGCAGATCCGGCAGAGGATGGAGAAATTGGCGGCTGCGTGGGGGGCGGATCGCGGGCACCGGGCGCGATTGCGCGTCGTGGGCTACACGCAGGAGATGGATCAGTGGATGGCCGCTTCGGATTTGTTGGTTGGGAAAGCTGGTGGGTTGACGGTTTCTGAGGCTATGGCTTCTGGGTTGCCGATGGCGATTGTGGGAGTTCTTCCTGGACCGCAGGAAGATCGGAATGCGGAACATTTGATTGAGTGTGGGGCGGCGATCCGGTGTCATGAATTGACAACGGCGGCATGGAAGATTGGGAAATTGTTGGATGATCCTTCGCGGTTGGGGGCGATGCGCGAGGCGGCGAAGAGGATCGGGCGGCCGAGGGCGGCGTTTGATATTGCGGCGGAGTGCGTAGAGTTGGCGGCGGGGACGAAGAGAGCCGGTTGACGCGGAGATGTCGCGCGCGGGGAGTCCGCGGGTTTTTCCGGGCTTTGATTTGACGTAGAGATCGTCGGAGGGCGGAGCATGCCCCGCCCCTACGACGGCGAGATTACAAGCCGGTGGCTCGTTGAGTTGGATTGGGGGGAATTGGAGCGATGGCGCGGCAGACGCTTTTGATTGATGCGGACGATACGCTTTGGGAGAACAATATTTTCTTTGAGCAGTCGATCGAGGAATTTATTTCGCGGATGGAGCCGCTTGGTTATACGCGCGAATACGCGCGGCACATTTTGAATGAGACGGAGCGGCGGAATATACGGCAGCACGGATACGGCGTGCGCAGTTTCCGGAGGTCGCTCGAAGACACTTACATGAAGCTGGCGGGAAATGCGGCGAAGCGCGACATGGTGCAGTGGATTCAGGAGCTGGTGAGCGAGATGGAGAATACGCCGCCGCATATTTTGGATGGCGTTCCGGAGACGCTGGCTTATCTGGCGGGGCATCACCGGTTGATTTTGTTGACCAAGGGCGAGGCGGCGGAGCAGGCGGCGAAAGTGGAGCGCTCGGGATTGCAGACGCATTTTGAGGCGATTGAGATTGTTACGGAGAAGGATTCGAAGACTTACGAGCGCATGATTCATCAGTTCAAAGTGGTGAAGTCAAACGCCTGGATGGTGGGGAATAGTCCGCGCAGCGATATTAATCCGGCGCTGAGCGCGGGGATGAACGCGGTGTTTATTCCGCATCATGCGACCTGGGAATTGGAACATTCGGAGTTGGAGAGCGGCAGCGGAAGGCTGTTGATACTTACCAGCTTCCGCGATTTGCGTACGCATTTTTAAGTAGCGCCGGCGTCCCCGCCGGCATCTTACGAGCACCCACGTCGGCTAAGCCGACAATGCTGCGCGGCGCGCTGCGTTAAATGATGGGCGGTTAGTTGGGTTGGGTGATCCGCTCGTCAGTGCTGCCCAATGCGAAATTCGTCATCGTGAGATGCCGGCGGGGACGCCGGCGCTACTTACCCCGATCAAATTGGCCTTGCTCCGTGCTGCTTCGCGATTTGTTTTTTCGTGAAATCGGAAAATCAAAATCCTAGACTTGTGTGCATGACACCTACCGCGCTGAACGGAGCTGTTGCCATGGATTACCGCAAGGAATTTGCTGAGTTTGACGATGTGATTTATCTGGATACCGCTACGCAGGGGCCTTTGCCGCTTGCGGCGGTGAATGCTGCGAAACAGGCGCTGGAGATGAAGAAGTTTCCGTACCGCTTGACGGAGGAGATTTATTTCGAGTTACCGGACCGCGTGCGGGCTTCGATCGCCAAACTTATTGGCGCGGCGGCGGACGATATTGCGATTACCACCGGCGCGAGTGCGGGATTTTCGGCTGTCGCTGCGGGGATCGAGTGGAAGCCGGGCGACGAGGTAATTGTGGCGAAGGGCGAATTTCCGGCGCACTTCGCAACTTGGTTGCCGTATGAGCAAGCAGGAAAATTGAAGGTGAAAATCATCGAGCCGGCCGGGCGGTTCATTACCGCGGACGATTACATCGCGAATCTGACGCCGCGGACGCGGCTGGTTTCGGCGAGCTTGGTGCGCTTCGACAATGGCGCGCGGCTCGATGCGCCGCGCGTAGCGGCTGCGTGCCGCGCGTCGGGTGCAGCATTTTTGCTCGATGCGAGTCAGTGCGCAGGGGCGATTCCGATGGATGTTGCGGCGCTCGGATGCGATTTTCTGGTGTCGTCGGGTTACAAGTGGATGCTGGGCTCTTATGGAACGGGATTTTTCTGGGCGAAGCGCGAATGGAGCGACCGGTTGCCGCTGGGACCTGTGTATTGGATGGCGCTGGAGGGCGCGCATAAATTTCATGGATTGCCGCTGGATGGATTGCGGGCGCGGGCTGGAGCGCGGCGTTGGGATACCGCGGAAACGGCAAACTTCACGAATTTGGCGGCGTGGGATGCGGCTTTGCAATTGCTGGTGGGCATCGGGACGGAAAAGCTGTATGCGCACAATGTGGAATTGATTCGCATGCTGGTGGACCGATTGCCGCATGACCGGTGCATTTTGGCTTCGCCGGCTGAGGAGGAGAGGCGCGCGCAGTTTGTTTGCGTGGCTTCGCGGGATTCGGCGAAGACTGCGGGGCTTTATGAGAAATTGAAGGCGGAGAAGATTTACGTGGGGTTGCGCGAAGGGGCGCTGCGCGTCTCGCCTTACATTTACAGCACCGAGAGGGATATCGCGCGAGTGATTTCGGTTTTGTCGGTGTAGAGGACGGGAAAAGGAGAACGGCAAGAGATTTCAAATTTGAAATTTCAGATTTCAGAGCCGAGCGTGGCAGTGGCGTTTGAATTGCCATGCGCGTAGCGGCAGCAAAAATATAAATCGGTCGGCGTTGATTAGAAATCGGGCGGAATGCGGAAGGGGATGTGGACTACTGCTTCTAAGTCGATTGGGCTGCCGTCGCGGGTGGCTGGCGTGAATCTCCAGCGGGAGAAGGCTTCGATGGCGTTGCGGTCTAGTTCGGGATCCAGGCTTTTGAGGACTTGGATGCTGTCTACTGAGCCGTCGGCGCGAATGATGGCGTAGAGAACTACTTCGCCTTCTACTCTGGCTGTGACCAGCGACGTTGGATATTTCGGATCTACTTTGCGAACCGCCAGCGGCGCGGAGACATTGTCCGGGGCGCTGGCGAAGTGGCGTTCTTGCAGTTCGGCGAAGTTCAGGACCCAGCTTCCGCTGGCGCTCGTCAGATTCGGAAGATTGATGTAGAGCGTGTGGATGCGCTTGTCGCCGAGAATTTTTTCGGGGGCGATGCCGTTCTCGAAATCGCCGGGGCCGAATGCCGGCTTGCGCTTCATCGGATTTACCGGCGGATCGGCGACGGGCTTTGGTTGCAGTGAGAGATTTGGACGCAGACTGGCGTTGCCGCCTGCCCCGTTGCCGCCCATGGGCGAGGTTGCGCCGGGCTGAGTCGAAGTGATCGAAATTCCCGGCGGGCCGGCTTTTCCGTTGCCTCCCGTGCCGCCTCCGGAACCTGTTCCTCCTGCTGGTGTGCCTGTGCCGCCTGTGGCGTTCAGACCGCCGGCATTATTTCCCTGACCATTTGGAGTGCCATTCGGCGCGCCGCCGGGAACGCCGGCTTTCGTGCCGCCAGGAGATGCGGAGAGGCGCGCGCTGAGATTGCCTTTTGGAATCTCGATGCTGGGAGACGGCGGCGCGGGATTCGCGGAAAGAGAGACAAGACGGCGAAGGCTGGAATCGCCGCCGGAATCGGTGCCGGGAATTGCAGGGGCTGCTCCAGCGTCGCCGGAAGCTTTTTGCGTGCGCGCGATGGGCCCGCTGCCGGATGAGCTGCTGCCGGCTAAGGGCATCTTCACTTGAGACGCGCCGGAGCCGGAGCGGGCGATCCCGAGAGTTGTCGCCGCATTTCCCGGCGCGGCATTGGCGATGGAAGGAGCTGGACCCGCGTCGCTTTGTGCGCCGGGCATGTGCGCGATGCGGGCGCTGCTTGAGCCGACCGGCATTTTCGGTAAAGGAATATCGGAAGCCGATGGCGCGATGTTCAGGGCGCCGGAATTCGGCGCATTGTTCTCGATTTGCGGAACGGCTGCGTCCTCGGGACGGCGCGCTTGCATTACCGGCGCACTTGCGGGATTCACCGGCATTTTTAGATCGGGGATGCTGCCGCCTGATTGCGCGACGTTCGGCGGATCGAGTTGCTGCGATTCGTGGCGGATGTCGGGAGCGGCGGCGGATTCGTGGCGGCGATTCTTCAGGATGGGCGCGAGAGCGGAAGCGGAGATTTGCAGCTTGGGCGTCGTCGGTGGCGTAGCTTTGCCCCATTCGACGATGTTCGGAAGCTGCGGAACGACTTTCGGGGCCTCCGGCGGTGCGTCGGGTTGGATTAATGTTTGACGCGGATGTGTCACGCGCTGCGGCTGCGAGAGAATTGTTTGGCGGGGATTGTACGCATCGGCGCCTTCGGGCGGCAGCGGTTCATCGGGCTTGCCGGCTGGGCTGGGTTTTGCGGCCGGAGCGGGCGAGTGCGCGGCGCTCGGCGGCGAAACTGGCGGTAGTTCGGGAAGCGGCAAGTCGTAGGTGATGTGAAATTCTGGGGCGATGGGGTGCGGCTGATTCCATTGGATCATGCCCCAGATGGGCAGGCTCATCACGAAAATCGCGGCGATGTGCCAGAGAGATGAAAGAGCCATGGCGCGCCCGGGAAGCCGGCCGCGAATCCAGGTGACGCGCAGCGGATCATGTTCCGGGAATTGGTTCCATGCGGGAGGCTTGGGGCCGTGAAGCACCGCGTCGAGGCTTGATCGGAACGCAGTGGTGGGATGTTCCCAAGCTACGCTGAACCTGGGCAGCCGAAAGGATCGCCTTACTGGGGAACCTGCGGGCGGCATGGAGTGTCCATTATAGGGGCAAAGTGTCGCGAGCCGGGAGAGGCCGTCGGTACGGGTCTCGCTGGTACGGAGATGCTGGTACTGGGCGAGCCGTTGTCTCGGGGGAGAAGATCGATGGTTTATCTCAGGTTGCGGAAGCTGCCGAGAATCGAGCCGTTGCAAAAGGCGCCACTGTTTTTCAGGGTTTTCGTGACTGTCGTCGCAATTCTCGTGGTGCTGTCTGTTCTGGCGACGATTGAATCTCAGCTCGAGAGGATTGGCTGTTCAGCCGAGATGGATCCTGGTTGGGAAATGATCACGGAGTAGAGCCGCCCGTGAAGCTCTATGCGGCGAGAGAAAGACGATAGAAGCTTAGGGCGGCGTCGCCTTGGGTTAGGACGCGGGTTTGCTCTAGGTCGTCTAGGAATGACGGTAGATCGATGCGGCGGGTGTGTTCGGCGATGATGCGGCCTTCGGGGGCTAGCAGTCGGGCAGAGCCTATGAATTCCAGGACTGAGATGTATTCGCGCGTCTCGGCGTAGGGCGGATCGAGAAAGATGAAATCGGGGAGTAGGTGGCGATCGGAGAGTTCTTCCAGGCCACGGAGGGCGTCCATCTTCAGGATTTCTGCGCCGCTGCGGATTTCCAGCGATTCGAGATTTTTTTGAATCAGCTTTGCTGCCGGGGCGTGATTTTCGATGAACATGGCTTCGCGTGCGCCGCGGCTGAGGGCTTCGATTCCTACCGCGCCGGTTCCTGCAAAACAATCTACGAAGAGAGAATCTTTCACTAGCGGGCCGAGAACGTTGAAAAGAGTTTCGCGTAGGCGATCGCTTGAGGGGCGCAGGGACATTCCCTTGAGCGATTTGAGCGGGCGGCTGCCGAATTTTCCAGCGATTACGCGCATATTCACGGGCTATCCGACGGCGGCGAGCTGATAGCGTTTTTGCCACGCAGGGCCGAGCTGCGCGGTGAGTTGGTGCAGCTCTTTGGCGCGCGCGGGATTTTGGGCGATGGCGAAGGCTTCCGTGCGCGCGAGTTCGAGGAGCTTGTGATCGCGCAGCGGATGGGCGACGTGGAAAGAGAGATCGCCGTGTTGGCGCGTGCCGAAAAATTCACCGGGGCCGCGCTGTTTGAGATCGCGCTCGGCGATTTCGAAGCCGTTTGTTGTTGCCACCATGGTCTCGATGCGCTCGCGGGCGTCGCCGGTGATGTTCTTCGGCGCGATCAGCACGCAGACGGATTTCTCGCTGCCTCGGCCAATCCTACCGCGAAGTTGATGGAGTTGGGCAAGGCCAAAGCGATCGGCGTGCTCGATTACCATCACGGTGGCGTTCGGAACGTCTACGCCGACTTCGATGACCGTTGTGGCTACGAGGATGTGCAACTCGCGGCGGCGGAAGCGCTCCATCACTTCTTCCTTTTCTTCGCTAGGAAGGCGGCCGTGTAGCAGGCCGAGTTTGAGTTGCGGGAAGACGTCGCGGGAGAGGCGTTCGTATTCGGCGGTGGCGGCTTTCAGTTCCTGCTTGGATTCTTCGATCACTGGATAAAGGACGTAGGCTTGGCGGCCGCGCGCGATTTCGCGGCGCAGGGATTCCCACGCGCCGGGGAGTTGCGCTTCGTCGAGCCAGCGCGTGGAGACGGGCGTGCGGCCGGGCGGCATTTCGTCGATCACGGAGATATCGAGATCGCCGTAGACGGTGAGAGCTAGCGTGCGCGGGATGGGAGTGGCGGTCATTACCAGAACGTGGGGCGAGGCGCCTTTTTCCATCAGGCGCTTGCGTTGCAGGACGCCGAACCGGTGCTGCTCATCGACTATGACAAGACCTAGCCGTGAGAATTCTACGGGATCTTCGATGAGGGCGTGCGTTCCGGCTATGAATTGCGCTTCGCCGGTGCGGATGCGCTCGAGGGCGGCTAATTTTTCGCTGCGCTTCATACCGCTGATGAGCAGCTCGACTTTGTAGCCTGCGGGGGCGAAAGTGCGGCGGGCGGAAAGATAATGCTGGACGGCTAGAATTTCTGTCGGCGCCATGAGAGCTACCTGGCAGCCGTTTTCGATGGCGATGACCGCAGCTTCAAAGGCGACGATGGTCTTGCCGCTGCCGACGTCGCCTTCTAGGAGGCGATTCATCGGAGACGGGCCTTCGAGATTGGCGGCGATTTCGGCTAGGACTTTCTTTTGGGCCGCTGTGGGTTTGAACGGGAGAATGCGCTTGATGGCGGCGCGAATTTTATCGTCGCGCACGCGCAGCGGGATGCCCGTTTGGGCGCGTTCTTCTTTGCGGCGGGCGGCGATGCCTAGCTGGAAGAAAAAGAATTCTTCGAAAATCATGCGCACGTGTGCGGGGCTGCGAAAGCTGTTGAGCAGCTCGAGGTTTTCGTTCGCGGGAGGGAAGTGCACGTACATGAGCGCTTCGCGGCGCGAGGGAAGCGCGTAGCGTTTGCGGATTTCTTCGGGCAGAGTCTCGGGAATTTGGCTGCCGACGTCGCGAAGGACGGCGTAGATGATGCGGCGCAGCAATCGCGAATTGACGCCGCCGATGGCTTCGTAGATGGGGACGATGCGGCCGACTTCGGTGGAATCGGCGCTGGCTTCATCGCCGGCGCTCGAACTCGAATTCGATAGCACTTCAAACTGCGGATTGACCATCTCGCGGCGCGCGGTGCGAAACGGATCCATGTCCACTTTGCCGTGAAGGACGAGGCGCATGCCGGGCTTGAGGCGTCCTTCGAGATACGCGCCGTAGAAAAATCGCACGCTGAGGATGCCGCTGGAGTCGCGGACCTTCATCAGGAACATGCGTTTGCGATCGCGGGCGAAGCGGATGGCGGCGCCGGAGGTGACTTCGGCTTGGATGGTATAAGTGTTGCCGGGGACTACTTCGGCGATGGGCGTGAAGCGGATGCGGTCTTCGTAGCGGAAGGGGAGATAGCTGAGTAGATCGGCGACGGTGTGGAAGCCGCGCTCGGCGAGGAGGGCAGCGCGTTGCGGGCCGATGCCTCGCAGCCTCGAAATTTCGCTATTTAGAAGTGTGGACATCGTTCGCGGAGCGCGTGCGCATCGGATCCTTTGACCTTAATTTATACCATCGCGTCAAAGATAGCGCTGGCCGGTTGGGCGTGAGCGGGAATTGCGCCCTGGAATTGTGTGTCCTATATTTGGATTCAGAAGGCTCGCGGGAATTCGTTGGTGATTGATTGCGCGTGTTCGTGAGTTCCCGAGCGGCTGGTGGCGTGAATCATGAGCAGGACGTTCTTGGGTACAAGCTTGCGGCGATGGATTGAATATCTCATCGCCATACTTCTCGGCAACGCTATCTATTACTTCTCATTTCAGCCGCATCTCCCTCCAGTCTGGCGGCACCCCGGCGCGAAAATCGATCTCGGGTTGTTGCTCGACTTTCTTGTTTGTGTCGGAGTGTACGGTTTGATCCGGCTAGGGATTCATCTGCAGCAGGAAAAGAGCCGCGGTTGATGGCGGACGAGTTGCAGGATTCCACTGGTGTCTGCCGGGCAAAAGCCCGAAGGTACAGCACTTAACTGAAGAATCGGCGTCCCAAGTTCGGGACAAATGTTCATTTTCGGGCGGGTCGGTGCTTACCTGCTGCAATGAGCCACGTCTATGACAGTGGGGCTAGGGAGAAAGGCGAGTAACCGGGGCAGTTGCGATACGGGGAAGGTCCCGGCGGGTGGATATTCAAGCCCAGCGCAACCGGTGGGTCACACCATGGGGATGAGCGTCGCTCTCGAGCGAGATGCGCGCCACGCAGCAGTGAAGGTTTCGGACGAACACGCCCTCGTTCGGGAGGCGCAGGCCGGAGACCGTCTGGCCTTCGAGGAACTGGTGCGCCGCTATGACAGGGAAGTGTTGCGTCTGGCGCTGAATCTGGTCCACCGCAGTGAAGATGCCCGCGACATTTATCAGGAAGGCTTTCTCCGAGTTTACCGGAACCTGCACCGGTTTCGATTTGAGTGCAGCTTCTATACTTGGCTGTACCGGATCGTGACGAACGTGGCGCTGGATCATTTGCGGCGGCGGTCGAGCCGGCGGGAAGATCAAGCGCCAGTGCCGGAAGACAGCGATGGGACTTCGCGTGATTTCTTCGATCGCCAGCCAGAGACGCGGGCCGGAGCGAATCCCGAGCGGAAGTTACTGGGCGATGAGCTCGGGAGACACATCCAGGATGCGCTCGAGCGATTGTCGCCACGCGAGAGAATGGTTTTCGAACTGAAGCATTACCAGGGGCTGAAGCTGCGAGTGATCGGAGATATGTTGGGCACATCGGAAGAGACGGTAAAGAATTCGCTGTTCCGGGCGACGCGCAAACTTCGCGCGAGCCTGGACGCCATGAGATAAGCGAGGCCGATTGTAATGAGCGATCCATCCAATCCGAATTTTCTCGAGCGGCCCGAGGCCAAGCCGTGCGAGACGTACGCCGAAAGAATTTACCTGCTCGCTGCCGACGAGCTGGGACGGCCTGAAGCAGCGGAAGCGGAAGCACATGCCACGCAGTGCGCGGACTGCGGCACGTTCCTGATGGAGCACCGGCAGTTGATGGAAGCTCTGGCCGAGGCGCCGAGACCTGAACCGACCGCCGATTTGCTGGCGGCATGCCGTGCGAATCTCACGGACGCTCTCGATGAAGCGGAAGCGGCGAAGAGTCATTCGGGATGGCGCGGATGGCTCGATGCGCTGCTGCCGTCGCAATGGCTGGTGATGCATCCGGCCGCTGCAGCAGTGCTGCTGATTTTCCTGGGCTTCACCGCGGGAGCGTTTTACCCGCGATGGTTTGGCCACGCGATCGTGACCCCGCCTCCATCCCCCGCAGCGCCCACCGTTAGTGCCGAAGCAATGAACAACACGCCGGGCGCTGCGCCGCTCGACGATCAATATCTGCGCACAGCGGACATCACGGGAATTAATTGGGAGCCTTCGGGAGACGACGCGCCGCCGGAAGTACAGGTGCACATGAAGTCGCCGCAGCCGATGGTGGTGCAGGGCACTCCCGCGAACGATGACGTGAAGCGGGTGCTGCTTTACGTGCTGCACAATAATCAGCGGTTTGCTCCCGATGTGCGGATCAATTCGGTGGAGATGCTGAAGGCGCGCGCGGCGGACGAGGATGTGCGGCAGGCGCTGTGCCAGGTGTTGCGCAGCGATCAGAACGCGGCGGTGCGGCTGAAGGCGCTCGAGGCGCTGGATACCACACAGCCTCAGGAAGTCGTGCAGCAGACGTTGATGACTGCGCTGGTCGAGGATGGAAATCCCGGCGTGCGCATCGAGGCCATCAACACGCTGCGCGAGATGCTGGCGAAGGGGCAGGTGACTTCCGATCCGCGGCTTCTGGAAGTGCTACACGAGCGGGCGCAGAAGGATCCCAGCACTTACATTCGCTTGCAGAGCGCGGCGATGATTCAGGATTTGGGCCCTCGCGAAAAGTTTTAGATTGGAAAAGGGGCGAGGTGTGGCGCGGCCCCGAGTATCGCAGTCAGGAAAATTTCCCACGGGCTAAAGAAGAGGAGCCGGATGTTGAGTTGTGTGAGCCAGCGCGGATTTGTCCGCCGGAGTAGCGCGATGCGGCGCGCTCTGCAAGCAGTAATGATGACAGTCCTCGTTGCATTGCCGGCCGCCGAAGCGCGGCCTTTGCCGAAAGCGAAGCCCGCGACGAAAGAACCAGCGTCGGCGCCGCGCGTGAAACGCGAGATTTCGGGTGCAGTCAATACGCGAGCCGGGGAACGCCTGGTGCTTTCCACCGATCTCGGATGCATTCAAATCCACACGCGCGATACGGACCGCGTGGAGTATCACGCAGTTCTGAGCACGGACGCCTCGAAACCGGACGCGCAAGAAATTCTCGAACAATTCAATCTCGTCGTGCGGCCTGAGGCCGGGCGAGTGGTGCTGCGCGGGCAAGTATTGAGTTCGAAGCTGACGGGACGTTTGTGGGTGACGTTCGACGTGACCGTGCCCCGGAAGTACAACCTGGACTTGACCACGCGCGGCGGCAACATCAGCAGCGACGACATCGACGGCGGAGTTTCGCTGGCGACTACAGGTGGAAATATTTCGATCGGGCAGGTCGGAGGAGCAGCGAAGCTCGAGACCGGCGGTGGGCATATTACGGTGCGGGACGTTGCCGGAGATTTGAGCGCAGTGACCGGCGGAGGGCACATCGTCGCGGGGAATATTGCCGGCGCGGCGACTTTGCGGACCGGCGGCGGGCACATACGCGTGGCGTCGATTGGCGGAATTGCGCGGCTCGGCACGGGCGGCGGAAACGTATCCGTGGAGAAAGTTGCGAAGGAACTCTTTGCCGATACAGGTGGCGGGCAGATTGAAGTCGGCGAAGCGGCCGGAATCGTGCGCGCGCGGACAGCCGGCGGCGGAATTCGAGTGGTGCGCGCTTCGGGTCCGGCGACCTTGGAGTCCAGCAGCGGCAGCATCTATTTGACGCAAGTGGATAGCCCGGTGCGCGCGTCCACGAGCGCGGGCGGGATTACTGCGTGGTTCGGAAACGCGGCGAAGCTTCCGGGCGGCTGCGACTTGCAATCATCAGACGGCGACATCGTTGTTTACATTCCGAAGGAATTGCCGATCACGATCGATGCCTCGATTCAGCTCGGCGGCGCACACGGCTTCATCGTCGATCCGGCTCTGCCGATTAAGGTGAGTTACGACGACGAATCCAACGGCAAACACGTGATTCGCGCTGCGGGAGAATTAAATGGCGGCGGAGAGTTGCTCAGGCTGCGAACCGTGGCGGGAAATATCCGGCTAGTTCTGAGCGATACCTCGCGGCAAGTGAAGATTTACAAGCTGCAGATGGAGCAACTCGAACGCAAGCTCGTGGAACTGCAGGAGCAGAGGGAAGAGACGGAGAAGACAGACGGGCCGCCCGGGGATGACTGAAACCGGGATGAGCGCGGCAATAGACTGATTCGACTTCATCGGGCCAGGCGCGATTCTTCGCACGGGAGGGAGCCGTGAGTGGGATGTTGACGCAGGCGTGGCACAAGGCTGGACGCAGGACGATTCTCGGGGCGCTGCTCGCGGTTGTCGCAGTACTCGGAATTGCGCCGGTTGGATTCGGCGCAACTCAGGTCTACGAGCAAAAGTATCCGCTTCCTGCGGGCGGCAGTTTCGCACTCATGAACGTAAATGGCTCGGTGCAAGTGGATGGATGGGAGCGGGACGAAGTGGAAGTGCGCGCGGTGAAGACCACCACCGGCGATGAGCGCGATCTGGCGCGCGTGGATATTGAAGTGGATTCGGCGCGGGATCACGTCGCGGTGCGCACGCGCTATCCGCAGGGTTCGGGCGTGGAAGTCGCGGTCGAGTACCACGTGCACGTTCCTTACCGCGTGCTGCTCGGCGGCGTCGAGACTGTGAACGGCAATGTTCTGGTGCGCGGCGTCGATGGAAAAGGCGAACTCCGGACGGTGAATGGCGACGTGGATGTAACCGAGAGCTCCGGACGGTTCAGCGCGCACACGACGAACGGCAGTATCCGCCTGAAGCTGCGCAGGCTTTCCGATGACGGGCCGATGGCGCTGGAGACGGTTAATGGGTCGGTGGTTCTGAGCCTGCCTCCCGATGCGCATGCCGAATTGAACGCGCTGAGTATGAACGGCGACTTTTCGTCGCAACTGCCGGTGACCGCTACCAGCTCTCGCGCCGGGCGCGGAATCTCTGGACTGCTGGGCGCCGGGGGAAACCGGATATCGCTCCGGACTGTGAACGGCGGAATCCGGGTACTGCTGGACGAGCCTGGAATTTAGCAGGGCGAACCATTTCGAGGGGCAATTTGAAGGGAACAAGGAGGGGTCGAGATGCGTATAAAGACATGGATCGCGCTTACTGGGGTGGGCGCGCTCGCTATTTTGTTGGCTGGGTTTACGGGACGGAGTTTTGCTCAATCGGCGGCACCTGCGCCGAAGTCGCCTGCGGCGCCCAGGGCGCTGCCGGCTCCGCCTGCGCCGCCAGCCTACGATATTGATAACGAAGCAGCGGAGATGGCCGCAGAGAGCGCTGATCTCGCGGCTGCGGAGGACGCGATGGAGTCGGCAGGGCTAGGAGACCTCGACAATCTCTCGGCGAATCTTGCGAGCCTGCAATCCGATGAATTCGCGAAGGAGGCGGCCGCGCTGGCGCAAGCTCAGAAGCGCATCGTCGAGATCAATCCGGACGGAGCGGACGTTTGGAGCACGGACGACAATAGCGGATGGCTGGGCATCGAGATTTCGGAAGTCAACTCCGAGAAGGCCAAGGAATTGAAGCTGGCGGAGACGCGCGGAGTGGTGGTGGGCAGCGTCGAGCCGGACAGCCCCGCGGCGAAGGCCGGGTTGAAAGAGAACGACGTGATTCTTTCTTATGAAGGCCAGAACGTCGAAGGGACGATTCAGTTCCGGCGGCTGGTGCGCGAGACGCCTCCAGGGCGCTCGATTCCGCTGAGTGTTTCCCGCGATGGGAGCGTGCAGACGATAACGATTGAAGTTGGCGAGCGCGGCGGCTCCGGAGACACGGAAGTTTCCCCGCACGTTTACAAATTCAAGATGCCGAAGGTGCAGGAATTTTCCATGCCGGACTTCGATTTCAACATGTCTGGTCCGGAAGTGATGGATTTCCACACACCGCTACTTGGAATCGGCGCCGAAGATCTGAGCGGGCAATTGGGCGATTATTTTGGGGCCCCCAGCGGCGAAGGAATTCTGGTCCGGGAAGTGCGTTCGGGGACTCCGGCAGAAAAGGCGGGGCTGAAGGCCGGCGACGTGATTACGAAAGTGGATGGGCAGGCGGTGAAATCAACGCGCGACCTTCGTGCGCAATTGCGGCAGAAGATCGATCAGAAATCCGTGACGCTGAGCGTGCTGCGGAAGGGCTCGGAGATTTCGGTGCCGGTGGCGATTGAGAAGCCGCGGCGGATCGATGCGCCGCAGATTGTGAATCGGGCGCAGCTTTAGAAGGTAGGGCCGGCGTCCCTGCCGGCATCTTACGGCCGCAGGCGTTGGCAAACATCGAAATTGTGGGCGGAGCGAAGGGCTAGATTAAATCCGTTGATTGAACTCGGCGGTCCGCGCGTGCGTCTCGCCCATATTGAGACTCGTGCTCGCCGGATGCCGGCAGGGACGCCGGCGCTACTTTCACTCGCGGACCACTTCGGCGTTTGATGCTGGGGCTACCAGGCGCATCAGGCGGCGGTTGCTGTCTAGATAGAGATCAACTTCCAAGTCTGCGGTTCGCACGCGAAGCTCCTCGAATTTCGCGCTTCCCGATGACGATTCGCCTAGCGATTCCACTGTTACGCTGCCCGGCGTCACTTCCTGCGGCACCAGCACCGAAAAGGTCTGCGTGCCCTTTTTCTCGCGATCGTAGAGGCGGGCCAAAATTTCGTACTGGTGATAGGCGTTGTTGTCGAGAATTACGACCTGCGGAGAAGTGAAGGTAAATTGCTGGGTGAAGGGCTTAGCGCCTTCGACGCGCAGGACGATTGTCGCGACATTGCCTTGGAAACTGATGTCCGCGGATGCTTTCTTCGCGCCTTCCGTGCTCCAGTTGTAACTGAGCGGCGTGCCGTCGGATTGCAGAGAGAGACGGGAAGTGACGCGCGTCGCCGGTCCTTGCGCGGACTTCAAGTCGGTGGTGCCTTGCGCGATCCAATGATCGCCGTTCGGGCGGATCTCGAATTCTTCTGTGCCGACCGGCTGACCGTTTGCCGAGATATGAAATTTCCCCTTATCCGCGGCAAGGAGGCCCGATGCGGCCGCCGACGCAGCTCTCATGGCAATCGCTGGCCCTGATCCCGGGCGGGCATGGGATCCGGCAAAAGGAGCGAGTGAGAGCGCCGCGACCGACAGCAGCACGCACGGCAATGCGATCCGCCAGTAGAAATTCTTATTCGCAATTTTCATGCAGGCACCTTGTCGAGAATTCCGAGAGCGAGGATTTGTTCGACGACGCGAAGAGGCTCGACCGAGCTCTCCACGCGATAATGCGCGAGTTCGTAGAAGGGAAGCCGCTCGTTGTAAAGCGCGCGAAAGGTCGCTTCGTCGCGGAAAAGCGGGCGGTTGGTGATGTGCGCGCAGCGGCGCAGCAATTCTTCGACGGGGCAGTGCAGCCAGATCAAGGTTGCGCCGTTGCGCTCGAGGAGCGCCAGATTCGCGGGCTGGGCCGTCGTCCCTCCTCCGAGCGAGACGATGGTCGCACGCCCGAGCGCCTTTGCTTCGCCCAGCGTGCGCGCCAATTCCTCATATTCGAGCTTGCGGAACGCGGGCTCGCCTTCGCCCTCGAAGATTTCAGGAATGGAGTGGCCCGTTGAGTCGGTTATGCGGCGATCAAGATCCACGTGATGCCAGCCGATTTGCCGCGCGAGCAAGCGCGCAACCGTAGATTTCCCAGTGCCCATGAATCCAGTAAGGCAAAGAAGCTTGCGTGAGCGATTGTCTGGAATTACGGGCGGCGAATTTTCGCGGATAGCGTTCAGAGAAACGCGGCGCTATTCGCGCCTGTGGATGTTGATTGTACCATCGAACGATTTCAGCTCGACTTTGGCTTTGCCAAGGTTGTAAACGCTGAAGAGGCTCTGCGCGAATCGCGATGCGGGACCTTTTCTTGGCGCAGCCGGAGTGAGGTTCGCGTCGTTCTGCACTTTGCCCTTGACGGAAGTTGCGCTGAGATCGAAGGAATCATCGGGCGAGAGCTTGACGTCGATCAGGCCGCTGTAGTTCTTCAGCTCATAAGTGCCATTCGGCAGGAATTGTCCATCGAACGCGATGTCGCCGTGGCTCGTTTGCGCGCGCACGCTATAGCTGCGCATATCGAGCAATTTGACGTTGCCGCTGATGGAAGTGATCTCGATGCGGCCCGCGCAGCGGATACACTGCACCGCGCCGCACACGGTCTTGATCGAGAGATAGCCCGAGGCGTCCTGCAAGGAAATGTCCGCAGCGATGGTGTCGAGCGCCATATCGCCGGTGACGTCCTGCACTGCTACGGAGCCGGAATCGTTGTGAATCTGCAGCTCCGCATCTTCTGGAACGAAGAGCTGAAAACTGGCGCGCATTTCTTCGGGGCGAATGTCGTCGGCGAGGGTGCGCACGATCAAATCCACTCGATTCCCGGTCTGCTCGGCGTCGATTTCCAGCTTGTCGCTGTCGCTATCACCGACGAGCTTTACTTCGGGCCTGGTCCAGGCTTTCACAGTAACGACGCCATCCGGATTATGAATGGTGATCACCGGGCGCGCGCCGACTTTGAAGTGCTTCTCGAGATGACGCGGCGCGGCAGTAGCGCTAGCGGCGAGCAAAAGGCCGGTGCCGAGCGTAATGGCCGTCTTTGAAGCCCAGGATCCGACATGCATGGAAACGCGCATCATTGGTGATTCTCCCCGCGCTCGCTCATCTGCTCGAGCAAATCCGCTTTTTGCTGATAGGCCCCGTAGAGGTAATCCCGCGAAAGCTCGTCTTCGGGATCGTCCTGAACACTTTTCTCGCATTCTGCAATGTAGTTGTCAACGATTTCGAGATTCTGCTTGAACGCAACGTTTACTGTGGGGTTTGGCTCGTGCAGGGCCGAGACAGCATGAAGCTCGAAATTGCCGAGGTCGGCTGCAATCGGCGCAGTGGCCGCGTGGTTGCCGTTAAGCCAGCTAGCGCGAATATTCGAGTTGCGGACGCGAGTGCCGAGCATGAAGCCGCTCGCCGCAAGAACTACGAGCAGCGCTCCGGCAAAAGCAGGACGCATCCAGGTGGTGCCGAACGACGGCAGCCAACTCAGCCAGCCATGCCGCGCTACTAAGCCTTCCGCCTCCAGTTGCGAGCGAATGGCATTCCAGACGCGGGGA
>Ga0208696_1000872_pt1 | contig 19055 bp, 10 predicted proteins | sample Sb_taG_9_FD_187711 | JGI IMG/M metagenome (GOLD analysis project Ga0208696, IMG submission 187711) | Peat soil microbial communities from Weissenstadt, Germany - Sb_50d_b_LC metaG (SPAdes) (version 2) | ecosystem: Environmental > Terrestrial > Soil > Wetlands > Peat | place: Germany... | reverse complement strand
CGAGCGCGCCTCCTTGCTGCCACTCTCGCCTGCCTGCCCGTCGTGCTGATCCTCACCCCCGAGCCGACCTCCGGACAGGACACGCCTGTCTCCCCCGCCGCCGGGTCGGCGGCGAAGGACGTCTTGCCGTTCGGCCCGGCGCTCCTGTTGCCTGCCGACTCGGGGGTGTCGAAGAAGTTCCAGGCGGTGCGCGACTACGTCGCCTCGAAGGAGTGGGACCAGGCCGCGAGGCTGTTGCAGGGTCTGCTCGACATGCCGGAAGACGTCTTCGTGCCGGTCACGCGCCGCGGCCTCGAGGGCAAGGAGATCACCACGGGTGTCAGCCTGCGGGCCGAAACCGACCGCCTGCTGGCCGCCCTGCCGCGGCCGGGGCTCGAAGCGTATGACGCATTCGTCGGCAAGCGCGCCAGTCAAGCCCTGGCCGACGCCAGGGCACAGCCCGCCGCCCTGGCCGTCATCGTGCAGCGCTACGCGCACACCAAAGCCGGCGCGGACGCCGCCGCACTGCTCGGGGCACACCACCTTGACCGCGGCCACTTCGACCTGGCCGCCGCGCACTTCGGCCACCTCTTGCGTTCGCCCGGTGGCGACAAGGTGCAGCCCCTGACGCTGTTCCAGGCGGCAGTGGCGTTCCGCCGAACCGGCGACCGTGACCGGGCCGAGCAGACGTGGAAGCGCCTCGCCGCCGCCGCGCCGGACGGCATCAAGGCCGGCGACCGCACTATTCCCCTCGACGATCTCGAGAAACAGCTCCACGGTCCCGCCGAGCCGGACGCGGAGAGCGCGGCTCGTGGAATCCTCGCCGAGGAGAGATTCCGGCTCCGAGCCGTGTCCGAAGGTCCGGCCGCGGCGTGGTTGGCGGACGCCGCGCGGCGGCTGGAAGCGAACTCGCAGGCGGTCCTGCCCGCCGGGACGCCGCTGGTCGTCGGTAACAGGGTTTTCTTCCGCGGCGACCGCGGCATTTGCGCCATCGATCTGGCGACGGGGCTGAGCGTCTGGGAATCTCCCTCCGCGCTGGCCCTGGGCAACCTCATCCGCGACCCGGCCGCCCACGCCCACGTCGGCTCCTGGGTAGAATCGTACCTCGCCGACTCCCCCGCGGTACTGCTGGAGAATACCGTCCTCGGCTCGCTCAGCGGCGATGGCCGCCGCGTCTATGCCGTCGAGGACCTGCCGATTCCGCCGCGCCCGGTTAACTACCCCGCCTTCCACAACAACCAGGGCCAAGGGCTGGTCCTCGCCGACGCCCCCGGACTGACGGAAGCCGTTTACCACAGCAAGCTGCTGGCCCTCGACGCCGAGTCGGGGAAGGTCGTCTGGGAACTCGGCGGCCCCGGCCGCCCGGCGCACGATGGCTACTTCCTGGGTCCGCCGCTGCCGCTTGGGGGCAAACTCTACGTCCCGGTGCAGCAGGGCTTCGACCTTCGCCTGTTCTGCCTGGAGCCGCTGACCGGCGAGGTCGTCTGGACACAAACGCTGGCGACGTACAAGTCGCGCCTGCCGGTCGATGGCGGGCGGCGGCTGCACGCCATTCGGCTGGTATACGGGGATGGCCTGCTCGTCTGTCCGACGTACGCGGGCGCCGTCGTGGCCTTCGACGTGGTCCGGCGGAGCTTCGCCTGGGCCCACGCCTACCGTGACGAGCCGTCGCCCCCCGAGCCGCTGCCGTTCGGAGGGCGCCGGCGTCCTCGGTTTCAGTTCGTGACCGCGCCACCCAACATCACCAGCGAATGGAAAGTGTCGGCCCCCGTGATCGCGGCGGGTCGGGTGGTCTTCGCCGCCCCCGATGCGTCGGAATTGCGCTGTCTCGACCTGCACGATGGTTCGCTGGTCTGGCAGGGCAAGCGCAGCGACGGCGACCTCTTCCTGGCCGGCGCCGCCGACGACAAGGTGATCGTGGTGGGCAAGAAAGAGGTCCGGGCCCTCAACCTCGCCGACGGGACGGCGCTCTGGCAGTGCGACACGTCGGCGCCGGGAGGGCGCGGCGCGATCGCCCGTGGCGTCTTCCACCTTCCCGTGCGCTGGGCCAACGGGGTGAAGGAACTGCTGGCCATCGACCTTGCGAAAGGCACCGGGACGTCACGCACCGCGCTGACCGAGACGGAGGCGGTCGAAATGCTGCCCCTCCCCGACGGCCTCGCGGAGGGCCCGGGGCCTGGCGACCGCATCGGCCGCCTCGTGGGTCAGCTCGGCAGCGATCACCATGCCGAGCGCGAGGCGGCGACGCAGGCGCTCGACGCCGCCGGCGCCTCGGCCCTCGGCGCCCTGCGGAAAGCCGCCGGCGGGGGGGATCCGGAGGCGAGACGCCGCGCCGCCGCCCTGGTTGCGGCCATCGAGAGGCGTTTGGAGATGACGAAGGTGATGTCGCCGCAGAGGCTCCGCCTGCAATACAAGGACACGCCGCTGGCCGACGCGGCCGCCGATTTCTCGAAGAAGTCGGGCGTGACGCTCAAGTTGGGCCCCGAGTTGGTGAAAGCCGGCGAGCGCAAGATCACCCTCGACACAGGCGCCGTGACGTTCTGGGAGGCGTTCGATCAGTTCTGCGCCCGGGGCGGACTCGTCGAGACCATGCCCCCCGCGTCCGCCTACCAGCCGCGCGGCACTAGCGGCGGGTCATCGATCAGTATCATGGGAGGGCGGGGGACTTCGCAGACTAACATCCTCCGCAGTGCCTCCGACGACAAGCCGCTCGAGTTGACCCTCGGCGACGGCAAGCCGGTGCTGGGGCCGACGAGCGGCAGTGGGGCCCTGCGCGTGCGCCTCGCCCCGGCCGACACGCCCATCCCGCACCACACCAGGGAGGCCGGCGAAGTGCTCTTCGGGCTCGACGTGGCGGCCGACGGAGGACTGCGGTGGCAGAAGGCGGTCGGCCTGCGCATCGACCGGGCACTGGACGAGGACGGGCGCTTGCTGCGACAGTTGCCCACCACGTTCCGGCCGCCGGCCCCCGCCGGCGGGGGCCGCGGGAGCGTCGTCGTCAACGGCACGGCCATCACGGCGCCCCCGGACGAGCCGGACGGTCCCGCCGCGCGGCTGGTAGCCGTCCGCCTGAAGCAACCCGGGGAGAAGCCGGCACGTCACCTGAAGGAGTTGACCGGGACAATCACTGCCCAGGTGCGGACGCCCGAGGAAGCTGTGGTGGTCGTCGAAAAGGTGCTGCACTCCGGGGGTCAAACCGTCAAGGGCAAGCACGGCGGTGAGATTAAGGTGGTCGAGGTGGTCAAGGACGAGGACGGCCGCGTGCGGCTCAAGGTGCAGGTCGAGGCGCTGGGGCGAGGGATCACCGAGGTGCCGGCGAACCCGTTCGGCGGCACCATCATCATCAACGGCAAGCGCGTCGGAGAGGAGGACCTGCTCAGCTCGCTCAACTTCGCGCTGCTGGACGAGAAAGGCAACCCGTTGCGGACCGTCAAGGCGATGAGTACCGGGTTGCGGGCCGGGGCGGCGCACGAGTACGAGTTGGTCTACGAAGCCGATGACGGTCAAACGGAAGCGGCGAAGTTCGTTTACACCGACCGGCGGACGCTGTTCATCGACGTGCCGTTCACACTGCGGGACGTGCCGCTGCCGTAAGGCCGCTTGCGGTTCCGCAAAACTACGGGGGCACGCCGATGTCGGCGTGCCCCCGCTCGTTTCCCTTGCGAAGCCGCGGGCGGTCTTACGCCTCCCCCCAGCCCTTGCGGTATTCGGTCTTGATGAAGCGCTCGGCCTCGGGCCGGTTGGTCACCTTCATGTTCGGGCCGTCCCATTCCAGCTTCTTGCCCTCGCCGCTGCGAATGGCGACGTTGCCCAGCAGGATCGTCTCCGTCAGCATCGCCGAGTAGTCGAAGTTGGACAGGGCGGTTTCCGGCTTGCCGCTGCGGATGGCCTCGGCCCACTCCACCTTCATGCCGTCGTCGTCCTTGCCGTTGCGCGGGAGCGACACCGGCACCTTCTTCACCTCCGCCTCGATGTCCTTGGCGTCCTTGCCCAGGAAGTGGTAGCCGGAGCCGTAGTCGCTCGGCGAGTAGAGGATGCACTTCTCGCCCACCAGCAGCGAGCCGCTCCCGGGGGGAGTCTCTCCGTGGAACAGCGCCGAGTTGGGCAGGTACTTCCTGCGCTCGCCGTCGATCCCCTCGTACCAGGTGAACTTCAGCGGCGGCATCCCGTCGCGCTCCGGGAACTGGAAGACGATGCGCGCCCCGGTCGGCCCGGACTCGTCGTTCAGGTCGTGTACCTTTTCGGCCACGATGCTGGTCGGGTAACCGAGCTTCAGCGCCATGAAGGCCATGTTGGCTGTGTGGCAGGCCATGTCGCCCAGGGCACCGGTGCCAAAGTCCCACCAGCCCCGCCAGGAGAACGGGTGGTAGATCGAGTCGTAGGGGCGCGCCGGGGCCGTGCCGAGGAACTCGTCCCAGTGGACGTGCTTGGGCGCGGAGCGCAATTTCAGCTCGGCCGTCTTGCCGTGCAGGGCGGCCAGGGCCGCCTCGCGGGCGGCGCCGACGCGCAGGATGGCGTCGGCGCCCTGCGGCCAGATGGGGCGGTTGGTCCAGACGTGGACTTCCTTCACCGGGCCGATGACGCCGGCGCGAATGATCTCGACGGCGCGGCGCAGGCCGTCGGCGGCCGTGCCCTGGTTGCCCATTTGGGTGGCGACGTTCATCCTCCTGGCCGTCTCACGCATCCGTCGCGCCTCGGCGACGGTGTGCGTCAGCGGCTTCTGGCAGTAGACGTGCTTGCCCAGGCGCATGGCCATCAGGCTGGCCGGGGCGTGCGTGTGGTCGGGGGTGCTGACGGTGACGGCGTCGATCGACTTGCCCATCTCCTCCAGCATCTTGCGGTAGTCGAAGTAGGTCTGGGGGTTGTGCTTCTGCGCGTTGGGGTCCTTCGGGTTCTGGAGGTCTTTCAGGGCATTGTTCAGGTGGTTCTCGTCGATGTCGCAGATGGCGACGACGTCACCGACCTTGCCGGCCCCAGTGATGTCGCTGTGGCCCTTGCCGCCGACGCCGATGCCGGCGATGCGGATCTTCTCGTTGGCGGCGCGGCTGACGCTCGGGGTGAGGCCGGCCAGGGCGAAGAAGCCGCCGGCGACCGCCGTGGTTTTCAAGAAGTCGCGGCGCGAGTGACGATGAGTCATGATGGTCCCTCTGGTGTGGGGTGGTGGGAGCGAGTCGGAGGCTACGACCGGGGACAGTGTAACCGTGCGCCGCGCGGCCGGCAACTTTTTTCGAGCGCAAGTGGGTAGACTATTCCCCATCGCCCCGCGCCTCCGGAGACCCCCCATGCACCGCTCCCCGTGGCTCGCCGGCCCCGTCTTCCTCGTCGTCTTCGCCACGGGCCTGCTCCTTGGCTGGTCCGGGCTCTTGCCGAACCCATTGAGCGGGCAGCCGGCCCGGGTGCAGCACACCTTCACCCCCTTCTGGGAGGCGTGGCGGTTGGTGGAGGACAACTACGTCGATCGCCAGGCGGTCAAGCCCCGGCCGATGACCGAAGGGGCCATCCGCGGCATGCTCGACTCCCTCGGCGACACCGGCCACACGACCTACCTGACGCCGGAGGAGGCCCGGCGCATGGAGGACGACCTGAAGGGGCACATGGAGGGGATTGGCGTGCGCATCGGCGAGCGCCAGGGCCGGCCGACTGCCCTCGCCGTGCTGCCCGGTACCCCCGCCGAGAAGGGGGGCGTCAAGCCCGGCGACGTGCTGCTCCAGGCGGACGGCAAGGACCTCAAGGGCAAATCGCCGGAGCAGATCGTCGAGATGGTGACCGGCAAGGCGGGCACCGAACTGACGCTGACCGTCAGCCGCGCCGGCGAGTCGCAGCCGCTCACGCTGACCCTGACGCGCGCTCACATCACGGTGCCCGACGTCGGATGGCACATGCTCCAGGGCCGGCCGGTGGCGCACCTCTCCATCCTGTCCTTTGGCGAGAAGGTCGATGAGCAGCTGCGGACGGCGCTGGACGAGGCACGGAAGGCGGGCGCGCGCGGCCTGGTCCTCGACGTGCGCCTCAACCCGGGCGGGCTCAAGGACCAGGCGGTCGCGGTCACCAGCGAGTTCCTCAAGGACGGAAACGTCTTCATCGAGCAGGACGCCCAGGGGAAGCAGACGCCGCTGCCGGTCAAGCCGGGGGGCACGGCGACGGACGTCCCCCTGGTGGTGCTGATCGACGAGGGGACGGCGTCGTCGGCCGAGATCTTCGCGGGGGCGATTCAGGACCATCATCGGGGGAAATTGGTCGGCACGAAGACGTTCGGCACGGGGACGGTGCTGCAACCCTTCGAGCTGAGCGACCACTCGGCGGTCCTGCTGGCGGTGTCGGAATGGCTGACGCCGGACGGCCGGCAGATCTGGCACAAGGGCATCACGCCGGACGTGCCGGTGGCGCTGCCGTCGGGGGCGGCGGTCATCCTGCCGGAAGAGTCGGGCCGGATGAGCCGCGCCGACCTGGATAAGAGCAGCGACAAGCAGCTGCTCAGGGCGCTGGAGGTGCTCGGCGAGCAGATCAAGTGACGTTCAGCCGCGCGGATTCATCGTTTCGCGAATCGATAAATCGAGGGCCGCGCCATGAAAATCACCCGCCTGGAAACCTTCCTCACCAACGCGGGGCTGCGCAACTACCTCTTCGTCCGACTCAGCACCGACGACGGGCGGACCGGCCTGGGTGAGGCGTCGCTGGAGTGGCAAGAGCGGACGGTCGAAACGCTCCTCCACGAATGGGTGGAAGACCGCGTCCTGGGGGCCGATCCGTTCGACGTGGAGCGCGTCATCGGCGGGCTGATCCGCGACCAGTACCAGGGCGGCGCTACCGTGCTGACGGCCATCAGCGGCGTCGAGATCGCCTTCTGGGACCTGGTCGGCAAGGCCTGCGGGCAGCCGGTCTATCGGCTGCTGGGCGGCCGGGCGCGCGAGCGTTTGCCCGCCTACGCCAACGGCTGGTACGGTGCCGCCCGCACCCCGGAGGACTTCGCGGCCAAGGCGCGCGAGGTCGTGGGGCGCGGCTACCGCGGCCTGAAATTCGATCCGTTCGGCACCGCGTGGAAGGAGATGACCGCCGCGGACATGGCTGCGGCGGAGGCCGTCGTTGCCGCGGTGCGCGGGGCGGTTGGCGACGGCGTCGAGATGATGGTCGAGGTCCACGGGCGCCTGTCGGTGGGCTGTGCCGTCGCGATGGGCCGGCGCTTGGCGGCGTACCGGCCGGCGTGGTACGAGGAGCCGGTGGCGCCCGGCAGCCTGGACTTGCTGCGCGAGGTCAAGCAGGCGCTGCCGTTCCCGGTGGCGGCCGGCGAGCGCCTCTACACCCTGGAGGAGTTTCAGCAGCTGATCGGCCCACGCGCCTGCGACGTGGTGCAGCCGGACCTGGCGCACTGCGGTGGGCTGTGGGTCGGCAAGAAGATCGCCGCGCTGGCCCAGGCGCGCGACGTGGGCGTGGCGCCGCACTGCTCGGTCGGGCCGGTCGCCCTGTGCGCCGCCATCCACTTCGGCTGGGCGACGCTGGCCGTCGTCGTGCAGGAGAACTTCGCCGAGTACGACGTGCCGTGGCGCAGGGAGCTGGTGGGCGGCTGGGACCCAGTCCGCCGCGGCGAGTTCGCCCTGCCGGAGGGACCGGGACTGGGGGTGGAGCTGAACGTCGAGGCGTGCGCCCGCCATCCGTATCGCAAGAATAGCTTCCCGTCGCTTTGGGACGACCGGTGGATCGCGGAGTTTACGAAGAGGGAATGATTATCGAGCCGCTTGCGGCTTCGCACGTCTTGCGAAGCCGCAAGCGGCTGGGAGAACCCAGGACGCTGGCGGCCGGCGGCATTGCGGGCTAGGTAGGGCAGACAGCCTGGCGGTCCACGGTGATGTCGGCAAACTGTTCCAGCCGCTCGTACCACTTCATGTTCGGCAGCTTGTCGGCCCGATCCGGGGCGGCCCCGGCGAAGAAAAACAGGCCGAGCCGGCAGCTCGACGGCGGCGTGAGACTCGCGGAGGAGTCGCAAGGTTTCCAGGCCGCACATCCCCGGCATCATGACGTCCAGGAGGACCAGGCGGAACCGGCCGCGGCGGACGGCCAGGCCAGTAAGCAGCACTTTCTCTCACACTTCGACCGCGCCGTGACGACATCGCAAGCCCATTAAATATCAATGACTTGCGACAGCCACGGGCCAGCGGTGGCGGCCTGGTTCAATTCCGAGGGTGACAGGGTAACACGGCCGGGGGTCGGCGGGAAGGGTTTCGGGGTCGGCGTGGCCGTCGTGTGCCGCCGGGCCCGAGTTCTGTGCCACCGCGTGGCACAGAACTATCCCCTTGTCGGCCTTCGGTTTACGGCGAAAAAATGAGGTGTGTGCCACGTGCCACGGGGGTGTGCGGGGGGTGGCACAGAACCCCGCCCAGCGCCGCCCGCGCTGCCCAACCGACCCCATCACTGTTACCTTGGGGTGAACCAGGCCGCGGTGGCTTACAATTCGCGGGGAATGTCGAGTAGCCCCGGCTGGGGCCCTCGCGCGGGAGTTAAACCCACCCTCTGGATCGCCACGGCCAGCTGCTCGGCGGCCGGCATCCGCACCGGTGGCAAGGGCCAGTTCCAGGGCTTGCGAGACGCCGCCGGGGCCCGCGGTAGACAGGGCGGTGCGGATCAGGGCGGCGGTGTCCGGCATCGGCGGGGCTCCTGGCGGCCGGTGGGGTGATTGCGGGCCGGGGATGACGAAATCGCCCCCCTTGCCAGTCTGCTAGACGGGGCGCCGGGCCTGGCGCTACTTCTTCTCCTCGACCTTCTTCAGCAGCTCAGCGACATCCACCCAGAGCTGACGCCACGCCTGGCGCTCATCCGCGGGCAGCTGGTCCAGCGCCGCCTTGTCGCGGACGGAGGCGAGGTCGCTGTCCTGTTGCCAGTGGGTCATTTGCTGCCGCACGAACTGCTTCGCGGCGGGCTCCTCACGCTCCGCCAGCTTGGCGTACAGCGCCAGGTCGGCCCGCAGCCAGGCGAGCGCCTGCCGCCGCAGCATCAGTTGCACCTTGTCGGGCAGGTTCCTGCCGTCCTCGGCCTGTCCGGCGGCGGCGAGGGCGGCGCTGCACGCGGCGTTGTAGCGGATCTGCTGCTGAAGGTCGGCGGCGAGTTGCGGGTTGGCAGCGAAGGCGTCGGTGAGCAGACGAACTGCGGCGGCGTGGAGTCGCTTCGCGGGATGCTGACAGAGCGAGACGAATTCCAGGCGCTCGTTGGCCGTCGCGGGCTCGGCCTCACCTCGGAGGATGCCCGGGAGCTGGCGGTCCAGTTCGACGAGGCGTTCGCACTGGCGCACCCATGCGGCGGATTGGAAAGGCCAGCCGGGAACCTGGGTGCCCAGGGCGTGCCCCCGACGCAGTTCCTCCAGGGCATCGTCGAAACGCCCTTGATCGCGCAAAGCGTGGCCAAGGCCACAGTGCGCCTCGGGGTAGTCGGGTTGGAGTCGGATGGCCTCGCGGTATTCCGCCTCCGCCTCCTGGTACTGGCTCCGGTTGGCCAGGGCGAGGCCGAGGTTGAGGTGCGTCTCGGGGAAGTCGGGTTGGAGTCGGATGGCCTCGCGGTATTCCGCCTCCGCCTCCTTGTGACGGCCCTGGCTCCCCAGGGCGACGCCGAGGTTGAAGTGCGCCTCGGGGAAGTCGGGCCTGAGTCGGATGGCCTCGCGCCAAGCCGCCTCCGCCTCCTTGTACCGGCCCTGCTTGCCCAGGGCGTTGCCGAGGTTGTAGTGCGCCAGGTGGTCGTCGGGTTTGAGTCGGATGGCCTCGCGGTGTTCCGCCTCCGCCTCCTTGTGCCGGCCCTGGCTAGACAGGGCGTTGCCGAGGCAGATGTGCGCATTGGTGGAGTCGGGATTGAGTCGGATGGCCTCGCGGTATTCCGCCTCCGCCTCCTGGTACTGGCTCCGGTTGGCCAGGGCGAGGCCGAGGTTGAGGTGCGTCTCGGGGAAGTCGGGTTGGAGTCGGATGGCCTCGCGGTAAGCCGCCTCCGCCTCCTTGTGACGGCCCTGGCTCCCCAGGGCGAGGCCGAGGTTGAAGTGCGCCTCGGGGAAGTCGGGTTTGAGTCGGATGGCCTCGCGGCAGGCCGCCTCCGCCTCCTTGGGCCGGCCCTGGCCGTTCAGGGCGTAGCCGAGGTTGCTGTGCGCCTCGGCGAGGTCGGGTTGGAGTCGGATGGCCTCGCGGCAGGCCGCCTCCGCCTCCTTGGACCGGCCCTGGTCGTTCAGGGCGTTGCCGAGGCCGGCGTGCGCCTCGGGGGAGTCGGGTCTGAGTCGAATGGCCTCGCGGTATTCCGCCTCCGCCTCCTTGGGCCGGCCCTGGCTCCACAGGGCGTTGCCGAGGTTGGAGTGCGCCTCGGGGAAGTCGGGTTTGAGTCGGAGGGCCTCGCGGTGTTCCGCCTCCGCCTCCTTGTGCCGGCCCTGGCTAGACAGGGCGTTGCCGAGGTGGTTGTGCGCCGTGGGGTCGTCGGGTTGGAGTCGGATGACCTCGCGGCAGGCCGCCTCCCCCTCCTTGTGCCGGCCCTGGCTCAAGAGGGCGTAGCCGTGCCGGAAGTGCAGCCAGGGGTTGTCCTTCCTCTCCGTGAGGAGCCGGTCATAGAGAGCGAGCCCCTCAGCCACCCGACCGCTCTTCACCAGCGTGAAGGCCAACTCCTCCCCCAGTTCGGGCCGCAGCGCCCGCGCCACGGTGTAGCACTCCACCGCCTCCGACCAGCGCGGCGGTCGCTGGTCCGCCAGCAACTTCCCCAGTGCGTCGTGCAGCACCACCTGCTGCGGCCGCGCCCGCAACGCCGCCCGCAACAGTCGCTCGGCCCGGTCGTCATCACCCGCCACCCGCAGCGCCCGTGCCAGCGTCAGCAGGCCCAGCACCGGCTCGGTAACGGGGTCGGTCTGCTCCGCCAGCCGCCGCAAGTGATTCCGGTCTTCCCCTGGCCCGGCGTCGAACGGCACCGGCACCGGACGCAGCGCCATCGCGAGTACGCCCAACGCCCGCTCCTGCCCCAGCCGGCCGCGCGCCAGGAGGTCGCGCAGCTCGCGCCGCCGGGGACCAGGCTCCTCGTCCAGCGCGGCGGCCAGGTCCGCAAGGGGCTGCCACTTCGCTGGGGGCATCCCCGACCGGCGCCGTTCGCTGGCCCACTCATCCAGCGCCGCGACCACCTCCGTCACCACCGCCGAAGGACGAGACTTCAACCGCGCCGCCAGTTCTTCCGTGGGCACATTGTCCACGTCAAAGGTCGGGTCCCACACCCGGAACGCGGACTGAAACTGCTCCTCGGCACTCGGCTCGGCCACCAGGCTCATGAATCCCTTCTCGTTCGTCCGAAACGTCGGCCCCCCCCCGCGGCCCACGCACTTCCAGCAAAGCCCGCGACAATTCATGATCGCGTTTGGCGGCTTCCGCCTTCGCTTCCAGCGACCGCGCCAGGTCCGCTGCCTGCTCTTTCACCGCCTCGGAAGCATCGCCATTCCGGGCCAGATCGTCCGCCTTGGCGGCCGCGTCGCGGGCCTGTTCGTAGAAGTCGGGGATGTTCTTCCCGGAGGCGTTCCAAGCCTGATCCGAGAGCCGCTGTGCGTCGCTCATCAAGCGACTGACCCCGTCCTCGGTCGCCTGCCGCTGGCGGGCGACCTCCTGTTCATGCACCAGGCGCTGGTGCTGGAAGAGCCACGTCCCACCGCCGCCGGTCGTCAGCAGCAGCAGCACCGCCAGCGCCAGCCCGACCGTCCGCCGCCGTGCCTTGCGCTCCGCCGCCGCCGTGGCCTTCGCCTCCTCCGCCCGCGCCTCGGCCGCAGCCCGCTCCAGTTCCGCTTGCCGCAGCCGTTCCTGTACCCGCGCCTGATACGCCGCCATCCGCGCTGCCACTTCTCCTGCTTCACGCGGGCGCTGCTCGCGCGCCGGTGCCAGGCACCACTTGCAGAGCGCTACCAACTCGGCATCGGCCCCGCAGCCGTCCAGGCGGGCGAACGCCTCCGCCACGTCGCCGGCCGCCGCCTGGCGCATCAACTCCTGGCGATCCGCGGCGGTGTACGGCGGCCGACCCGTCAGGATGACGCATAGGATGGCGCCCAGGCCGAACACGTCGGCGCGCTCATCGACCGCCTCGACCTCGCCGCGCGCCTGTTCCGGCGGCATGAACGCCGGCGTACCGACCACGCCGGTGCGTCCGTCCTCCTCCGCCGTCGAGCCCGAACGCACCGTGCGGATCAGTGACCCGGCCGTGGTGGCCTCCGGATCGGCGTCCTTGCGGGCCTCCAGCACCTTGGCAAGTCCCCAGTCCATGACCTGCACCTCGCCGAACGGGCCGACCATCACATTCGAGGGCTTTAGGTCACGGTGGATCACGCCCTTGCTGTGGGCATAGGCCAGCGTCTGGCACACCTGCTCGAAGATCGTCAGGATGCGCGGCCGGTCGTGTTCCGCATTCGGCCGCTCCCTGAGCAACTCGGCCAGGGTGCGACCCTTGACGAGCTTCATCGTGAAGTAGGGCCGACGGTCGGGGAAGCGGCCCAATTCGTAGACGGGGACGATGCCGGGGTGCTGCAACTGCCCGCCGATCTGCGCCTCCTCCACGAAGCGCCGCCCCACGGTGGCGTCGTCGCGGTATTCCTCGCGCAGCACCTTCACCGCCAGGTCGCGGCGCAGCTCGGGGTCGCGGCCGCGCAGGACGCGGCCCATGCCGCCGCGGCCGATCTCCTCGTAGAGCAGGTTGCGGCCGGCGCTGTCGGCGGGGGGCATGGTCGAGAAGTCCTCCGCCGCAGCCGCCTCGCCGTTGCGATGGCCCCGCACGCCGGGCAATGCGGCGAGGGATTGTGCCACGTCGGCATCGGCCAGGGAGGCGAGGGCGCCGCGGGCCTCGGCGCCAGTAGCCGCGGCCAAGCTGGCGCGGGCGTCGCCGCCATGCTTCTTCAACTTGAACTCGATGAGTTGCTCGACAACGCCCCTGCCGGCGGGCGTCAGCCACCCCTGTGCGACGAGCAGATCGGCGATGGGTGTGTCCTTGCGCGCCGTCCAGAGGGTACACGCCTGGACGAACTGGTCACGGTCGAGGAGGTCGGCCTGGAGCGCGAGGACGGCGAACAGCAGGTTGCGGTCGGTGTCCATGAGGGGCGCCTCGCAGTTGCGGACGTGGGATCGGGAAAGTCTCGACACTCTAACCCACGGCGGCGAGGGTTGCAACAGCCTGACGGCCTACACGGGCTGCGCCCCGCTTCCCGCACTCGTTCACTTCACCATCCGCGGGCGACCCGGCGGCGAACAGGAGGCGCAGGAACCACCGATTCTCCGAAAAGTATTCGGCGCCCGGAATTCCGTTGACGGAGGCCGCGGGATGCGTTCTGCTGCCTGGTGCGCAATGGACTGACCGACGCCCCGAAATTGGCAGACTGACGGCCGTGCAGGGCAGACCGGCGCCAGTCTGGCTAATCACACCTTCGGTGGCCCAGAGGTGGCATGGCAAGCGTCCCATTTACCGAACTGTACTCGTCCCGACTGATCCTGCGCCGATTGAGGCGCGAGGATGCAGCTGCCCTGTGTGCTTATCGTTCGGCCCCCGAGGTTGCCCGATTTCAGTCTTGGGAGACCTTCGACACGGAGGATGGAGCGCGGTTGATCGCGGGGCAGTCGGGGCATAGCCCGGACATCCCGGGCACCTGGTTCCAACTGGCCATCACCCGCGCCGACAGCGGCGAAATGATCGGTGATTGCGGCCTGCACTGCCGCCAGGAGGACCCCCGCCAGATGGAGATCGGGATCACATTGGCCCCGGCGCACCAGGGCCACGGCTATGCGACCGAAGCCCTCGGCGTCGTCCTCGACTATCTTTTCGTGCGCCTGGGGAAGCATCGGGTTACGGCGACCACGGACGCAGACAATGCCGCCGCCGCCGCCCTGCTGCGCCGGCTCGGCTTCCGCCGCGAGGGGCACTTCATCGATAACGTCTGGTTCAAGGGGAAGTGGGGGAGTGAGTTCTCCTTCGCTCTGCTTCGGCGCGAGTGGGAGCAGCGCCAACCTGCGGGCTGCACCTGACCGCGGCGGCAGCAACCGTTTTCAGGGCTCAATGCCACACCGGCCGCCGCCTATGACCCGGCGAGGTGAGGCAGAGGGGCAAAGCCATGCAAGCGGTTTGTGGCCAGTGTGGCGAGGCGATGATCCCGGGTCGCAGACCCGCGCGGGTCTGCGACCCGCCGCTAAGAAATCAGTTCCCTAATGGCGAGCGGCGCGGCGTCAGCCCGCCGGTTTCGGCTTCACCGGCGGGCTGACGCCGCGCCGCTCGCCATGAGTGAAACAGTTTCTAAACGGAACGTCTGGATCGACACCATGTTCAAGGCCGTTCGTCTCAACGCACTGACCTACCCCGTCGAGCCAATGGAGCGCGAGGAACTGGAGCGGGCCGGCGCCCACTGGGTCGCCATCGAAGGACAGGACCCCGACGAAATCGTTGCGGCGGCCGCCGACTGTGACGCCCTGCTGGTCGTCTCGTCGCGCGTGCCCGGCGCCGTCATCGATCGTCTCAGCCGTTGTCGCGTCCTGTCGCGGCTCGGCGCCGGCACCGATCGCATCGACATCCCGGCGGCCACGCGCCACGGCATCGTGGTGGCCAACGTCCCCGACTTCTGCGTCAACGAGATGGCCGAGCACGTCCTGGCGCTGCTGCTGGCCTGGGGGCGGCGGCTCTTCGTCATGACGGAGGCGATGCGGCAGGGCAACTGGTCGGCCCGCCATCACCCGGAAGTCCGTCGCCTGGCCGGGCAGACGCTCGGGCTGGTCGGCTTCGGCGGCAGCGCCCGGGCGGTGGCCGTCCGCGCCGTTGCCTTCGGGATGCGCCTGCTGGCCTGGGCCCGCAACCCCACGAAGCACGGCGACGCGGCCGCTCGCCTCGGTGTCGAGCTGGCGCCCTTGGAGCGCGTGCTGGCGGAATCCGACTTCCTGTCGATTCATCTGCCGTTGACCGACGAGACGCGCCACCTGATTGGTGCGGCAGAACTCGGCCGCATGAAGCGAAGCGCGGTGCTCATCAATACGGCGCGCGGGGCCGTCGTGGACGAGGCGGCGCTGGTGGAGTGTCTGCGGCGGCGCCGCATCGCCGGCGCGGCCCTGGACGTGTTCGAGACCCTCGACGTCTTCACCCTGGGGGGACCGGCGCCAACCCACCCGCTGCTGGAACTGGACAACGTCATCCTGACGCCACACAGCGGCGGCAGCTCGGTGGAATCGACCCTTGAGTCGAAGCTGCGCGGGGCGCGGCACGCGGTCGATGTGCTGCAAGGGCGCTGGCCGCCGCACGTCGTCAACCCGGAAGTCGTGCCGCGTACTCGCTTGTCGTTTCGCGCTCGCTCGACCCCGCGGGAAAGTGCAGAGCCTCCCGAAGGGTTCAGCGAGCGCGAATCGTGAACCGATCGGCGGGATAAACCACACGGACTTTGCGGAAGATAGCGGTTGCACGAAAACCGATCCTCGGGTATCAATGAATAGGACTGACCGGTCAGTCCTGTTATCGCACCGGCGGAGGGATGGCCCATCCTGCCAGGGAGCCTGTCCATGTCGCGCAAGTTCTGGTGCCTCATCCTTTTCCTCCCGGTCGCGGCCGCTGGCTGCAACCGCGCCAGATCCCAGTCGGAGGACGCCCCACCTCCGGAGGTGATGGTCAGCGTGCCGGTGAAGGACGACATCGTCAACTACGAGGTCTTCATCGGCGGCACCCAGGCGGTCAACCGCGTCGATCTCCGGGCCCGGGTCTCCGGCTACCTCGACAAGATCTACGTCGGCCGCGAGGACGAACTTGTCGATGGCCACAAGCCGCCCATCGGCGAAGGCGGTGACGTAAAGCAGGGGCAGGTCCTCTTCGTCGTGCAGGAGAAGCCGTTCCGCGACGCCCTGACCCAGGCCGAGAAGACCCTGCAAGGGCTGATCGTGCAGCGCGACTTCAACAAGCGCAACGCGGAGCGACTCCGCACCAGCGGCACCGCCACCAGCCCAACCGACGTCGATACCGCCGACACCGCCTTCCGCTCGTCCGAGGAGCAGGTGGCCGCGGCGCGGGCCACCGTCGAGATCGCCAAGCAGAACCTCGAATGGGCCACCATCCGGGCGCCGTTCGACGGCCGCATCGGCAAGCGCATGGTGGATCGCGGCAACGTCGTCAAGGCCGACGAGACCATCCTGGCGACCGTCGAGCAGATCAACCCGCTCTACGCCCACTTCGACGTGGACGAGCGCACCATGCTGCGCATCGGCTACCTCTTCCACGAGGGCAAGGTGCCGCCCGACGCCGCCCGGACTTTCCCCGTCACCCTCGGCCTGGCCAACGAGCAACCGGAAAAGTATTCGCACGCTGGCGTCCTCAAGTTCGCCGACAACAGGGTGGACTCGAGCACCGGCACCCTGCGCATGTGGGGGCTCTTCGATAACCCTAAACTCGACCTGAAATCGGGTATGTTCGTCCGCGTCCGCATGGGCGTCGGCGACCCGCAGGACACGCTCTTCGTCGCCGAGGCGGCCTTCAACTCCGACCAGGGCCGCAAGTACGTGTACGTCGTCGATGACCAGAACAAGATCGTCTACACCCTCGTCGAGCCGGGGCAGCGCAAGAACGGCCTGATCGCCGTCAAGCAGCGGAAGGGGGACGAAGCGGTCGGGCTGAGGCCGGGCGACCGCGTCGTCGTCGATGGCCTGCAGCGCGTGCGCTCGCAGATGGTCGTCACCCCGAAGGAGGTGCCAATGCCGCGCGCCACCGACGAGGCGCGTTGAGGGATGACTGTCAAGCCGCTTGCGGCTTCGCACGTCCTGCGAAGCCGCAAGCGGCCACGACCGGGGGCGGCGCGTGTTCTCGAAATTCTTCATCGACCGGCCGATTTTCGCCTCGGTGATGTCGCTGGTGATCACCCTGGCCGGCCTCGTCGCCATCCCCACGCTGCCCATCGCGCAGTACCCGCAGATCACGCCGCCGTCAATCATCGTCCAGTGTACCTACCCCGGGGCCAGCGCCCAGGTCGTGGCCGAGTCGGTGGCCGCCCCCATCGAGCAGCAGGTCAACGGCGTCGAGGACATGATCTACATGGCCTCGCAGTCGGCCAACGACGGCTCCTACAGCCTGTCGGTCACCTTCAAGCCGGGCGTGGACATGAACTTCGCCCAGGTGCTGGTACAGAACCGCGTCAACCTCGCCCTGCCGCTGTTGCCCGACGTGGTCAAGCAGACCGGCCTCACCACGCGCAAGCGCAACCCGGACATCCTGCAAATCGTCAGCCTCTACTCGCCGAGGGGCCGCTACGACCAACTTTACCTGTCCAATTACGCCACCATCCACGTCCGCGACGAGCTGCTGCGCGTGGACGGCGTCGGCGACGTGTTCAACTTCGGGGTGCAAGACTACAGCATGCGCATCTGGGTGGACCCGGACCGGCTGGCGTCGCTGAACCTGACGGCCGGCGACGTGCTGGCGGCGGTGCGCGAACAGAACCGGCAGGTGGCGGCCGGCCACATCGGCCAACCGCCGACCGACTCCGGCCAGCCGTTCGAGTTTCCGATTACCGTCCTCGGCCGGCTGTCGGAGCCGGAGGAGTTCGCGGACATCGTCCTGCGCCGCAGCGACGACGGCCGGCAGGTCCGCGTCAAGGACGTCGGCCGCGTCGAGCTGGGGGCGCGCAACCAGGACGCCACCAGCAGGATCGACGGCCACCCCGCCACCAGCCTCGCCGTCTTCCAGCTGCCCTACGCCAACGCCATCTCCACCGCCGAGCGCGTCCGCAAGAAAATGGAGGAGCTGAAGTCGAAATTCCCCGAGGACGTCGAGTACGTTATCGGCTACGACATCTCCCCCTACATGGAGGAGTCGATCTGGGGCGTCGTCCACACCCTGTGCGAGGCCATCGTCCTGGTCGCCGTCGTGGTGCTGGTCTTCCTCCAGAGCTGGCGCTCGACGCTGATCCCGCTGGCGGCGGTGCCGGTGGCCGTCGTCGGCACCTTCGCGGTCATGGCGGCCATCGGCTTCTCGCTGAACAACCTGACGCTCTTCGGCCTGGTGCTGGCGATCGGCATTGTCGTCGATGACGCCATCGTGGTCGTCGAAGCCGTGGAGCACCACATCGAGGAGGGGATGAAGCCGCGGCAGGCGGCCTACCGGGCGATGGAGCAGGTGTCTGGCCCGGTCGTGGCGGTGGCCCTGGTGCTGAGTGCGGTGTTCATCCCGTGTGCCTTCATCAGCGGCATCACCGGCCAGTTCTTCCGGCAGTTCGCCCTGACCATCGCGGTTTCGACGATCATCTCGGCGTTTAACTCGCTGACGCTGAGTCCGGCCCTGGCGGCGCTGCTCTTGCGACCGCGGAACGCCAAACGCGACGCGGTCGGCCGGCTGCTGCACCTGCTGCTGGGCTGGTTCTTCCGCATCTTCAACTGGACCTTCCGCCGCACGACCAGCGCCTACACGCGCCTGGTCGGCCTGGGCCTGCGCGGCAGCGTGCTGGTGCTGGCCCTCTACGGCGGCCTGGTCGTGCTCACCTGGTTCGGCTTCACCCACCTGCCCACGGGCTATATCCCCGGGCAGGACCAAGGCAAGCTGTACGTGGCCGTGCAGATGCCCGACGCCACCTCGATGCAGCGGACGCAGGCGATCATGGGTCGCATCGGCCGGATGGTCAAGGAGACGCCCGGCATCGATCACGTCACGGAAATCTCCGGCCAGTCGTTCACCCTACAGGCCAACGGCTCCAACTTCGGCAACTGCTTCGTCACCCTCGAGAGCTTCGACCGCCGCCACGAGCTGGCCCGGGAGCGCGGCGAGGCGATGGCCGACCAGGCCATCATCGCCCGGCTGCAGAAGCGGCTGTCGGCCGAGGTTCCCGAGGCGGTCATCAAGGTACTCGGCCCGCCGCCGGTGAACGGCCTGGGCAACGCGGGCGGCTTCAAGTTCATCGTCGAGGACCGCAGCGGCGACAACGACCTCAACAAGCTGCAAGCGCAGACCGACAAGCTCATCGCCGCCGGCAAGCAGGACCGGGCCACGGTCGGCCTGTTCACGGTCTTCCGGGCCAACACGCCGCAGCTGTACGTGGACCTCAGCCGCGACCAGTGCCAGGTCATGGGCGTCAACCCCAACGACGTCTTCACCACCTT
>Ga0208696_1000868_pt1 | contig 19078 bp, 20 predicted proteins | sample Sb_taG_9_FD_187711 | JGI IMG/M metagenome (GOLD analysis project Ga0208696, IMG submission 187711) | Peat soil microbial communities from Weissenstadt, Germany - Sb_50d_b_LC metaG (SPAdes) (version 2) | ecosystem: Environmental > Terrestrial > Soil > Wetlands > Peat | place: Germany... | reverse complement strand
CTACGGGCGGGTAGGGCGGTCGCGGCGGCTCAGCAGACCAGCCAGATTGCGCGAAAGCGACGGCCGCGACGCCAATCAGCAGGCTCGCCTCCGGCGCACCCCGCGCCCGGCACAAGCGCCTGATCGCCCACGACCGGCACCGGTACGGACGACGGATCGTCCCGTCGGCATAGGTCAGGTAGCGCACGGCTGGTGGGGTGACGCCCGTAGAGATACGGCACTGGCCCCGCAGTCAAAACCAGTAGCCCCGGCCTCTCGCCTCGTGGCGCATCTCGCGCCGTCGGTGGCATTCGTGTTCTGGGCTGAGGATTCTGGCCGCAGGACCAGCTCATGTTCGACTCTACTCCTATCGCGGGCGCTTGTGGGCGCAGACATCAAAAGCCTCCGCGAGTTATCCGATGCCTGTGGGCATGCGCTGAGCGGCGCGGGTTCGGCGGCCGGGTCGGGGAGGGGACGCACGCGGCGTCCGGTTTGGCGACCGAGCGTGATCCGCGCGTACCTATACCCCGGAGCACTTGGCGGAGAAGATTCGTGGCACGAGGGCCGATCTAGATGGGGAGCGCAAGCAGGTCACGGTGCTGTTCGCTGATGTGATGGGCTCGATGGATCTCGCTGAGCGGACCGACCCGGAGCTTTGGCGGTCGATCATGGATCGCTTCTTCACGATCCTCTGCGATGGTGTTCATCGCTTCGAGGGCACTGTCGATAAGTTCACCGGCGATGGGATCATGGCGCTGTTCGGCGCTCCGCTCGCGCATGAGAATCACGCGCAGCGCGCGTATTGGGCGGCGCTCACGCTGCAGCGCGAGCTCGCGTCCTGGGACCGGTAGCGTGTCGCGACTGGTTCTGAGCTCACGGGCGACGAGGACGGCCACTCACTGCAGAGCCCCGCTTCACCCGGTCGGCGTTTGGGTGCTTTCGCTCGCCTCGCTGGCTCGGCATCGAGATCCCAGAGCAATCCCTTGCGCATCCGAAATTGCCGCGCTACGCTTTCTCCGATGAAGTTCAGGATCACTCAACACGCCACCGCGTCACCTCCCGAGCACGCCTTGGATCTGCTGACTGAGCGGATGGGCAACAGGCAAGAAGACGTGTCCTTCGTGCACGTCGGTGCCGAGATCAGAGCAAACCTCGATCGCGATGATCCGATCGCGATGACGCACGACGAACGCACGGACATCGGCCGCCGGGCCGTGCTCGAGATCGTCGGCGAAGTCTGCGAACGGGCTCCCGAGCTCGAGCTGGACTGGTACGCGGTCAGTCCCGCGCGTTAGCCCCGCTCATCTCCGGGCTCGACCGGGCTCGCTGGTGCGTTACGGCTGGTTGGTGCCGGCGAGCAGCTCCGCCCCGGCGGCCACGCGGGCGCGACGATATGTGACGGATCTGCGACCCTGAACGTAGTTAGGGTGATGAGCAGGCCCGAGCCCTCCTCCGATGAGCACGCTCCGCGAGCTGTCGCGGCTGCAGCGGCACCCGGCGCGCTCAGTGCGGAGGTCTTCGCCGCGCTCTTCCGGGAGTGCGGGGCCGACGTGCACGGATATGCCATCTCGCTCCTTGGCGACCGCTCGGCGGCGGAGGATGTGACGGCGCTTGCGTTCGAGCGCCTCTACCGCTCGCGCTCGCGTTTGGACCACCGTCGTGGCACCCCTCGGGCCTGGCTGTTTGCGATCGCGCGCAACGCCGCGCTGGATGAACTGCGCCGACGGCGACGCCAGCCCCGGTACGAGCTGGAGGATGAGCTCGCCGCTGATCGTGATTGCCTGGAGGCGCTCGAGCACGTCGAGCGTCGTGCGACCGTGCGCGCTGCGCTTGCGGCGTTGCCGCTGCGCGAGCGGGAGGTGGTGCTGCTCAAGTTCCACGGCCAGCTCTCCAATAGTGAGCTTGCGCGCGCGCTTGGAATCAGCGAGTCCAACGCCGGCACCCGTCTGCACCGGGCGCTCACGCGCTTGCGCGAGGGGTGCCTGCAGGCGGAACGACAGGAGGAGATCGCGTGAAGGTCATTCCCTTTCCAGGCGGTGGCTCCTCGAGCCCCGACGATGTCTGGCTGGCGGAGCTCGAGGCGGCGCTGACTGGAGACGGCGAGGGCGCGATCGCTGACTCGTGGCGCGAGCTGCGCCACGATGTTCGGGCGCTTGCGCCGCCGATGGATCCTGAGTTCGAGCGCCAGCTTGGGGAGCGGATCGCCGAGCGCGAGGCGCGTTCTACCCCCAAGCAGCCACATCGCCGAGTGGGTTGGCTGCGTTCACCCGGCCGCCCCGCAGCGGCGATCGCCGCGGGGCTGACCGCGCTCGCGGTGGCCATCGCAATCGCCGATTCCTCGCCGAGCGGTCCACCCAGGGAAGCTGTTCCTGCTCCGGCGGTCAGCAACGCCGGCCGAGCTGGTCCCGAACCGCCCAGAACCGAGATGGGTGTGGCCCGCGCGGCTAAAAACGCCACAGCGGAAGGCAGTGCTTCGGCATCTGCCGGGGCGGCCTCGAACGCGCCGGCTTCTGGTGGCCCGGCTGCCGCGCCCGGACGCGTGCAGCAGCTGGCGGCTTCCATCACCCTGGCCGCGACTCCCAGCGCCGTACAGGAAACCGCCGACCGCGTGTCTCGGCTGGCGGTGAGCGATGGCGGCTTCGTGCAGAGCTCTCACGTACAGGTGCAGCAGCCAGGCGCGAGCGAAGCCAACCTCGATCTGAGCCTCCCGAGCGCAAAGCTCAGTGGCGCTCTGGCATCGCTCGGACAGCTGGCTCCGGTTCGTGCCGAGAGTCAGTCGCTGCAGGACATCACTAACACATACGACGCGGCTCGTCAGCGACTCAGCGACGTAACCGCCGAACGGCAGGCGCTGCTCCGTGCGCTCTCGAGAGCAACCAGCGAAGGTCAGATCGACAGCCTGCGCGAACGAATTTCACAGAACCGCGGCGCGATCGCCCAGGCACGCTCGGCGCTGCAAACGGTCTCACAACATGCGAGCACCGCCGAAGTCGAAGTGACCGTCACCGGCGATGCGCACACAGCAAGCGAAGGGCTGACCCTCCACCGAGGGCTCCACGACGCGGTCCGAGTGCTCGTTGTGACGCTCGTCATCCTGCTGATCGCCGCCGCAATACTCGTGCCGTTGGCGCTGCTACTTGCCGCGCTCGCGACTGCTCGACGGATGTGGCTCCGCTACCAGCGCGAGCGCGCGTTGGACACGCGGTAGGAAGCATCTCAGGAGTTTCCATCAGTGGTTGTGCAGCGGGAACGCGCACGCGGCCGCCGCCCGCGTGAACACCGGCGACTGCTGGTCGATCGTGCTCGGGAAGATAAGGATCACTCCTTCGATATCGCTGATCACGCCGACGCCGCCGGAGCCGAACGGGTTGGACGGGACCGAGGTTCTCGGGTCGGGGAAGTCGCCGACGCCGTGCTGGCGCATGCACCGCGCGATCCTCAGAAACTTCGCGAGCGTCTGCGGGGAAGGCGCAGGCCCCGAGCCGGGGCCGGGGGGCATGAAGTGTCGGCACTTCGCCTGCGCCGCCTTGAACGCGGGCGATGAGGGATTCATCCCAGCGCGCGCGTGGAAGAGGAAGTCCCCGCCGGCCTTCGGGTCTGGGAAGTTGGGCACGCCGTTAGCGCGCATGCACTTGGCGTAGGCGACCCCCGCCTGTTCGAGGCTCGCCGGGCTTTCAGGTGACGAGCCGCCGCCTTCGGGGCTCGCCGACGAGGCGTCCTTGCTGGTGGAGAGGTGGGCGACGCCGGGACTCGAGGAGCCACCGCAGCCGGCGACCGCCAGCGCGACGCTCAGGATGGTTGCGGCGGTGGGTACGGCGGGCTTCCTGGCGCTTGGCATATGTTCAATCTCCTCGAGGCGGTGGGTGTGTTGCGTCAGAGCTGGTTGTGGTAGGGCTTCGCGGTGAGGCGTTCACACGGTCCGTAGCGCTTCGGTCGGTGAGAGGCGCGCGGCGCGCAGCGCGGGGACGAGGCCGGCGACGGCGCCGATCAGCATCGCCGCGCCGAACCCGCCGGCCCAGGCGAGCGTGGGGATGACGATCGTCCAGCCCTTGGTGGAGGAGTAGATCGCGGTCGCGACTATGCCCATGGCGACACCGACGGCGCCGCCGGCGAGCCCGAGCAGGATCGCCTCGGACAGGAACTGGGTGCGGATCTGTCCGCGGGTCGCGCCGAGCGCCCGCCTGAGCCCGATCTCCGAGCGGCGTTCGAGGACGGAGATGACCATGATGTTCGCCACGCCGACCGCCCCCACGAGCAGCGCGACGGCGCCGAGTCCGAGGAACAGGCCGTTGAACGCGCCTTGGGCGTCGGCGCGGGCTGTGAGCGTGGCGGAGGGCTGGCTGACGTTGACTTCGTTGGGCGCTTCGGGGTCCGCGGTCGCGGCGAGCACCGACTGGACGGCCGGCACTTGGCTGTTCTGGGCGCGCAGGTAGACGGTGTTGGGGTGCCCGTTGAAGTGGAGGTAGCGTTCCGCGGCCTTGAAGCCGACGAGCACCGCGCTTTCGATTCCGGGTACGAGCACCGATGGGCCGAGGATCCCGACGAGGTAGAGCCACTGGTTTGCGGCCCAGATCCGCTCGCCGGGGTAAATGTGATCGATCCCGAGTCGCTGTGCGGCGGCGGGGCCGAGTACCGCGACTGGCTCCTGCGCGGTCGCCGGGTTCAGATAGCGGCCCTGCACGACCTGGACGCCGAGCGTGTGCAGCAGGCCGAGGCTTGCCGCCTGGATTTCGAGGGCGTTGGTTTCGACGGTGGGGATCAGCGGAGAGCGGTACACCTTCCCTTCGACCTTCCCGGTCTCCGCGACGGTTTCGACGGGGCTGATGCGGGCGATCATCGCGGGCGCCACGAGCGGCAGCTCCGCGGTCTTGCCGGCGAAGCTCTGGCCGTTGGTGACGGTCAGGAGGTTCGTTCCGAGCCTGTCGATCTCTTCGAGCAGCCCTGCCTGGCTCGAGGAGGACAGGCCGAGCACGGCGACGATCGCGGCGACCCCGATCGCGATCCCCAACGCCGACAGGGCCGCACGCATCCGCCGCGTGCGCAGCCCCACGCTCGCGACGCGCGCGAGATCGGAGGCCCGCAGCCTCCGCGAGGCGAGGTCCGCGGCGCCCGCATGATGCTCTCGAGTGGGGTTGGCGACAGCGCTCACCGCGCGCTCACCGGGACTGGCCGGGAGCTTCGTTTACGAGCGCGAACGCCGCCGAGGGGGCGGGCTTGGCGCCGGCCTTTACTATGTAGCCGCCCGGCCGGCGGCTGGCGGTGAAGGGAGGCGCCACGGCGACCCCGCAGGCGTTGGTCTTCACCTGCACCGTACGGGTGTGGGAGACACGCGAGCGATGGCGGGGGCCGCGAGAGTGACCAGTCGAAGATCGGACCGTGAAGCGCCCGCTCGCGCCGCGCGTGGGCGCTGAGAACGTGATCAGCGCGCCCGGGACAGGGTTCTTCTGCGCGTCGGTGACGGTGACGGCGAGCCGGATCGGGAACCCGCTCCCCGCCGGAGTGGACTGCGTGGAGCCCACTCCGGGGGCGATCTTGGTGGGCTTGCCAGCGAGGTTTGCGAGCGTGAAGCTCACCGGGGTAGCGGGGTCCCCACCGGATGCGCCGGCGTTTTCTTTACCCGATCCTCCTGAGGGTTCTTTGCCCGAGACGGCGGCGGTCGCGGTGAACGACCCGGCCGTGCTGTTCGCGGTGAGCAGCGGTGAGCTCGCCACACCGCTGGCGCTGGTCGTCGCGGTCGCCTGGGCGCCCCCGCCGGCGAAGGTCGCGCCGGCAGCGCTCGCGGAGCTGCTCGTGCCGCACACGCCAGAGCCGCCGGAGGCGAGCGTGAACGTGACCGCGGCACCCGCGACCGGGTTGCCGCCGGCATCCAGCACCCTGACCTGCAGCGGCTCCAGATAGCGGCCGGTGACGCGCGCCGATCCGCTCTCGAGCGGGATCGCGACGATCCTCGCCGGTACGCCCGCGGCGGTATTCGTCAAAGAGAACGAGACCGAGCCGTACTGCGAGCTGGCGGTGACGGTGTAGCCGCCGGCGGTGCCGTTGGCGGTGAACGCCGGCGCGGCCACGCTACCCGAGGCGTCGGCGCCGACCGTGACGGTGTCAGACCCGCTGGTGGAGAACACCCCGCTCGCGCCACTGGCGGGTGCGTTGAACGTGACCGGGATCCCCGCGGCCCCACTCGTGACGGCGCACCCATTACTGTTCGTGAGCGCGACCTGCAGCCCGGTCGCGAACGCGCTCTGCAGGATCGCCGTCTGTGGCGTGCCCGCGACGAGCGTCAGCTGGTTCGGGGGATTGGACGACGGACAGTTCGACGTCCCGGTGCCGGTGGGTTCGGTGGGCGATCCCCCGGTGGCGCCCGAGGCGAACGCCGGGCCACCCAGGAGCATGCCACCGAGAGCGGCGCCCAAGCCTGCGGTCACGATCAGCCCGACCCCTACCACCCGGCGAACACGCCGCCCCAGCCACGTCGTCCCGGTCATCGCTGCTCTTCTCCTGTTTCGGCTGGTCCCAAATTGCCCTCGAGCGTGTCGTTCACGATGCGTCCGTCAAGGACTTGTACTTGGCGTGGTAGGCGGGCGGCGAGGTCGTGGTCGTGGGTGATCACGAGGATCGTGGCGCCCTGCGCGTTGAGCTCTTCCAGCAGCTCGAGCACGCCCGTGCCGGAGGCGCTGTCGAGGTTCCCCGTGGGCTCATCGGCGAGCACGATCGCTGGAGCACCCACGAGGGCCCTGGCGATCGCGACGCGCTGGCGCTCGCCGCCGGAGAGCTTGCTCGGACGGAAGCTCGCACGCTCGGCGAGCCCCACCCGGGCGAGCGTCTGCGCCGCCCGCTCACGACGCTCCGCCACAGCGACGCCGGCGTAGAGCAGCCCTTCGGCGACATTCTCGAGGGCCGTGGAGTGCTCCGCGAGGAAGAACTGCTGGAAGACGAACCCGATGCGCGTGGCGCGCAACCTGGCGAGCTCACGATCGGACAGCCCCGCCGCGTCGAGGCCCGTGATCGAGACGACCCCCGAGCTCGGGCGCTCGAGCGTGCCCATCACGTGCAGCAGCGTCGTCTTACCCGAACCCGAGGGGCCCACGATCGCGACGAGCTCGCCCTCCCCCACCGCGAAGCTCACTTCCCGCAGCGCGTACACGGGGGGCTCCTCTCCATAGACCTTGCTCACCCCGCGGAGCTCCAACACCACAGGCGCCGTCTGCTCGGCGCTGTCCGCGTACGCTACGTCCGCTGTTGGCTGCCCGCTCATGATGTCGCCGGCACCACCACGCGCTGGCCGGCGGACAGGCCCTGGCCGCTCACCTGCACGACGCCTTCGGCGTCGTCGAACAGGCCAACGGTGACGGCCTCCAGACGGTGCACGCCCCCTTCGGCGACCTCCACCGCGTAGCCACCGCCGGCGAGCGCGAGCAGCGCGTCGACCGGCACCGCCAGCACGTTTTCGACGCGTTCGGTGGTGATCTCGACGTTCACGGGCGCCTGGTCGAGGTGGCCCGTCGCCGCCGGGTTCGTGGGGGTGGCGTCGACTTCGACGGTGGGGGCGCTTTCTTCTTCGCCGCCGTGGCCAGAGCCAGAGCTGGACGGCGTGGTGGCGACGCTGGAGACGTAGGTGATTCGCCCGGGCGTGGTCTGGTTGTCGGGAAGCGTGATCGTGACCTGGTCGCCGACCTTGACGCTCGCCTGCTGGGAGGCGTCGAGCGCGATCTTGACCTGGCGGGCGGTCGAGGTGATCGCGAGCACCGGGCCGGGCATGACCGTCTGGCCGACCGTGGGAGTCACGCTCGTAACGCGCACGGGCCCGGGCTCGAACACCACCGACCCCAGCAGCAGCTCGCCGGTGACCGAGGCGCCGCGCGCGGACTGCAGGGCGCGAATGGCGGTCGCGGTCGCGGTGGTGAATTCGTCGCCTGTGAGCGCTTGCCCGTAGCCGAGCGCACGCAGGTTCGCGTTCAGCTCGGCGACGTCCGACCCCGCGGACATCCCCGCGATGAACGCCCGTGTCGGCAGCACCGACCCGTACAGCAGCAGCGCCGGCTGGCCTGAGATCTCATACAGGCCCTGTCCACGCGTGAGGACCTGGCCCGCCGATGGCAGCTTCGTGAACGTCGAGCTCTGACCGTAGAGCGCGCCCGCCGACCGCGCCGTGGACAAATTGGACTGCGCGCTCGCGAGCTGTTTTTCGGCCGAGGAAACCTGGGAGCGGTCGCCTTTGACCTTCATCGCGGCGCCCGTGGAGCCCTGCTCGGCGGTCGCGACCGCCTGCACATCGCTTGCGCACAGGCCCGAGCCCCCGCCGCCTGATGAGGGGGAGCCGCTGGAGGCGCTTTCCGCGGCGCCATCGCCGGCGCAGTCGACCTGCTCCTTCGCGCGCGCCGCCGTCAGCGTCGCCTGATGACCCGCGAGCGCCTGTGTGTCGGAGGCCAGCGTCGCCCTGGCGCTCGCCAGCATCGTTTCGGCTGACGTGACCTGCTGGCTTGACTGCTGGACGGCGGTGGGCGCGGTCCCGGACGGCACGCGGATGCTCGAGGAGCCCGCGTAGCCGAGCGTGCCGCTCACCTGCGTCTGCTGCGACAGCGACTGCCGTTTCACCGACGCCAGCGAGGTCGCGCTCGCGTTATCCACGAGACCGCCCGTGGATTTCCCCGAGCCGCCGAACGGATCGGTGGCGATCACCACCACGACGGCCACGACCAGCACCAGCCCCACGATCGCGAGCACCCGCCGGCGAGCGCGACCTCGCGGTGGGTCAACCCCTGAGCGCTCGCCAGAAGATGAGGCGGCGTCGGCCGCCTGGGGCACCGACGCCGCCTCACCAGACACAGGATCACTCATCGATGCTGTTTGTACGACATCGACGGTTTCGGGAATGTTTCGCCGACCCCACGAACGACCGCGCGCTCACGGGACCGCCACGGCCTGACCCGAGCCCCCGCCGGGACCGCCGCCGCTGCTGGTGGAGGGTCCGCCGCCCCCCGGCCTTGCCCCCTTCGGCACGGGCAGGATCGACTGGCACGTTTTCTGCGCGGCTTTGAACTGCGGTGAGTTGGGATCTATACCGGAGCCCTTGCCCCCGATTCGTATCCCGACACCGCCGCCGCTGTGGTGGAATTCCGGATCGGGGAAGTTGGGGACCCCGTGGCTGCGCATGCAGGCGGAGAACTTCAAGGCGCCTTCCTGCATCTTGGCTTGTTCCGCCGGACTCGGGGCCACCTTCGAGGGCGCGTACTTGCTGCACGCCTTTTCGGCCGCCTGGAACCGGGGCGATTCTGGATTCGGGCCGTGGCCGTTGCGGCTGTGGAGCTCTATGTCGCCTTCGGTCGGTTCGGGGAATTCGGGTTCCCCGTGGGTGCGCATGCACTGCGAGAACTTGACCATCTTCTGCTGGGTGCTCGCGCTGCTTTCCGGGGAGGATGAGCCGCCGCCGCTCGCGGGCGAGGAGCTGGATGTGCTGGAGGAGAGGTGCGCGACACCCGGGCTCGAGGAGCTACCGCCGCAGCCGGCGAGCGCCAGCACGACACTCGCAAGCACGACCATGCCGAGGTTCGTTCTCATCATGTCTTGGTCTCCTTCGCCTTCAGGTGGTGGGTGTTGGCCGTCCCAAGGAGGCGACGGCCATACGGCCGTGCGCTCGACGCGTCGGCGACATACCGACATCATGCGGGAGGAACCTGAGAATTGGCTGAGAGAGAGCGAGGAACTTCCTAAACGACGCCGGACGACGTTGGAGCATCCCGCTGGCACGCGGCGAGCTCGGCGTCGGTCATCTCGAGCGCCGGCAGCTCGAGCGTCAGGCGGGCGCCGCCATCTGGATCGTTGGTGGCGTGCACGGCTCCACCGTGAGCCTCGGCCGTCTGCCTGACGATCGCCAGCCCGAGCCCCGACCCGGGTCGCGCGCGGGCGCTGGGCGCGCGGTAGAAGCGGTCGAACACGCGGGGCAGATCCTCCGCGGCGATCCCCGGACCGTGGTCGCGGACCTCCAGAACACCGCCGCGGACGCGCACCTCGATTGGATCGTCGGTTGGATCGTCGATTGGAACGCCCGCCCGCCCGGCGGGCCGAGTCGGCGGAGTCGACGGCGTGGGCGGGTTCCATTTACAGGCGTTGTCGAGCAGGTTGGCGATCGCCCGCTCCAGGCGCGCGGGCGCGGCGCGCACCAGACAGGGCTCCGCGTCGAGCACGAACGTAGATGAGTGTCCACCCACCCCGTGCAGGCGGGCGCGCTCGATCGCCCCGGCGGCGGCCAGATCAAGGCGCACGTCCTCCACCTCGACCTCCTGCACCTCGGTCTTGGACAGATCGACGAGGTCGCCGACGAGCACCGTCAGCTCCCGCAGCTGCGCCTGCGCGGCGGCCAGGATGCGAGCGCGCTCCCGTGCCGGCAGCTCCTCGCCGATCGCGAGCGCGTCGAGGTTGGCCTGCACGCTCGTCAGCGGCGTGCGCAGCTCGTGCGAGGCGTCGGAGACGAGCTGGCGCTGCGCGAGGCGAGCGCGCTCGAGCGCGGCCAGCATCGTGTTGAAGCTCCCGGCCAGCCGCCCGAGCTCATCCTCCTCGCTCGCCTCGATGCGGTGGCCGAGATCCTGCGTGCGCGCCACGCGCTCGGCGGCGCCCGTCAAGCGCCGCACGGGCACGAGCGCCGCCCGCGAGACGAGCAGCCCGAGCGCGGCCGCGAGCGCGATCCCGCCCAGGCACACGAGCGCCAGCACCAGCTTCAGGTGCGTGAGCGTGCTGTCCACGTCGCTCAGCGGCAGCGCCACCTGCCACACCCCTCCCTCGGGCGCGCGCTCGGTCAGGATCCGCACGTGCGTGCCGCCGACGGTCGCGTCGCTGAAGAACGCCTTACGGCGGCCCGCGGCCACGGCGCGAGTGGCGGGTGTAATCGGAAGCCCGCCCTCCCCGCCGGATCCCGTGGTTTCGGAGCGCAGAACCTGCCCGTTGGACCGGAACAGCTGAACGTAGCCGGTGGCGCCGCCGAGCGTCGGGGCGGGGAGCACGAGCTTGTTGAAAGGACTCACGTGCACGGGCACGTCCCGCTGTTCCGCAATCGCTGAGGGGCCGCCCGGCGCGAACGCGGCGTTGCCTTCGATCGAGACCGCTTCCCCGTGGAGAGGCTTCCCACCGCTTTCCTGGGTGAAATTTTCCCCGCCGTGCGCCGAGCTCTGTCCGCCGGAGTGGGTCTTTTCTACCGCTTGCGCGCCGAAGGCGATCCGCGGCAATCCCACGGGCGGCAGCATGCCTTCCCGCTTCAGCTTGGCGAGCTCTGCCGCGCTGAGATTCACGGTCTTGACCTGGACGGCCTGCGGCAGGCCGGGGGTCAACTTCTGGCGCAGGCTCGCATCGATCTGCCCGCGCAGCTCGTTGCCGGTCACGACGTACACCACGACCGACGCGATCACGATCGCCGCGGCCACCGCGCCGGCCGCGAGCAGCACCATGCGCCGGCGGAAGCTCATCGCGACGATGACCTCAACACGTAGCCGACTCCCCGGACCGTGTGCACCAGGCGCGGCTCTCCGCCGGCCTCGGTCTTGCGCCGCAGATAGCCGACATACACCTCCAGCGAGTTCGACGCCGGCCCGAAGTCATAGCCCCACACGCACTCGAATATCTTCGTCCGTGAAAGCACCTGACGAGGATGGCGCATGAGCAGCTCCAGCAGCAAGAACTCGGTGCGCGTGAGCTCGAGCGGACGCCCGTTGCGGCGCGCCTCGTGCGCGAGCGGATCGAGCTCCAGATCCGCGAAGCGCAGCGTCTCCTCGCTATCCTCCCAGCCCGTGCGCCTGAGCAGCGCGCGCAGTCTGGCCACGAGCTCCTCGCTCGCGAACGGCTTGACCAGATAATCGTCGGCGCCGGCCTCGAGCCCCGCCACCCGCTCAGAGACCTCGGCACGCGCGGTCAACATCAGCACCGGCGTGCGATCGCCGATCGCGCGCATCCGCCGGCAGACCTCCAGGCCATCCAGCCCCGGCATCAGCACATCGAGGATCACCGCGTCGGGCCGGTCCACCGCGAGCGTGCGAATCGCCTCGGCGCCGTCGGTCGCCGTCGCCACCCCAAATCCATTGAGGTCCAGCACGAGCTCGAGCGCCTCGCGGACGGAGGGATCGTCGTCAACGACCAGCAGACGCATCGGCCGATGCTGACAGGCCAACCTGAAAGAAAGCTGAGGAGCGCCGCGTCACGGCGCCGGTTGGGGCGACGAGCAGCCCGAGCCGTGCACGCCGCCCGGGATCAGCGATTCGCAGGCCTGCACCGCCGCCTTGAACGCCGGCGAGCTCTCGTTCAGTCCTTGATGGGCAACGTGCACCCCGCCGCCAGAGAAGGTCGGGTCGGGGAAGTTCGGCACGCCATGCGAGCGCACACAGGCGGCGGCCTTGAGGTACTGCGACTGTTCCTGGGGGGTGATCTGGTGATTCGAGCCTCCTCCCGGACCGCCGCCCGGCAGCAGCTTGCTGCAGGCCTGCTGCGCCGACTTGAAATGGGGATTGCCCGTGATGGCCGGCGTGACCCGGATTGCCACGCTCACCCCATTGCCGTGGGTGGAGATTTTCGGATCGGGGAAGTTGGGCACTCCGTGCGCGCGCACGCACGCCGAGTACGCCACAGCCTGGCTGCCCGGCGAGGATTCGCGGCCTTCACTCGTACCGGACGCAGTCGAGCTCGTCGCCTGAGTGCTCGACCCCAGGTGAGCCACGCTCGAGCTCGGGGTGCTCCCGCAGCCCGCGACGAGCACGCCGAGGGCAACCAGTGCCGCTGTCAGGGAAGCCGCTCGTCGCAGGCCGCATAGTGCCCTGCTTCGATCATTGGTGTGTTTCGCATCGCCTTGCATGTCGTCTCCTTTGCAGCTCGAGAGGTCGTGCTGTGGGCTGCTTGTACGACATCGACGGTTTCGCGAAGGTATCGCCGCCCGGGCAGCCGGCGATCACATCTCCCCGCCGGCGAAACCGTGCTGAAACCGCAGGGAAGTAGCCTGGAGCACACGCTGTATCTGGAACGACGTCCGGCCGTGAAAGAGGAGTGACCATGCGGGTGCTGGTGATCGAGGACGACGAGGAGATGGCGCAGGCGATCGCGTTCGGTCTGCGCCAGACGGGCATGGCCGTGGACGTCACGCTCGACGGCCCGGCCGGTTTTGCGCGTGCCACGGTCAACGAGTACGACGTGATCGTGCTCGACCGCGACCTGCCAGGGATGCACGGCGATGAGATCTGCGCCAGGCTCGTGGAGAGCGAGTGTCGCAGTCGGGTGCTGATGCTCACCGCGGCGGCGATGGTCGATGACCTGGTGGACGGACTCGGCCTCGGCGCGGACGACTATCTGCCAAAGCCATTCGACTTCCCTGTTCTCATTGCGCGGATCGGTGCCCTGACGCGCCGTGCCCAGCCCGCGATTCCGCCGGTTCTCCGCCACGCCGACATCGTCCTCGACACCGCACAGCACCGTGCCTTCCGCGCCGGCCGCCAACTCGAGCTCGCACCAAAGGAGTTCGGCGTGCTTGAGCTGCTGCTCGCCTCCCAGGGTCGCAGCGTCTCCGCCGAGGAGCTCCTGGCCCGTGTGTGGGATGAGGCCGCCGACCCGTTCACCAATGCCGTCAAGATCACGGTCAGCCGGTTGCGCGCCAAGCTCGGCGATCCGCCGCTTATCGAAACGATCGCCAAGTCCGGATACCGGATATGAGCACAGGCGCACCTCTCACGGGCCACGACGCCCCTCGGGCTCGACGACTGCGCCTGCCACGGCGCACGATTCGCCTGCGTCTCGCCGTGCTCTATGGAGGGCTCTTCTTCATCTCCGGCGCGGCGGTGCTGGCGCTCACCTACGCCGGTGTCTCGCACACACACCAGGCGTACACGCGGATCGTGCACGAACATGCGGTTCGGCCCGTCGGTCCCGAAGGCGGTCTTGAAGGCGGCCCCGAAGTCTCAGAAGCGGTCCCCGGGCCAACCGGCTCGATCGCGGTGCTGGACCCAAATCAGCGCAACGCCGACCTGAGGGTGCTCGCGTTCGTCTCGGTGGTGGCGCTCGCGATCATGGCCGTCATCTCGATAGCGCTCGGATGGTGGATCGCCGGCAGGGTCCTGCGCCCGTTGCGCACGATCACGACCGCCGCTCGGGACATATCGGCGACGAACCTCCACCGTCGCCTGGCGCTCGACGGCCCCGACGACGAGTTCAAGGAGCTCGGGGACACCTTCGACGGGCTGCTCGGAAGACTGGAGCAATCCTTCCAGTCCCAACGCCAGTTCGTCGCCAACGCCTCGCACGAGCTGCGGACCCCGCTTGCCCGGCTCAAGACCCTGGTGCAGGTCGCATTGGCGGACCCCAACGCCTCCCTGGAGTCACTGCGCGCCGCCCACGAACGGGTGCTTGCCTCCGAGGAGCAGCTCGAGCGGCTGATCGAGGCGCTCCTCAGTCTCGCCAGCAGTGAGCGGGCCCTCGACCGGCGCGAGCCGGTCGACCTCGCGACCGTGACGGGGGAGGTGATCGCCGACCGCCAACCAGAGATCGAGCGCCGCGGCCTGCAACTGAACGCCACGCTCGACGCAGCTCGTGCCGAAGGCAACACCCAGCTGCTCGAGCGTCTCGTGGCGAACCTGCTCGACAACGCGATCCGCCACAACATCGTCGGGGGCCGAGTCGACGTCATGACCGCGACCACGGCCAGAGGAGTCGTCCTGTCGGTGGCCAACGACGGCCCGGTGATCGGAGCCGAGGAGCTGGACCGGCTCCAGCGACCGTTCCAGCGACTCGGCGCCGAGCGCGTCAACCGGGGCGACGGACACGGTCTCGGCCTGTCGATCGTCCACGCCATCTCATGCGCCCACGGAGCCATCGTTGTCGTTCAATCAAGGCCGGATGGTGGCCTCGAGGTGGAGGTGCGCTTCCCCGTCTAGAGCCCGCGCGCGGAGCGCTAAATCACACCGCGGACGGCGACACTCGCGGATACGTCGCCTAGTTAGACTGGCGCGATGATCGATCGCTCGGCCGCGTCACGGCGGATGCTCCGGGTTCCAGAGATCACGGTCTACTTCTGGATCATCAAGGCCTTGTCGACCGCGATGGGCGAGGCGACATCGGACTATCTCGTCCACGTGCTGCATCCCGTCCCCGCCGTGCTACTTGGGTTCGTCGGTTTCGTGGCCGCGCTGGCGCTCCAGTTCTCCATGCGTCGCTATCTGGCATGGACCTACTGGTTCGCCGTCGTCATGGTCGGCGTCTTCGGCACGATGGCCGCCGATGTGCTACACGTCGGATTCGGCGTCCCCTATTTCGCGTCATCCGCGTTCTATGCGGCCGCTCTGCTTGCCGTCTTCGTGACCTGGCAGAAGACGGAGAAGACGCTCTCGATTCACAGCGTCGATACCTTTCGCCGAGAGGCGTTCTACTGGGCCACGGTCGTCGCGACCTTTGCCCTCGGCACCGCGGTCGGAGATCTGACCGCTGTGACCTTTCACCTGGGCTACTTCTACTCGGCGGTGTTCTTCGCCGGGGTCATCCTGATTCCCGCGATCGGCTACCGGTGGTTCGACTGGAACTCGATTTTCACCTTCTGGTTCGCCTACGTGGTCACCCGCCCGCTGGGCGCCTCGGTCGCCGATTGGCTGGGCAAGACCACCTCGGGTGGACTTGGGTGGGGTGATGGACGCGTGGCCCTGGGCTTGACCGCGATGATCCTCGCCTTCGTCGCCTACCTCGCGGTCACCCGCAAGGACGTGCATAGCGGCCACGCGCTCCTGGCAACAGGGTGACCCCGAGCTCGTCGCCGGTGTCCGGTTGCGGGCGCAATTCGCTTAGAGCGTGTCTCAAACATCCTCGACAGCCCCGGATGCTCCCCTGTACGCGGCGCTAGAGGTCGTTGGGCATATTGCCGGTGCCAGCTGTTTCCTCCGGACGTGTGGTAGCCGCCTTGGAATAGGAATGGGTCGTTAGTGGTGCTGTGGCGACCCCTCCTGACGCGTGCCGTCGCGCGTGGGCTTGTGAGCTAGTGACGGCCGCAAGCACATCGTTTACGTCTGACCGCAAGCACATCGTTTACGCGGCTGGTCTTTGAGCCGCAAGCACATCGTTTACGTCGGGGGTGGCGTGCCAGCCTCGCGTGCTCTGTTGAGCGAGCGTGGAGGTGTGCATGTCGGAGGTGGAGGTGGCGTTGCGCCGTGAGGCGGCGCGGCGGCGGTTGGCGGGTGAGTCACCGGAGTTGATCGCGCTGGATCTTGGGCGCACGAGGCAGTGGGTGGCGAAGTGGGCGGCGCGCTATGACCCGCACGATGCGTCCTGGGCGCAGGGTCACTCACGAGCGCCCAAGCGCGTGGCGAACCGCACGCCGGAGCAGGTCGAGGCGCAGGTGCTGGCGGTCCGGGAGCGGTTGGCCGAGAACCCGTGGGCGCAGATCGGCGCTGAGGCGATCGCGTGGGAGCTTTCAAAGCTGGGTGGACCGGTGCCGCCGGTGCGCACGATCGAGGAGATCCTGGTGCGTGCCGGCGTGACACGGTCGGGGCGCGTGAGTCGCAGGCGGACCTCCAAGGGCCTGCCCTACCCGGCGCCGGCGGCCAAGCGTGCCGGGGACGTGGTCCAGGCCGACCTCATCGGCCCGCGTCATCTGGACGGCGGGGTGCGTTTCCACGCGCTCACCCAGATCGACGTGGCCTCCCATCACGCCGGGATCGAGGTCATCACCGACCGCGGCGATCAGCGCGTGCTGGCGGCGCTTTACGCCCTCTGGGAGCGCCACGGGCTGCCAGGACGCCTGCAACTTGACAACGGCGGCCCGTTCGTCTCGCCGACCGGCCTGGGCGAGGTCGTCAGGGTCTGCCTACACCAGCGAATCACGCTCGTGTTCATCCCGCCGCGGGAACCCTGGCGCAATGGCACGATCGAGCACTTCAACAACACATTCCAGCAACGCTTCTTCCGCCAAGAGCGCTTCGACGGCCTGCCACATCTCATCGAGCGCACGATGGCGTTCGAGCGCTTCCACAACAGCCAGCATCGCTACAAGGCCAGCGGCGGACGCACCCCTGAGCAGAGCACCCCAGCCAAGCCGCGGACGCTCCTGGCGGCCGAAGAGATCCCAACAGGCTGGCCCGAGCACGGCCGGGTCGAGTTCATCCGCTTTATCCGTTCCGATCTGCGCCTACGCATCCTGGGGCGCGCGATCCCGATGCCCGACGGGAGCGCATACCAGTACGTCACCGCCACGCTCGACCTCTCACTCACCGAGGGTGAAAACCTGCTCGTCAGCGACACCAACGGGGAGCTGCTCACCACCGGCCGGCTGACCACCCCACGCCGCCGGTGAGGACCCATCGGACGATGCGCCGGGGACCTCTCATTCCGCTCCGTCCTACGGACTCCGCTCCATGAGAGGTCCCAGCTACAAGCCTTCACCCGGTAAACGATGTGCTTGTGGTGATCCCTCACCCTCAACGGACAACGATGCGCTTGCGGCTGTGAGCTAGCATTCTCGCCAATGTCAGCTCAGTCCGACGACGATTGGCGCCTGACTGTCAGATTTGCGTCGGACGCCCATGCCGCTCACTTGTTTTCGATCCTTCGCACTCATGCAGCGTCCGCACTCGCCGCAACGAAGCTCGATGACACCGTCATAGCCGAGCACGACGGTGAGTGGTTGCGTGTCTACGCTAAGTCAAACGACGGACTGCGTCATGCGCAGGAGGCTATTGCGAGTGCGATGGCTATTGAGGGCGTGCGCGCGGAGGAGTTCACGCAGCATCGCACCAACAAGACAGGAGACTGGGAACTTATTGATGTGCCTCCTATCCCCCAGAGCGCCGAGCATCGCGTCAGTTCTCATCACGGCGCGTCGGTATGGGGAGCCGAGGCCGAGCCCGACCGTGTCGAGATTCGATTTGAGTGCCTCCACCGCAACGACGCGATCAACTTTGCTGCGACGCTTACGGCCGCTGGCTACACTATCCATCGTCGCGGGCCGTATCTCTTCCTCTTCGTCGACGATCGCAAGTCAGCACACACGCTCGGGGACAAACTGCGCACCAAAGCGCCCGCCGGCGCGAATATGTACTACATGGGCGAGGGGCACACGACCGTCTTTTTTTAGCGGCCGGTACGCACGTTGGCGGGTGCTCCCGGCGCCTTGGGCGCCGCCTCTCCCGACCCACAGACAGAGCCGCTCACCGCCACCGGAGAGGGAGGCCGTCGCCGAAGCCCCCGCCAAGTTGCCTTTCTGTCTCGCTAGACTTCAATGGTTGTCTACTTTAGAGAGGCTCTACCGTGCTGCCGCTAACAACCTCCGTCCTTGGCTATTTCGCTGGAGGCCTCTTCGTTCTGGTGTGCTGGCTGCTGCCGCCGGGAGTCTGCATGTTGAAGGGTAAGTCGACATTCGCCGTGGTCGGGCTTTTCTTTGTGTCCGCTGTCGGCTTCATCGGGGCGATCCGGCTGGCTAAGCCCGACTCATATTGGGCCTACCGGTTTTACGACGATGCAAAGCGCGCGAAGGCTCGCACTCGCTTCCCCGCTGAGTGATCGCGGCCAACCCGCTGCCCCGATCTCAACCCCTCTCGCCAGGAGAGTCTAGATTCTCCAGCGGGCCACGCGTACCTCATCGCGTTTCCACTGTCCGTGCACCTTTGTAGCACTCAATAAGGGCCTCGAACGGATCGGCTAGTGCGTCGAGCGTGATCTCTCCGAGCGACTCATTCGTGGGGACCGTGAGTGCCTTCTTGCATCCCTTCCACCCTTCCGTTTTGGGTACGCACCTCTTCCGCCAGCCCGGCTGTTCTGTTTCCGGGAAACTAGCGTAGTATGTAAAGCACTTCACCACGACTTCAGGTCCGCCTCCACCCTTGGCAGTGATCAACGGGTTTCCGGCACAGTCGGGGCCCCAGGTACCGAACTGATCGGCCCAGCATTCCCCACTCGGGTCGTTCGCATTCACTGGGTCGTCCCCTGCGAAAGCGTATTCCGGCAAGCTCGCTGCCGGGTCTGGCTGTGTCCACCGGCCCGTGGTGGGGTCGTAGTAGCGTGCCCGTGGTGGTAGAGGCCATTGGGCACGTTGCGAGGTTGTCCCGTAGCGTGTAGAAGTTTGTAGGTGGCGGTTCCCCCGCCTCGTCCGGTCCCGCTG
>Ga0208696_1000863_pt1 | contig 19136 bp, 18 predicted proteins | sample Sb_taG_9_FD_187711 | JGI IMG/M metagenome (GOLD analysis project Ga0208696, IMG submission 187711) | Peat soil microbial communities from Weissenstadt, Germany - Sb_50d_b_LC metaG (SPAdes) (version 2) | ecosystem: Environmental > Terrestrial > Soil > Wetlands > Peat | place: Germany... | reverse complement strand
GGCGGTTCACGTGCGTCACGCAGCTCATAAGGCAAAGACACAGCGTGACGGGCAGGCGGCGTCACTGCGCCGCACCGGTCGGCGGCGGGCATCCGCCGGTAAGGCCGCCCGGCGATCGGTGGTTCTGCCGTACCGTCGTGATATGCCTGCCAGGAAGCGGCCCACTCCCGAGGACACCGTGACCGCCCGCCGGGTCCTGCTCGACGGGCTCGCCCGCGACGCTGACATCTTCGAGCTGGTGAGCGAGCTTGCGCCCCTGCACCCGCGGGACAACACCTTCCCCGGCGAGGTGTTCATCCGCGTCGCGGCGGACGCGCTGGACTGGTGCGGGGCCAGCCGGGCTGACCCGCTGCCCCTGGAGGGACTACGCGAGCGGTTCTTGCCCGAGTGCACCTTCCGCGGCCGGGAAAACACGAAGCTCCAGTACGCGGTGCTGGCCGCAGCAGCCCTTCATGGCGGGACCGAACCGGACCTGCTTGATGAGGTGGCCTGGTGGCAGACCGACGACTTCTGGCAGTACGCCCTGTTCGCGGCGGTCGCCTACATCCGCGCCGCCGCCAGCCGGGCGGGCGGCCCAGTGCGCCAGGCATGCCAGGACCTGGGCGAGCGCCCTGGCCACCCGGCGCCATAACGACCAGTTCGGGACACAGCGGAAGCGGTCATCTGACGGTGGGGCGGCCGAGCATATCGGCGGAAAGGGCTCTCCACTTAAGCGGAGCAGGCGAGCACGGGCCGCGAGATGCTGTGGTCGTGGCTCGGCCGCCCCAAGAACTTGTGGCTACTCCGGCTAAATGGAGAGCCCGATCGGCGGATACGGATCGTGAGGCGCTAATCAGCGCTGAAGACGGGGGGTAGCAGAGGTGTCCCGTCTGAGCCGGTGAGGCGGTCAGGGCTGGCCAGTCGTTGATGGGGCTGCAGGTGCGGTCTTGAGGGACAGGAAGTCCGCGACGCCGAGAACCCGCAATACCTGCCGTTCCAGGGGACGGATGGCGCACCGGGCCTCGTCGTGAAACAGGCGCGGTGAGACCAGCCGGATGGCGCGTCCGCGTGTCCGCAGCTCGCACCCGCCCGCGGCCAGGACGTTCTTGACCCAGTCGGTGTCCGGGCCGTAGGTCAGGGCGAGGACATAGCCGTCTTCGGTGGCGAACACATTGACCGGCGTCTGATATTCGCGCCCGGAGCGCCGGCCACGGTGGATGACGACACCGAAGCCGGGCGTCCAGGGGGCGATGTGCTTGGTGACCCGGTTCAGCCCGGCCTTGTTCCACTGCCCTACGATCCGGGGAATCGGCATGCCACCTCCTTCATCGTCGCCATCGCGCGGGAACGGCCCGCGGGTGCCCGGCCAGTCGCCCTTCCGCGAAAAGCATCCCACCCCGCCGTTAGACGGACCACCCAGGCGATGGCGAGGCTGGGCTGGGCTGGGCTGGGCTGGGCTGGGCTGGCGACCTTATGTGGTGATCCACGCTTGCTGCAAGATGTGGGCTGCATAATGCTCAGTGCTGCGTCGACGATCCGGACAAGGGCCGCCGCGCGCTCGGCGTGCAGGTAATCCGCGAGGACGACCTCGTGCTGTAAGCTCCTCCATTCGCCCAGCCGGGGACGGGGCAGCCGTAGCGGCCGCGCTTCCTCAGGACGAAGGATCGGTCACGCAGCGCGAGTAGAAGCATCAGGCCGTCGAGTTCCTGATCGCCGAATCTGCGCTTACTCACAGTGACAGGTTCGTCGCGGTTGGTTCGCGCATAACAGGCAATTCTGACGTCGCCTCACCAACCAAATGCCGCGTTGTCCTAGGCACCTGAACTGTAGTGAATCGTTCGCTTCTCAGGGAAGAGAGCTACCGCGCCCTGAGCAGCCAAGACACCGCCCAGCGAGCTCACCTGGGCACGTATTGCGGGCGGCTGTCAGGATCTAGGCACGTGGGACCTTGGCGCGCCGCCGGGTCGCCCGGTTTGCACGCGACCCTGACCGGCTCGGCACCTCGCTGGCCGGCTATGCGGGCCACCCCGCCTATGGCACCGCGCCGCTGCGCCAGGACCTGGACGGGTTCACCTTCCTGCTGGGCGGCGTCGGCGAGTCCCTGTCCGGCCCTGGCGCGGCAGCCAGCGGCGAAGATCACCATGCCCTCCGGCCATCAGGCCACCCGGTAGACGACGAGTGACACGGCGGCGTACTGGGTGAGGTAAGCCACGATGGTGGCCGCATGGAAGACCTCGTGGAACCCGAACCACCGCGGCGACGGGTCGGGCCGTTTCCGCGCGTAGACGACGGCACCGAGGCTGTACATGATGCCCCCGGCCAGGATCAGCGCCAGCACGAGGGCTCCGGCTCCCCGCAGGAGCTGTGGCAGGACGAACAGCGCGACGCAGCCGAGTGCGATGAACAGCGACGTGATGAGCCAGCGCGGCACGGGCCGCCAGGTGGGCCGCCAGATGAGCCGGGCCAGGATCCCGGCTGCCGCCCCGCCCCAGATGACCGCGAACATGCTCAGCCGGGTCCAGCCGCGCAGCGCCAGGACAACCAGCGGGGTGTAGGTGCCGGCGATCAGCAGCAGGATGCTCATGTGGTCCAGCCGGGCCAGCAGGCTCCTGCGCCGGCTGCCCAGCGGCGACCGGTGGTACGCCGCGGACACCCCGAACAGGGTCACGCAAGCCATGCCGTACACGGCGGCGGCGAGTCTGGCCGGCCACGTCGGGGCAAGCATGACGAGCACGACGCCAGCGGCCGCGGCGACCGGGAAAGCCCCGGCGTGCAGCACGCCCCGGAGCCTGGGCGCGGCAGCACCGGCCGGCCCGCACGTGCCAGCCCCGGCGCCGGCGGCACCCGCGCTTCCTCGTTCACCCGCGGTACCCGAGATATCCCGCACGGAACGGCTCCCGTCTGCTAAGCCCGAACCTGCGATACCGGAGGTTACCGGTCAGTAGGCCAGGTGCCGAGATCTGACACGCCATGGTGTGCGAGGCCGGCGACCGAGCAAGGATGGGGCCACAGTGGGCACTGCCCAGCGATTGGGCCAGCGGGCCTTCGTGTCCGCAGAACAGGACCAATCGCGCTTGGTCTGATCGCCAAGGCGATAAACACGACCGACCACGACAGGGCGATCGCCCGGTTGCAGCGGCGGCACAGCAGAGGGAAGGCTAGACGGCGTGGCTGAGCAGAACGCACCTCGCGTAACCGAAGACATGGTGACCCGCGCATCCCACGTCCTGTGGACCGAAGTCAACCCGGAATACCACGCTGACCCCCGCGACTTCACCGACGCCGACATCGCGGCCGGGAAGCTGCGCGAGGCCGACGACGCAGACACCGCGCAGAACCGGGCCATCGTCCGGCGCGTACTGGGAGCGGCGTTTCCGGACGCCTGGCTGCCCGATGACGTCCGTGAGCTGCTGACCGACCTTGCGCAGGGCGGCCACGTCGACGCCGGCGTCACGATGCGGGCCTCGCAGCTACTCGCGAAGTACAGCCAGGAAGCCGACCATGGCTGACGGGCCCCGCAAATGCTACAAGCCTGACTGCCGCCGGAAGGTCAAAGAGGGCGCCGCGTACTGCTGCACGCGGCATCTGGCGCCCACAGCGAGGCGAGGACGAACGACCTGGACGGCGGCGAGAATGTCGGCGATCAGCTGGATCTGCCCGCTGGCGGTTACGAAGACGGCGCGGTGGCCATCACAGAAGGTGACCGGACTCCCAGGGCCCCTGCGCCGTCATTCCGCGCCGATCGACTCTGCACTTAAGACGAACAGCACGCGCGGCGCTGTCTAGGTGCGCAGATTGCCCAGTTCGGGGACTTGGGATCATGAGGCACGGGTCGACGTTGATTTTAGCGCGCGTGGTCAGCATCTTGATGGAGGAGAATGGAGCTCACTGGGAGCTGATGACGCAGCGTGAAAGCCAGCAGTCCCCAAAGAAGCCCATTAGAAGCCGCCGCCCGTCCAGCTTGCTGGCAACATGTATCGATGCGGGTAATCCAACTATGTCGCTGCGGCCAAATTGGCGACCTGATTAGCTAGGATACAGAATAATCGTCCAAGCCTCTTTCCGCTGGAAGTAGTTACAGTTCAGGTTCGCGGGCCGTAAACTATGCACATGCTTGTAATTATTTATACTGGCGATGACTTCTTTTTGCATTTTCCGGTTTTGCTTGGCCGTTCTTCTGCTGCTCGTGGTGATCGCTGCCTTGTCTTTACCGGCGGATCACGTGAGCTATCTTATCTATTCCGCCCGCAGGTCGCCCGAACCTTTCTGCACGCGCGCGAGCCTCACGCGATGCGGCGGCTGCCTCGGCCGGGCGGTTAAGGGCTCTCAGGATCTGGCTGCGGACCTCAAGGATTTGTATGAGCTGGGAGCGATTTCGATCTGTTTGCCCCGGGAGTAGCTTCCGCTGCTCCTTCATTGCCTGTTCTATTATCGTCATGGCCTGCTGCGGTGAGGCGGATGCTTCGAGCACGCTCGCCTTATTAATGAGCATGCCCACGAACGTTAGCTGGGACGAGCCGTCGGGTAAGTTATCTTTCCCCGCAGGGATTTTGAATTTCGAGTCAAGTTGCGGCGTGTGTGACGGCTGATGACAGGCTCGTGGTTACTGCGGGTGATAGCTGCAGGTGGGGTAAGGCGGCGAGGGATGCCTGCCGGGCGAGGTCGGTCAGGGCGTCGCGGTAGGCGCGGTCGGCTTGCCGGAGCCGGCTCCGGCCGGGTGGTCCGGGGCTGGTGAGCTGGGCGAGGCCGGGTATCAGGAGCCGCTGGGTCAGCCGGGTGAGGAACAGGGCGATGGTCAGGCCGTCGGCGGTGACCTGGTAGGCGCGGCTGTGCGGGATGCGTTCGATGATCTGGTGGGCGCGGAGCCTGCGCAGGTCGTAGCTGATCTGGCCGCTGGTCATGTCCTCTGGCGTTTTCCCGAGCTGGGGGGCGAGGTAGTGCCGCAGGTCGCGGCTGGTGAAGCCGGCGGGCCGGAGCGCGAGGGCGCAGCAGGCGCCCAGGAGGGCCTGGACGCGGGGGTCGGGGAACCGCATCCCGGGGATGCGGGTGCAGGTGGTGCTGATGACCGGGCTGGTGATCGCTTCCAGCGCGGCGGCTCCGTCGGCGGGGTCATGGCTGATGCATTCGGCGTCTAGCAGGCGCCGGTTGGCGGCGTAGCCGACCTCGGCCATGGCGGCGAGGTTAGTCAGCTCTTTGCCGATGCCGAAGTCGCGCGGCTGGTTGACGGTGGTTTCGGTGCGGAGCGCTCGTCCTTCCTTCAGGTACTGCTTGACCTGGGTCTTCTTGTAGTAGAGGTAGAGGTAGGGGCAGGCGCCGGCGGTGATCACCTGGGTCCGGAAGGTGCCTGGAGTAGGGTTCTTGCCGCGCAGGCGGATCTTGCGATCGAAGACGATGTTGACCTTGTCCGGGCGGCCGATGTCGATGTTGTCGCGGATCAGCTGCTCGAAGAAGATCCGGCCCGCCATGGGCCGGTCCAGCGCCATGGTGGTGGAGAACTCGATCTGCTGGACCGACAGCTGCCAGCGGTAGTCCGCCTGTTCGTCTTCGCGGGTGAACGGGTGCGGCAGCCGGGCCAGCCATTTGCCGGCGAAGCGGTAGATCTTCTGGTCGGTCAGCCCGTCGCAGATCTGCTGCACCGCAGCCGGGTCGCTGGCCGAGCCGAACGCGTTGTCCAGGGCGGTGAAGCCGATCCCGGCCTGGGCGCACTGCCGCATGGCATATTCATGCCCGTTCAGGTAGATCTGCCCGGTGTACGGGAAATAGCCGCAGAATTTCACGTAGAACGGGCCGAAATCGGCGTCGAACCCGTAGAAATACCAGTGGTTGACCATCGCCTGCTCCTGGCACAGCCACGGGTACCGCTTGCCGGTCACCGGGTCCCGCCGCTGCCGGGTCCGCCAGATCCGGGTCTTCTCCTGGGCCACGCCCGCGAACATGATCTGCTCCCCGCCATCGTGGCCGGCCAGGTACCGCCGGGCGATCTGGTCCTTGCTCTGCCCCTTTGCGAAGTGGATCAGGTCCAGGCCGCGGGCATCGATGTAGTGGCGGATGTCGGCGGCGAACCGCTCGGTCATCGGCAGCATCAGCGCTGAGGATACGAACTGGTTCCCGCGGTGATGGCAGAAGAACCCGTGGATGCCCTGCCCGTACTGCAGCCGCGGCTGCCGGAAGGTCAGCAGCACCCGGTCGATGCAGCGGATCTCCAGCCTCACGTGACCGGACAGGACCTGGGCGGCAGTACGCGGTAGCGTCATGACGGGCTCCGGCTGAGGGCTCGGCCGGCAACGGCCACCCGACCGCTGCAAGCGGCGAATGAACAGTCACATTGTGACTGCCTTGAGCCCCAGCCGGAGCTTTTGCACCAACCCCAGCCCGCACACGCATGCCTCGTCGGGTTGGGGCGAAGCCCCGTTATACATTCAGGTCCTTGGACCCGGTGTTGCGGCGAGTAATCGTGGGTTACGTTCCAGCGTCGGGCGTGGTGTTGCCGTAGTGGGTGAGCGTGGTTTCCGGGATGATTGCGGGCTGTGACCGATGCGCCGCCCGGGGAGCCGTCCGCGGATCCGCGTGATGCGCTGATCCGGGAGCAGGCGCAGCTGATCGCGGCGCAGGCGGGGCAGATCGCCGCGCTGGAGGCGACGGTCGCCGGCCTTCGGGAGCAGCTGGAGACGGCGGCGCGCGCGGGGTCGCGGAACAGCGGGAACTCCTCGATGCCGCCAAGCTCGGATGACCTGCCGGGCCGGAAGCCGCCACGCAAGCAGCGGCGCGCTGCTGAGCGGGCGGAGAAGAACAAGCGCGGGAAGCAGCCGGGCAGCCCGGGGGCGTCCATGACGTGGGCGGTCCCGGACCGGACCGAGGATCACCATCCCGGGGGTGCCTGCTCCTGCGGCCGTGACCTGGCCGATGCCGCTGACCTGGGGGTTGCCCGGTCGTATCAGCAGGAGGAGATCCCGGCCGCGGCGGCGGAGCGGGTGCAGCACGACCTGCACGAGTCCAGGTGCGCCTGCGGCCGGGTGCATGCCGCGGCCCGGCCGGCGGGCGTCCCGGATTCCGCCCTGTCCATCGGGCCCAGGCTGCGGGCCCTGGCCGTTTACCTGGTCGTCTTCCAGCATGTCCCGGTGGAGCGGTGCCGTCAGCTGATCGCCGACGTCACCGGCGCTGCCGTATCGGACGGGTTCATCCATTCCTGCCTGCGGCAGGCTGCGGGCCTGGCCGCGGAGGTGGTGCGGCTGATCCGCGCCCTGATCACCGCCGCAGCGGTCGCCGGGTTCGATGAGACCACGCTGCGGTCCGGGCCGGCCGGGGAGAAGAAGTACGTCCACGGCGCGTTCACCGAGCAGTACCCGGCGTTCTGGCTGGGCGCCCGCAGCCTGGAGTCCATGCGGGACGCCGGGATCCTCCCCGGTTTCGCCGGGATCGTGGTCTCCGACCGCTACCAGAATTATTTCCACCCTCGGTGGGAGCACATCGCAGGGAACCAGGCGTGCCTGTCTCACCTGCTGCGGGACTATGAGGACTGCGCTGAGAGCTACCCGGGCGCGGTCTGGCCCGTGCAGGCGCAGCGGGCGCTGCGCGGCCTGATCCATGCCTGGCACGCCGCCCGCGAGCAGGGCCTGGACGCCATCCCCGCCGGGGTGCGGGAACCGCTGGAGCACGAGTTCCGGCACGCCGTCCTCGCGGGCCTGGCCAGCGTGCCCCGCGTCCCCGGACCGAAGAACAGCACGAAGCAGAAGCCCGGCCGCGAGCTGCTGGAATTCTGCCGCGACCGCCGCAGCGACGTGCTGCTGTTCACTGAGGACACCAGCGTCTGGCCCACGAATAACATCAGCGAGCGCGGAGTCCGGCCGCTGAAGACCCAGCAGAAGATATCCGGTCGCCTGGCCAGCGACGATGTCACCCAGGACCGCCTCGATATCCGCAGCTACATCGACACCGCCCGCAAGCACGGCCGCAACGCCATGGACGTCCTGCACGACCTCATGCTAGGCAAGCCCTGGCGACCTCCGGTCCAGGCATTCTCCCCGTAACCCTAGCCAAATCCCGCGCTACCTATCACCATGCGTGAATGGGCTGAATGCTTACGCCGTCGGCTGGCTGGCCATGAATAGTAATTGCCTGGCTAAGGCCCGCCAAGGCCTCCTCATAGCGGCCCATTTGCGCGAGGGCTATGGCACGCACGCCAATGAGGCCAGCAAGGCTACGATCCCTGTGACGAGCATTGCCACTCCGGTGGCTTATCTGGCGCTGTGCAGCGATTGCCTGCTCGGCGATAGTGAGTGCGGATGCGTCTTCCCCTGCCTCCAGCATGTGCCCGGCGAGGTCAGACAGTGACGCCACTAGTCCAGCCTCGTATTCCTGTGGGTCTTGCTCGGCGAGTTCCCGCCGGATGGCGACGGCCTCCTCGATGGCAAGCCTGGCCTCGGCGGGACGACCGGTTTCTGCGAGCCGGTTGGAGTACTGGTTCAGGGCCCTTGCAAGCGCGTCACGGGCAGAGGCAGATTGAGCGGCGGCAAGTTCCCTCCTGTAGTTAACTGCTTCAGCGACCAACGGGAGCGCCTGGTACGGCTGTTCGAGTTCCCGGTAACAGAGCGCAGCCTCGCACAGCGCGTCGGCGAGACGAGATAGATGGGCCTCACGATCCTCATCAACCATCTGGCGGGCGAGTTTCACGGCCTCGGCCGCGGCCAGCCGGGCTGAGATAAGTCCTCCCGTCGTGCGGAGGTACTGTGCTTGGTCCGCGAGGGCATCTGCCAGACTCTCGCGATACTTGTCTGGTTCAGCCTCAGCGAGGCGGCGAGTCAGCATCACGTCATCTCTGGCAGCGTCAGCCGCAAGGATCTGGTTACCAAATGCTGCGCTCATGACCGCCGTTTGGCGCAAGAGGCGGGCAGCGTCTGGCTGCAATTCCCCGGGACGGCCTGTGATGACCTTTCGCAGGATTGCCAGGCTTTCCGTGCAGCACTCCAACGCTTCACGGGTTCGGCCCGCAGTACCCTGCCACTTGCCGCGCATCAGGACCATACCTGCCAGATCCAAAGCATAAGGGTCCGGCCGCATGTGCGCCCACGGCCGCTGGTTCCGGATGGCCTCGTCTATTGCCTTGAGCGCTTCTTGATGGCGCTCCAGCGAGTTGAGCACTCCGGCTCGGTTGTTCAAGCAGCCGGCAAGGATCGGGAAGTCGTTACTCTCGTCCAGGGGAATCAGACGTGCGAGAGAAAGCGCTCTATCGACTGACGCTAGGGCCTCGTCGTAATTGCCAAGACGGTGTAGTTCCAGTGCTACGGTGTTCAGCGCCGCAGCCAGGCCGAATCTGGCGCGAGAAGTGGTCGGCAAGACCTGCTCATAGACGGCGACCGCCTCCTGAGCGGCAGCCAGGGCCTCCTCGTCACGTGTGTTCTCCATCAGTTGGACGGCAAGGGTGTTGAGAGCCTCGCCCAAGTCAAGCAGACTAAGGCTATCCTCCGGATCGGCGAGGCGGCGCAGTATTGCGACGGCGCGTTCCCCGATAGTAAGCGTCGCCTCGCCTCGCATGCGGGTAACCCACATCCGCGCGCAGATCTGGCTGAGGATCCGGCCGTACTCCGGCAAGAACTTATCTGGTTCCTGGTCGGAGAGCTCCCGCAGCTGGGCAGCCATCGGAACGGCGAGCCGGAAGGCTATCGGCGCCATCACACGGACCCGCGGGGGAACTGCCAGGAAAAGGTCAATGGCCAGCTTCCGCGGCACCTTCCCTTTCTGGTCAAGCATGGAGTTGAGGGCGTCGGCGATCGGGGCGGGGTCTTGGATTCCGGATGCTGCCAGTGCGGCCGGCACCGCGATCTCGTCCGGATGCATGAGGATGGCCTCGCGGATTTGGCCGACCAGTACTGGTTGGTGTGTCCATGCGCGGCCCAGCACCGTGAGAGCGTGACAGGCGCACTCGACTGTCAGGGCGGGGAGCAGCCTGCCGAGAAGGTCCGGTGCGGAAGCAGCCACTTTGCCTATCAAATGATCGGCGAGCCAGTCGGGCTGGAGACCCGCCCAGTACCTGCCGGGAGCCCCCGGATAAAGGTCGTGGAGCCACAGGACGGTGGCCAGTTGATCGTCTTCCCGTCTATCGCGGAGCCCTGGCACTGCTGCGCACACAGCCATGGCATCGGCTTCGGTCGGCGCTTCCGTGAGCGCCGCTGCAGCAACCGCTCGCTGCAGCGAACGGGGGTGCAGGTGAACCCCGTACCCAGCGGCGGTTCGCTCCCAGTAGGCCTGCTCGTGGTCTAGCAGAACGTCTTCGACAAGGCCCGCTGCTCCGGGCTGCGCCGTCATGCCCCCTTGGAGCAGAGCGGCCAGGGCAGCCATGTGGATGGCAAGGACAGCTTCGTACCTGGCATCTTCTAGGTCTTCCGGCGGCTGAATGCATTCGACGATGCTGCCCCAATCCGAATCCCGGAACTGGGATATCCCGGCAAGTCCGCAGGCCAGGTCAGTAACGGCTTCGGCGAATGCCCTGCGCCTGCCGTCTCGGCTCATCTCAAGAGGCTGGAGGTCAACGACTGCATCGGAGGTGAGCTCGCGAACCCCGGGAGTGGCGGTCTTCACGCGCTCCCACCACTCACCAGACGAGCGGGCTAGCAGCAGCACGCGGACCGGCGCTGCCGTCTGCCCCTCCAGCAGCGTTCCGAGCAGCCGGGCTACCTCGTCGGCCCTTGTCTCTGCATAGTCAATGACAAGCAGCAGCGGCTCACGGGTCTGCCGGACCAGCCTGTAGTCCGCCTGTTCCTCAGGCGAGGGCTTCAGCCACCCGGTAAGCCAGTTCTGCGCCTGCATGCGAGAGGTAAGCTCACGCGCGAACCGTGTCTTACCCAGACCACCCGGGCCAGTGATCAACCGCACCGAGACGCCATCGCCGCGACACCAGCGGGCCAGCTTGTTCAGCAGGTCTTTCCGGCCACGGAAGCGGACGATCGCCGCATCCGCTAGCAGCAGCGATGCCGGCGAACGCGGCGTACCGGCGCACCGCGACTGCGCAAGGAAGCCAGAGAGCTCGACGGACTCTACGACGCTAGGACCAGCGGCGTGCCTTTCGGCAATATCCCTGAAGTCGGGCAGGCCCGCAAGCACGGATACAGGCAGTGCCTCCACCCGGCCACTGGCCCACGCGGCAGGATCTTCGATGATCACACCGGCAAGCAGTTCACCGCAAAAGAACGGCGCGCCAGAAAACCCCGCCCAGGGTGAGCCGGTGCCGCTGACAGAGGGGACACCTACTATCTGGCCGGCATAGCGCCCGCCACGCAAGCGAGTTCCTGGGCTGACCGTTCCCCAGAGGTGTGAGGTTTCGCGAAGTCCACCAACTAGAGGTTCGACATCTGGAAATCCCACGGAATCCCAGGCAACGGGACGAGCGCCCGTCAACTGTCCCCACCGGACGGGCTCCAAGCTCCGTGGGCGCCAGTCGGGATCGTTGATTTCCAGCAGCGCGGCATCGACATCCCCGTCTTGCCACCAGACCCGCCTGCAGTCCCACCATTGATCTTCATTGGCAAACAAAACACGTCCGCTGGCCTCTTTCGCCACATGCCCTGCCGTCAGGACAAGACTCGGCGCGATAAGGTACCCGGATCCGTAAGCACCCGCCCAGACGCACACCACGCGGGACTCATAGTCGGCCTGCATGCCCAATGTCCTTGCTTTAGGAACTTACGGCCTGGTCAAGCACGGGAGTTCCGGTACAGTGCGTGACCCTGAACTGGAGACCTTGGGGTGATCACACAGGGTGATGTGGCGTAGATCACGCTAAATCGGCTTAACGCAAGGCCATTGGCCTGCATGCCCTGCTTGCCCCCGCGACGAACCTAGCACCAACTGTCCCGAATGCTCTTAGCTGCCGGGACGCGCACGCTCTGGCGGTGCGGGATCACGGTCAGACGCTATTTTCAGCTGCTTCCCGTGCTCGTCCTTGGGGTTAAGGACCACCTTGATTCGATTCGTCGAACCCTGGCTCGCTCCGCCCTTAGCACCCAGCGAGAGCACCCACACGCGTACACCGAAATCGGCTTTGGCGTCTTTCTGGATGTCCACGGCAAACTCCAGCTCGACAGGGCCAACCTCGAACTGGACGTTATCGCCGACACCCTCGGCCATAGCAGCGTCCAGCTCGGCCCTTATGCCCTTGACCGCATCCGCAAGCCCCGCCCATGAATCTGTCACGTGCCTCATCCTAGCCACGATCCGCCAGGATAACCGGCAATGTCGGCGATGGCCGCATACTGACCCTATCGACGCTTGGGGCAGCAGGGACCGCGGTTACAGAGATCGCCTGAGCACGGAGCCAGTTAATGCAGGCAGTAACGGTCAAACTGCATGATGGGACCGGAGGGGCCGACTCCTGGCACGCTGCTGACCGGCGGGCAGGATGCCAGCTCGGAGTGCTGAAATGGAACCGACGCACCCGATCGACCAGTTCTGCATACCTCAGCCGACGAACAACGGATGCCTTGAGGCCGATCATAACGGCGGTTCGTGCTCAGGTTGAGGCTGCGGTCCGTGACCAATTACGGCCGGGACCTTCCGCCTGGCGGCCATAGCCGCCAGGCGGAAGAGTTCCCAGCCCTCGCGGATTACCGGGCGGCGCCCGCGACGTAGGCGGCCACGATGTAGGTCGCGTGCCGGTCCAGGCTGCCGCGGGCCCGGTCATACCGCATCGTGGTCCGCGGGTCCGCGTGCGACGCCGCCTCTTGCACATCGCGCAGCGGCACCCCGGCATCCAGCGCGGCCGTGATGAACGCATGCCTCAGCGTGTGAGGCGTGACGGCCTTGCCGATCCCGGCGCGGCGAGCGACCTTGCGGACGACCCGCCCGGCGCCGTGCCGGTCCAGCCGTTGCCTGTCCGCGGCCAGGAACACCGGCCCGTCCGTCCGTTCCCCGATGGCCAGGTCGATCGCCCGGGCCGTCCGCGGCGCCAGCGGGATAGTCACCACCTTCCCGCCCTTGCGCGTGATCGTGAGAGTCCGGTGCCCGCGCTCCAGGCCCAGATGCTCGATATCGGCACCAGTGGCCTCCGATACCCGCAGCCCGTTCAGCGCGAGCAGCGAGATCAGCGCATGCTCCAGAGGTGGGCCGAGCCCGGCGGCCACCAGCAGCGCGCCGAGCTCGTTGCGGTCAAGCGCGACGGCACGAGACTCATAATCCACCCGCGGCCGCCGGACGTGTGCGGCCGGAGAATGATCCAGGAGCTCTTCTTCGACCGCGTATCTGTAGAACCCGGCGATGGTGCACAGCCGCCGGGTGACGGTAGCGCGGGCCCGGCCCCGGGCCTCCAGCTCCCGTGCGAAGCCTTCGATGTCGGCGCGGCGGACCCCGAACAGGGCCAGCGAGCGGCCGCGGCACCAGGTAGTGAACTGGCGCAGGTCGAGTGCGTACGCCTCGCGGGTCAGGCCGCGGTATCCGGCCAGGAACCCGGCAAGGGCGAGCCGTTCGGCGTCAGTGAAGGCGGGCTGGATGGTGGCGAGCGCAGTTGAAGGGGTGGCAGTGGTCATCGGGCACCTCCCGGCCGGGCTGAGACCCGGGAGGCTGGGCCAGCTGCCGGGTCCCAGCGAATGAACGGAAACCCACCGTAGGCAAGCTCAGCCGGTCACGCCATGTCACACCCGCCGGAATCAGGGCGATACCGACCACCCAGAAATACGCTCCAGACCGCCGATTATTTGCGACTGTCGAGGCGGACCGAGACGCTTTGACGTCGTTCCAGATATCCCAGTTCTGTATTCTCTGCGGCGCAGATCGCTGCCAGTCGGACAGGCCGTCAGGGCCCGATGTAGTCGGCAGTCTGCTGGATCGTCGTCCAGCGCGTGGCAACGGCTGTAGTCCAGGAGCGGTGTGGTGGTGGCTTCGTCTTTGGAGTACCGCCAGGCCAGCTCTGGCAGGCCTGGCGGAGCCGGTGTGGGGCACGGTGAGGGCGGAGGCGGGGGACAAGGTCGGGTTACGCGGTGTTGCCGGGCGGCTCGGACTCTCTGGTTTGGGGAGCGGCAGCTGACTCCGCCAGGCCGTCGTGTTACGGGGTACCGGGCACGCCGCGGCCGGGTCCACGCGCCGCAGTTCAGGCTGATGACCGCGTGGCTGGCCGGCTTGCGAGGCCGCGATCGGCCTCGGTCAGCACGCGGCGATTTGATCTCCTGACCTGGCAAAACCCATGCACTCGTCCCCGCCTGGCCGCGATGCCAGCTTTGCCGGAGGCGGTATCGGAGAATACACGCTCGCACCCGGCCTCCGTGAGACGCTGCACCTGGCCGCCTAGGTTCTGATCCTCCGTGCTGACCCTGGCATAACCGATTCTCATGCTCTCACCCTTCTGCTTCGGAGATCCCCAGCGCCTTGCTGACAGCAGCGACCTCACGCGCCCGCTCCGCAGCTTCCAGGTACGTCTCGATGTCACGCAGCATGCCCGTGATAAGGGCCTGCTCACGACCGTGGACCTGATGATGCCGCCGCCTCAGCGTCATGCGCAGCTCCTCGATCTGCTCGTCGTCCCAATCCAGCTTGAGCGTGTACTGACTCACGATGACTCGCCTTCCTTCGTGACGATGGCGCTCAGCACCGCCCAGGCCTCGGGGAGCGCGGCGTGCAGGGGATACCGGCCAACCTCACCCGCGGGAACCCAGCGCAGCCGCCCGGTCTCCCAGCGATCCATCACCCGCGCGGACGGCATGAGGCCATCCGGGCCGATGGTGACAGGGGGGCTCGTCATCAGCTCAGCGGCGGTCACCCCGGCCGCCTTCTCATGGTCCCGGCTGCGCCGCAGGCCAGCGAACAGTCCCGGATGGCTGGCCTGATCGGCTTCCTTGATCAGCATGTCGGCCTCAGACACGACGCCGATGACGGTGCCCGCCTGGTCAATGACGGGGAATCCGCTGACCCGGGCACTGCCGGGCAGCGCCGCCATTTCCTTGAACGAGGTGTCCCCGCGGACAGCAATCACGCTGGCAGTCATGACGTCCCTGACGGTCGCGCTCACTGGGATCACCGCCTCGCCTTCAGGTAGTGCTCCCCTAATGCTTACTATATCAAGCATCAGTTGGTATAGTAAGCAGCTTGCGCGATGCCAGGACCCGGCCGCGGAGCTTGACTGGGCTGCTCTGCGGCCCGCTCGTATTCGTTGATCAGGCTGCCAGGACGGGCGAGCGTTTGATGCGTTCCTGAGAAGGGCCGTCGATGCCGTGGGCCGGGCCTGTCCTCGGGAACCTGCTGGTGGGCAAGAACGCCAGCGTGCTGGCGGGCAGCGATACGATATACATCACCGTCTTTGTGACCAACGGGCCGCCGCAAACGGTCCCGTCGTTCCCGTGCTTCGACGACCCGAACCCCAAGGCGCCCACGCTGTCCAGCCACGACGCAGTCAGGGGCAACCTGATCGCGGATCAGGCCCTGGGCGTGGTGCTGAACAACGACTCGGTCGGCGGCAGCTTCATCGAGATCGGTGGCGGCGGCGACACGACGTGCGCGGTGTCCAGCCAGAACGTGTTCGGCTACGACGCGAAGTCCCCGGTCTACGGCGTCATCGCGGACAGCAGGGTAGGCGGCAACGTGCTGGTCAACCAGCTCGACTCGTGCTACTGGGGGATGTTCCGGGTCACGGTGGACGACAGCATGGTCAACACCAACATGACCCTCAGCGACCCCGACGCCATGACACGGTCGGGCCGCTGTTCGACTGGTACGGCAACGGAGATACCGAGGTGTCCGCCAGGGCGAGCGGCTGGACGTTCCATATCTCGCAGGCGTTCCAGAGCATGAGCGATCCGAGCGCCGACTCGGTACTCCGCTAATGACTGTCTCGCTAGCCAGGTCAAGTGGACAGATCCGCCGGTTATGGGTAGTCCGCATTGATGCTCAATTACTCGGTTCGCCGAACTGCTTGAGCCGCTCGATTGCCGCATTGACGTGCGTGAGAAAGCGTTTGACCGCCGACTGCACGGACGGCTCGGCCGCGTGATCGGGAAGCGCCTGCAGAAGGTTGAGCCGGCTGGCGGCCACCCACGCCGAGACGTCGGGCTCGCTCAACCATCGCCCCTCTGTGCGCCACGTGCGGCTCATTATGCGAGGCCAGTCCTCGATGGTGCTCGGGTAGGGGTTGGGTGGGCAGAGCCGGTTCTTGTCCGCGTCGTCGTCGCGGCTGGCCTCGACGAAGCCGACGAGCGCGGCGTTGAAAGCGGGTGAGAGGAATCGCACCTGCTGGAGCACGATCCGTCCGGGCTGGAAGATGGCCGTGGCGGGGGCGTTGTTCAAGCCCAGGGCGGTGCAGTCCACGTGGAGGACGTCCGGGCCGGTTTCGGTTTCCCCGCGCTCAAGCACGATCCGGCCGGCCTCGATCCGTCGCACTCGGCCGAGCCTGACGACGTCTTCGATCTGCCGCACGGCCTCCAGTTCGCGGGCACTGAGCATCGTGCCGCGGTACATCGTTGCCGGCCGCGAGGGGTCGATGCGCACGAGCCGCCCTGCGGCCTCGAGCCGCTCGAAGAGGTCCTCGATGCTCGCCGCACTGGCGCCAGCCTCGGCGTCGAGGGACAGCCCCTCCATGATTGCGCCCACCTGCTCCAGCGGCTGAAAGTGGCGGCGGTCATAAAACCACGCGTCACGGGGCCGGATCCACCGGATCCGGTCTGGCTCAACGTCGTTATCCAGAAGCCAGATGCAGGCGTCCGCGGCCGTCTTGCCGGCCCCCAGCACGGCATAGGAGGGAGCCGATCCCGCTGTCTCTGGCAAGTCGTTGACAGGTATTACCCGTGCGCCTGGTGCCACATCGAACGGGCGGGCGTGAGTGGCGGGGATCGACGTCTCCAGATAGCGAGCGTCGACGATTTTGCGACGCACCACGACATCGTGAAGCTCCCCCGTGCTCAAGTCTTTGACATGCTCGCCGTTACTTCCGCCGCCCAGGTGCTCATGGCCGGTGAGCAACCGGACCCGCCCCAATGCCATGGACTTGAGGTTGTTCGCGTGATTCAGGCATGCCGTGGTTCGGCGGGGATTTGACTGCCTGTGGTGACGGTGCGTGACGTCGGGGCCGGGGAGCTCTGCCGGCGCGGGCCTGCGCGCGATAGCTGGAGAGCAAGGCCCGGGAGCGTATCGGTTCGGGGTGAAATGGCGTGGCCCGGGTGTGGCGTGACGGGCGATGCAGGAGGGCTCCTGTAGAAGACCTGGTATTCGACGCCAGTCTTCGCACAGGAGCCCCACGTGAAGTTCTACCGCGCTGTGCCCGTGAACACCATTCCCGCAGGTCAGGGCAGCGTCGGCGGCACCGGTCCCGCTGATGCGGCGGCCGGGCTGCCGGGGGCCGCGCCGCTGCTCGCGATCCGGGTGGCGGATCTGGTGTCGCCGGCCGGCCGGGTCCCGGCTGCGGGTGACCGCACGGCGCTGGTGGTGGCCGGCACTCCGGTGATCCGCACCGGGGAGCAGCTGGTGTTCGTGAAGGTCGTGGCGGTCGCGCCGGCGGTGGTCCGCCGCGACGGGCGGATCCAGGCGGGCGGCCATCCCGCCGGTCATGCCCGGCTGGGCGCGCTCGAGCAGCAGCTCGACGAGCTGGCGGGGCCGGGGGTGATCGAGGAGATCGCCGCGCGGGCCACGCTGACCGGCAAGGTCAAAGGCGAGGCCAGGCGGGCGATGACGGCCGCGCTGGCGATCCGCGCGACCGTCCTGATGGGCGTGCTGCCGGACGCGGACTACGGCGAGGTGATGGCCGCGGTACTGGGCGATCTGGTGCTGGTGCCCTGGCACCGCCCGTATCAGGTCCCCACCGGCAAGGTGCTGTCGAGCTGGCGCACCGCCCTGGGGCCCGCGCCGCTGGCCGGGCTGCAGGCACGGCTGCTAGCCGCCGCCGGCGCTGAGCACCGCGACCATGACTACCGGGCCGTGCACGTCGGGGACAGCGGCCATGAGCTGCGGCTCGGCTCCATCGACGGGTCGGTGACCCGTGTCCCTGACACCCCCGCCAACCGGGCGGCGTTCGGCTCGACCGGCACCGCTGATGACTCGGCGCCTTACCCGCAGGTCCGTGACCTGCTGGCCAGCGACGCCTCTACCCGCGGCGCCCTGGCGGTGGTCTCCGGTCCCTCCGGCGGCCCCAAGGCCGAGGCCGAGCAGGCGCTGCTGGACACGATGCTCACCACCTGCCCGCAGATCTTCACCACCGACCGGGTCTGGGTGCTCGATCGTAACTTCCCGGGCGCCGGCCGGGTGGCCCGGATGCTGGCCACCGGCACCCACGTGCTGATCCGCGTCAAGAGCGACCTCGCGCTGCCGCGGATCAGCGGGTTCCTGCCCGACGGCAGCTACTACAGCTACCTGGCCGGCGGGCCCGCCGCAGGCCGCTGGTGCCTGAAGGTCCGCGTCGTCGAATACGACGTGGACCTGGACGGCCAGGACACCAGAGAGATGTTCTGCCTGATCAGTGACCTGCTGGATCACGCTGTCTACCCGGCCGGCCAGCTCGCCGCCGCCTACGCCTGGCGGTGGGCCGGATCAGAGACCGCCCTGAAAGAAGCGAAATCCGCCATCACCGGCGCCGGGCCGTCCACCGGCCCGATCTTCCGCTCCGCCACCCCTGAGCTGATCGCCCAGGAGCACGCCGCCTGGATCTGCGGCACCGAGCTCATCCGCGCCCTGGCCCGCGCCGCCGCCCGCCAGGCCGCCCCCGCCCGCAAGGGCCGCCTTGCCGGACGCAAGGTCCAGCCCCGCCAGATCTCCTTCACCAGCGCCCGCCGCGCCGCCCTGGCCAGCATCCGCTCCGGCACCGCGACCGCGAGCCTGCCCGCCCCCATGGCAGAGGCCTTCCGCCATGACACCCTGCGCGCCCTCGGCAAGCGCCGCATCGTCATCGACCGCCACCGGCACCGCGACCGCAAGACCAAAGCCCGCCAGGCCTTCCCCGCCGCCGGACGCGGCATCACCACCCGCACCGCGATCGCCCAGGTCGACCTCTGCACGCCGGTCGCGGCCTGACCGTCACCGCGCGTCACCATCCCTGACCCCTGCCTGAAACCGCCGGACATGAAACCGGCCGCCCGCCCGGAGCGACAGCCGGCCCGCACCCATGCCCGTCACGCTCCGCAACCACAACCCCAGACCATTACGCCTCACCCAGAACGGCGCCACGAATACCAATCACGCTGAAGTCCATGGCATTG